>Ga0206101_1000004_pt1 | contig 316626 bp, 237 predicted proteins | sample 1B0metagenome_FD_148613 | JGI IMG/M metagenome (GOLD analysis project Ga0206101, IMG submission 148613) | Enriched microbial communities from leaf-cutter ant dump, University of Wisconsin, Madison, United States - 1B0 | ecosystem: Environmental > Terrestrial > Nest > Insects nest > Nest dump... | reverse complement strand
CGGCGCCCACGAACGCCACGTCGATCCCGAGCGATCGCGTGAACTTCCACAGATTGGCGAGCGTTCTGTTCTCATCATCCCATTTGGTCGGGTAGCCCGCGATCATCAGCCTGGTGCTGTCCAGACCATATGATGGGACCAGCGGCGCGTGAAACTGCTGCGCGTCCGCCGGCGGTGACGAGAGAATGAGCCCAAGCAGGGCGATGATCAGGATCGTACCGTTCAGGTACGGCAATAGCGATGGCTTCCGACATCGATGAGACTTCATCGGTCAGCTCCTTGAAGTGCGTGAAGGATTATGGAAATGATGGGGTGCCGGAGTGTGCCCCGTTTATGTCTGCTATGTCTGCACGGTTATGCTCAGCGCTGTGTTGCTGTGCCGCAGCCTCCTGTGTTCACTGTTTGATGATCGAAGCGGTTGTCAGCAGCGTTCCGCCCGCGTCGCGGATGCTGAGGATATAAGTGCCAGCCGGGACATCGTCGCAGTGCCAGAGTGCGGCGCCGCGCCAGGGTTCGACCGAGCCGGTGGCAACGAGTCCGCCGAGCAGATCGTGCACCTCGAAGCGGGCCGGCATGCGGCGCAGATCGCCACGCCATGCGATGTTGAGTTCATCATGTACCGGGTTGGGCCACAGGCTGACGGCGCGCTGCCGGTCCTCCAACGCCAGATCGCGCACGCCTGATGTCGGGAAATCACGCGGGATCTCCGGGCCTCCCGCAAGGATCACTGCTTTACCATAGAACAATTTGCCATACCAGCTTGCAGCGCCGAAGATGATCTCCGGCCAGCCGTCACCGTCGCAGTCGTCGATCGGGATACCATAGCCGTAAATCGTCTGAATATCGTCGCGGTGCCATGCGTCATAGCTGCTGTCAGGACCATGCGGTCCGCCGGAGAACACCCGCAGTTCGTGAACGTTATCCGTAATGGTCATCAGAATACCGACCACCTGGTAGCGACGGGCGGAGTCATTGAGATACCCGAGCGGCATGACAGCCCGGGGACGCGGCTGCTGGCTGTAGAAGACGGCATCGGCGTCATCCATGCGGAACGACCGCGTCCGTGCGCTCTTCCCATCGGCGTTCGGCCGGTACATATACACCACGCCATACCACGGAGACATCCAGATCTCATCGATGCCATCGCCGTCGCTGTCGATTGCCGAGAAGTATACACTACATGGATGCTCTCCCGGCCGCAATTCTATTACCCTTGGTGGTCTATTCCAGTTCCACGGCTCCTCCTTTGAGCCCCAGTAAAACTTCAATTTCACATGGTCCTTGTACTGTCCCGCTGTCGCTATGTCCAGAGCACCGTCGCCATCAAAATCTCCTACCGATGCCGAGAATTGATTGATCGCCAATGGCCCATCGACATCAACAATCTTTACGGTCGGCTCATCTCCCTGGAAGTCTGCTCCTCCTCGGTAAATCCATAGTTCCGGTAGGGGGACATCATCACACAGGCGAGTCAGGATCAACTCATCAGCGCCATCGCCATCGAGATCGGCGGCCTGCCAGCCGCGCAGGCAGAACTGGAGCTTCGTGTCGATGATGGTGGCCGGAGTGTCCGGGAGGTAGCCGTCATCGGTGCGGAAGATGTGGACACGTAACGAGCACTGGCTCGTCACCGGATGACAGCTATCACGGGTGACACCGATCGCCCTGTGACCCGTGCCGTAGAAGTTCCCGGTGAAAAACCACTGCGGTGAGGCTCCGGTAGCGTGAAACCTCCAGCGAACAGTATCGTTCAGCCTGACGGAATCGCCGTAGAAGACACGCCATTCTCCGTAAAAACGAACGGCGAAGTCGCCGAGACCGTCGTTGTTCACGTCGAACCCGCCACCGACACCATTGCCGACATTGTCATTCTGCTCATGCCCGCGCACGCCCCATATCTCCCGCAGGCGCACCGCCTTCGGGTTCTTTGTGATCGTCTCGGTCTGGCTCCATGCCGCCAGCGGCACGAGCAACGTGAACAGGCTCAGCAGGTACGGATACAGGGACTTCATTGCGTTATCTCTCCCGGTTCATAGTCCGTTACACATCCATGCCGCCGAACATAGCAATCTCCACCACATATTGCAATCGTATAATCTATCCGCCCATCCGCACACAATTGACTGCAGGTATACAGTAGTTTCCCGCGTTTTTCGCTCATATCGCACATTCCTATCGCTGGCTTCTACAGCCAGAGCATTGGAAAAAATTTTCATCCATCGTGCCCGGGATGCTGGCGAAGGAGAAGAACTCGATCTCTCGTCCGAGCCCTGCCTGCATGTAGCGATAGCTTCCGACATCGATGAGACTTCATCGGTCAGCTCCTTGAAGTGCGTGAAGGATTATGGAAATGATGGGGTGCCGGAGTGTGCCCCGTTTATGTCTGCTATGTCTGCACGGTTATGCTCAGCGCTGTATTGCTGTGCCGCAGCCTCCTGTGTTCACTGTTTGATGATCGAAGCGGTTGTCAGCAGCATTCCGCCCGCGTCGCGGATGCTGAGGATATAGGTGCCAGCCGGGACATCGTCGCAGTGCCAGAGCGCGGCGCCGCGCCAGGGTTCGACCGAGCCGGTGGCAACGAGTCCGCCGAGCAGATCGTGCACCTCGAAGCGGGCTGGCATGTGGCGCAGATCGCCACGCCATGCGATGTTGAGTTCGTCGTGCACCGGGTTGGGCCACAGGCTGACGGCGCGTTGTTTGTCTTCCAGCGGCAGATCGCGCACGCCCGATGTCGGGAAATCACGCGGGATCTCCGGGCCTCCTGCAAGGATCACTGCCTTGCCGAAATTCAGCCCGCTGTACCAGCCTGAGTTCGCGACAATAATCTCCGGCCAGCCATCGCCATCGCAGTCGGTGACAATGCCACGAGATGCGAAGACCGACGAGAGATCATCCCTTGCCCATGCATCATAGGCGCTGTCAGGACCATTCGGCCCACCGGAGAAGCAGAAAATCTGCGCCGTTCCAGCCTCCGCACCGCGCAAGGCTATCATCTCATATCGTCTGTTGGAATCATTGAGGAACCCTAAACTGCCCCATATCCCATAGGTGGGGCTGGCGAGCATCTGATCAGTATCATCTCCTCGAAACGGGCGAGTACGTGCATTTTTGCCCTTGACGCGGGAACGGTATAAATGGCTGTTACCGTCACGCTCCTCGATCCAGATATCTAATAGGCCATCACCGTCGCAGTCCAATGTTTTCACTGTTAAATATCCGCCTGGTGTCCCAGCGAGATCAAGTTCAACGGTGCGAGGCGGATTGTTCCAATCCCAGGGATCGTCCCTGTTGCCCCAGTAGATTTTCATCCATTTCCCATCCGAAAATTCGGATGTCATCAGCAGGTCGGGAACGCCATCACCGTCGATATCTCCGGCTGCACCATCAGCGGGAGCGCCGAGTATTGGCAGTTCGGGATCGCGGATGATGACGGTCGGCTCATCGCCATTGAAGTCCGGTCCGCCACGGTAGATCCAGATCTCGTTGTAGTATGGTGCGCCGCAGGAACGGAACAGGATCAACTCATCGGCGCCATCGCCATCCAGATCAACAGCCTGCCAGCCGCGCAGGCAGAACTGGAGCTTCGTGTCGATGATGGTGGCCGGAGTGTCCGGGAGGTAGCCGTCATCGGTGCGGAAGATGTGCACGCGCAGCGAGCATTGACCAACATTGTTGCAGCTATCACGGGTGACGCCGATGGCTTTGCGGCCCGTGCCGTAGAAGTCCCCGACCACAAAGGTATTTGATGAGGCTCCTGTCGCACGGAACGTCCAGCGAACAGTATCGTTCAGCTTTATGGCATCTCCATAGTAAACCCGCCACTCCGCTCCGGAACGAACGGCGAAGTCGCCGAGACCATCGTTGTTTACGTCGAACCCGCCACCGACACCATTGCCGACATATTCGTCCGGTTCATGCCCACGCACGCCCCATATCTCCCGCAGGCGCACCGCCTTCGGGTTCTTTGTGATCGTCTCGGTCTGGCTCCGTGCCGCCAGCGGCACGAGCAGCGTGAACAGGCTCAGCAGGTACGGATACAGGGACTTCATTGCGCTCGTTCTCCCGGTTCATAGTCCGTTACACATCCATGCCGCCGAACATAGCAATCTCCACCACATATTGCAATCGTATAATCTATCCACCCATCCGCGCACAATTGACTGCAGGTATACAGTAGTTTCCCGCGTTTTTCGCTCATATCGCACATTTCTATCGCTGGCTTCTACAGCCAGAGCATTGGAAAAAATTTTCATCCATCGTGCCCGGGATGCTGGCGAAGGAGAAGAACTCGATCTCTCGTCCGAGCCCTGCCTGCATGTAGCGATAGCTTCCGACATCGATGAGACTTCATCGGTCAGCTCCTTGAAGTGCGTGAAGGATTATGGAAATGATGGGGTGCCGGAGTGTGCCCCGTTTATGTCTGCTATGTCTGCACGGTTATGCTCAGCGCTGTGTTGCTGTGCCGCAGCCTCCTGTGTTCACTGTTTGATGATCGAAACCGCGGGCGATCGCCACGGGTATCGTAGATACTTGATTGCATCATCCGGTGGGAGCGCTGGCGGGCACAGGCATTCCTACTGGCCGCGTTCTCGCAGACGGCGACGATAGCGCCGCACGTACTCGGTGTTGCCGGCCCGCCCGGTGGCCGGCCTGCCCGGTGGGCGCTTCACCAGTCGCTCGCGGAGCATCGGGAGGTCGGAGTAGTCACCGGAGCGGATGCGTTCCTCGATCGCCTGCCACTCCTCGGGGAAGAATTTGGGAACGCCCATTACTCCTTCATCCTTACGTTATTATTCACCTCCCACGCCTGGGAGAACTCTCTATCGGCGAACATCTCGGCGAGACCCGTTATCTGCTTCAATCGAAGCACTTCATCAGCATCCATACCGAGCTCCTTCGCGATCTTCTCATTGCTCCAGTTTCGACGAACAAGTTCCATAATGATCCCGCTCATAGCCTCCACCCCATGCTTGCCCCGGGCGCGATTATGGCGGATCGTTGCCGCAATGCGGTCTCCTCTATCGGCACGATCGGCATTGATCGATGTCACTGGAAGATATCCCCTGGTGCGTTTCATTACTCCACGGCTCTCTCTGCCGACACGCCTTCGATGAAAGCCATCAACAACAATGCGCCGCAGGCCATCCTGATACGTCACGACCGGCTGCGTGTAGCCATCAGCCTCTATTGAGCGCTCCAGGAGCCGCATCTCCGGCGGGGCAACCGTGTTGGGATTGTAATCGTTGGCTTCCACCTCGTTGCCAGGCACCCAGAGCACACAATCCACCGGTTCCGATTTGAAAGGACTGAGATCATGAATGGCCAGCCGTATCCGGTTGATCGCCTCGATGCGTTGTCCCTCTTCCAGGGTGGCCAGTTCGGCGATCACCCCGCGACACCTATCAACAATGCTCTGTGTACTCAGATCAATTTCCATTGCTCCCTCCGTCGTTTCATCATTTTCAGATACTTTTCGGTGGCTTCAGATTTCTGCTGGCTGAATGACAGCCCCTTGCACCAATAGTCATTGCGGAGCAAGGCTTTGCATACCCGCCGCCAGCTCGGCGCCTTATGACCGGCTTCATCAGCAGCATCCGCCTCATCCGGTATGCCATCCGCATATCCGCGGTCGGCATACCACTTCAGGAACACTGCGATCTTGTTTCTGTAGTGCTCGGCTGTAGGTCCGGGCATACTCTCCAGCAACAGTTTCGCGAAAGACTCCCATGTGTGCCCGGAGGGTTTTGATATCTTCAAATTCCCCATAATATTCCCCGTTTCCCGTACGTACAGCGCCCCCGAATTGGCTCCATTCACACGGGCTACGACCCGCGCCCAGGTTTCCGGCTCTATGAGGTGAAAGAGCCAGAGCCCGCGCCGTTGATCGTCACCATACGGCTGGCAAATTCGTTGATTGTGAAGTGGGACACCCGCCTTGTGCATCAAATCATAGAGTCTATTGTATGTTGATCCAGTTCGACCGTTATATATCCAGATATCTTCGGTCTTCCAATCATAGATCGGATAGACGTTATAGACTTCACCATCAATTCGAGTAGTCCACTGCCGTCCTTCAAACATCATTTTGCGACGTGATGCGATGGTTCGGAAGCGATTCAACGACTCATCCGAACGTATCCCTACCATGCACGCCGTCCTCTTCCCGCAACTGTACCAATGACCGAATAACTCCACGAATTCCTCGAACCCCATCCCACGCTGGAAAAAGGGAAAGTAGTTTTCATCAGTGATCGCCATCGGCGATGGCGTCCGGACCCAGTCCGTTACACGTTCCGGCTCCCAGCATATCCAATGCGGCTCGTAGACGCTGACGGCATTGCGCAGATGAATCGGCAGCGCTACCCAGAAAGGTTCGATATGATTCGCGTACCGCTTGAAGCACTCTTCTACATGGTCGATGGTCAGTTTGTACTGCGCCTCCAAATCAATGAAGAGGACGCCGACGCGACGGCCGCGCCGTATCGCCTCCTCCATCACCAGATGGAGCATCACCGAGGAATCTTTTCCACCACTGAAGCTCACATATATATGCTCGAAGTGGTCAAATATGTACGTGATTCGCCACCTCGACGCTTCCAAGACCGTCATCCCGAGATGTCTTTTAATGATCGCACTATTCATGAGCACACCTCTCAAGCATTGGATTTGAATTATGCTCGATCAGTACCAGCATACCATCACGAGATAATTCACATACGGCATCAATGACTATATTATTGCCGCAGGTAGATGTTATTTCACCGGCCTGCACACTTCCGAAGGGGATCATCCGCGCACTTGCGGGGAGCATTAGTTGGGGGGGAAGGCAAAGATCAAGAAGCAAAGGTCAAAAGGCAAAGGTCAAAAGGCAAAAAATCATCCCCGCACTCGTAGGGAGCATAGCTCGCAACAGGCAACAACACCATTATCCAACGGATCATTCCCGCATACGCGGGGAGCATGACATAACGGGGCACCGGGGGGAACGGAGGCGGCGATCATCCCCGCATACGCGGGGGGCATGACAGTAACATCGCGAAGGTGCTGGCGAAGGTGGGGCCATCCCCGCATACGCGGGGAGCGCGGGGCGGCAGTAGTAGGTTCCCGCCGGCAGCGACGGCCATCCCTGCATACGCGGGGAGCACGGCAGAGGCTGAGGAAGCGGCCGAGCGAGAGGCGGATCATCCCCGCACTCGCGGGGGGCATGCCGAGGCCAACAGATTTAGGCTTGGCGTATGAGGATCATCCCCGCACTCGCGGGGAGCATGGAGCTATGATCGATCTGGCTATCGCATGTGCAGGATCATCCCCGCACTCGCGGGGAGCATTGTAGCAGCGGCCAAGCCACATCTTCCACACCGGGATCATCCCCGCACACGCGGGGAGCATACGCTCTGGGCCAGCGCCTGCAAGGTCGTAGAGGGACCATCCCCGCACTCGCGGGGAGCATGAATGGCGGCTTCAGTCCGAATATCTCCCACCGGGATCATCCCCGCACTCGCGGGAAGCATATCGCTGCCGAGATCAACGACCTGCAAACCGACGGATCATCCCCGCACTCGCGGGGAGCATTGCTACCACCGCCGGCTCTGGGAACGACTGCCGGGATCATCCCCGCACACACGGGGAGCATTTTGTATAATCTTCCCTCCTGGACAAGGGACCTGGATCATCCCCGCACTCGCGGGGAGCATTGTCATAATCAGCACCATAATACGCCCGAAACTGGATCATCCCCGCACTCGCGGGGAGCATCTCATGGAAATCGTCCATCACAAACCACAATACGGATCATCCCCGCACTCGCGGGGAGCATTCGTCAGCCTCGGTGTCGGCCAGACTGGACCAGGGATCATCCCCGCACACGCGGGGAGCATGTCCGGAGCGGGAAGATCTCCGTGAAGGACTTCGGATCATCCCCGCACTCGCGGGGAGCATTCGCCCGCAGCGGAAAAATTCAAGCTTGCGACAGGATCATCCCCGCACTCGCGGGGAGCATGTGATCAGGGACGCCCGCCCGCTCCGTGCCGCGGGATCATCCCCGCACTCGCGGGGAGCATGAGATTCCGAAGACCGGGGAGTTCGACGGCTGGGGATCATCCCCGCACTCGCGGGGAGCATGTACTCTCGGGGTGGGATGGGTACTTGGTTACGGGATCATCCCCGCACTCGCGGGGAGCATGCGGACGTGCTACGCGTCGGATTGTGTATAATCGGATCATCCCCGCACACGCGGGGAGCATGCTGGAGGAGGCCAGCGGCCTACGGTATCCCGCGGATCATCCCCGCACTCGCGGGGAGCATCCAACTGTAGACTCCTGGATGGGGACATTGGCGGGATCATCCCCGCACTCGCGGGGAGCATGGCCACTGGCAGGCAGATGTCGGGCACCCCCGCCGGATCATCCCCGCACTCGCGGGGAGCATCGCGTTATTCTCGGCCGGTCCGCAGCTGCAGCAGGATCATCCCCGCACTCGCGGGGAGCATGTGGCTAACTCGATCTCCTTTTCCCGGCGAGCGGGATCATCCCCGCATACGCGGGGAGCGCGGGGCGGCAGTAGTAGGTTCCCGCCGGCAGCGACGGCCATCCCTGCATACGCGGGGAGCACGGCAGAGGCTGAGGAAGCAGCCGAGCGAGAGGCGGATCATCCCCGCACTCGCGGGGAGCATGACTGGCTTGATCGAGTGAAGCTGCCGCGACGAGGATCATCCCCGCACTCGCGGGGAGCATACGATGCCACGGCAGTACCCGGGAGAACCGACAGGATCATCCCCGCACTCGCGGGGAGCATTGTAGCAGCGGCCAAGCCACATCTTCCACACCGGGATCATCCCCGCACTCGCGGGGAGCATACGCTCTGGGCCAGCGCCTGCAAGGTCGTAGAGGGACCATCCCCGCACTCGCGGGGAGCATGAATGGCGGCTTCAGTCCGAATATCTCCCACCGGGATCATCCCCGCACTCGCGGGGAGCATATCGCTGCCGAGATCAACGACCTGCAAACCGACGGATCATCCCCGCACTCGCGGGGAGCATGCAGTGAACGCCGACGCAAAGCTGCGCAAGCAAGGATCATCCCCGCACTCGCGGGGAGCATGGTTTCAGTTGCCGAAGGGAGTGGCGGAGAGCAGGATCATCCCCGCACTCGCGGGGAGCATTACCCCATGCATCCTACACAAAGACACTCAGAAGGATCATCCCCGCACTCGCGGGGAGCATCCGGTGCGGCTGGATCAGTCGGCAGCCAAGCCAGGATCATCCCCGCACTCGCGGGGAGCATCGCCAGATCGGCGCTGCACGCTCACCGTAGACGGGATCATCCCCGCACTCGCGGGGAGCATCGCCAGATCGGCGCTGCACGCTCACCGTAGACGGGATCATCCCCGCACTCGCGGGGAGCATCGCCAGATCGGCGCTGCACGCTCACCGTAGACGGGATCATCCCCGCACTCGCGGGGAGCATACGACGAAGCTCGAAGCACTGCTCGCGAATGCGGGATCATCCCCGCACTCGCGGGGAGCATTGGATAGTTACCCGGTGTAGCTCGCACCACCTGCGGGATCATCCCCGCACACGCGGGGAGCATCAGTGCGATCCACTCGCCGCCCAACGAGGTGTAGGATCATCCCCGCACACGCGGGGAGCATTTGCTCTGCGTGTGCCTACCACTCCGGGCACGCGGATCATCCCCGCACTCGCGGGGAGCATGCAATACTGATGGACATAGTATTCTCCTGTGTGGGATCATCCCCGCACACGCGGGGAGCATGAATCTGCACTTCGAACATGGAGCACCTTCACAGGATCATCCCCGCACACGCGGGGAGCATTCCAGTCCGGCGGTGAGACCGGCGTACATGGCGGGATCATCCCCGCACACGCGGGGAGCATTAAATATCTCTGTACAGATAAGTTTCTATTGCAGGATCATCCCCGCACACGCGGGGAGCATGGTGCTCCTGCAGGAGCACCTCGATCAGTGTTAGGATCATCCCCGCACACGCGGGGAGCATGGTCTCGGCACTCCCGGCACCAGCGCTACGGAAGGATCATCCCCGCACACGCGGGGAGCATACTAAAAATCTGCACGAACAGGGCGATTTTGCCCTGCAACTCTATCTATCCTTCTCCGGTGGCGCCGGACGATGCGCCGGTGGATGTTCCACGGCGATCGGGCTCCGGCTGAACCACCACCAGCCACATTCCATCCACCTGCACCGGCTCGCGGCGGCCGGCGCCGAGCGTCTGGAAGGCATAGCCCTGTTCGGTCGGCTCCCGCCAGATCATCACCGCCGTCATGTTCGGCGTGGCGAGATCGGCCACCTTCTCCCAGAGCAGATCGCGCATCCTGCCATCGAGACGTCCGACAAAGAGCCCGGCCCGCACCTCGAGGCACCATCGCGAAAGAATGCCGCGCAATTTCTGCGGCGCGGCTTCAAGATCGAATACAACCATTGTGTCCTCTCCCCGGCTTCAGGTTGCATGTGTCCCGGAGGCACCTGCCAGCAGGCCAAGCGGATCGTACTCGTCTCCGGCCCCCCCGCCGTCGCCCACGGCCGATTCCGGCGTCCCCCCCGATCGATCGTCCGTAACGGCGGCGGGACGATACCATGGGGCATCCTCCGGCAGCGCCATCTCCGGGCGGGCGCCTCCAAGTTCCGCCGGAGATTCCTTTCCCGGCGTTCCCGCGTCCAGCAGCGATTCGATCGCCGGAATGATGCTCTCAAGAAAACCCGTCCGGCGGAATTCATCGCGCAGCGCATGCCGCACCCGCGTCGCCACGTTCTCCTCCCCCGCCGCCGTGATGCGGAATGCCACCTCCACCGAAAGATCCATCTTCCAGATGTCAGCCAGATCGTGTACGAACGCCAGGGGGTAGCCGGTGTGGATAAAGCCGATGGCGGCGGAATATCCGCTGATGAGAATTGCGGCATGGCAGAGCCCGTACAGGCAACTGTTGGCCGCGGAAACCGCGCGGTTGATGGTGTCCCCCGCTCCCCAGTTGCTCCGGTCATAGTTGCGTCCCTGCCACTCGATGCCGTAGCGCTCCCCCAGCTCCCGGTACCGCGCCCTCACCCGCGCTCCCTCCATCCCGCGCAATTGTTCTATCGAGCGGCGCGACGGGGCGGCCTCGCCGAACCGTATGCGATACATCTCGCGCGCGACGGCGAGCCGAGTCCGGGGATCGAGCGCCAGCCTTGCCTGCCGCAGCAGGCGGTAGGTATGGGCGGCCCCCTCCTGTCCCGCCGAGTAGAGACGGACGCCCGCCTCACCGGCCCAGATGATGAGCGTGCGGCTCTCCGCACAGAGCTTTACAGCCGCATGGCTGATGGTGGTGCCGGGTTCGAGCATGAGCACCGACATTGCGCCCACCGGCAACTGCGCCCGGACGCCGTTGCGGTCCATCACGGAGAGCGCCGCGCCCTCCCGTTCGACATGTCCGCGCTCGACGGTGAAGACCGACATTCGCGACTTGAGCGGCATGACGGGGATATCGAATTCCTTCATGATGTCTCCTGATCCTGAGTCCACTGATGACACGACGGCGTTCGCCGACCGGAACCCTTTCCGCCCCGGCTGATATCATATATATATATGGCACGGGCTGTCAGCACCAGTAGTCCGCAGACGGACCAGATAATGAAGACAGCCCATGCACACCGGCACGAAATTCCTGATCAACCCCGCAACTGCGGGGAACATGTAGTCGATGCACCACGATTGCAATCGAATTATCAAAGAACAACGCTGTGGGCAGAGGCGTATATCGCGCTCAAAGTCCTATCAGGCGCGCATTACCGACAGCAATCCCAGACCGAACCCCTTCCCGCGCCCGATTCCGCCGCGCAGCGTCGTGGCGAACCTGTCGGTATCGCTGATATACAGGATGCCATCGAATTCGACAGTGGTCAGGGTGATAGGTGATTCTCGCGGGTTCCGGCGGATCACCAGATCGCGATTCGGCCCTACGATGCAATCAACCAGATCAAACCCGCCGGCTCCCCCTTTCCGGCGCAGCCACTGGATGAGCTGTTCCTCGCGAGTCGGAAACTGATCCAACTCAACCCCCAGACGCTCAGCCATGCGCCTTCGGTCGCTGCCTACCGGTATCAAGCGTGGCTTTCCGTCACCCTGCCGCCCGGACGTCGGGTCTCCCTGCCGCAGCACCGCCGGATTGGCGCGGAGCAGAAAGCGCCAGTGTGAGCCTTCCGTGAATCCTGTCGGATCGAACTGCCTGACCTGCACAGTCGTTCCATCATCCAGGGCATTGAGGTATGACCAGTCCGGAGCCATCGACGACTGCACGAGCACCGAATGCGCCTTATCCCCCTCGTTATGACGATAGAGGAAACGCTCCGTGGCGGCATTACCATCCTTTCCGCCGAAACCCTTCCAGAGTGCCTGATGAACCTGATACGGCTGCAGGAAACGCCATCGTGGCGATGATCGTGGAAGCGTAAGGAGGCTAAGATGCAGCATGGAAAAACTCCTCGTTGGTGGGTGGAGAAGCCGTGAATTCGAAGGCAGGCAGCTGGATATCCACCTGCGTCACGGTCCTGTTCACGTAGGATCGCGGAAGCGCGACGAGGAAATCCCTGCGGTGCGACACAATGGAGGCCGAAGCGGTGTCCGAGAAGTCTCCATCAAGATATCCGGTCACATGGTTCCGCTTCAGCCGGCGCGCCAGCCGTGGAGCGGTGAGATGGCGCAACTTCAACCCGTGGATAACCGCGGTGGCAAGAGCATCGACCGGCGTGGCGCCCTCTGCATCCCCGGGTTGCAGAGGAGTTGCGGGAGGACATGAGCGCCGACCGATGAACGCCGTGTAGACCGGATCGGCAAGAGCACGCCGGCACTCGCTGACGAGAGCAGGGTCGTCTCCTTCCACGAGAGTCACATGATGAGCATCGACGTGATAGCCGCGATAGGTCTGAACGGAATTCACCCCCGGCAGCGTTCGCCGGTAAAGTCCGCTGGGATGATCCTCGTATCCAGCCGGTTTCACCGTGTGATAATCGATCTGAAGCGAGCCCGTGGCCACGACGGCAACGTGAACGCGGAGATTTGCATGCAGCTCCAGGAGCCGCCAATCCCCGCGCTGTATCCCGAGAGCGGCGGCGATGATACCGATGACGACCGACCGGCTGGGGAAGTCCCCTGCCTCGCGAAGTTGTCCGAATCCGGTGTCTCCGAAGCTCATCATCGGCCCCTGCAGATGTAGGACAAGACCATTCATCAGGCAGCCCCCTCCACGGCGACATCACCATGCGCATGCCGCTTCATGGCATCAAAGAGTTCCGACAACGAGGAGACGATCAGAACATCCGCCGGCAGCAGCTCTCGCAGCACCTCCCGCTCCCCGGCCGAGATTGTGTAGCATATCGCCTTGTCTCCAAGGCCATAGCCACATTGGATATCACGATAATGCTCCGCAAGACGCCGACGTGACTCGGAGAGATATCCATCCTTCCCGCTCACCACCGGACGTTCAAAGGCATTTGCGAGCGAAACGGGAATGCGTTCGCGGCGAATGACCAGAAGAACGGTATCAGCCAGCGAGTGTGAAGCAAAGGAATTCTGCTTGCCGCTTGGCGTCACACGGCAGGCGGCATCGAGCGTCGCGGTCAGTGCATCGACCGCTGCAGAGCGATCGTCATTCAGATTACCGATGAGCTGCGGCATGTTACAGGAGAAATATTTGTAGAATACTGCAGCATTGAATTCCAGCTCGCCGAGATGACCGCTTCCCGTTTCCGTTTCGCCCGTTACGATATCATCAACGGCGGTGAACCAGTCAACATCGGGCACTACTTCGTGCGTACTGATCGCATGGGCCACCTGCATGGCGGCATCCACCGGAGCAAAGGAATTGGCATCACCAGTGGTCATACGCCCGAACAGAGCCATGTCCACACCATCGCCAGGGACCTTGTTCAGCCCGATGTCCTTCGCGGCATTTGCCTTTATTTCATCCAGATTCTTCGTAAGCTTCGAATCATTACGCAGCAGCCCGCGCACATAATTCTTCGCACGCTCGATTTCATCCTTCGTCATAAAGACGATCTGCTTCGTATGCAGCGGGTTCTTGTCGGGCTTGCCGATAACTTCGGTAAACGTCCCGCACAGTTTTCGCAGCCGTTCGTCGAGGGTTGCGTCACCATTGATTTCCCTGCTGAGTTCTTCATAGATCAATTTTTCCGGAATGCGGCGCGATCGCGTTGAAAGCCTGTCTGCGAGCATCCCCGCCAGATAATTCGATGTCCGCACCGATCGCTTGATCGCCTGCGACGATATACGCGCCCGCTGTACGCCTCCGAAAATCGCGGCCTTCGGCCGTCCAAGGTCGTCACGGTTCAGATTGGAAGGGGCATGGCTGGTGAGCGAGTGAAGTTCGATAAGCATGGTCAATTCTCCAATGTTGAGGTGTGTTCGATATCTGCTGTCGTCGTGGAGCCGGCATCGGTGGGAATAGTTCCTCTGGTCCTGAAGAATTCTCCGGCCCATGCGTTGATACTCCATCGGGCCGCCTCAGCACTGCCAAAGAGAAAATTGTAGATCCGTTCCGTTTCCTTCATCGTCCAGTTTATCATGATCCTCTCATGATTGATACGCTGGAACGCGCGTATCAACGCCTCCACACGCATGGAACGGGAGGTCGTGAGCAGACGCATCAGGCGCAGATCAGTAAGGCCGGCCTTCTGCAGAGCCGTCCCCAGCGGAACCGGCGCTCCCGGGTGATCACCGGCCATTGCCCGGAGGGCCACCAGTGTGGCGGCCCGGTCAATCGTCTCCGCTTGCTCTCTCGATATCTCAAAACGCTGTTCCGTCGCCTCCTCGGCTGGCTCTCCTCCATTATCAAAGGGAACATATCCCCAGACGCTGGAGCGCATATCCATGGTCGGTTCGCCGTCGCGTCCGGGACGCCACCTGCGGAAGATCGACCGCAGTCCATTGTAGTTGGAATTACGGCTGTTCCAGAGCGCCGCCAGTTTCGTGAGGGCGCGATGTGCATAGACTATGCGTTTCTGGAATGGGAGTTCGTGCTGGCTCATAATGCCATCTCCGTTGTGGTTTATGGTGTTGCCGATGTATCAGGACCGTCGGGCTGCGGTGTCGTTTCAGCCGCCGTTGCACCTGCATCATCGGCCCGATTGAAAACGAGGCCGAACCTCTTGCGCAGCGTGGCGTAGAGGAATCCTCTGGCCTTGTGCGCAGCGACCATGTACACGGGTGATGTATGGTATGCCTTGAAGAGGCGATCGAACAGGAGCAGGAGATGATCAGCGGTACTACGACGCCACCAGCGCTCGAATTCATCATGGCGATCAGCGAGCGCTGCTTCGGATGTAGCCTTGCTTCCGATCGATTCCAGGAATTCGCGCAGGTCGGCTCCGACCATTCTCCAGAACTCCCGCACGGTGCCCGGGATCAGCGATTCCGGCGGAAGCGTTTTTTTCGGCTTGAACATCAGTCGTCCCGCCTCGTCCTCCTCTGTATTCACCTCCACGAGCATGCATCGCTGAATAGCGGCCGACAGCAGACGCTCCATCTCCCTTGCATCCTGGGAATACTTCGACAGAAGCTCATGCGCCTTCGCCATAATTCCCGGCAGCTCTTCAGCGGCGGCATTGGGCATCGGGTAGTGAAACGATTCAAATTCGTAGCCGCCGTGCACGTTCTGCTTGGAACTGAGCATGTGGAAGCCGAAGCAGGCCAGATCAAGCTCCGGCATATGCCCGCCGGAACGACGAAGTTCCAACCGGAGAGAGTAGAGCTGTTCGACCACCGGAGCAAGCTTGTACGAGCCATCATCACCGGATGCGGCGAAGAAGAGCCCGGCCATGCTGCCGATGAGCCCCGACGTTTCGTCAACCCTGAGATGCCGCAGATAGGGGACTCCCTCCTTCGTCGGCCGCATTTCGATGGGGCCGTTCGGATGCCGGAAGAAACTCTGCCGCACCTCCGGCCCCTTTTCGCGTGCTACCTTCACCCCGTAGCCTCTCCCGGTACTGGCGACGACCACCGAAATGCCTGCACGTCCGGCGATCTCCTTCCCCGTTACGATGCAGGTACGAGGCTCTTCGATTTCCCCGATTTCGATATGGGCATTTGCAACCATCCAGAACAGACCGGAGCGGAGCGAGAGCCCGCCCTCCGCAACATCATCCGGAGGAGGCGCCTGCCACATCCATCCATCATATCCCTCGCTGCTCCCGGCCGGGACATAGGCATTACCTAACATCTTCTGGCTCTCACCAGTCAGCACATTCAGCCAGATCGTGCGGCGCAGCGACGCCGGATCGATAGGATAGGTCCGAATCTCCAGATCGCCCGAGGTTCCGGTGAGATATCCTCTGCCGGCCGACTTCTCATAGAACGTGGCACGTGCAAAGAGGAGCAGAGGCACCTGATCCAGCCGCACGGCCCACTCCTCGTCGGGACGGTTCAGAAAGGACTTGTCCCCCTTCTTCACCGTCAGCAGCAGATCCGAGAGAGGCCCGCCGTTCAGACGCCCCTTCCTGTCACGTACGGGCTCCGGTCCCTGCATGAACCGGCTTCCGGAAGGGCCATCGATCGTAAACGAATCGCGCAGCGGGGCGATCCCCGCCTCGAACTCCTCCGGGCTCATGGGCGCCGCAAGCCGCGCCGCAAGGTCGCATTGGTCGCGCGGCTCGAACGCCGCCTGGGCAAGCGCCGCGCAGAGATTGAGCGCGGCGATGTTCATGTACTCGAGCGGATAATCGAAGCGCATGGATTCCCCGTCCGGCATCGTCACAAGATCACGGAAGGAGAGCTCGATCCGTTCGCCGAACGGATCGGTGGGACTTCGCCGCCTCAGCAGGAAGCGCTGGTGTTCGAAAACGTTGAGCATGAAGGGCTCCATAGATGATAAGTTCGACCTCTACTGGTCGTAGCCAAACAGATTTGTGCATCGCCGGCAGAAGTATCCGCCACGCGCATGATTCAGCCACTGAGATGGTGCACCACAGATTGGACAACAGACCGGAGCAGATCCTCGTGGTCTCCGTCCATCATCGTCCAGATCCGGCTTTATCCGTGACAGTACCTCCCGTACCCATACGTCAGGATCGAACGGCGTAGCAACTGTAGGTACAACGGGTTCCCCATCAAAATCAACGGCTAGAGTGATGACCCTTCCTGTCCGTGACAGGTAAATGTGCACTTCAACGGTACTCATGTAGTTATCCTGTGAAACCTTCGCTGTTCGCCATGACTCAGTGTTCATGGCCCTAATGCAGCGAACATAACAAAATATGTTGACTACATCAATTTTAACTACACCAGAAAACGGTTGAGTTTTAGTACCCTTTGAATACGGCGGACAGACAAGGGAGGCAACTACTCGGCGACCGCCTTTGAACGATAAAAAAGGAGGAACACCGCATGTGTATTCCTCCCGGCCCCGCAAATGCGGGGAGCGGATTAGCTACAGAACTCCACCAGAATACGGTTGATGGATCATCCCCGCATACCCTGCGGGGAGCGCCCGAATATACACTGAATGCCAGAAACGGGATACTTCCACCACAGATCCCGACATCGGCGTCATGATACGTTTGTTCGATTTCGGGCAGAAATCCTACAATCACGAACTCCTCCACATCTGGATCACTGCGACGGGGCAGTACAATCCGATTCTACAGCTCATCATATGGCACCACCTCCTCCACTCTCCTTCCGGTCTTCACCACCACCAGCCCCTCTCCGGTACGTGTCTTTTCATCGAAACTGTAGTAGCCGGTGAACTGCGGATGGGTGAAGGACCCATCGGATTCGATAAGCAGAAAGATCTTGTTGTCATAGGGATGCCGTTCGCACCACCACCTTTCAAGGTCTCCGAGGAGTTCTTCCCTCTTCATCACCGCGAGTTGCTGCTCATACCAGGGGAATGAGACCGAGGAGAGCATCACGCCATGTTCGATGGCAAGGATTCGTCCGATCTCATGAGGTTCGGGGATCGAAGTGATCGGACGCCCGGGATCGCCGAGGAGTTGCAGCCCGTTGTTAGTTCGGCGAAGGAGAATAACAGTCGCACCAGCTCCGCCGTGGCGGGTGGCGAGCGCTACGTTCCCCTCGCGGTCGTCGTCGCGAAGCGACATCGCCATGCTCAGTTCACGGGCATCCGGCTCCGGCATCCTGATCCTGCGGGCCTTGCCCGTCAGATCAGTCTGTTCGGCACTGCGACGGCGGCGAATGCCTGCAAGACGCTCGGCATCGGCCCCCAGTACGCTGGAGGTCCAATATTCCTCACCCTGATCATACAGGCGCGATACCAGCGCGCGACATGCGCCGGGCATGCTCCATGTGATGCGCCCCTCCCGTTCCGGCCGATCCAGCACGATCGCCGCGGAACGTGCGAGCGTCTCCGCATCGTAAACATAGCTGCTTGCACCGAACAGCAGATCGGTGCGCTCCTCTGCCGCCGGCAGCAGCACATGGAGCACCGGCTCCGCATGTCCCCAACGTACCTCTCGCGGCCTCTCATGCCGCCACATTCGTCCCAAACGCTGCAGCAACAGATCGACCGGCGCCAGATCGCTTATCATCGCGTCGAAGTCGATATCCACGCTCTGCTCGATTACCTGCGTGGCAATCACGATCATCCTGCAGGGCCGGTTGATTCCGCCGTTGCGGCCCAGTATGCTCACGAGGCTCCTTTCGATCAGATTGCGATCGTGTCGTATAAAGCGTGCATGGAGAAGCACCACCTGGGCCGATTTTCCACGACCTGCATTCACCAGCGCTCCGATGACACGAGCAGCCTCCTGAGCCTCCCGGACGGTATTTCTGATCCATGCGATACAACCTCCCCGCTCAACGAGATCCAGCGCGAGTTCAGCACCGCGCATGGTACGCTCCTCCATCACGGTTTCCACTGGCTCGATTACGACCGGAGGCTTGTCATCAGTAATGGGATTGCTGTCGCCGGCATCATACAACGGCACGTACGGAGCGTCGAGCAGCCCCTTGTGGAGATGCAGTATCTGCGGATAGGGATCATCCTCCGGCGCCCCCGCATTTCCACTGGAAACGGTTCCGAATGTCTCCAGCAACCGCGTACGCAGCGTTCGTGGAAGCGTGGCGGAGAGGAGGATGACCTTGGCTCCGAGTACATTGAGCCAGCGAAGGAGGTGAAATATCAGCTCATTCATGTAGGCGTCGTAGGCGTGGATCTCGTCGAAGATCACCACCTTCCCCGCCAGCGCGAAAAGCCGGACGAACGCGTGTTTCACGGCGATCGCCCCAAGCATTGCCTGGTCAATCGTCCCGACTCCAACTGCGGCAAGCAGCGTCCGTTTGGATGATTGCATCCAGGCCGGCGCAATCACCTCGGAAGGAGCGGCCAGTACATCACGGTAGGCTCCGATCCGCTCGCGCGACCGTTCGAACTGCTCCAGCAATTGCCTGTATGGTTCGTAGAAACGCCGCCCCCCGTGCGCCAGCGCCAGGCTTATCTCCCCCCCTTCCATCACGATCTTTCCCGCGAATTTCTCGACCCGTTCAAAAAGCGCATTGGAGGATGCCTGGGTGGGGAGCGCAAAGTAGATACCCCCGGCGTGTCCGCTGCCTATTGCCCTGGCCGCCAGATACAGCGCGATTTCCGTCTTACCCATGCCCATCGGCGCTTCCACCACAACCATCTCGGATCCCGGTGCATCGCCGAACGGCACCTGCTCCGCCCTGCGCTGTAGAGGATGTGGATGCTCGAACGAAAACAGGGATGCAAAATCATGCTGTTGATGATCGAATTGCGAGAGCAGCCCGGCCTCGCATAGCTGACGTTCGGCGCGACCACTGCCGCGAAGCATGGCGAGGTAGTTCTGAGCATCAGAGAAATTCGAGACCGGATGGAAGGAATACACTTCCGACTGTGAGCCAAACCAGTCCGCCACAGAGGCGAATCCGGCAAGCAACATCAGAAATGGAACATGTTGCAGCACATCGACTGCATCCGGAGCCTGTTTCGGCATGTCAAAGAGCATCGTGATCGCCTCGATCATCGCTCGCGCCATCCGTTCATCGTAACCTGTCAGCTCCGCTCCCCCACAGACCTGCGACACCAAATACAGCGTCCCATGATGAGCGGCCACGGCATTGATCGCCGCGATGTACGGCATCCATTCAGGCGACTTGTTCATGGCAAGCTGCGCGATGATACGGGCCGTAGACAGCCCATGATCGAATCCCTGCCCACCATCGCCTTTTCGTTCATACCCGGCCCTGCCGTACCCTGTCTTCCAACCCTCCTCCGATTTCGACTGGAACGATCGATGCACCTTGCCGAGATCATGAAGAGCAACGATCGTCACGATGATGCGCCGCAACATTTCGCCGTCGATGCCGGGAGCAAGCTGGAGAAAGCGATTCATGATCCAAGGACTCAGGCGCAGCCACTCCTCAGCCACATAGCCGACATCCATCATGTGACAGATGGCAGGATGGTACGCCCACATGAAATCCTCTGGACGCGGGCCACGCTCGTTGGTCTTTCCCCAGAGTCGATAGAGAAGTTCGTCATCCATACCCACAAGAAACATGTTCGCCGCCGATCCCCCCCTACATACGATGTACAACCCCGCCTCGGCGGACGTGATTGAAGGACGTTACGATGATACCGCAACGGCAACGGCATGTCGGACATCCCATGTCCGGAACGGACATGCGGGTGCCGGGACATTCCGGCGCGGAGCGTTCCGCCTGGGACAAACGCACGGCGGTGGCCCCGTTGGATTCGGGGGAAATCTGGAAGGGTGCCTTGAACTGATCCCCGCATGCTGGTAGTTGCGGGGAAGATGTGCGCGGTCGGGCAAATATAGGCAGGTTCCGTAGTGGATACCACACATTCCCCCGGCACGGATAGGGCTGTTCGCGCACGGCGGAACGTTATCACTCCAACTGGAGGACGTCCGCGAAGATGATAGGGCTGTTCGCGCGCGGCGGAACGTTCACTCCTCCCGTCGCTTCCCGGATGGCATGTCGCCGTAGCGCGCCGCAAGCTCCTCCGCCTCGGCGCGGAGCCGCGCCACAAGTACCCCGGGCTCCAGAACCGTGACGCCGACGCCCCATCCCTGCGCGAATGTCCGCATCTCCTCCAGCCCCGCCACTCTGAACGACACGACAATCCGTCCGTCGCAACGCCTCTCCTCGATGTTCTGTGTGGGATGGTAGCTCTTGCGGCGAAAATATTCGGCGCGATCCGGCTCCACGAGCAGCTTCACGGTATGGATTTCCCCGCCGGCGAGAGCGCTGAATCTGGGACGCAGGTATGCGTCGAGATCGAAGTTGTCGTCATGAAGGAAGTAATCTTCCTCGCGGACGTCGAGCCGGGAGATGCCGGCGAGCGAAAAATCGCGCAACGCTTTTTTCTCACGGCAGAACGCCACCAGCAGCCACGATCCGTTGCGAACCGCCATGCCGTATGGTTCTACCATGCGTCCGATGGAACGTTTTCCTGTGGAGGCCGTGAGATAGTCGATGCTCACGCGCTGCTTCTTCTTGATCGCGCGCGTGAGCGCCGTGAAGATAGCGGGATTGATCGCGGCGGAATGTGGATTGGTGAAATTCCAGTGCTCCGGCTCCGATTCGGGCTCGAACGAGTACACCTCGATCTCCCGCATCAGCACCCCGAATGCCTTCTCCAGATCCCGTCCGAGTGGCGTCGGCGCCAGAACCGCCCGTGAGGCCTCGGCCGCCACCGTCAGCGCGAATATCTGCCGCTCCGGCATTCTGACGATGTGCACATCGCGGTGACGGTCCTCCTCGGCGAGATAGAACTTCTTGATCTTCCCTTCCCGGCGCTCCCGCACCGGAATTCCATTCCTTCGTAACCTATTGATCAGGCGCCGCTCCTGCCGGTCGGTTACTCCGACCTGCTCCTTTATGTCCGCTACCGAAAGCTCCTCTCCCTCGTTCAAAAGCTCCAACAGATGCTGATATGACTTGTTTTCACTGCTCATGGCTGGAAATCATGAATAATCCCTGATGCATATCCGTGGATGATGGCAATTATACGGATCAACCGGCATGGATCGGACCGAAGGCGTCCGGACCGGGATCGCGGGCCGGCGAAAACACTATCCGGAGGCTCTCCGATCTGCACACCATTGCGCGCAGCATGCCCGCATGAACCGAACGCGACGTGGCTGCCGAATACCGATGGAGGATGGAATGAACGATGATCGATAGCTACGTGATTCCGTCACGCTCCGGAATAATCGTACCCGTACAGCGGCACCCCCCGCATCGGTTCACCGCGGATGATGGCGATCAGCATCATCTGCAGCACGAGCGGCGGCTCCACACGGCTGCTCTTGAGCGCGATGTCGGCATGCAGCAGCGATTCGAATGCATTGCGCAGATGCGCCATCGAATATCGTGAAAGCGCGGCGGTATATTCGTTCAGAAAGAAGGATGAAATGCCGAGGCTCCGGGCAATCTCCTTCTGGTCCTTCGCATGCGTGCGCAGCTCTACAAGGCGCCAGAGAATTGTGAAATATCGCGTCAGCATCGTAAGCACAAGCTGCGGAGGCTCTCCGGCCCGGAGCATCCGCTCGGAAATCTCCACCGAAAGCTCCAGGTTCTTTGCACCGACGGACTTCTGCAGCTCGAAGACGTTATGCACCTTCGACGCTCCGACCACGGCGCGCACGTCCTCCGCCGTGATGCGCCTGCGATCCCCGACGAAGGTGAACAGCTTCTCGATTTCATTGCTCAGCACGCGCAGCGAAGCCCCGGCGTAACCGATGAACAATTCCACGGCGTCGGGCGTGATCTCCCTGCCCATCCCCCGAATGCGGCTGGCGGTCCACGACGGCAGATCGCGGTCGTACACCTTTTTATACTGTATGCTGGCAGCGTTGTCGGTGATAAGATTATAGGGAGCCTTCGCCCCGGAACCGCCCTTTCCTCTGCCGAGAACATCCGACGTGGCGGCCGTCATCACCAGCACCGTGGTCGGCGATGGAGTCCTCATGTAACGGGCGAACGGGGAACTTTCGTCGGGCCTGCCGCGCAGCGCAAACGCGCGGTCGAGCTCCCGCACCACTACCACACGACGCTCGGCCATGAGCGGATATGCCGATGCGCGTTCGATGATATCGTTGGTGGAAACCTCGCTGCCATAGAGAAGATCGAAATTGAAGCTGCGGGTGCTTTCGTCGATGGTGGCGCTCATGATTCTGTCGCATGCTTCATCGATCAGGAATTCCTCATCGCCGAAGAGGAAATAGACCGGTTCGAATTTGCCGTGTTTCAGGGCTGTCTCAAGGCTGTCGGGCGCAACTATCGGCATGGGAGGCTGTTCCGTGTAATGAAGTCGATCGCCCGTAATATACGCCCTTCGCCACTCCCGGCCGGAATCCAGCCTGCGCAACCGATGACCTGTGATATCCCCGCCACCGCAGGCTCCCCATCCCATACTGCGGTCGCCAATTCATGCCTCTCTTCCCCGTATCCGCCTGCAACGCCTAACACAATGATTCTGTCCGGTGCGCACCATAGAACGCTCCTGCTACGGACGACGGATCGCAGACCGGGGCCGGACTGCCACGACTGTGCCCGGACGCACTTCATTCCGCCAGGAACCTTTATTAATTCATCAGGCATCAAATGCAACAGGCCCCGATGAACGGGGCCTGATTACAACCACACCATATTCACGGCGGGATTCACTCATGGAAACGCCGGACGGCAGATATGAAAACATCCATTCCCGCATGCTCCGGACGGCCGCGTAGTTAACCTTCGCTCGTAGCGATGCCGCTGCCACTCTGCGTGGAGCCAGAGGCGCTCTCCGTCTTCCGGGGACGGCCGCGGCGCCTGGGTGTGGTCGCAGCTTCAGTGGTTTCCGCAGCTACATTCTTGCGCGGACGGCCGCGGCGTCGGGGCGTGGTCGCAGCTTCAGTGGTTTCCGCAGCTACATTCTTGCGCGGGCGACCGCGGCGTCGGGGCGTGGTCGCAGCTTCAGTGGTTTCCGCAGCTACATTCTTGCGCGGACGACCACGGCGTCGGGGCGTGGTCGCAGCTTCAGTGGTTTCCGCAGCTACATTCTTGCGCGGGCGACCGCGGCGTCGGGGCGTGGTCGCAGCTTCAGTGGTTTCCGCAGCTACATTCTTGCGCGGGCGACCGCGACGTCGGGGCGTGGCTTCAGCTTCGGTGGTTTCCGCGACTACATTCTTGCGCGGGCGACCGCGGCGTCGGGGCGTGGTCGCAGCTTCGGTGGTTTCCGCGACTACATTCTTGCGCGGGCGACCACGGCGTCGGGGCGTGGCTTCAGCTTCAGTGGTTTCCGCAGCTACATTCTTACGGGGACGGCCGCGCCTGCGTGGAGTAGTGGGAGTATCGGTGGCTTCTTCTGCGTTCTTTCTCGGGCGACCGCGGCGACGGCCGGTAGATGTGGATGCCGCGGCCGCGGTTTTTCTTGGGCGTCCAGGACGGCGCGCTCCAACTGTGGTATCCGGAATGGAGGTGCGCACATCAATCGCATCGGCCAGCGGCATCGTCGACTGGAAAAGCTCCTTGATGATATACAGAATTTGATTTACCAGATCATCCGAACCCAGCTCAACCACGCGGAAGGAGATGGCGAATCCGTTCATCGCAAGATTCTGAATTTCCCGACTGGTCCGGGCCAGCTCGCGCCTGTCCATCGATTCAGTAACAGCCCCGGCGTACAGAGGCATATCGTTGGACGAGTACAGAACATAGATGTAATTCTGAGCGCCTTCTAGGGGGAAAGCGGTCATGGAATGAGTCGGGCTGACGTTGATTTTCTCGAAGATCGCACCGATCTGCGAGATCATCTGCGAAACGAGCTCGCTCATCAACCGAGACCCGCCTGAAGTTGTCGCTGGCATATGATGACTCCTGTTTGTTAGTTCTGCGTTAGCCCTGGTTTGTCACCCGGCGTTAACAATTACGGCAAATATAGAAAGAGAAGTATAATAATCATCTCAAATCCGACGATAAAACCATCAAATCGCACACCGATTACCAGACCGATGTCTCCCGCAGGGAATTCCCATGCGTGGCGGAGAAGCAGCATGCCCCTCCTGCCTGATGCGTAAATGCACGACATCGCCGGCAGTACTGGACATGCCGCCCCATGATGTTTTCCACAGCAGGATGCGATCACCTTCATACCATCCGCCAGCTATGACATGGCGGATTCCGCATCACGTTTTCCCCGCCGCATTCCTTCTGCATATACGCTCACGACCGCTATCCGGATGATATTTGTTCTCCCGCGGCTCATGTCATGTGGGAACTTCGGGAGCTTCCCCCAACCCTCTCGTACCCACATCATAGGCACCGTCAGCTATCTCCGGTTCTTCCACAACCGCGTATTTTCCGCGAGGTTGGGGCCGCATGGTTACGATGCGGCGATGATTTCATGAATGGAGGCGCGCAGCCACGACACCGGATTTTATATGGCACAGGGAGGTTCGCCGGACTGTTGGAATAACTCGTATGCGCACCGGAACAGGGCGGAACAGCCGGCCGTTCCTGCCGGCAGGGAGCTGGCCGGCAGTCCGGTCTGCCGCATGCATCGATAGAGTATTTCGCGCTGCCGGCCGGATGGGCTCACTGTATCCGGCGCACCGGGAATGCAGTACATACAGGTTCCCGAACGCATCGGCAGCAAATGAATCGGGACGCCACGTACATCCCAAGGCTATTGTACACCCGCCTCGGTCCGGAATCATTCCCATTATGCAGGCTCGACCAATCTACATAGGAACATTTTCAAACCGCCATGTCCACGCGGGCTCCCTACCGGGCAGATGCACGCGAATTCACGTCACCGATGATCCTCAACATTACATCGTGAGAGATCATGATACGAGCAGCAGCCCATGCATACAGGATGAAATGATGGTATGGTCGGCGAGCTGAGACAATCACGGATGAGCCGGTGAACGCTATCCGAATGCCGAATTTCATATCATGCGGGTAAACGCTCCAGGCACTCCTGCCACCACTTCGGATACCCTCACATCATACCTTGGTTGTATTCCATGAATTTCTTCCGCAGCATCCGGGCATCGCAGCGAACGAGCCATTCCCCTGTATACATACGTCGCGGCACTGCATGAGCATGCCGGATTTCGCGCTGAGACACCGAAGAAATTCAGATGCCAATCACCGCATCATCTTCCACCCATGCTGAATCATCTGACCGATTCATGGCAATCTGAATGGCAACAGATCGGGCAATTGCCTGGTGATGGAACAAGGAGAGTTTATTCCTACGCCCGCCTTCATACATGCCGTACGAATAATCGAACGGATAGTGGAGAAGCGGTAGTGCGACATTGCAATTAATCGCAGTCCGGGAAGAAATAACCCCAATATATTAGGTCAATCATATCACCTGCTTCCCGCACAGATTCTTCCCGGAAAATGCCGCGTACGCAGCGGATCATGCCGGACGGGATTTGCAATGCACCGGATCTCGCACACCTGGATACGGGATTTTCTCTAGAAATTGAGGTTTTTGTGGGATCGCGCAGGAACATGCAGTGCACGAAGACGTCGAATACGGAAACAGCACGATCGTCCCATCCATATTCGGAGGATTCATCATGAAGAGAACATCCGTGTCCACGCCATACCTGCTATCCGGTACCGCTGCCGCCGCAACAATGCCCACGCCGCCTGCGGCCGGCCCGGAACTCCCGGCCACACGCCAGGTACATCCGAACTCATCCATCGATAACCCCACCTTCACGCTCACGCTTCCCGGGAGCGCCCATGTCCGGATCGTGGTGCACGATCTGCCCGGCAGGCAGATACGGGTTCTTCACGAAGGCACGGAATCCGCCGGCATCTTCAACATGCCCCGGGACGGCAGGGACGCGACAGGAATCGAGGTAGCGCCCGGCATCTACGCAGGCGTGCTGATCGTGAAGAACCGGTTCGTGAACAGCCTGAAGGTGATGAAGGCAGCGCGCAGAGGACGGGATCGGTGGACCGCCTGATGGTCCAGGGTATGCATCCCCCGGCCGCCGCCCCCGCGCAGGAATGGCAGCAGCGCCGGCATGGCGGAAATCGCCGCCGTGGCGAATGCCGGCAACACTAGATTGCCCGGTTTGTCGTCACGTGGTTCGTCGGCAGGGAAACCGGTCCGTCGCAATCCCCGGCTGGCGATCCCCCCTTATCGATTCTTGATGGAGCAATCAGGTTACTACATGTTATATTAAGCGGCCGCTATGTTGGTCGTACAAAGGGAAGGGAATGATTCTATTATGAAAAAGCGCATTATTACACTGCTTGCTATTGCCGGAGCGCTGCTGATCCCGGCGCTGATCCCCTCGGAGATGCCGGCTGACCAGCAGGCGATTTCGATGAGGAAGGTCTATCCCAATCCATTTACCGACGGGACCACCTTCCAGTTGACGCTGCCGCGTGCGGCGCGCGTGCGCATCGTCGTGCATGATCTGCTGGGAAAGCATGTGCGGCTTCTGCTTCAGGACGACAATCATCCGGCAGGCCAGTTCGACGTACCATGGGATGGCCGCGACGAGTCGGGCATTCCCGTGATTCCAGGCGTCTATATCTGCTCGCTCTTCTCGGAGGATTCGTTCGTGACGAGTGTGAAGGTAGTGAAGGTGCAGGGGTAGAAAAGAGGGATCGCCGGCCGCTGGTTGTTCGGCGAAGAATCACGCAGGCCGGACCGCCAGCAGGACATGCATTGCGGCTAGAGCGGCGAGCGGTGCGAGTAGGCGACGCCGGCCGCCGAATGCTGCTTCATGCGCGCCATCAGCACATCGGTTTCCCTGATAACCTCCTCGATCGTGATCGCCTGCATGCAGTTGTCGTTTGGACGTATGCAGGTGGTCATCCTGCATGGACTGCAGGGGAAGAGATGCGAGATCGCCGTGGCATGGCGTCCCACCGGCCGGAAGATATGATATGATCCCGGCCCGAAGAGCCCGACCGTGGGGACGCCGACCGCCGACGCGACATGCATTGCACCGCCATCCGAGCCAAGGTAGAGTTCAGCCCGTTCCATCAGCGCGGCCGTTTCCCGCAGGGTCAGCTTGCCGGTGATGTCGATCGGGCCGAGATCGGGGATCAACTCGGCCAGCAGAGCCGAGCGCCGCACCTCGTCCGGCGAGCCGATCAGCACGATCTGCATGCCGTGCTGCGTCGAGATATGCCGCGCCGCCTCGGCGAAGCGCTCCAGCGACCATTCCTTCAGCCGGATCGAGGTGCCGGCATGTACGAGCGCGCATGGTGATTCAATGCCATGAGCCATCGCGAACTCCGCCGCCATCTTCCTTTCATCCTCGGTGATGAAGTACTCCGGGCGCTCCACCTGCTCCGGAGCGATGCCCAGAGGCTCCAGGATGGCCCATAGCCGCTCCATCTCGTGTCGGCTGGGACGGTTGGTGCGTTTTCTCTCGATCCACTGCCGCAGATGAACCATCCCGCGGTTTATCTGCCGTACTCCCATGAAGAACGCATGGCGTAACGTCTGCCAGTCGTCGCGGAGACCGATCGCCAGGTCCGGCGTCCACGAGCCGAGGCTGCGTTTCAGATCGGCGTAGGTATGCGCCCTGTGCGGCGGACGGGCGAACTCACGGCTGTTATAGATCACGATCCCGTCGATGTTAGGGTTGTTCTCCAGCACCGAACGGCTCCATTCGCCCACAATGATCCTTATCTCGGCATCGGGAAACCGGCGGCGTATGCTCCGCAGGGCGGGAGTTGCAAGCAGCACGTCGCCGAGATGATCGAGCTTGTAGATCAGTATCCTCCTGACGTCATCGGTCGGCCGCCAGGGATACAGCGCACCGACCACGGTCGAGAAGGAATGTAAAAGGGGCTCATACATGGGGCTTAAGATAATCCATAGACCCGTGTAGCGCACATACTAAAAATCTTTTTCCATATAGCGGACGGCCGGGCGCTCCGCCGCCGGAAGTACGCTATCCGCATCATAGAATAAAGGCGAGCAGCCGGGCCGCTCGCCTTTGCACGATGCTGGATTCGCGGGATCTATGGTAAAGGGTTCCTGCCGGAACCCGGCTCTGCATGCTCTCTCTCTGCTTCACGCTTCGCGGAGATACTCCGGGGAACGGATTCCGACCACGTACTGCCTGCCGCCGATCGAAAGCCGGGCGACATCCCTGCCGGAGAAGATGATTGTCCCATTCTTCTGGACCACCCCCTGCGGGCCATTCGCGCGGATCGTGACGTCGCAGCGTCCCTCCAGCATGGGAGCCTCGGCGCCGCACTGAACGTGGAAGCGGTTCCACGTCACCACGATCGTGACATCGCCATAATCCTCTCCGCCATCACGGAAGGAGGTGGCGCCGTTCCAGCGATATTCGCCGCTCAGCCAGGCATCTCCTCCCTTCGCAATCTTCACGAACCCGATGTGCCCGGTCGAACTGCCATGCGCGGTCAGCCGGCTGTTGCGGTAGGTGCCGTCGGCATGGGTTTCCGCCGTGGTCGCATCCACCGGCATCGCTCCCCTTGTTCCGGCATACCTGATCGCATAATGAAGCTGCCATTCGGAGTAGGCGTCGCCGCGATTACGCTGGCAGGCGAGTACGAGATTCTGGCTCAGTGTGGAGGGATCGAACGTCGAATCATTCTGCGTAACAACCAGCGCCGTGCGGCCGGCATCATCCGCCGGGCGAAGCGTTCCACCGCTGCCAGCGGTCACCATGTCCGCGACCATCGCGCTCAGCCCGTTGCTTTCGTAGCCGACGGCGCCGGCGATGATGCTCGCTATCGCATCATCGCGCTCCCCCCGGGATGCTTCGATCGGTGCATCGTCCCAGCAGCCTGCCGCCAGGAACGCGGCCAGTATCATCAGATTCAGTATAACCTTCTTCATCGCTTCCCCTCCGGCTGGTTCAGTACGTGCTCGTCTCGATGTCATCACCCTATTGCAACGGCTCCCGCCCCGGATTTGTTAGCATCCCTATCACCCGCCGCAGGTCCCCGAATATCATGAACGATGGAAGCTGAACGGAACGCGGGCAACCGACATGCCAGCAGTACACGAAGAAGATGATCCCTGGTTTCACGCGAGATTCGTCCACGGGAGGAGAGAGGAACGTGACGGCTCATCACGCCCCGTGAACCATGTCCACAGCCAAGCCCGTCGGCACCGGGGGGAGAGAGGGATACGCATCACCCGGCCCTACGCATCATCCCCATCATCCGTTCCCGACGGCGCCAGATTCACCTTCCCGGCAAACCGGCGGAAGGCGGCATATCCGGCCATTCCCGCAGCAACGACAAGGCAGAGTTTCGGCCACCAGTCTCCCCAGCGCGCATACAACGTCAGATCATCCCGCAGCTCAATCGTCGCGGTGGTGGTGGTCACCACACCCTCCGGTGTTTCGCCGTGGATGCTGCCATAGGGGGTGATGAAACAGCTTATACCGGTATTCGCCGCACGCGCGATGGAGCGCCGGTTCTCGATGGCCCGCAGCAGCGCGAACCGCATGTGCTGCAGCGGGCCGGGAGTGCCTCTGTACCAGCCGTCATTCGTGATAATGGTCAGGAAGGTCGCGCCGGTGTCAACGAACCGCCGGACGATGTTGGGATAGACGCTCTCGAAGCAGACCACGGCAGCGGCGCGGGTGATGGTGTCACGATAAGGCACCGGGAAGGTCGCCAGCCGGGTCCCCTTCCCCCACGTCGAGATGCCCACGTCCCAGCTCAGCATGTCGATCAGGAAGGGAACGTTATCGACGAAGGGAATACGTTCGCCGAAGGGAACGAGCTGCATCTTGTGATACGCACCCACCAGGCCGCGCCCGGGGACGAAGAGGCCGGCGGCATTGAAATAATCGTAATGCACCGTGCGGTAGGTGCCGTCGGCATTCTGGCGGGCCTCCAGATGGGAACTGGGGGGTTCGGTGCCAGGCTGGTACTCCAGGTAGTCGGGAAATCCGGTCAGCACGGGAACGCCGAGCGAATCGATCGCCGCGCCGAGTTCGCGACGGCGGAACTCGTAGCCGGGCCGGGAGACGGGATAGGGAATGGCATTCTCCGACCAGAGGAACATCTCCACCGGACGTTCGCGCAGCACTCCGGCGGAAATGTCCCGGTTCAACTCGATATGATCGGTCGTATCCTCCTGCTTCCACTTGTCCCAGGGATCGACGTTCGGCTGCACCACGGCGATGGTGATCCCCTTGTCGGGGATATGATCCTCCGCGCTTCCCAGCACGTAGAACCCGTACAGGAACGGCGGCACCAGCGACAGCACCAGAATGGTGGTGCAGGTACGGAAGATCGCCATCTGGTTCCGCTCCTCGCGGTCCAGCGCGAAGAGCATCGCGGTGAAGGCGCTGTTGTGCACCAGCAGCAGAAAGCTGAGCCCCCACACGCCGGTGAACTCGATGAACTGGATGTAGTAGAGATTGTAGGTCTGCGTGTTCCCGAGCGTCAGCCAGGGATAGCTGGCATCGGAGAGGGCATGGAGATATTCGCCGCCGCACCAGAGAAAGGGAAGGAACGCCAGCGCAAACCAGCGCCCGCCGGACCGGCGCACCCATCGGTAGATCACCAGCGGCACAATGAAGAAGAAGGGATGGATGATGACCAGCAGCACGCAGCTTATCATCAGGAAGGGATCGGCCTTTGCCTGCCAGCTCCCGACCCACCAGCTCGAAAGCGCGGAAAAGATGAGCAATGAGCCGTAGCTCCAGCGGATGAGCTGGCCATACGAACGGGCGCGCTCAAGGGCGATCAGAAGGGGGACCAGCCCCACCGAACCGAAGAGCCCCACGGGGTTCGGCGGATACGCCAGCCCGAGCAGCAGGCCACTGAGAAGAAGAAGCACCCACGTCCGGGGCGTGCGATCGAGCGCGATACGGGTCGAATTGTTGATCACCGGATGTCCAGCGGATTGAAGCGGATGACGATATGAGCGGCGCCGGCCAGGAACCTGCCGGCGGCGGGAAGGGATTCCCTGACGACCGGCAACCGACGACAACCACCAGCCAGGGCCGGGCGCCGCAGTGCGTTCCATCAAAGTTAGCAAACATAGTACAGGGAGCGGCGCCGGAGCCTCCGGGGCCGCCAAACAGCCCCCGAGGCAATCCGGACGATTCGAGACCGTCGTTTCCGGCTCATTCTCGTTTTGCCAGACTTGGCGGGGTGTTCTAACTTTAGGCTTATGAGATTGCGAATATTCCTGTTCACGACCATGCTTCTCCTCCTGGCCGGATGGAGGGCGCAGGCACAGACTGCCATCACGTTCGACTCGCTGTCGGCGCTCATCGATCCCTACTTTGCGCCGGAACTTGTGCAGGATGTCCGGAACGCACTGCCACAATCCCCCATCGACGTCTGGGGATATGCCGTCGGCGATTACTCCGGCGACGAGGCGAACGATCTTGCCGTGGTCATCAGGATGCGCGGCGACTCGCGCCGGAAGATGTCAGTCTACTTCTTCGTGGACGATGAGGGGATACTCCGCCTTATCAAGCAGAGCAACGTCGATTTCGTCGAACTGCCGATCGAAGTGAGCGTGGCAATCGCGCGCGGGAACGTCTACATGACCCGCAAGGTGAAGGAGTTCAACTGGGAGATCTACGGCTACCGTTTCCGCAGCGGCGTGATGATGATGGTCGATAAATTCACATCAAGCCGCCAGGACAATCTGAACTACGAGACCTACCGCAATTTCCAGACGCTCGAAGGCTACGAGCGCTACATCAGCCTGACCGATACGACGATCATCTTCCGCTCCGACTTCCTGACCACCCCCTCCTACAGCCGCGGCCGCGACGTGAGCACCGGCTACCAGGCCACCGCCCGCGCGCAGATGTCCCGGTATATCCTGCAGGGGAGCTACTATTGGCACGACGAGCACGACCTCACACTCGACGTCCGCTCCGCCTACGACGACGACTATCTCTACTTCAACATCCAGGTCATGGATGACGAGGTGATCCCCGTGGGACTCGACGGCAGCGACACCACGGCCGACCGGCTGGAGCTGTGGATGGACCTCTATTCGCTGGGCGACCGATTCCGCGTCGGCCGGCGCACGCGCGATTTCCGGATGAAGACCGACTCCAACATCTATGCCTTCACCATCGCGCTGGGAGACTTCATCGACCAGCAGGCGCGCGTGAAGATCTCCAGTTCCAACATACTCGACGACAACCAGATCAATGCCGCCAAGGCGATCAAGGCCGTGGCCGCCCGCATCGACAGCGGCTACACCGTCAAGCTCCGCATCCCGTTCGGCCTCTTCGGATTCGCGAAGCCGCCGCTGGAGGGGGACGAGATGACGAAGTTCGGCATGAACGTCATCGTGCACGACATCGACAATCCGTATCGTCCCGAGGAGGCGACCACGATCACCACGAGCCAGAATTTCGAGAAGACCAAGCCGGCCACATTCGGCGCCATCGTGCTGGTGCCGGATTCGCAATACTATGGCGAATCGACCAATATCTTCCTCGGCGAGCTGAAGGAACGGCTGCAGGATGTGGGATTCTGATGCGCCCCCGGGCGCAGGGACGACGGAATCGCGACGGCAGCGCGCGATCGCCGCGCCGGATCTCCCGGCATGATTCCTCCCGCTGCCGCGAACAATGTCCCCTATGAGCCCCGAGGAACTTGCCGACCGATACCACGCCATCCGTCACCGTGTCGCCGCCGCCTGCAAACATGCCGGGCGCGTCCCCGCTGATGTGACGATCATCGGCGTGACGAAGACGAAGCCGGCAGCCGCCATCCGTGCCGCCGCCGAAGCCGGCATCACCGAGATCGGCGAGAACTACGTGCAGGAACTTGTCGCCAAGCATGCCGGGCTCGGCGCGATCGTCCGGTGGCACTTCATCGGCCACCTGCAGCGGAACAAGGTTCGCGAGATCGTTTCGTTCGTGGACCTCATCCACGGCGTCGATTCGGAGCGGCTGGGGGTCGAAATCGATCGGCGCGCGGCCGATGCGGGACGGCGAATGCCGGTGCTGGTGCAGGTGAACACGTCCGGCGAGGCATCGAAGAGCGGCGTGGCTCCGGCGGACCTTCCGGCGCTCGTGGAACGGCTCGCACAACTCCCCGGACTCGACGTGCAGGGGCTGATGACGATTCCGGCGATCTTCGATGATCCCGAGGGAGTACGCCCGATGTTCCGGATGCTCCGTACGCTCCGCGACGAACTGCGTCGGAGCACCGGGCTTCCCCTTTCCCATCTTTCGATGGGCATGACCGGCGATTTCGAGGTGGCCGTCGAGGAAGGGGCGACGATGGTCCGGATCGGCACGGCGCTCTTCGGACACCGGTAGCGAAACGGAGATCATGTGCCGGAGAGGACGCGGAGAGAAATCCGATGAGAACGTCCTTCCCCCGTTCCGGCTTCGCATTGATATGCGCTCCGCGTCATCCGCAGGTTGATGGCGGAAGCAACGGCACGGCTTATTGCGGCGCCGATCGAATTCATCTACAACCACGAAATGAGCTTTGCCATGAGAATGCATCATCGCTGGCGCGGCTGGCCGCCAGGGCTCCGGGGAGTGCTGCTGCTGCTCCCGTTCATCGCCGGCATCGCAGCGGCGCAACCGGCCGGATCGCCCTACAGGATCATGAAGCTCGATAACGGGCTTGACGTGATCGTCATCGAGAACCACACGGTGCCGCTCGTGACGATCGACGTCACGGTGCGCAACGGCTCGTTCACGGAGCCCGACGAATTCGCCGGATTGTCGCATCTGTACGAACACATGTTCTTCAAGGCGAACGCGGCCATCCCCTCGCAGGAACGCTTCATGCAGCGCGTGCGCGAGCTCGGCATCGTCTTCAACGGCTACACATCCGATGAGGTGGTCACCTACTTCTTCACGCTGCCGGCGACGAACCTGGACCCCGGCATGAAGTTCATGGCCGACGCCATCAAGACCCCCCTGTTCGACCAGGCGGAGCTGACGCGGGAGCGGCAGGTGGTGCTGGGGGAATTCGACCGCAGCGAGGCGCAGCCGACGTTCGTGCTGAACAGGGCCATCGATTCGGCGCTGTGGTCGCCATATGTAAGCCGCAAGCAGCCGCTGGGACAGCGCGAGGTGATCGAGACCGCCACCGTGGAGAAGATGAAGATGATCCAGGACCTCTTCTACAAGCCCAACAACGCGGCGCTGATCGTCTCCGGCGACGTCGAGACGGACGAGATATTCCAGCTCGCGAAGAAGTACTTCGACGACTGGGAGCGCGGCGCCGATCCCTTCCCCTCGAAACTTCCTCCCGCATTTCCCCCGCAGAAGGAGGCGCTGATCGTCCGCCCCGCCCGTATTCCGGACGTGGATGTCCGCATGATCTTCCGCGGTCCCAGCATCGGCCGCGACGAACCGGCCCCGTACGCCGCCCATCTTCTGACGACGATGCTGAACCTGCCGACGTCCCGGTTCCATCGCGTGATGATCGACAGCGGCGTGGCACTGGATGCCCTCATCGACGTCGATAATGCCCTGAACGTGGGAACGGTCAACTTCTACTTCGATGTCAAACAGGAGAACGTTCACCGCCTGATCGATCTTCTGAAGAAGGAGATTGCGGCGATGGCCCGGCCGGGATATTTTTCGGACGAGGAGATCGAGACCGCCCGGAAACTGGTGGCCAGCCGGCAGATATTCGACCAGGAGAGCGCGTTCGCATTCGCCATCCGCACCACCGCACGCTGGTGGAGCATGGCGTCGCTCGATTACTATCTGGCCTTCCCGGAGAACGTGGCGCATGTCACCGCGGAGGATATCGCGAAGTTCGTGAGCATGTACCTGCATGAACAGCCCGCGGTGCTCGGCGTCGGCGCCGAACAGACCACACTGAACCAGTTGAATCTTACCGGGGAGGCCCTGCAATGGTGAAATCTCACGCAGTTCTGAAAACGCTCGCCATCGTTGCGGCGGCGACGCTCGTCCCCGCCCTCCCCGCCTGGAGCCAGAAGAAGACGGAGGATTTGAAGAGGGGAGCCGCGGCCGTGCAGACATTCCTGGCCGACGGCATCCATGTCATTCTCAGCCCGGCCGATAACGAGATCGTCTCGGTGATCGTGGGACTGGAGGGGGGATTCGCGTCGAACGAAACGCCGAATCCGGCGCTCACGGAATTCACCGCCGACGTCATCGCCGCCAGCGGCTCCGGCAGCGTGTCGAAGGAGGAGCTGCGCCGGTTTCTGGCACAGAGCGCGACGTCAATCAATGGCGGCGGCGATTATCGCGGGCTGAGCTTTTCGATGTCCACCACGCTCCCGAACTTCGACGGGGCATGGGACGTGCTGGCGTCGATGGTCACCGATCCGCGATTCGATCCGGTGGAATACCACAATCTCCAGCAGCGGCGAATCGCCGAGGTGAAACGCCGCTGGTCCAATCCGGAGTCGCAGGCATCGATCATCGCCGACAGCCTGGTACAGCTCGGCCATCCCACGCTCGGCCGCTCCATCACGCAGGAGGACTTCGAGGGCATCACGATCCCGATGATGCAGGAGTTCATAAAGCGCGTCACCGAACGCTCGCGCATACTCGTGGTGGTGGTGGGGAAGGTCACGCAGCAGGAGATCGAGCGGAAGCTGGCGGCGTTCTCATCGCTTCCCCCCGGAAGCTATAAACCTGCGGTGATGCAGCCACAGCGGACGGCGGCGGTTCCGACGGTAGTGACCGTGGACCGTCCCGGCCCGACCACGTATGTGCGCGGCGCATTCGCCGGTCCGCGCGCCGATGATGCGGACTACTGGCCGCTGGCGGTGGGATTGAGCCATCTGCGGAACATCCTGTTCGAGGAGGTGCGGACCAAGCGCAATCTCTCCTATGCACCGGGAAGCAGTCTTACCTCCACGCTCGGCGATTCACGCGGCGTCATCAGCGTCAGCTCCACGCTCCCCGATTCGGCAATCGTCATCATGCTCCATGAGCTGGAGAAGATGCGGAATGGAGAGATCGACGAGCAGGAGCTGAACAACTCGAAGCAGGTGTACACGACCGCCTTCTACATGCGCCAGACGACCAATGGCGGCCTCGCCAATGCGCTTTACTCGGCGCAGCATAACGCGGGCAACTGGAAGCAGGCGTTCAGCCAGGACGACATCGCCGCGGTGAACAGGGCCGGCGTGCAGCGCGCGTTCGAGAAATACGCCCGCAACCTGCAGTTCGGCATCGTCGGGAACCAGGCAAAGGTGACCCGGGACAGATACGTGTTCCGCTGACGCGCCGGGGGAACCATCTCCTCCCGCAACTCCGGCATGCATATCGCGTCGGCATGCGCCGGAATTTCCAGTATCACAGGCGGCGCCGGCCAGTTGCGGCCGGCGCCGTTCGTTGCAACATCAACATGCAGACTGAACACTCCGCCGCCCCGGCGCTCGATCTCCGCTGGACGCTCTCCAACGCTCTGAGCGCGCTTCGCCTTGTGCTGGCGCTTCCGGTGGCGTTCACTCTGCTGTACGGGCTTCGGTGGATCACCGTGGCGATCTGCATAGCCGCGGCAGTGACCGATGTGCTCGACGGCTACATTGCGCGCCGCTATAACGAGGTCTCCGATCTCGGCAAGATCCTCGACCCGCTCGCGGACAAGGTCTTCGTGGCGGCGGCCGTCGTGATGATGCTTGTCAATGGAATGCTCCCCCTGTGGTTCGTGCTGGTGGTTCTGGGACGCGATCTTCTGATTCTGACCGGCGGCATTCTGATCGAACGCCGGACCGGCGTCGTTCTCCCCTCCAACTACCCGGGAAAGATCGCGGTCCTGCTCCTTTCGTTCACGCTCCTGCTGATCATCATCGGCGTCGATCCCTTCGTCCGTACCCTGATGATGACCGCATCGCTGGCGATGCTGGCGGTCTCGCTCTACATCTATGCGGATCGCGGCGTGCGCGTGGCGGCGGGAAGAGAAACGCGCCCGTAACTCCTCCCGGATCTGGCGCGTAGGATGCGAACGGAACCGGAACGATAGTTCGCGACGGGAGGGAAATATCCGCCCACGGGTGACAATTCATCCGCCTGACCGCGCCGGTTCCGAGGAACCCGAGGTGGCGCCGGCACGATCCGCCGGCAGCGGCCGCCACATACCTGTGCGGAGCGGGCAGGGCATCGCCGCCTCCATCCACTCGTTACATGGCCGTTCCCCGCGTTGTGATATATTCCATACCATTCATTGTTTGAGATCGCACTCATGGGTTTATTCGATAAAATAAAGGGAAAGGTCCGCGAGGCGATCGAGGAGACAAAGACCTCGATCCGCGAGACCGTTGACAATCTGCGCTACGACCGGCTGAAGGAAGGTCTGGCCCGCACGCGCGAGGGTATTTCCGAGAAGATCGGCGTCGCCGTGCGGCAGAACCGCAAGATCGACGATGCGCTGCTTGATGAACTGGAGGAGGCGCTGATCATGGCTGACGTGGGGGCCGACACCACGATCCAGATCAGCGACAGCCTTCGCGATCGAGTGCGCGCCGGCGGTTTCACCGACGCGAGCGACCTGAGCCGGCTCCTGCGCGAGGAGATCACCGGCCTGCTCAGAAAGTCCCCCTCCGCCGACAACGACCGTCTTTTCCAGATTCCCGAGGACAAACGCCCCCATGTGATCATGGTGGTGGGAGTGAACGGCGTCGGCAAGACGACGACGATCGGCAAGCTGGCCTACAACTATCGCAATGCGGGCTACAAGGTGCTGATCGGCGCGGCTGATACATTCCGTGCGGCGGCCAACGAACAGCTTGAGATCTGGGCGGAGCGCGCCGAGGTGGAGATCGTGGGGCAGGGGCAGGGGGCCGATCCAGCCGCCGTCGCCTACGATGCCGTGCAGGCCGCCATATCCCGCGATGCCGATGTTGTGATCATCGATACCGCCGGACGCCTGCACAACAAGGCCGGGCTGATGGAGGAGCTCCGGAAGATCTCGCGCGTCATGCAGAAGCTGGCGCCGCACGCGCCGAGCGAGGTGTTCCTGGTGCTGGACGCCACCACCGGGCAGAACGCCATCCAGCAGGCAAAGGAGTTCATGCGCTCGGTGGAGGTAACGGGGCTCGTGCTCACCAAGCTGGACGGAACCGCAAAGGGGGGCGTGGTGATCGCCATCGCGAACACCCTCGATCTGCCGGTCCGCTATATCGGCGTCGGCGAACGGATCGACGACCTCCAGCCGTTCAACATGGAACAGTTCGCCAGCGCGCTCTTCTCGTTCGATGAAACCGTGCCGGAGGAGTAACCGGCAGCATTTACCTTCTCAGGAGGCCCGATGCGTACAGGATGCATCGTCACAGCCATCGTACTGGTTATTCTGATCGGCGTGGCGGGATATATCGGCTACAGGATGATGGGGGATAGCCTCGACATCCCCGAGGATCTGAAAGCCTACACCGACCGGGAAACGATGATGGCGGAGATCCGCAGCACCAGGCCCGCTCCGCCTGACACCACGCACCTGACCGCCGGGCAGGTGGAAGTCTTCGTCGGAGCGCTGGATTCGCTGGCCACCGGCTGGAACAAGCTTGCTTATACGCTCGATTCCGTACGCACCGCCGACAGCGGGGCAGGCTCCCTCAGCCTGTGGACCACCCCGGCGCTCCTCAAACAGATCATCCAGCTTCCCCTCGTCACCCGCCGCGCCATCGTGTCGTATCTGAACGATCACGATCTGTCGTGGGCGGAATACATCTGGCTGAAGGAACGGACGATCGCGGCCTCGGGCATCACGCCAAACGAAACCGATTCGGCGCTGAGCGCCATCCTGCAGCAGCACCTCGATTCGGACGAGCAGGACGCATTCAAGACCGACAAGATGGAGGAAACCGCCCTCTTCACACGGGTGGCGAAACTGCGCGCCAGCGGAGTGATCGATTCATCCGACGTTGCCCTCGTCGCCCCCTACCGCCGCACGATCCTGGATCGCGGCATCCCCACGCTCATCGGTATCGAGACGGAGGAAGAGGATGCCGACGGGGGCCTTACCGTCGGCATGGAACAGAAGAAGTGACGCATCCCCCGGGCATCGTGCCGCCGGTGTCATGCAGTGATAATGTGACAAATCATACAGAATGGAATAACGCTTGCCTTCACCCGTATATAGGCGTATGTTTGTTCTCCCTTCGCGCGGGCATGGCTCCCGTCGGAAGGCATTGACATCGCGGGGTGGAGCAATTGGTAGCTCGTCGGGCTCATAACCCGAAGGTTGCAGGTTCAAGTCCTGTCCCCGCTACTACCGGAGAGCTCTGGTTCCAGATCGGCAGGATCTACGGGGCACCTCTCTCTGTAAGTGTACAACAAGCCCGGGTTGATTGAATCAACCCGGGCTTTTGCGTTTCGTTCCGCGAAGATCCTCCACGTCCCTCGTGTGCAGGAAGGATTCACAGCATACGCCGGTTGCGGTTGCTCAGGGACAGGATGTTTACAGGCGTCGCTACGCCGCAGCAGGCGGCCCGAACCAGGTGGCCAGCGCATCGGCGAGCCCCGACCGGGTCAGGTCTCCCGCCCAGGCCACATACCCGTCGGGGCGTATCAGCACGGCCGTGGGCGCCGTGACCGTCCCGATTACCGGAAGCTCCCATGTACCCGCGTATCGGGCATCAACCGACCGAACGCGCTCGGCCCATGAGGTGGCGTCGAACCCGCCGGGCTCACCGAGGTTGAGCAGCACCGGCCGGGCATCGTGCAGCAGGGTGAAGACCCGCAGCGGGCCGTCGGCGGAGACCAGGTCGAGATCGGGCATGCGGCGCCCGAGCAAAGGGTGTCCCTCGCCGAGATCGTAATGGATGTCCAGACCGGACATCTCCCCGGCGAGTCGTCTGCGAACCTCATCCAGTCTGAGGAGCCCGGACATAACGTCCCCCAGGGCCTTCGTGCGGTCGTCCTGGCGGCGCAGCGCCATCTGCGCCATCGTGGTGCGCAGCACGCGCGCAGCGACCGGATGGCGCTCGGCATGATAGGTATCAAGGAGGCTTTCCGGCGATATCCGGTTGACCACCCGGGCGAGCTTCCATCCCAGATTCACCGCATCCTGCACACCGATGTTGAGGCCCTGTCCGCCCACCGGGGGATGCACATGCGCGGCGTCGCCGGCCAGCAGCACCCGCCTGTCGCGATACTTCGCGGCCTGCCGGGTCATGTCGGTGAATCTGGAGAGCCAGATGGGACTATGGACCCCGAAATCGGTGCCGTATATGGCAATCAACGCTTCGCTGAGTTCGCCCAGAGTGGGCTCGCCCGCCGATTCCAGCCGCGGGTCGGTCAGCACCACCCGCACCGGCCCGCCATTCTCCACCCTGCCGATCGCATGGATACCGATGGCATCCTGACGGAAGCCCCACATGGGCTCTTCGGACATCTCGACCTCGGCAATCAGCCAGCTCGTCGTCGGCTCCCACCCGGGGAAATCGATGCCGGCGGTCCTGCGGACAAGACTGCGCCCTCCATCGCAGCCGACGAGATACTCCGCCCGCAACAGGTTGCCATCGGATATATCGACGTTGACACCGGCGGCGTCCTGCGCGAAACCGATCACCTCGCGCCCGCGGTAGATCGGCACGCCGAGCTCATCGACCCAGCCAGCGAGAATGCGCTCGATGTGGTTCTGCCACAGCGCCAGCCCATAGGGGTGCCGCGTAGGAAAGTCGCTGATATCCAGGGGGATCATGTGGAAGCCTACGACCTGCATGATCTGTCCCTGGGAGAGAAACCGATCGGCGATCCCGCGCATATCGAAGACCTCGATCGTGCGCGAGTGCAGGCCGCCCGCACGCGAGCCGATGAGGTCCTGGCTGGTGCGCCGCTCCACAATGGCGACATCGACCCCCGCCAGCGCCAGCTCACCCGCCAGCATCAGCCCCGTCGGACCTCCTCCGGCAATCACCACCGCATGTTCGTTCATAGTCCTCCTCCGGCCTGCATCATCCACTTCGCCGCCGACGCTGCGCATTCATCGACGATCGCGGTGACGTTGAAGCCGCTCGCGCAGGGAGTGCCGGCGGCGTACCGGACAGGCGTACCGGGCAGGTTGATCGCCGCGCTTTTGCCGAGGTCGTGAAATTCGAGGGCGGGTATGGACATGGTTATGGTACTCCAGGAAAAATAACAGGCCACCACCTCCGGTGATGGCCTGTCGGATGTGGACAATCAGCAAAGATAGTAGAGCGATACTGAAGGTTCCTGACAGAATGAAGTGCATCCGGGCACTGTCGTAGCAACCCGGCTCCGGTCCGCGGTCAGTAGCCCGTCGTCCGTGGCAGAAGTATTATATGTTGCGCATTGGACAGAATCGCTGTGTCAGGTGCTTTAACGGGACACTGAAGGGAACTGATGCTATCAGTTCAGGTTTCAGGAATTCGCCCCGCTTCATCTGCATTGTAAAGCCGCTCCAGTGCGAGCTGTAGAATACGGTCATTGAAGAGTTTTTGCTTTCGTTGCACGGCGGAGATTCCAGCAGGCCAATTTCGGATTCCGTGACGGATGTCCGCGAGTGTTGGCTTTACTCCCCCACGGACGATCAGCCAATCCACAGTGGCAAGAGCCTCCATCCCAATCGGTGATTGAAATCCATCGATTAATTTGTCAGTTGCATCAAGCGCCGGCAGGTACGCTTTGGCCTCGTTGCTATTGAGGTAGAATCTGACCGTATCGCGCTTCGCTTCCTCGAACCATATAGTGTCAAACGCACCCGCATCCGCAAGTCGCTTGTCGCAATGGAGATAACTCCCGTCCAATCCATTAAGCAAGTGCGTCAACCGATGTGCATATGGTCCATATCGATCTGCCACGAATCCAAGAGCAAAGGGATTATCCAATCCCATATTCTCGATACAACGTTCCAGAAACCAGGCCAGCTTCTGCGTCTCCAGCAGCGTGCATTCGATCCCCAGCACCCAATATCGCCTGACCATTTCGGCGATCAGTGCGCGCGCTGGCGTCAGTGTTTCGACCCCCTTCTTCTTCGCCACATTTTGATATTGGGCTATCGGTTCGCAGACAACAACTTCCACGTCATCCAGATCACCGAGCATCGCTTCGATCAGCGGACGCACTACAGCCCACTTCAACCCACCGTTCCCACAACCGAGAGGCGGGATTGCGATTGAATGAATCTGCTTCTCGCGGATCACATCCTTCAAGGCCACCAACCCCTCGCGTATCCACTCCAGCTTCGCGGGCTGGCGCCAGTGCCGCTTGGTAGGAAAGTTGATGATCCAGTATGGACCACCCAGTTCACCAACTGCCGAGACGAACATCCTGCCCACCTGCACTTCCCCGGCTTTGCATGCAGCTACATAAGCCCTGTAGTTGTTCGGGAAACGATCCTTGAACATCAGGGCGATGCCCTTGCCCATCACGCCCACCGTATTTACGGTGTTCACAACGGCTTCTACGTTTGCATCGAGCAGGTTGCCTTGGGTAAACCTTATCATAGCTTAAAAATAGAACGTTGGACGCGTTCCGACGGGAAGATCAAGATTGCGTTCCTTAAGCTGTGATTCAAGACTCTGCCTCACATCATGAGTATAACAGGCGATCCCATGCAGGGCATGCAGAGGTATGTATTGATGAACCAGAGCCTCGGCCTGATATCGGACCTGTCTCCCCGGATCCGTATCAGTGGTTTTGAAATCACGCTGCCGCAGCAACTGCCAGTCGATCCTGTCAAGATGGTCAATACTTCCGTAGAATTCAGTAGCCACCGAGCAGGCATGTTGATTGGTAAAGACGAAAGGCAATACGAGCTCCTGTAGTCGGTGAATAGAGGAAATGAAGATCACAATCTCCGGGTTTTCACGCTTGGTAATGCCGCCATATCCGGTCTTGATGTTGAACATCATAGATGTTGAACATCATAATCGAGTGCGGCGTGAAATAGAATGGCACGTAATCGCTTAAGGTGCCTCCCGGCGTGATAGGAACAGGTTGCCGGTCTCGCCTGGTTATCAACGAGTCGCTGCCGATGTTTATGAAACCCGGATCTTTTTCCTTGGAATTCCGGCAGTACATTCCTCCATGTTCGAGTATCCACGGCACATTCGCTATATGGACGATGCGAAAGATAAGCGCTCTGGCTGGGCCGAGATCAAGGATGGTTTAGGAGTGATCCGTGTACTTCATGTAGGAATGCTTATTCTATTCATGCAACGCAGTTTTCTAATGGCTCGACTCATGATGTGAGCCAGGTCGCATCCGACCGGATAACAGTGGCACCTGTCGGACAAAAGTAGCCATTTCCAGACGGGATTCCTTGATCCCGGCGCATGCATGCATTCGCTCAACTCAGTTGTGAGACATGATCCTGCAACCAGCATTTGCTGTGTGCTTCGGCTTGACGCTGATGCTGGAAGCACTACGTTGAAGCGTACCGCGTGGCACTTTTCGCGATATCCGTCGTAGTACCCGCATGCCCTACCCCGCCTCACAGATCAGCTATGAACGCACCGGCGACGGCCCTCCGGCGCTGATGGTGCATGGCAATCCGGCCACCCACACGCTCTGGCGGCCACTGGCCGGGCACGCGGCGGGCATGCGGACGGTCTACACGATCGATCTCCCCGGCTTCGGCGGCAGCCCGGCTCCGGAGACCCGAGCCGGTTTCTCGCTCCCGGAACTCGCCCGCGCGGTGCTGACGTTCGCCGATCTGCATGGCCTGGAGCGCTTCGATCTGGTGGGGCATTCCTTCGGGGGGGCCGTGGCGATCACGCTGGCAACCGAGGCGCCGGAACGGGTACGCTCGCTCGTCGCCATCACGCCGATGACCTCGCAGCCGCCGCCGCTGGCGCATCTGCTCGATCTCCCCTTCATCGAGGGCGCCGCCGAATCGCTCTGGCGTACATCTCCGTCACGGTTCCGCCGCTGGTTTGCACGCGAGTGGACCCACGTCAGCTACGGGGACGGATACTCCCGCTCCCGCGCCGAGGAGGTGTCGCACGAGGCCGACCGTCCCGATCTCGTCCCCAGCATCTGCGGTCTGATGCTGGAAGCCGATTACGCCGCATATTCCCGCACCCTGTTCCGGCTCGCGGACATGTGGACCCTCCCGCTCCTGCTCATCGGCGCCGGTGCCGACAGGGTGATCCCCCATGCCCAGTTCCTGCATCTGCGCTCATGCCTCTGGCGCGCCGCCTGCCGTATCTTCCCCGACTGCGGCCATGTGCCCATGTGGCAGTATCCCGATGAACTTGCGGAGATCATGGAGCGGTTCTGGAAGGAGGTCCGGTAGGAGGTCCGGTGATTGATAGCCGCTACAGCGCCGGGCCAACGGCTCCGTCCGGTACGCAGCGCACGGCGCTCCTGCAACGGACCAGTTCCAGACTGCCTGGAGAACGCTCCCCGGCACTTCACTTCAGATAGCCGAACCAGCTCGTGCTCCTCTACGCCCTCATCATAGCTCTTCTGACAACCCTCTGGCTGGCGATCGTCATCCATGCGATCCGCCGCCAGCGCCACGCCGGCGATGCACCTCCGACGATCGATCCGCCGCCGGTGACGATCATCGTGGCGGCGATGAACGAGGAGAGCACCATCGAACCGGCGATGCGCTCGCTGCTCGCGCTCGACTATCCGGCGCTGGAGATCATCGCCATTGACGACCGCTCCACTGATCGCACCGGGGCAATACTCGACGAACTGGCCGGCGTGTATCCTGACCGGCTCCGGACGATTCACATCCGTGAACTGCCTCCCGGCTGGCTGGGGAAATGCCATGCCCTGCACGTGGCGGCGCGGCATGCGCGTGGCACATGGCTTCTCTTCACCGACGCCGATGTGATCTTCGCCCCGCCCGCCCTCCGCACCGCCGTCGCGTTCGCCACCGACCACGGCGCCGATCATATCGTCCTGTTCCCGCAGATGCTCTGGAAGGGCTACGTGGAGGCCGCGCTTCTGACGCTCTTCACCATGGCATTCTCCTTCGGCTTCCAGATCTGGCGGGTGGAATCGCGGTCGAAGCGTGCATTCGTTGGCGTGGGGGCGTTCAACATGGTGCGGCGGGAGCTGTACGAGCGGTTCGGCGGGCACATGCCGCTGCGGCTGGAGGTGGCCGACGATGTGAAGCTGGGATATCTCGTGAAGAAGCACGGCGGCCGGTCGATGACGGTGAACTCCGATGGCCAGGTGAAGGTCCGGTGGCGGGAAGGAGCGCTGGATACCGTCCGCGGCCTGGAGCGGAGCGGCTTTGCCGGACTGGATTTCAACTGGGGAAGGCTTATCGGCGTGCTCCTCATCTGCACCGCCGTCATGCTCGCCCCGTACGTGCTCCCCCTGATCGACAGCTCGCCCGTCGTGCTTCTCCTGTCGCTCTGCTCCATCGCGATGATCCTGGCGGCCTATGCCATCAGCGCCCGCCAGCACCGACTGCCGCCGTGGATCGGCCTGCTCCACCCGCTCGCCTGTCTTCTCTTCGCCTGGGCGTTCGCCCGCTCCGCCATACTCACCGTCGCACACGGGGGCCTGGAATGGCGCGGAACATTCTATTCCATCAGGGAACTGAAACGCGGCACGGTACGTTGATGTCCGGCGGCAGGCCGATGCGTTACCGTTGCGGGATACGTCCACACTGCGATCGATGCCCGGCCGGCGAGCCGTTTCCGGCGGCAGGGATACCCGAGATTTCCCAACCGCTCCCGTCACGCCTCCGGCGGCCGTGCCGCACAGCTTCCGGCGATGCACCCGTCCAGTTCTCTGATCCGGACACTCCCATCCCCGTTACAACTTCTGACGTCACCTCCATCGTCGTTCCGTGTCACTGCACGAACTTTGCCTTTGCGGCGGCTTTGTCGTCTGTAATCTTCTGCAATTCCCCTGCTCCCCTGAAACCACCGGGAAGACTTGCAGTATTGCCGTACCGCCGGGCACAGCAATGTATCGATCGCACGAATCTATTTGCACACTGTATGATGATACAACGAACATACGGAGCGATGTTTTCGCTCCTGTTCTGTCTCCTTGCAACAACGGGGACCGAACTGCGCGCCCAGAGCCAGGAAGGAGCGACGCTCAACGGCTATGTGGAGGACGCCGATACCAAGGAGACGGTCGTCGGCGCGACATTGACCGTGCAGGGGACGAAACTCGGGGCGATCGCCAACAAGAGCGGTTTCTTCGTGCTACAGAACATCCCCCCCGGCGACCGGACGATCGTAGTCACCTCGGTCGGGTATGAGCGGCTGGAGACGGAGGTACATTTCGAGCCGGGTGCATCGCGGAAGATGACATTCTCGCTGAAGCCGAAATCGCTGCTGACCCAGGGGGTGACGGTCACGGCCGAGCGGGACGCGGAGAAGCGCCAGATCAACGTCAGCCGGGTGAACATCCCGGTGGCGCAGCTCAACCAGCTCCGCATCGGCGGCGAGTCGGACGTCTTCCGCTCGCTGCAGTACATGCCGGGCATCCTCACTTCGTCGCAGATCTCCAGCGGGCTCTATATCCGCGGAGGCTCGCCCGATCAAAATCTTGTGCTGATCGATGGCTCCACCGTCTACAATCCATCCCATCTGCTGGGCTTCTTCTCGGCGTTCAATCCCGACGCCATCAAGGATGTGGATCTCATCAAAGGGGGCTTCCCCGCCGAATACGGCGGACGGCTTTCGGCGGTGCTGAGCCTGACGCAGAAGGATGGCAACCGCAACGAGTTCGAGGGGGTGGCGTCGGTCGGGGCGATCTCATCGCGCCTGTCGCTGCAGGGGCCGCTCGGCAGGGGCTCGTGGTTCGTCGGTGGGCGCCGCACCTATCTGGATCTGCTTATGGGACTGCTCCCGGAGGACAAGGATAATCCGCTCCCCTCCTTCAACTTCTACGACGTCAACGCCAAGATCACCCAGGACATCACCGGCAGCGACCGCGTTTCCGTCAGCGGTTTCTACAGCGCGGACAACCTCGGCCTTGAGGGGAACGACATCGAATTCGACATCGGCATCAGCAACCGGGCGGGATCGCTCCGCTGGACGCATATCTTCGGCGACAACCTCTTCACGGTGCTGAACCTGAGCGGAAGCACCTACAAGAACGGCTTCGGCGGCAATCAGACCGGGTTCGGATTCGAGATCACGAACTACATCACCGACTACACCGCCAAGGCGAGCACCGAGTGGTTCGCAACACAGGATCTGACGCTGAAGATGGGCTGGGAGAGCACCCGCTATATCTTCGACTACCTGAAGAACTTCACCGGCGACCGGGATTCCTCCGCACAGTCGGGGACGGTCACCAGCGGATCGGCGAATCTGACCGTCCGGGACTGGACGCACGCAGCGTTCCTGCAGACGAACTACCAGCTCACCGAGCTGCTCTCGCTGCAGCTCGGCCTGCGCGCCAACTACGCGGGATTGAGCGAGAATCTCACCTTCGATCCCCGCGCCGCCATCCGCTACCAGTGGCAGGAGGGCATCGCGTTCAAGGGGGCCTGGGGCATCTACCACCAGTACCTGCACCTGGCGTCGCTGCCCGATTTCTCCTTCTTCGATACCTGGCTCCCCACCGACTCCACGGTCGAGGAGGGACGGTCGGATCAATACATCCTCAGCGTCGAGACGCAGCCGTTCGAGGGATACGAGCTGAACGTGGACGGCTACTACAAGAAGCTCTACAACATCAGCGAGGTGAACCAGTTTACCACGGACACGAAGAATGTGGCCGATATCTTCTACAGCGGCGACGGCGAGGCATATGGCGCGGAGATCTTCTTCCAGAAGAAGAGCGGCAGACTGACCGGCTGGGTAGGCTACGCGCTCGGCTGGATCAATGCCCGGTTCGACAGCGTCAACTACGGCAGGGAGTTCAGGCCGAAGTACGACCGGCGACACGACCTGAAGATCGTGGCGCAATATCGCCTGAGCGATCACTGGGATGTGGGAGCGTCGTTCTCGCTCCAGTCGGGACAGTCGTACACGGGCGTGACGTCACGATTCCAGACCAGCATGCCGGGAAACGAGGGGGCGACCAATGTTACCGTACCGGCGCAGCGCTATGGGCTGCGCCTGCCGCCGTCGCACCAGTTGAACATCAACGCCAACTACAACTCCACCCTCTTCGGCCTGCCGATGCGCCTGCTGATAGACATCTACAATGTCTATTCACGCCGCGACATCTGGTTCCGCTACTATGATGCGAACGACGAGATAGTCACCGTAACCGACGTACGCCTGCTGCCGATCATCCCGACGGTGGCGCTGGAACTGAAATTCTAATCCGGAGAAGGGACACAATGAGCATGATACATCTGATGAAGTGGATGGCCCCCGGAGTTGCACTGGCGCTGGTGACGGTGCTCGCCGGATGCGAGGACGCCCCGCCAAGCGACTACGTTCCCGAATACGTGGTGCGGGGCTATCTTCTGGTCGATCAGCCGATCCGTGATATCCAGATCACGCACTCGCAGTCGCTGACCGATACGTTCAAGGTGGAACGGAGCATCGTCAGCGATGCCGATGTACGGGTGATCGTCGATGGGCGGACGCTGCAGCTTCAGTACCGTGCTACCGGGAACGGTCCGGGCGAATACTATCTGCCGGATACCACCGAACTGGTGCAGCCGGGAAAGCGGTACGCGCTGGAGATCACGACGAAGGATGGCGCTGAACTGACGGCGCAGACGCTGACGCCACAGCGGTTCGACTGGGTGCGGCCCCCCGCCGGGCGGGTGATCATTCCGAAGAAGAGCGATCCTGCGTACCTTAAGCCGCCGGATTCGCTGGATCTGATCTGGACCGAGGATGCCGGCCTGCCGGAGTATCTGATCAGCGTGCGTGCGCTCGATACATCAGGCTACGGAAAGTACCTGGCCCCGGAGACACCGGAGCCGAACGAACGGGTGAACCCCGATCTGGACGAGTTCGACGAGAACCGGTACAACGAGATGACCCGCTGGGGCTTCATCGCCGGAACGCGGACGCCGATCGTCTGGGCAGCGTTCAGATGGTATGGTCCGCACGAGGTGGTGGTCTATGCCGCCGACCGGAGCTTCATCAACTGGTTCAAGATGACGCAGTGGAGCGGCAATCCGGAGTACGATCCGCTGCTGGGCAATGTGCAGGGGGGCATCGGCGTCTTCGGATCGGCATCGGTCATCCGCGCCGACGTCATGCTGCTGAAGAATCGCGAGTAAACAGGCGCACCGGAGCGGCCCGCCGCATAACGGTGCATGCCTGACCGGACGGAGGATATGCGATCCATGCCCATCGCGAGCATGGATCGCATCCTCTTCCGGCATGGAACGTTCCCGCCGCTCTGTGCTCCCGCCGCCTGTATTTTCCTGAATCTCCGCCGCTACCGCACCACATGCACCGATGTGCTCAGCCGCGCGGTCGGCGTGCGAAGGACGCAGAAGTACAGTCCCGCCGGCAGCGGCGCCACATCGATCGGAATCAGATAGTGCCCCGCCCGCAGATTTCCCTCGGCCACGGCGAGAACCCGGCGCCCCAGCGCATCGGCCAGAACCACCTCCGTATCACCATCCTCCACGATCTCGAATTCCACCTCCGCCCTGCCTGACACCGGATTGGGCCGGACCGGCTTCAACGCCAGCACGCCGGAGGCATTCACCAGCCGCCGCCCCCCGCTGAAACAGAGGTCGTCGAGCCCGACGGCTCCATCAGTTTTCAGAACCCTCACGCCCGCATCCGGCCACTCGAACGACTCAAGGCGCAGCGGAGTGGCATCAACGGGGCCGACCGCAATATGGAATGCGATATGCGCGAGATCACCCGACGACAGCCCTGGCGGACGCGATGCCTCGAATGCAAGGAGCCGATCCCTTCCGTCGGATGTGATGGCAACGTCGTGAACCGCACCGCAGCACGAGGTGATGCCGCCGGGGATCAGCAGCGCGCCGTCGAACCGGATGACGACGCGGAAATCGCCGGCACGCCGGGAATCGAGATCATGGGAGGAATCGAGACGCAACGGCACGAGTATCGTGGAGCCGGGCGCCGCCGTGATCGAGGGGAGCGAGACCGATGAACGCGCATCGAAATACGGATATGTTGCGGAACGGGCGGTACAGCCGGATTCGTCGGTCACTACTACATGGTAGATGCCGAACTGCGCCGGAGCATGGCTTCGGCCGTTCGCGCCGGCAATAGGCTCGCCGTCGAGATACCACTGGTAGGCGGCAGCGGGATCGGTGAGCAGCCCGGCGGCATTTTCGATGATCACCGGCTCCGGAGGACCCGGACGCACCAGGATCGTGACCGGAGCGGAAGTGCCGCTGCACCCGCCTCCGGCCTCCACGGTGACCTGGTAGCTCCCGCTCTGCCGCACGATGATGCGGCGCGTTGTTTCGCCGCTGGACCAGTGATATGCCGTATAGCCTGCCGGGGCCTCCAGCAGAACGCTGTCGCCGACACAGACGACCGGCGGACCGAGCACCGTCACCTTCGGCGAAAGGGATGCGCCGGCCACCACTTCGACCGCCGGGGAGGTGCCGGTGCAGCCCGCACCATCAGTGACGCTCACGGTATAGACGCCGGACGTGGTCACGACGATCTCCGGCGTTGTTGCGCCGGTGGACCAGCGATAGCCGGCATAGCCCGCGGGAGCATGAAGCATGACGCTTCCCCCCGTACAGAAATTCAGCGGCCCATCCGGCTGTATCAGGGGACTCGGCGCCTGGTGCAGAGCCACCGTAACGGCAGCGGAGGTGGCGGTGCAGCCGGCGGCGTTCGTCACGATTACCTGGAAAACACCGGAATCCCGGACGGTGATCGTCCGCTCCGTGGCTCCATTCGACCAGAGATAGGCGGCATAGCCGGCACCGGCATCGAGGACGATGCTGTCGCCACCGCAGAGCGTTACGGCTCCGCCGGGAGTGATGGCGGGGGGCGTCATGCTTCCTTCGGAGAGATCGATCGTGGCGGCGCCGGTGCAGCCGGCGGCCGTGGTTACGGTAACTGTGTAGCGTCCCGGCCTGTCCACCGTGATCGTCCGGCCGGTTTCGCCGTTCGACCAGGCATAGTTCTGATAACCATCCCCCGCGTCCAGCGTGATCTTCTGGCCATCGCAGATAACGGGCGGCCGGTCCGGCTCAATCGAGGGAAGCGGGCGCGGATGCACGATGATCTCCACCGGCGCCGATGTCCCACGGCATCCCCCCTTCGCCACGACCGTCACCGTATAGCTCCCCGGCCTGTCGGCGCGGATGGTACGGCTGGTGGCCCCCGTGGACCACTGGTAGCCTGCATAGTCGGGGCCGGCGTCCAGAAGCACCCCCTCCCCGTCGCAGAATTCCGTCGGCCCCTGCACGGTGATCACCGGGCGCAGTTCGGTTCCCACGCTCACCTGCACGGCGGCGGAGGCGCCGGAGCAGCCGTAGCGATCAGTCACCTCCACGGAATACTCTCCCCCTGTCTTTACAGTAATGGTACGGGTTCGCGCGCCGTTCGACCAGCGATAACCATCATATCCCTCACCCGCATCGAGCGTCACGCTATCGCCGGGACAGATGACGAGACTACGGTTTGCAGTGATCGAAGGCGCGGGCGGAATCCGCATCTCCACATGCACCGGCTCGGAGGTGGTCGCGCAGCCGGCAGCATTGGTCACCCGCACCGCATAGCTTCCATCGGTCGTCACAGCCATCCGTTGCGTCCGCGCGCCATTGGACCATCTGTAGCTCTCGTATCCCGGACCGGCATCCAGCATGAGGGTCTCGCCCGGACAGAGCACGGGAGGGCGATCCATCGTGATTACCGGATCGGGACTTGGAGCCACCGTGACATCGACGCTTCGTGTATAGGTGATGCTTCTGCAGCCCATCGTGTCCGTCACTGTCACCTTGTAACGCCCGGGTTCGCGGACGGTGATGCTTCGCCCGGTCGCCCCCGTGGACCACAGGCATTCGCCATGCAGGGTGGGAACGGTGAGGACAAGGCTATCCCCCTCGCACATCGCGGCCGTACCGCTCGGAACGACGCCGATGCCGCTGACGCTCCAGGAAAGGATATCGTGATTCTCCCACGCGGACGCGGTGCCGGCGGTGAACCCAAGCCATGCGCGGCCGCTGTCCAGCCCGAGCCGTGCCGCGATATCCACGTTCACCTCCAGCATCGGCGCCGTGCAGTCATCGATGAAGATGCTGAGCTTCTTCTCGACGTAGCGGATGACGACATCATGCATATATCCGTCGCCAAGATCGGGGATCTCGGAGGTCATGCCGAGCGAATAGCCGTGATCGGAGCTGTTCCGTCCGAAGCCGCGCGTGTGAACGGAGATATGGTTGTGGCTGGGATCGGCGTTTGAGCGGAAGTCATTCCGCCACATATCGAACTCCACGGCCAGGCTGCGGGCGATGCCGCCATAGCCGATCTGGCCGCCGTAGAAGCCTATCGCCGTATCACCGGAATCGGAATGCTGAATGACGAATGCGATGCCGTCGCCGCCGTTGGCAACGCCATCCGATTCACCGCCGGGTTCGGAGATCCTGAATGTGAAGCGTGTGATGAATCCCTCGCCGATATGCTGCATGTCGCCATGCCAGGCAGCGCCGACGCTGTTGGCCCGGCCGGGAGTGAGCCGGAGCGTATCGCCGAGGACCTGCGCATCACCGACGAGGCTCAGCCGGGGATGCGTACCGAAACCGGCATACGCGACCTGCGACTGCGCAGGGGTGGCCGCCAGTACGATCCATACGATGAATGCGACAGCAGTAACGGATGTTCTCATGCCGAGGTGCCTGATTACAGCACGACAGAGCCTTCATGCCGGAAATCCAGTGATCGCTGCGGCCGTCCCGGACCCGCCACGCAGGGCACGCGGCCGGCTCCTCCGGGAGGCACGGCGGCGGAGCCCCTCCCCGATGATACGGAATGTTAATGTACGGGAAGTTTGACTTCGTTCATAACCTGTTCTCCGGCAGCGCCCCGGTTTGAATCCCCCGCCCTCCGTATGTTCATGGCCCGCCAGCTACCGGAAGAGTTAAGGCAGGTCGCCGGTCAAGATATCCCCGTTCCTACACACCCAGGGTTCGCCAGCGTTCCCATCCGCGAACGACAGAGGCTCCGGCCCGTGAAGGGACCGAAGCCTATTTTTGCCTTTTGCCTTTTGACTTTTGCCCTTTGACGAGGCTCCGGCCCGTGAAGGGACCGAAGCCTCGAAGATCATTACCACCGCGCGCGACATGGATGCACCACGCTGTATATGGGAACTGCTGCCTACCACCCGCGACGATTATCGCGATCGTAGTACCTGTCGTATTCTTCGCGGCTGTCGTGACGGGCATCCATACGGCGGCGGCGCTCGGCATCCTCGTCGCCGAACCATGAACGGACTTCATCGCCGGCGCGATCGAAGAATCCGCGATCCTCGTCACGGTCATAGCCCTGGTTGTAGCCATGGGAGCCGCCGTACCGCGCGCTCTGGTCGTAGTCACGATCGTCATCGCGATCACGCCGCCAGTTCTCACCCTGGCCATGGTAGCTGCCGCGCCGGGCAAACGACTCGCGGTAGCCGTCGTCACGATCCAGATCGGCGCGGACGCGGTCGCTATCGTAGCCGCCGCGTCCGTAGTTGTGCCGGTAATCGCTCCCGCGATCATAGTCATAGCGGTCGCGCCATTCATCGCGACGTTCATCCATCCGCCGGCGGCGGCCGGCATCGTCATCGCCGAACCACGAGCGGACCTCGTCACCCGCCCGCTCGAAGGCGCCGCGCCGATCGTCGTAATCCCGGAAACGATAATCGCCGCGATACTCGTTATCGTAACGGTTGCCGTACCCGTGATCACCACGTCCATATCGGTCGCGATCCCACAGCTCGTGGCGGTCATAATAATTGCGTGCCATGTGTCGTGCCTCCTGTATGTATTCGCCTGCTCTGTATCAGCCTCCTCCGGCGCTTCATCATGCTGCTCCGGAAGCTGCATTGTGAATACCAGGACAGACGCAACAATCACGCCGGGCGCCTGACGGAGCCAGACGCCGGTGTACGTTCCACGGCAGACGCACTACCACAACCGGGCACGGCGGCCTGGAATATCTTTCTCGTCAGAAATTCCCAGGGGAGGAATTGCCGGGTCCGTTTCCTCCTGCACGGTTGATGACCGCGCGCAGCACATCCTCCGGCCTCGCTTCGATCCCGAGCCGTGAAAATGATGTGCAGAGCGATTCGACATCACGCCGCAGCAGCGTCCGCGCATTATGGTTGCTGGCGATTTCGATCACCTGCGGCAGATCGATCACGATGGCACGCGCCCGCCACCAGAGGATATTGAATGTGGAATAATCGCCGTGCACCTTGCCGAGCCCAACGATATGCGCAAGATTCTCCACGCACTGCCGGAATGCATCGGTGGCGACCGGTGGCGACAGTTTCGCCTCGGATAATCGCGGCGCCGGCCCATGTTCATCGCCGACGAACTCCATCGCTATTGCGCGTCCGGAGCAACCGAGCGGCGTCGGCACCGGAACACCGGCGGCGTGCAGCAGGCCGAGCTGCCGGTACTCCTCCTCCACCCACAGCGCCTGCCGCGCATCGATGCCGGCACGCGAATGCTGGTCGATGGCCTTCTGCAGTCGCACGTCTCCGATATACCTCCCCTCGCTGTAGACCACGTCGTTCCGGAAGGAGCGTACGCGCAGGTCGGCGTAGACCTTCACCGCGACGAGACCATTCCCCCCTCTGCCGACGAACACGGTCGCTTCCTTGCCGCTTTTGAGCTGGTAGAGCAGCTCATCAAGGATGCCCCGCTCGTGCAGATCCTGCAGCCCGCGCTCCTTGAACCGCGGAGGTTCGTCATGGATCGCGAACGCTTCCGCCTCGGCGTTGCTCATCGTCAGATCGCAGATCGAGCGGGCGCCGCGTATGCGTCGTCCCTGCTTTCTGCGATCGAACCGTTCAAACCTCTGTTCGTAGTAATCATCACGATGTTTTGCCATAGGCATTTCGTTATAATGGAGAGTTACGTCCGGAACAGCCCGTTTCTCCCGGGCGCATGCGGCGCCAGGGTGCCGTCCGGCTGAACAACCTGGAAGGCCAGGGGGGGATGGTGAGGAAATGATCCGATCGGGCCATGAGGCTTCGCTCCGGAGCCGCGATTCGCGGGATGGCGGCGGGAACTGCCGTGACACCGGAAGGAGGCCCCGCGGATCATGGCGCGGTGGGAATGGTGGCCCGTTTGTTGCCCGGCTCAACTGTACATCCGGACGCATTTCCGGCGTCCGGCAAACGACCATGAAAAAGATGTACGCGCCGATGAATACCCGCCCCCTCGCCCCGATGCTCCTGCTCGTTGTACTGGCCGCCGCCATCCAGGGCTGCGCAACCTCCACGACAGGCGGAACACAGACCGGCAGCACGGCAGTCCCGACAGCCGACACCGATCTGGTCCGGCATGATCCCTCCTACCGTATTCCCACATATCCCTTCGCACGGGCATACATGACGGTGCAGGGAAGCCCGGGGGGCCAGGTATGGCCGAACAACGGCGAGATGCGCATCTACGCATTTTCCTGGGGAGGTGAACGTCCCCTGGCCGTGCCGCAGATCGCCGATACCGTCGGCGACCCGATCGTCCTTCCCGGCGGGATTCCGGCGCTCAACGTACAGAAGCGGGTCGATGAATTCTCCCCGCTCTTTCAGGAGCTTTTCACGCAGAAGATCGATATCGATGCGATGACCTTCACGGTGGAGCGCGAAACCGCCGAGGCGACGACGTATCATCTCTTCGATGTGCAGGTCGCCGCCGTCCGTCCCGTCGGGCCGCAGAACAGCACGATCCCCGCGTCCGAGGAGATCGTACTGGTATTCGGCCGGATCACCCGCGAGTAGCGGGGGGCTGCGCCCTATGCCGTTTCGATGGCGATCCTGATGTCGTCGCCGTCATCGAGTCGCACGTTATTGAAGGCGCTCTGCGTGATGGCCTGCCCGATGCCACCGAAAAGTATATGCAGAATGAATGTCCCCAGGGTGCTTGTATTGCCATCCGTAAGCTCCTCCACAGCTTCACTGTAGCGCCACAGCCAGTACCAGTTGGCGAAGGGAACGATAAGGAGCCATGCGGTGGGAATGCTGGCCCCGAGCTCGTTCAACTCCTCCTTCGTCTTCACGTACCAGACGATCGAATAAATGCCCAGAGTGACCCACGAAAGGAGCACTACGGCGAGCGGACTGCGATTCTGCATGATTACGTCCTTATTGGTACTTGTCCCGCAACGCGGGGTGGAAAGGGAATGGGGGATACTATACGCTGCAATATAATTGCCGGACGTATGCGCATCAACGAGGATTTCCCATGATTCCGGCTGAGCCCGTCACATTGTTACTGTTACGAGAGCCGCAGCCGTCCACCCGCGCGACAGAGACACGTGGCCGGAGACACGTGGCCGGAGACACGTGGCCGGAGACACGTGGCCGGAGACACGTGGCCGGAGACACGTGGCCGGAGACACGTGGCCGGAGACACGTGGCCGGAGACACGTGGCCGGAGACACGTGGCCGGAGAATCGCTCATCCTCCCTTTCAACTTTCCTCATCCTCGTCATCGCCCGGAGCGCGGGCAGCCTCGGGATATGCCGCATGCTGCCCGCGGGTCTCCATCAGCATCAGGTCGATATAGCGCCGTCCGGATTCCGACAGCGAGTAATTTTCGCCATGCCCCGCCACCAGCGATTTCGTCAGCCACCGATAGGGAAGCCTGGAGGTCTCCAGCACGAACACCCGCGGCTCCGGCACCTCGCGCTCATCGGGCTCCACCCGCAGCGGCAACCCGTACTGCGTGAAGGCGATGCTCCAGGAACGACCCGAGGGGGTGGCGCTCCGGTCGAGCATCCACGGGTAGCGCCTGAGCAGCCCCGGCCGTTCGCTCGCCGGCACCAGTACCTCGTAGTATGGCTGTTCAGCGGCGAGAAACTCCGGCATCGACAGATCGGGATTATCGCGCAGCGCCAGGTACAGCCGCTCCACATCGACGCCGGCCAGGTTGCGGCCATTGAAGCAGCCGTGATAGTTGCGGCCGTCGTTGTAGGTGCGATCATACCATTCCTGGAAGCTCTCGCTCAGCAGCAGCCCTATTTCCAGATGGAGATGCGCCCGCGCCTTGTTGATGCCCACGCCGGTGTAGCCCATTCGTCCCAGAAGATCCCCCTGGCGCACGTCGGCGCCGGAATCCGCCCATGCCTCGGCGAGATGTGCGTAAAGGCTGTAGTACGGGCTCCCCCCCCACCAGTGCTCCACCACGATGTACCTGCCGTAGTTGGAGTGGCCGGCCTTCCTGTTCACATGCACCACGCGGCCATCGGCGATCGCCACCACCGAATCGAGCGGACGTCCCTTCGCATCACGATATAGCGGCCGTATGTCCACCCCCTCGTGATATCTGGTGTAGATGGTCCCCTCCCGCGTCCTGCGGAGATTGCGCACGAACCCGAAGCGCCCGCCATTCCACGGCTCGGGGCGTCCGCTGGCGGTTCGCTGGTAGAACGCGCTGTCGTTGCCGTCGAAGATGGCGGTATTGCCGGTGGGAAGGATCAGGTCGATCTGTCCGGACGCGGCCCGCAGGGGAACCAGCCCAAGCAGGCATGCGGCCAGGATGGCGGCGGCGATGGAAGGGAGGCTCACGAAATCACGACGTATCCGGTGGCTCATATTTTTTATAGGTGTTCGGCTGATGAATGACTGTGCCGGAGCACGGACAACATGCCGCAGCGCAGACCGGCGATGCGAATATCTTCGCGCGGGCGCAGGCTCGCGGCATATCCGGCACAACCGATGCTCGTGTCGGTCATGAAATCAGGGACATAATAATGTACGATATGCCCCCCATGATTAAAAGAAATGACAGATTTTTCATAATCGTACATCCCTCTGGAAAATGACTGAACGATGGTGAAATCGCCCGGAAGAGCCTGAACAGCGGGCCCTTCCGGACGGAGCGGATTTTCTCTCCACATGATGCGGATCATCATCGCATGCGACCATTTTCGCCGGTTATGCGCGATAATTACCGCATTTACATGGAATAAATCTCTACATGTACCGCGTTCCTGACCCGGAAGCGGTATCTCCGCTACGTTGACGTACTGACGCTGGTGAAATGGAACTCCTTCACCTTCAGCGCAGGGACAAGCATCGGCTGGTTCCCCTCCCGCGTCACTGCGCGTTCGGGACGCGACATCATCTCCACATTCCTGAACACGGCTATCGGGCTCTCGTTCCAGCGAAGATTGATAACCGGCCCGACGATCCTCCCCTTCTCCACCAGGAATACGCCGTCGCGCGTGAGCCCGGTGTAGAGGATGGTTTTGGGGTCCACCTGCCTGATGTACCAGAAGCTCGTCACCAGGAGCGCGCGATCGCTGGCGGCGACCAGATCATCAATCGAATGATCCTCCCCCTCCATGATCACGTTCGTCCCCCAGGGTATCGACGGCAATCCTTTCTCCCGCGCCCAGAACCTCCCGACGGCGAGATTTCGCTGCACCCCTTTCTCTGCCCACATCGTCCGTTCCACCGGCATTCCGTCGTCATCCCAGGGACGTGAGGGAACAAGGGAATTCATGGGATCGGAATAGATGGTGATCCTCTCGTCAAAGATCTTCCGGCCGAGCTTCGTGCCGTGGTCGGGGTCGGAGAAGAAGCTTCTCCCCTCGTCGGCGGCTCTGCGGTTAAGATTCCAGCGATAGAGATTGATCATATCGCCGACGGCCGATGGTTCGAGTATCACAGGATAGATCCCCGGCTCGATATCCGCCGGCTTCTGCGACCGGATGGCCTTTTCCATTGCCCGCCGCGTCAGCGCTCCGGGGTCGATGGCGCCGTAGCGGAACGATTCCGCGGCCGCCCATCCGCTGCCCGATCCGTCGGCCGTGCGCATCGTGAGCGTGTACGATGCGGAGGTGGAGGGATGGTAGCCGAAGAGCCCCTTCGTATTCGCGATGGCGACACAGCCGTTCCGGTTTTCAAAGTAACCGGCGGCCATCAGATCCTTCTCCCGCGCCGCGCCGATCGCCTGCGCCGCAATCTTCGCCCGTTCGGCTGCCGGGAGATCGACCGTAGCGTCATCCCATTCCGGCGTCCGCCGATAGGTCTGCGGTCCCAGACGGGGCATGTACTCAGGGCTCTCCGGAGCCAGCCGCGCCAGCGTCTCCGCACGGCGTACGGCATCACGCAGCGACTGTTCGTCGGTCTGCGTGGTGGACGAGGACCCCGTCCGCCGTCCGAACGTGCAGGAGATGTTCAGGCTGATGCCGCCATGCTCCCCCGACGTCGTCGGGATGTTGCGGGCGAAGCGGATGTTTCCCTGCTCCCCCATCGTCAGCGTCGCCTCGGCCTCGTCGGCCTTCGTGTAGGAGAGGACCCGGTCGAGAATCCCCTTGGCATCAGTACTTGACAGCACCATGAAAGGATCGGAACTGTAGTTCGTGAAAGATCGCACGGTTCAGCGTGCCGTGCGGCTGTTCAGCGGGAAGGCATTCAGACCTTCCTGCCCGTATTGATGAAATTGATGTTGCGGAATCGCGCCGGGGCGCTGCCGTGGGATACGGGGGCCACCTGTCCCGGCTGCGCCTTGCCGCACCAGTAGGAGCCCCCCAGCGCGTAATGCTCCTTCGAGCAGACGGCATCACAGGAATTCCAGAAGTCGAGGGTCATCGCCTGGAATGCGACATCGCGGTACATACCGTCGATCTTCCCCCCCCTGATCCGGTGGAAGACCTGCCCGCCGAACTGGAAGTTGCGCCGCTGCTGGTCGATCGACCACGAACCGCTTCCCGCTATCATCACGCCGTCGTCAATGCCACCGATCAGATCATCGGGCGAAAGCTTCTTCTCCCCCGGCAGCAGCGAGACGTTCGGCATGCGCTGCATGGGGACGTGCTCGTAGCTGTCGGCATAGGCGCAGCCGTGCGAGATCCCGTCCCCGATCCAGGCCGCCTGCTCGCGGATGGTCTGATAGCCGACAAAAAGCCCGTTTCTGATAATGTCGAAGCGCATCGCCTTCACTCCCTCATCGTCGTAGCCCACGGTTGCCAGCCCATGCTGTTCGGTCCTGTCGCCCACCACGTTCACGACGTCGGAGCCGTATTTCAGCGTTCCGAGATTGTCGGTGGTCACGAAGGAGGTGCCGGCGTAATTCGCCTCGAATCCCAGCGCGCGATCGAGCTCGGTGGCATGCGCAATCGATTCGTGGATCACAAGCCAGAGATGCGACGGCAGAAGGATGAGATCGCGCCGCCCCTCCCGGATGGTGGGGGCATGGAGCTTGGCGACGGCATTCTCGCCGGCCTGCCGCGCGTCGTCGAGCAGATTGAACTCCCGGCAGTATTCATAGCCGCGCCCCATAGGCTGGCTGAACCCGCTGCACGTCTGGAAGTCGCTTCCGTCATCGGAGACGGCCGTAACCTCGCATGCGGGCCAGATGCGGTAGATATCCTGCTCGATGCGCGACCCCTCGCTCGACGCGAAGAACTTGTCCTCGTGCGCGAGATAAAGCAGCGACTCGCAGAATTTCGCCCCCTTCGCCCTCATTCCCTCGGCATTCATCGCCAGAAGCAGCCCGATCTTCTCGTCCATCGGCACATCGAAGGGGTTCACCGTGATCGGCGTGGACCATCTGTCAGTGTATGCCTGCACGGGCGCCAGCACCACCGGCTCGCGCTGCAGCGGCGCATTGGCCCGGGCCACATCCACCGCACGGCGTGCCGCCTTCACCACCTCGTCGGAGGTGACATGGGTGCTGGAGGCAAATCCCCATGCTCCTCCTGCCAGCACCCGGACGCCGAATCCGAAGCTCTCGTTATCCGACACCCACTCCACACGCTCCTCGCGCGTGTTGATGTACTGATTCCGGTAGCGGTTGATCCTGATATCGGCATAGGTCGCCCCGGCCGAGCGGGCGGCATCGAGCGCCGCGGCCGCAAGATCGGCCGGATCGGCATCGGGAGGTGTGAAGGAGGTCAATGCGAGGCTGCCGGTTGAGTTCGCGAGGAAGAGCCCCGCTGCGGCAGCCGTGGAGCATCCGATGAATTGGCGACGGTTCATGGCTGAGGATGGGCAAGGGTCCATGAAAGAACTGTTCCGAAGGAAGGGACCGGGAGGCCCGAAAATAGGAACATGGCTCCGTTCGATACCAGTGAATTTCACAACCACGTATTGAACACGCGGCACGATGGCCGGCGGCGGATCACACGGATATGGCCGATCCTGCCGGCACGGAGATTCATCATGGAAGCAAACGTTACGGGACGACCCGCAGGATGAATGGCAGGGATGGTGATGGACATCTGCCCGGAGCAGCACCGGTTGTTCACTCGGCGCCGGTAAGCTCGACACGGACCCCGATCTGCACGCCCAGCGCATTGAACGCGGGCTGCCGCACCGATCCCTCATAGATGAAACGATCGGTCGCGTTGAATTCCACGAAGTCGTCGGGGGTGGCGTCGCGCGGCTCGATACGGGTGGCGGCAACGGAACATTCCATCGAGATCCTGTCGCTCACGCTATAGCGGACGGGGATCTCAAGCCCGAGACGCCACGTGATGTTGCCGACGCCGGCGCGCACGCCGGGATCGATGGTGAGCCCCTTCATCACCGCAATGGAGTAATTGTAGACCACGCCGAACCAGGCTTCGTTCCTGATCGTCCGACGGTACTCGGGAAGCATGGGTCCGCTGGATGCCGTGGTGCGGGACGAGGGGGTCTGCGATGGAGCAGGGGCCGACATTCCAATGCCCGTATTCTCGTGGCGGACCTCCGAAATAGCGGCGCCATTGCCGAAGAGGAGCGCTATCTGATGCCCCTCCTTTGTCTGCACACCGATGCGGAGGTCCAGCTCCCGGATGCGCTCGTCGCCGTACCCTGTTGCGGCTATGCCGCCGCTAAGCGCTGCTATCCACCGCTCCCCCCTTCTCTGGCCGGAGGGGATGATGACCGGAGCTTCGGCGAAGACCGGAATTGCGGTGGGAACCGGAGCCTCGGGATGATCGGCAGACGGTGGAACATCGCGATCCCTCGCATCGAGATCTCTCGAAATGATCGAAGCGGCAACCGGTTCGACGGCAGATGGTGCTTCGGTGACGGAATCGTGCGCAGCGATGCCGACCGGACCGACGGCCGGCACCGGACGGGCGAGACCGGAGGAGAAGGAACGGCGAGTGGCGTGCGGCAGGCGCACTATGATATCCGGGGCGAAGATCGCCCGCCCCCGGTCCGTCATGACGGAAGGCTGGTCGGCGCCGGAATGCTGTGCAACAACCGGGGTATCTCCCGGCGTCTGCTCGTCGAGCAGATATCCTCCGCCGATCACCGCCACCAGCAGCGCCGCGACAACCGCAAGCCCCCGCAGCCCCATGATAAAGACTCTGCCACGCCCCTTCCATCCCTCCGCGTCGCTCTTCACGCGCAGCGCCCTGTGTCCGAACCCTTCATCGTGCAGGCGGTGGAACAGCCGTTCCTCCATCGCCTGCGGTGGCCTGTGCAGCGACGGCGTCCGCCTTGCAGCACGGCCGAGCACGGTCATCTCGCGCAGAAGTGCGCGAGCGTCAGGAGATTCGACGAGGAGCGTCCGCAGGCGCGTCTGCTCCGAATAGGTAAGTTCCCCGTCGAGATAACGTGATATAAGCCGTTCTGTCTCCGTCACGACCGGATGTGGATCGCTCAATAGGGATATGTTCGGTACCTGGCGCTTGTCAGCTCAGTCGCTCGACGAAAAGGGACTGGAGCGCGCGGCGGATGGCACTGCGGGCGCGGCTCAGCCGCATGCGCGCCGCCTCCTCCGTGCATCCGATGATATCAGCGGTCTCGCCGTAGCTCATGCCATTGACCTCCCGGAGAATGAAGACCTCCCGCAACGTGGCCGGCAGCGTTTCCACCACCGCATTCACGGCCTGCATCAGCACCTCCTCGTTGTCCGCGTCGCCGAAGATGCCCGCGTGGGCCTCCTCGACAGTCACCAGAAGATGCTCGTCGTACACCAGCGGCAGCGGCGCCAGATGACGCTGCGACCGGATGTGATTCAACGCAAGGTTACGGGCAACACGGAAGAGCCATCCGCCGACATTCCTGATGGCTTCGGGGGGAGGTTCCTCATCCTGCCGCCGCTGGCGTTCGCGAAACAGCCGGATGAACGATTCCTGGAAGATATCCTCCGCCGCCTCCTCATCCGCACCGACGATGGAGTGGATATAGCTCAACAGCCTGGCGCTGTACCTGGTGTAGAGCGTGGCATATGCATCATCCTCTCCGCCTATGAATCGAGCGAACAATTCGTCGTCGCGAAGCGAATCGAGTGCGATCTCGGTATGATGTGTGAACCGTACCAGAATCAGATACCTCCCAGCCGGATTGCATTCCCTCGTCGGAACCAGTGACACGCACGCGGACGGAATGTAACGGAACCGGAAGTTCCGCACCGGATCATCGCGGCGCCGAATCCCGGCTCCGACAGCCGGAATTCCATCGCTGATCATCGAAATGTACCGAAGTTCCCTGTCGAATCCATCCCCCCGGCAACCTTTGTCCCATCGCACCCGTCCCCGCATCGTTCGGAACCACTATCATGACTGTACCGCACCCCCGATCCTGACAGATCCGGTATTCTCCCTGCAATTATTCCTCCCGGGCCTCCGCAGGATACCGGCGCGCGCCAATGCAAGGAGAACCATGAATGGTGGCAGGCAATACAAAGCGGCCGATCTCGACGTATGGAAGGTTCGAGATCGGCCGCCTCTTTCCGAAGGTTCCACAGCCGGCGCCCGCGACACCAGTATTCCGGGGGAAGTCACACCGGAACTGCCGAACCGGATCACGTACCGGAAGATGAAACTCCGGCGCTGCCCTTCATGGACTCACTGTACAAACATCAGAATCAGTGCATCATCATCGCATCGGCATCGTCGTGACGGCGGCTTCGATCACCCTGTCCATGCGCTCTCCAGTTGCGCATTGGGCGGATGCTCATCGGCGCCAATGGCACCTCCGCCGACATCGGAGGACTCTTTCCGGTAGCCGCGGCATCGATCGCCACAGTGCGCGCCCGGACGGCGCGGCTACCGTTGGAGGGGTCCTTGCTATCTCTTCGATCAGTTGGAATACGCGGCGCTGACGGTGAAGGTGCCGCTGTAGCTGCCGCGCTGCTGCTGCGACGACGGCATCACGCTTCCTCCGATCCACAGGTAGTACTGCCCAAGGCCATCGTTCTTCACGCCATCTCCTCCATTGTCTCCACTCAGCACCACCGTCGCCGAGCCGCTCGATGCATTAACGCTCGACGAGGTTCCCTGGTTGCTGCTCGTGTTGCCGCGCAGGCTTCCACGGCTGATCGTCACCGCCATCGTTCCACCGGCTCCGGCGCTCGTGGAGATCGCCACGCTCGATGGCACGGTCACAGTGATCTGATCCGACTCGTCACCGCTGAAGGTCACGGCAGCCGCGCTCGCGCTGGTGGCGCTGACCGTGGCGGTCGCACCCTTGGCGATGGTACCGAAGGCCAGAGGAGCTGTAGCGGTCGCGGTGATCGGGGTGACGATTGTAGCAGTGCTGATAACGGTGGCTGACTGCGAGAAGGCCGGCGTCGCGGCGAGTGTGAGCATGCCCGCGCCGATAAGGGCCATAAAGAAACGCTTCATGGTAGAGGTCCGGTAATTTTTTTGTCCAGAATGTCCAGGTTGGCGGGTCGCAGAGGCAGTGGTCAAGGCTGCCGCTGGACCCATGCGGGCGGTATGTCCAGTACCGTCCACGGCCGGGGATACATGCAAGAACGTGCCAGAAGAGAAAAGCGCGGAAAGTAGCGTAAAAACAGCGATTAATAAACGGTGAGCGTGTCCGGGAAGCAGACAGAGTCCGGAAAGCGGACAGGTTCGGCGGCGATACAGGGCCACGGCATGGATGCAGCGGCGCCGGAACGCGGGCGATCTTCGGGAAGGGAGAAGGGGCGGCGGACAATTGTCCGTCGCGCGCGCGGAAACACGTTCATCCGCCGGGCCTGCGTGTGATGATGATCCCCGTGATCCGGATTGCATCATTCGTTGTCATCGCCGTCGGCCAGCCACCGGCAATGATCGATTCCACCACGATCTCCTCCTCATCGACGAAGAAGTTTCCGGTCAGGTGGAAGTCGGCCACCAGTTTCTCCTCCACCAGGCCGATGTTCGCCGACGACACCCTCCGGACGTCGAGCCGGGAATCGTCGGTCATCTCCGGCTCCCGGAAGTAGACGTCGATCTGCGAATGAAATCCGATCGACGGAGCGGCCGGGCAGAGTATCCTGCTGAAGTTGACTGAAGTCGCCATAGTCTGCCTGGATAGTGCTGTCAGTTTGTGCGGGATTTCGATGACTATTATCTGTATGTGGCGGGACAAATTCCGGACCGTATAGGCGGATTCCACCGGTTCGGCGCGGAACGCCACGCGAACGGAATGAACCGGGGGCGATCTCCGCAGGAAATCGCCCCCGTAACAGCCATGCCGGGTACTGTAGAACTACTTCACCACCACCAGCTTCTCCACGCCGATGCTGGCGCCGTCGGCGTCGCAGAGCACGGCGTTGTACACGCCGGCCGGGAGCAGGGCAGTCGAGAACGTCATGCTGTAGCTGCCGGCCTCGCGCGCGCCGGGTTCGGCGGTGGCCACGATCCTGCCGAGCTGATCGTAGAGCGCCAGCCTGACCCTGCCCGGACGATCAAGCGTATACAGGACCCGTGCGATCCCGTTCGCCGGATTCGGTGCGATGGCCATCACGGCGGAGCCGAGCCGATCGGCCGGAGCCGCAGCGACGACCGAGGTGAAGAGGATCATGGGCTTCTGCGCGTCCCCATCGGAATCGATCAGGAGGTTCGCACCCAGATTGCCGCCGGCGACCGACCCGCTGAGAATGGCCGTGAGCGTCTGACCGGCCGGCACCTCGCCCTCCACCGACAGCAGAAGCGTCTGCGTGCCGGCCGCGTAGACCTTCGCGCTTGCCGTTCCCGAAGGAATGAAGCTATACGCGAGCCCCGACTTGAAGGTGAGATCCGGATACAACTGCGACTGGCCGGTGGAAACCGTCAGTTCAATATCCACTGCACCGGCATCCGGCGAGGCATGCAGGAAACGGAGCATCGTCTCGCCCGGCGCCGGCATGTCCTCATCGGTGGTCGCGAGCGTGACGACGTCCACGGAGAAGCTGGCAAGGCTGCCGACCGCAAACACCGTCATCAGTTCATCGCCGGTGATCTGGATGTCCCGATCGACGAGCGCGGCGCCGATGCCGGTTCCATGCGCGGCGACCTTCACATTCGCCGTTCCTTCGCTGAGCTCGACGACACGGCTGGCATCGCGGAATCCCACTGAAAGCGGATCGTCCGCATTATCGTTGATGAAGATATCGGCCTCAGGCCCATCGGGAATCAAGTGAACCGCGCGCAGCGCGCCGGTTGCAACAGAGGTAAGCACGCCCATCGGAATCTGCGGGCTGGTGTTGGCATCGTCCAGCATATTGATCTGAATGTCGGAGCCTATCCCGGTGGCCAGGATCGTAAGAATCGCCCCTCCCTCGATCGTACCGCGCGCCATATGGAGCTGATTGCCTCCGCTTGGTCCCATGCGGACGGTGATGTCCCCGGCGGGAATGCGCGTATATGCCGTTGCCGAACCGACCTCCAATGCGTCGTAGGAGAGCGCATCACCGGCCGTCTGGACAGCCACATCGACGGAGGCGACATCGGTGTAGGCCTGCACGACCCGTATCAGGGCGCTATCGGTGGAAACGCCCATCAGCGCCGGACGGGCCAGGAGAAGCGCCGAGGGGGGACCTGAAAGCTTGCCGAGAGCAACCGCCGTATAAATGCTGTCGTCGCTCAGATTCAGGTTCAGATTGATGATGGCGGAACCGAGCGGCTGCCCGGCACCAGTTACGCCGATGGTATGCTCCCCGCTCTCAATCGTCACAAGCTGCGAAGCATCACGGAAGGCGAGATTGGAGACGGCGGAGGTATTATCGGTATAGACATCGATCGACGGTCCGTCCGGGACGGCATGCACGGCGCGCAGCTTCACACTGGGAGCCTGGAGTGCGCGAATGGGCTGCTGGGCGCTCAACGGAAGCTCGTTCATGAGCTGGAGCTTCAGCGGTTCGCTTCCGGACACCTGGCCGCTCAGGAAGATCGTGCTGCGCGAGCTTCTGGCGAAATCGTTACGGACACGGAGCAGCCGGTTCTGGGTGCCGGCGGCGAAGACTTCAATATCCGCCGTGCCCTTCGGCAGCGACTGGAACATCGTGTTGGAGGAGAACGTGACGCCGGGCATGCTGGTCACATTGCCGTAGGCGTCAGTAATCCTGATGTCAACGGAGGCGGCATCGGGAGCGGCATTGACGAACCGGACGTAGGCCGAATCCTGAGGAATCACCGGCGCATTGGTGGGAAGGCTGAGCGACTTTATCACCAGATTCCCCGGCGTGCCAAGCACCATGATATTGACACGGCGGTTCGCCTGCAGGGTGATGTTTTCGTCGTAGAACAGCGGGGTCGGAATATTATGCTCGGTGATCCGCACCCGGACGCCGGCGGGAAGAAGACTGGATACGGCCGAAGCGTTGCCATAGGCAAGGCCGTAGAACGACGCGGTATCGCTCGCGATGTAGACATCGAGGTCCGGAGCTCCGACTGCAAGATGGGTAGCACGTATCTGCGCCTGCTGCGCATGAAGCAGCCACGGCATGACTATCATGGCCAGGGCTGCAATCACCGCACGGACGTTCCATGGGGAATGCATAGGGTTTCTCCCATAATGGTTGGTTGGTTGCATCAACACCGGAATAACGCGAATTCATTCGCCGGCATGTTCCGGGATGGGTCACCGGAAGTGCCCGAATCGTTCATCCGGGGCTCCCGCGCTGCTGCTCGTACTCAGGCGGATAGCCTCCGGAACTTGCGAAAAAAGCCTGATATTATCGGAATTTTAGTAGTGTTGAAGAGTCTTTTGTACCGGAGAGCCTGCCTGGCCCCCCCTCCCCGGGTAGCATATCTTCGTCGATTCGGGACGGTCCATCCCCGAGTGACCGGGCGATGGCATGCCGCCGATGGGTGAAATCCGCCGGCACGATAACATTACATCGGGTAACAGATGGCATTCGCACGATGATCCGGTACGTCTTTGCCGTAGATTCGCCGCTCAGGCACATACAGTCCCTCAAGCAAGCATAGCCTTTCATGCCCCAATTCAAGAAGCGCGTTAGAGATTATCTCCTTAATATCGGGTTCGTCGGCATCCACCTCGCCTGCGCGCTCGTGATCTGGGTCGGCTTCAGTTGGTTCGCCCTGGCCGTCTGCATCTTCCTCTACTTCGTACGGATGTTCGCGGTCACCGCGGGCTACCATCGCTACTTCGCACACAGGACATTCAAGACGAGCCGTGTGTTCCAGTTCCTCCTGGGACTTCTCGGCGCCACATCGCTGCAGAACGGTCCGCTCTGGTGGGCGGCGCATCATCGCAATCATCACCGCTACTCCGATACCGACCAGGATGTGCATTCACCCGTAACCGGGGGCTTCTGGTGGTCGCACGTGGGGTGGATACTTTCAAAGAAGTTCAATTCGTACGACCCGAAGCTCGTACACGATCTGGAGAAGTATCCGGAGATACGCTGGCTGAACCGCAATTACATATGGGCCGCCGCCGGCCTGGGCGTACTGCTCTTCATCACGGGGACGCTTCTGGGGATATATGTGCCATCGCTGGAAACGTCCGGCCCGCAGCTCCTCGTCTGGGGCTTCTTCATCAGCACCACGGTGCTCTATCACGGCACGTTCACCATCAATTCGCTGGCGCATACGATCGGCAGCCGACGGTTCGACACGCCCGATGCCAGCCGGAACAACTTTCTGCTGGCGATCATCACGCTCGGCGAGGGCTGGCACAACAACCATCATCGCTGCCTCTCCTCGGAGCGCCAGGGCTTCTACTGGTGGGAAATCGACATCTCCCACTATATCCTCACCATGCTCTCCTGGTTCGGCATCGTCTGGGATCTGAGGACGCCGCCGAAGAAGATCTATGACGAAGCCGAGGCGCTGAAAGCAGCGCGCGCGGAACGGATGGTCAGGAAGCCGGCTCCCGCATCCGCCGCCCCTCTGCCGGCACGTGCCATCCACCTCTCCGCACGGCTGGGAGACGCTCTCCCGCAGGAGCACGACTTCCCGTCACGCGAGAGCGCGCGAGGATTCGATTTTTCGACGCCCGCCATCGTCAGCGATTCCGAAGGCTGACACATTGCTGAAATGAATATCCGGAACGCATGCCGTATCCGGAACCGGGCGGCCATCGGCAGCGGGCCGCCCGGGCAGTTACGGCGATCCGGCTCGATGCTGATCCCGCTCCACCGGCAGATCCAGCCGGAATCCCCCCCTTCCCCGCCGTGTCCAGCTCTCCCCGCCTTACATCCCGCATATCTTCATCAATGAAACGGTGTCCCCGGCCATCGTGCCCGGCGGAACTGGAATCCCGTTTGCTTACAGCAGAGGCAGCGGCCGGCGGAAACACCGCACGGCCACGGTGTGCCGTTCTCCAGCAGAACGGGAGGAACCCGAATCCTGCACATATGCACGACTATGATGTCATCATCGTTGGCGGCGGCCCGGCCGGCCTCAGCGCCGCGCTGGTTCTCGGACGCTGCCGCCGCCGCGTGCTGGTCTGCGATGCGGGCCATCCCCGCAATGCGGCCACCGACGCCGTGCACTGTTTTCTGACCCGCGATGGGATCAATCCCGCCAAGTTGCTGCGGCTCGGACGTCGCGATCTTGAACCGTACGGCGTCACGCTGCATCGTATGGAGGTTGTCGATGTCATCAGGTGCGATGATGGATTCGAGGTAACACTCGCTGACGGGAAACGGCCCACCTCGCGCCTGATCCTGCTGGCGACGGGCGTGCATGACGAGCTCCCGGCGATCGAGGACATCGAGCTTTTCTATGGCAGGAGCGTGCATCACTGTCCCTACTGCGATGGCTGGGAGCATTGCGACGAGCCGATCGCAGTCTACGGCAGCGGCAGGCACGGCATGCGGCTGGCGCTCTCGATCAGAACCTGGAGCGATGACGTCCTGCTCTGCACGAATGGCCCGGCAGGTCTTGGATCTGCTGATCGCAGGCGGCTCGCACGCAATGGTATCCCTGTCCGCGAGGATCGCATCATCCGGCTCGAAGGAACGGAGGGAATGCTCCGGCGGATCATCTTCAGCGAGGGAGAGCCGGCCGACCGCACCGCCCTCTTCTTCAGCACGAGCCAGAGCCAGGGATGCCGGATCGCCGAGAAACTCCACTGCAGATTCACGAAGAATGGCGCCATATGGACCGGCCGGGGCGAACAGACCAGCATTCCCGGTCTGTATGTGGCCGGCGACGCGTCGCGCGATGTGCAGTTTGTGATTATGGCCGCGGCCGAAGGGGCAAAGGCTGCCATCGCAATGAACGTGGTCATGCAGCGCGAGGAACGACGATAGGATGATCCGGGAACGCCACTATCGCGCATGGCGCAGGAGGTCTCCGGACGCCGCCCGATTCCTGGATGGAACGCAAACGCCTTTTTGCAGGATCTCTCTGCACTTCCATAGAGCCGCCCCGGCAGGCTCAGGCACCTGCACTCTTCCCGGCCGGTACGGCGCTGCAGCATGGCACTCCGATTGTGTGAGGAAATATCAGGCGGGCAACCGTACCCGGCATGGACAACGTACCCCCGCTCCGGAGGGGCGGCACCGGCCGGTGTATGAGAATGCGGGAAATGGCATACGGCTCCGGCGGACCGATCCCGAGAATCATGAATCGGAACGGGTGGACATGCGGGGCTATGAACATTGGGTTGGATGAGATGTGCAGAAGGGACGGGGATTCCGTGAAGCGGGATCCCCGTCGGTGTTATGTATATGTATGAAAGAGTTTTCCGGGACCTGTTGGCGGCCGTTTTATTCCCCACTCCCTGCCGACAACTGCGCGAAGCTCCTGCATCGCACAGCCGGGGCCGCCGGCTCCGCAAATATTTCTCGAAGCCCGATCGATTTACACCACGCCATCTAAAATTCCGTCGAATTGTCATAAAATTCAACCTGACAGCAGGCACGGAAACTCACAGCAACATCGGCAGGAGAAATCCATTAACATGATTATCACCACCACGAAACGACACGCATATTCTCAGGATACATCTATGCTTCTGCTCTGAAACAGCAGCATTATTCGACCCGGCCAATCACTGCAATACTGACATTCTCTATCTGATCCAGACCGCGCCCCGGTGATAATCTCACTGTAATTGGAAGGATCTGTCCGCCGACCGTTTTATAAAATCCCTGCCGGTCCGGCATGCCATACTCCTGAAATTTCGACCATCATCGCAGCATATCGCCGGTGCGATGAGGTCGCCGCCACGCTGTAAAATTTCCGCAACATCCCGGCGCGATTCTCCAGATCGTCATTTCTCAATCGTATGGGACCTTGCAGTACGAAGCGAGGCGGGCCATTATTTCATATAATAATTCCCGCGCCGATCCACAGCATTACATCATACTGTGCCACTGCGACCATGTTCACCTTGAAATACATCCATTTTCACCGCTGCCGGAACATGGCGTACGATTGGATGCCTCCACCCGCACCTGCCGGTTGCAGGAGGAACTCTGTCGGCAGATAATGTCATGCACCACTGCTGGACGACCTATCCAGTCAGGGTCATTGATGTGATGTTCAACCAGGATATAGGGGGATGAAGATGAGAAAGGCAACTGGACTTTGGCTGGCCTTCATGCTCGTCGTGGCAACCAGTGCCACGGCGCAGCCATATACGTTGCATGGCACAGTCACGAGCCCGGACGGCGCAAGCGACACGCGCGTCCCGAATGCAACGATAACCCTTCAGCCGGGAAACTACTCGGGGATGACGGACGACAGCGGACAGTTCAGTATCAGCGGAGTTCCCGACGGCCAGTACGAAGTGACGATTGCCGCCGAGGGCTGCGGGAGTCATATGCAGGACCTGACGCTGCAGTCAGACAAGCAGGTGGTGTTCAGTCTCGACTGCGCCGCGCAGCAGCCGGGAGGCGCCATGTTCTACGGAACCGTGACCAGAGAATCGCCGGAAGGGCCCACCGACACTCCGGTTCCCGGGGCGATAGTCACCGTGGAACCGGGCGGCTATTCGATGACGACGGACGCCCGGGGCAACTTCTCGTTCCCGCCGCTCCCCACGGGACAGTATCACGTCATGGCGTCGCATCCCTCCTATGGAAGTATCACTATGGATCTGATGTTGAGCGGCAGCAAGCAGGTGGTGCTGGGGCTTCCGGGAACGGAGCCCGGCATTGACGAGTAGAGAACTGTCGGAGAGAAGGGTGGAATGCGCTCGAACCCGGCATGCGGCGCATGAGCTCTCCGCTGCCGGCTGGAAGCGTGCATGCCGGATGGGGAACCTTTGCGTATAAAGGCGGAGGTCCCCATCCCCGCGTGCCGCGGCGCTCAGATCATCCCTTCGCCACCGGCGCTCACCAGTGAAGTTCCCCGTCGGGGCATGGGCATGCCGGCCCGTATCACCCGAATCATTCCCGGGAGATCCGGGTGCCATGAATGTCGCGATATTGCTTCCGGGGCCTCCCGGTGACGCCACACGATCGGGTAGCCTAAAGTTGTTCCTCCCCGATATTGCTTCTACCTCGGATTTTTAGCAAGTTTGTCGCGGTTCCATAGACATCCCGCCTCCACATCAATTCAGTCCGCAGGTCCATTCCCTGATCATATTGCGTATCCGGGCGATTGTCCCAGGTACATTGGCTGCATCGTCGCAGTTCGGCGATTCCACCATCATCCGGACGCACATCCCGATGAACTGGAAACGCCACCCTGGTGAACCCGCACCGGCCGTTCTGCCCGCGCGCCGGCTGCGCCATCATGCCGGTCGGCGAGCCATGAAATTTTTCCGATGCGGCCGGTCATGTCGTTGCGCATATATCGCGCTGATCAGCTCCACAAAGCTATTACGGCACAGGCCCGGACGATCGGGCACTTCTGCCTGGGCCTGCATCGGAGCCTCGCGGATTCAGCTCGAGCCGACGGGGATGATCTTTTGATCATCATCGTCCCGTAATTCGTGAGGCTTTCGGGGGCGCCTGATCTGATGATCAGGCGCCCTACATGCTTGCAGAGTCCGGGCGCTACCGCCGGGCTCTGCAGATTCGGGCGGCTCACGACCGACCGGGCGCCGGCAGCCATGTTTCCTGTGGCCTGCGGGTATCGTCCGATTTCCGGACAGGCGGCCACCGTCGGCTGCGCAGTTATCCGGATACTGATCCCTGAATGCCTGCGGCGCGGTGTGCTGTTCCACAGGGGAAAACGGAATGGTTGAGCACAGGCCGGCCGACGCGCGATGCCCGGCATATCCATGCACTGCACTGAAGACGGAACATAGCATAATGAACAAGACATATCTGCTCCTCCCGCTCCTCCTCGGTATTCTCACCGGCTCGGCCGCATATGCCCAGACCTATACGTTCAACGGGACGGTTACGACGCCCGATGGGCTGAGCCCCGACGTGGTCGCCGGCGCCAGCATAGTCGTCACCCCGGGCAACCATACGGCAGTTACCGATTCACTGGGGAAATTCAGCATGGATATCCCGGCCGGCGCCTACCAGGTGACGATTTCCGGAACGGGCTATACCGGCTACACGATGGATCTGACGCTGGATGTGAGCAAGCAGGTGGTCTTCAGTCTGGAGCCGGCTGCGGAGGCGCGCTGATCCGGGTTCTCCGCATGCCGCGCGCCCGGCCACGGAAGGCAGTTCCCGCCGTGCACGATGTGTGACGATGCGTCACGGCGGAGCTTCCCGCGCCGCCCGCCGTTCTTATACGGACGGACGCATCGCACGTATGCGACGTACGCATAAATGTTCATCAATCCCAGACCTGTACATGGATGTATGGCCGGGCTCCGTGCCGCGGCGGCAGTTACTCGCGGAGCCGACGGAAGCCCGCGCAGATACCGAAATGAGCGGGGGAACTCTCCGGCCATGCGCATATGATGTCTTCCGCAGCCATGCGGCATCAGGTTCATCAGGATGATAATTATGTTTAAATTGAATGAAGGGCGTTGCAAAAAGCCGTCCGTTGTTGCATTATTGTACTTCGTGCAAGTACACGTCGCCATCTCATACTTAGGTCCGACTCGCTAAAACAGCTTTACAGCAGGAAGCTGCAGGTCCTACCTCACTCATCGGTTGAGGGCAGCTCGAACAATTCAGGTAGCCGGTGCAAAATGCATGGGCTTTCCGACATTGAAACGAAGTTGTGATCCGGCCACTCGCCGGTATTTGAGGTAGGCGTTCAGCACAATTGAGTGATTGAGAATCATTCCGCCGCCTCCGCTCCCCCCCGGTGCCCCGTCATGTTGTCTGGAAGGTGTCCCGTTGGTATGCTGAAATGCCGACGCTCTTTGACATAGCTCACTTGCAAGTCACAAGTGTGGCGACACCGGCCCGGTGCCGGTATATAGCCGCAATGGAACCACAGCCATGACCGAGCGATTCGATGCACACCTCGCCGCCGCCGGAAATCATCTGAAACCGGGGTTGGCCTGCGAATTGCCATCAGTCTGCGCTGTTGAAGTTCCTGAAACTGGGGATGGCATAGCCCCATATCGACCCGGCGACGGACCTCGCCGGACTCTATGAATGCAGACGTCGTCCACCCTGCATATCGTAACGCAGCCTGGTTTTATAACACCGCCCGGATATGATGCGGAGCCGCCCTCGTGGTGGCCATCGTCAGTATCCGTGGCATGAGTTATTCCGCGCGAACCGGCCGTGATTACACCCAGGAGACGCGCTGCATCCTATGCCACGGTGCCAGGGCTCCAAGCCTGGCGCAGTGTTCTAACTATGGACCTTACCAATCAACAACGTGCGGAGTGTCGAATGGACCAAGACATCTGCGCGAATAACGTATCACATCAAACAGGACGAGCATTATGAAAAGGACCCACTGGATTTGGATGGTGATGGCATGGCTGTGCCTGCTTGGATCGACCGCCGTTCAAGCCCAAACTCTTTCCGGGACTGTCACGGACCCTGACGGTTTCAGCACCGGCCGCGTTCCGGGAGCTACGATCACAGTCAATCCGGGTGGATACGTGGCCGTATCGGACGGTGACGGCGAGTTCTCGATCACCGGTGTCAGTGCCGGTACCTATACCCTGTCCATTACGCATCCGGACTATGATGATTACACGATGGATCTCAACATGCCCGATGCCGACAAGCACATCGTGCTGAGCCTCGAAGGCTTCGGCCACATCGAGCCGGGCAGCTTCAACTTCAAGGTCATCGTGACCACGCCGGACGGCCTCAGCAACACGCCGGTTCCGGGCGCCCTCGTCGAACTCGTTCCGGGTGGCTACTCGGGCACGACGGACGATGACGGTATCGTGATGTTCACGCTCCCCGCCGGCAATTACCAGGTGACGACCTCGAAGAGCGGCTACACGAACTACACGATGGACCTCACGCTGGACACCGACAAGCAGGTTGTGCACAGCCTTGAGGAGCTCATCGCCGCGTCGCCGGCTCCGGTCACCTACGCGCTCAGCGGCATCGTCACCGATCCCGATGGCACGAGCAACACGGGCATCCCGGGCGTGCTCCTCACCGTCGAGCCGGGTGGCTACTCCGCCACGACGGACGACGGCGGCCACTTCGGCTTCCCGTCGCTGCCGGAGGGAACGTACACGGTTACGCTTTCCAAGCCGGGCTACAGCGGCTATGCGATGGATCTCCGCATGAACAGCGACAAGTATGTCGTGCTGAGCATGAGCGCCGGCTCGATGGACTGATCGCCGGTTGCTCGCATCCGCGAGCCGGAGATTCCGGTAGATCCAACAAGGGCGTTCCGATGCATAATCGGGACGCCCTTTTCTTTTGCCCGGTCCGCAGGTTCGCACATCCGCACCTCTGCCGGGAAGCGATTCCGGCGCTCTCTCTTCCGGCTCGCCTGCAACTCCGGATGCCGCCATCGCCGCACGGGAGAACACGCCTCCCCCCCCCTCGCCCGGCTCCGGCATCACCCCATCCATGACACACGTCATATGTACCAAACATCTGCTGCCAACCCGCCCCAAACGACGGAAGCGCGGCGGAACGGACGGGCTCGTCTCCCATCCTTCCACCGCGCCTCCGATATCACCGGCAGATCCGGTCGCGTAATTATCTCACCAGAATCAGCTTTCCGGTAGCCTGCATGGCGCCCGCATACACCACAACGGTGTAGGAGCCCGGGGCAAGGCCGTCGAGCGACACCGGCACCTCCCGATCACCTTCGGCCAGCGCTATCCCCTTCTCCCGTCTCACGACGTTCCCGGAGGCATCGACGAGGTCGAGATCGACCGTGCTGCTGTACGGAAGCGTCAGCGGCACACGCGCGATGTGGTTCGCGGGATTCGGGAAGATCGCGCCGATGCCAAGACGGCGGGCAAACGCAGCACCATCATCCACGCCGAAATCCTTCTCCTTATACTGGTAGGCGACGGCATAGATATCGAACTCTCCATTCCGCGTATCCTGCCATGCGGCGAAGAGCGTATCATCGCGGAAGGCGGCGATCGGCGACGACGCGGAATCCAGTCCCTGGCTCAAACGAATTTTGGCGGCGATCTCGGAGAAATCGGTGCCGAGTATCGTGGCAAACACCCCCTCCGGGCCGGTCGTCACCAGACCGAGCACCTTCGTCGTCTCCTCCTGCGCCACATAATAGTTCGCGCCGGCCTGCATTCCGCTCATATCATATGTCCGCTGGAGCGTTCCATCGGTGCCGTACATCTCAAGTACATGATGCGAACTATCGGCGACCAGATAGCCACGAATGAAGACATCGTCCAGAAGTCGCTGATAGAGTGCATTGGGCCTGTAGGGTGAACTGATGGCGAACGAATCCGCGCGCACGCCATCCACATAACGCACCGCAATGGAATCGATGATGGTCAGGAACTCGCGCTCCCGGACGGGGATCAGATTCACCTTCTGCGCCGCCAGCGGAATTCCCTCCACCGCCCAGGTTACCTGCCCGTCCATATTGACAGCGGTGACGGTCCCCGTCGGCTCCGCCCCCGTGCGCGAGGAGCCCAGGGTCCACGCACAGAGCACCTCGCGGCGATTGGGATCGTATGCATAGCCACGCTGATTGACGAAGACATCTCTCTTCGAGCGCTGGCGGCTGTCGATCGTCACATGATCCCATTCTCCCCCCTTCGCAAAGTAGAATTCAAAGAGCGACCTGTAGATGGTATCCGTGGGCGCCGGGGTGATATCACCCCGATAGTTTTCGGAGCCTACCAGATAACCCGACTCGAACGGAACGGGCCGCTCGGAGCGCCCGATGCTCACGCGCCTGATTGCGGAGTCCTTTGGCGGAACGATGGAATCCGACTTCACCGCCGCGGCGATCTCGACCGCCGGAGAGCCGTTCGGCATCCATCGCGCCAGCGTATACCAGACTTCCGGGAAGGAATTCGGATCAACCACGCGGCTCTCTCCCCATACCACATAGATCTGGCCGTCCTGGACAAACACACCCGGCCAGTACTGCGGGATGTTGTCGCCGGGGGGAGGCTCGATTGATACCTTCATATCCTGCGGCGGAACCTGGGCGTATAGCAACGACGACAGGGGGAGGAGCAGAAACAGCAGTATGAAGTAGATGGTACGTGGTTGGTTCATGTCAGCGGGTCTCCAGGCAAATGATGGAAGTCACCATGGAAATGATGCGTAGATAGCTAGGATTAGCATGAATCTATATACAATCGACGACAGAGACGAGGATAATATCACCATTCGAGAACAAATATTTTGCAGGGCTCACCGTGCCGGCAATCGGAGAAGTCATGGGCATGGTGGATGGGACGAATATCGCTGCCGCGGCGCGCACCTTGCAGAGATGCCCAGAGCGATGGCCAGCGGGATATGAACAGGAAGGGCGGCGACACACCCCGCCATGCATCACACACCAGGCATCGGAGGACCGGCCGCAGCCGGGTACCATGAAGCCCCATGCTCAAACGCTACATGCCACACGGGCCGGTCACATGGGGATCGCCGGACTACAGCCTTGGAAGCTTCCGTCCGGATCGATCACCGCCGCGGCAGCGGAAGGCGAAGCGCCATGTGCGCCCCACGCGTCCAGGCATGGATCAGCCATCTGGCCGTGCGATCCACACCGGCCGCGATGGTCACCAGCAGCATCTGCATCAGGGCGAACAGCACGGCGAAGACGACGCTGGCGCCGAACAGCACGCCGTATGAACCGGCGACCGTGGGGAGAAGAATGATCGTGGCGACGATCAGCAGGCAGTATATGCGGTAGCGTGCGTTCATGGCAGCTCCGGTACTCATGATGAATATTGGGGAAATATCCCCGATCGGCCGGGGGCATCATTACAACATTGTAATAAAATCAAAGCAATTCCCCTGCCAGAGTCAGCATCTGAAGGTCGTTCCGGCTTCTTCCGTGGAGAATGGAGGGGAACCCATGACGAAGAACGAGGGAACTGCACCACCAGTCCGCCGGCAGGCCGCCGTAGAGGAATGTGAACGGTGAAGCGGTGGTGGCGGATCGTCGGCGCGGCGGGCATAACGGACCCGCGCCGTCCGTCCCCCGATTATGCCACGCCGGACCATGACACAGCCAACCGCCCTCCTGCCGGTGACAGCATCTTCCCGCATTCATCCCCTCCGGCAACCATTCAAGCCACGAAATGCACAAATTATGCGGATTTCGCGGTTTCGCCGGCGGCGGCCGATACCCTATCCTGCACGCAAGGTACCCTGATGGGCCATCCAGGCACTGAAGCGCCATCAAAATCCTGACAGAAAAACCGTGTCACGGCCATGTCTGTCAGGAATAGGAAGATCTTACTACACAAAGGTGGAATAGTTCGCGCTGCTCCCGGGAGATAACTTTGTACCAGATGTGTCGGACATTGGGCGGTGAATATGAGCACCCTCATGTACTGGCGCATTCGAGGTCCAAACGTCCACCATCCGACAGCCGACAGTGGCTGCACACTACATACCCCGGCGCTGCCCGATGAGCGTGTTGTCCAGTCGCTTGATCGGGGATTGGCGGTCCGAACGCAGGTATGTGTGCTGGCGCGCATAATTTCGCTCATCAACGATTTGCTGCGACGGCACTCGATGTAGCTACGGGCATTGGAAGCGTGGACGCTGTATGAACACGGAGGCAGGCCAAACCTGCATGGCCGGTCTCTGGAGGTTCAACATCACTTCGAACCGGGACTACATCGCGCGTGATGGGGTCTCACAGCTTCATCACGCGTGATGTGTGTCCGGTCGTGATACCACGATGGCGACGGAGGGAGCCCGACTTCTCTCCGTCGTTCGTCGATCCGCGATTCGTAAGGACCTGATGTCAGCATAATGCATTGGCAACCTGCCGGAGAGCCACGGTCGAGGACCCGAAGCCGTGACGGCGAGGTGGACGGTTATTCAGTATGGTCCAGGACCGGTGGCGATATCATGAACAACTTCGAACTAGCGATTGTTTACGACTCGGGAACGCCGATTCCCTTTCAGTTCGATAATGGGAAGGATGCGGTGCAGTGGCTGGGTGGCTATGATGATGGCGAGCGTGTCAGCAAAGTATCCATCACCGCAGTAACCGACGACGGCAGAAAGATTCTTATCAGCATATCGAACGATCCAAGCACCCGGGCCTCGATCATGATCGAGGAGATCGTGCACTGATATGCATCCTCCGGTGGCTATCGCCACCGCGAGCAGTGCAGACGATGTATGAGAAGTCCAGCTTCGGGCATCCGACGTTGAAACCGTTCCATCCCTTCCGGTGGTTATGAAGCACGGCGCGGCTGCGCGGCCATTCCCGCTTCACGGTAATCCCGGCCGGCAACGGTAGAATTCAGGATTCGCCGCCACACGAGAGGCTGTTTCCAGGGCAGATGGACTTACTGGTGGATGCTCCACCGGCCGGGTCCGTCTGCGTTCATACACATGCATCATCTGGGAGATATCCCCGCCAGATGATACCGGACAAGCACCCGCGTTCCGGCGACCGTCCGTTCTGCGGCCGTCTCCCCGTTCTCCACCGCCTCGTATCGCTCCTCCCGCACTATTCCAACGCCCGGCTTTACACAGATACGATGGATGCTGTGATCGTCGAAGATCAGACAGTCATCGAATACGCCCGCAGGAGTCGTAACGGTGGCCGTCCCGATAAGGCCGTAGGCGCCCGGACATGACTGCGCCGGCTTCCGCTGCCGCGCGCGCGTCCCCGGCTCCTCTATCATGAACATCGGATGGATGGTCTCCCGCGCCGGCGAACCGCCATCCCTCCGGCCGATCATCATCCCGCCGCCCAGAGGTACATAGGCAAGCCCTGCATCGTCGAACCATGCCTCGTGCGTCCGCTCCCCCTGCCCGCAGTGCAGCCCCGCCCTGCCGCTGCCGATGATCCGGACGCTCACGGTATCTCTCGTATCCGAGTTCACATAGACCCATTCGTTGCCCGATGCCAGAGGTACAGGCTGGCCGTACGATCGCACGACGGCGAGGAATACCCACATCAGGAACGCGATTGACAGACAACTATGTTTCATTGCTGGCCCCTGTTCGCGATCGCCCGGAGCATATTCCCGGCAGCCGCGATCGTGATACTACATGCATATTTCCGTCCGGAGGAGCTCCGGCACATTTCCACCCTTTCCCGTGCCGGAGCCACAACCGCACAGACGGCTCCATCGCCGGGCCTTGTAGCGCCGGCCGGACATGGACATGGCTGTGTCCGCTGAGTTTGAGAAACATCCGGCAGATTGTTTCGGATGATATTTCCCCATGTCCGCGCCGCCCTTGTGGAAGAAGGAATTCCCGCACGCGGCGATGCTTCGGTCGTCTGGGAGGGAGGAAAATGGATTGTACCGGCGGGGACATGGCAAAGTTACCGAGAAGATGACGGAAATAGCCGAGGGTGGTGAAAATTTGCGTAACAGTGCCGATGCCTGATGCTACAGGTCAGGCATGCCGTCGCGGGCAATGGACACCGGCCATGGACACCGGCCAAAGGATACATGGCCTTTCCGGCGGCCGCAGCATGCACTCACAGAGATCGCCGGCAGTTTCAGCCTTGTGCACTATTCAAACCGCCGGCGATCATCCCTGGGATTTCGCAGGCTGCGGGACGGTCATCATCGATGCGGGACAGTTGCCCGTGCGTCCACCTTGCGCCACGTCTCCGCCCGATCGCGCGCAAACTCCGCGGATACCCGCTCCGAAACCGCCATCACGCCGATGGCGGCGAGGAAGATTACGGCCGGAACGGCGGCTGCAATCATGCCAAGCACCAGAAGCGTCTCCACCGAGCATACCCAGCTTGTCGCCAGCAGAAGGGCTGCCGCGGCGGCAACCTTATATACATCCATTCTATCCATATCAGACCTCCATGCATTCACTATCATGTTCATCAAGGCTGCCGGCGTCGCCACATCCCCGCCCCGTACCCTCCTGCGTAGTGCAACCCTCCTGCCAATGAGGTTCGGCCCACAACCACAGCATCCCGGGCCTGAACTATGGCAACGTATTTTTTCGTACTGAAACGGGACACTACATGTTGGCCATCGTACGGCGAAACTAGGAGTAATTCCATCACCTATCGGCAGCATTCGCAGGCGGCAGCGGCGTTGCACGGAAAAACAGCAGCGGCGGATCTTCAACGTGTGAAAACCCGCCGCGTCCGGACATGCGCTGCCATTTTTACGGCATTCCCGTCCGGCAGTGATCGCAGGCGGATGATGCGTGGCGCAGGTTCATGTATCATAGCAACGTCCCGCCGCATATCTCATGAACCCGCGGCCGGTCAGCACTCCCTTCCTGCCATTGTCGGCAGGAGCGCCGCACCTGCATCCACTTCATCGGACCGGGAGCCGTACTGTCGTACGCCACCGTCCGCGCCACCCGCATAGCATCCTTCGCTGTCGTTGGAACACTGCACCGCCAGCTTTTCCGTGAGCGCAAGTGCTCCGACGAAGAACCCTATCACCAACATCACTATCATTCCGAGCAGGAATATTCCTATCCCTGCAACAACCGATCCTGCAACGACGAGGTTTCCCATCAATTCCGGCTCCATACCAGCGGCATCGGATTCCATCACACCCCCTCATCGGACACATGTCAGATTCAACCATTCATCATAGCAGTCATCATGCAAGTGGCCTGCCAGAAAAGTTGCGGGTTGGAGATGGTTCGCAGGAATATCTTCATTCCGGAGGAGGGCAGCGGCGCATGCATCACGCAGGAGAGCACGCCGACATCGCATGCCCCCGATCATATCAACCGGCGCGCCTTCAGTTCCAGATACTTATTGATGGTATTGACGGTGAGACCGGATGGGGGCGTGAGGATCGAATGAATTCCGTAACGTTGCAGGTCCTTCACGATCAGCCGTTTTTCGTACGCGAATTTTTCGGCGATCGTTTTCACATAGACCTGCTCGACGCTCGCGGCAGGCGATTCGAGCAGGCTGCGCAATTCGGTGTTTTCGAAGAATACCACGACGAGCAGGTGATCGCGCGCGATCTTGCGAAGATAGGGAAGCTGCCGGTGCAGGGAGGAAAGCGTCTCGAAATTCGTGTACAGCATCAGCAGGCTGCGGCCGGCAATTCGCTGCCTGACGTGCGCGTACAACAGCTCGTAGTTCGATTCCAGAAAATTCGTCTTCTGGTTGTAGAGCACCTCAAGTATCCGCTGCATCTGCGACCGCCGCCGCTCCGCAGGCACCACGGTCCCCAGCTTTTCGGCGAATGTGACGATCCCCGCCTTGTCCTGCTTCAGCAGCGCGATGTTCGAGAGCACCAGGCTCGTATTGATCGCATAGTCCAGGAGCGTCATCCCCTCGAACGGCATCTTCATCACGCGCCCCTTGTCGATCACGCTGTAGATCTGCTGCGCACGCTCGTCCTGGTACTGGTTCACCATGAACTCGCCGCGCCGCGCCGTCGCCTTCCAGTTGAGCGTGCGATAATCATCACCACGCACATACTCGCGGATCTGATCGAATTCCATCGTATTCCCGATGCGCCGTATCCGCTTGATGCCCGCCTCCGTAAGCCTGTTGGTGACGGCGAGCAATTCATAGCGCCGCAACTGGATATAGGAGGGATAGACCGCGACGGTGCGGTCCTGGTCGAAGCGGAAACGCCGGCGCACGAGCGCGATAGGCGTGACGGCGAAAACGTTCACCGCACCGAAATGATATTCGCCGCGTTCCACCGGGCGCACCCTGTAGGAAAGTATCGTCCGGCCGCCGGAAGCGAGATTGAGCCGGTACCGCTGATCGCGCACCTGGAACTGAAACGGCAGCTCGTCGATGATGGTGACGCCGACCGGAATATTATACAGGCTTTCCAGATATATCCGGATTTCGTTGTCATCGCCGTTGGAAAGCCGCTCCGCCATTTCGCGCACCACATGAAAACCCTTCCGCGCACGGAAGATCAGGAACAGGTCGATCAGCAGAAGCACGGCCGCGGCAAGCGCCGTTATCCGTGCAACGCCGAAAAGCACCGGGAAGAAATATGCGAGCAGAAACAGCAGCGCAATTCCGCCGAGCAGCAGAAAAAATCGTGTATCGAGATAAAGGGACTTCAAAATATTCTACCGATGAAATTCGATAGCCGATGAACCGGAGATGATCATCGCATCCACGCATACAGGCGGCTGCAGGCAGGCCGGGCGCCGACAGTCCATCCGCCGGGAGGCGTCAGCGGGGCACTTCCAGCCGCTCCACGATCTGCCGGACGACGTCGGCGGTTCCCAGCCCCTCCATCTCCCGCTCCGGGGTCAGCAGAATTCTGTGGCGAAGAACGGGATAGACCGCGCGCCGGATATCCTCGGGGGTCACGAAATCGCGTCCGGCCATTGCCGCGAACGCCCTGGCGCCCATCAGGATAGCGAGCGATGCGCGCGGCGACGCCCCCAGGAAGAGCGCGCTGTTGTTGCGCGTCCCGTCCACGATCTGCGCGATGTACCGCAGCAGATGCTCGTCGCAGTGCACCTGATGCACCTTCTGCCGGTATGTCGCGATCTGCTCGCCCGTGAGCACGGGGCGAACCACGGAGAGATCCATGCTCGTACGCCGCCCGTGAAACTCGGCAAGAATCCGCGTCTCCTCCTCCAGCGTGGGATAGCCGACCTCGATCTTGAAGATGAACCTGTCGAGCTGCGCCTCCGGCAGCCTGTAGGTTCCCTCCTGCTCCACCGGATTCTGCGTCGCCAGCACCATGAAGGGAGTGCCCATGATGTAGGTGTTTCCATCCACGGTCACCTGCCGCTCCTCCATCACCTCAAACAGAGCGGCCTGGGTCTTCGCCGGCGCTCTGTTTATTTCGTCGATCAGCACCACGTTGCCGAAGATCGGCCCGCGCTTGAACTCGAACTCGGATGTCTTCAGGTTGAAGATCGACGTGCCCAGGATGTCGGAGGGCATCAGGTCGGGAGTGAACTGGATGCGCGAGAATTCCACCGAAAGCGTTCGCGCCACCAGCTTCGCCGTCAGCGTCTTGGCGACGCCCGGCACCCCTTCGATCAATACATGCCCGTCGGCAAGGATGGCGGCCAGGATCAGGTCGATCATCTCCTGCTGTCCGACGACGATGCGGCCGACCTCCTCGCGCACTCGTGCCACAGCGTCGCGGAGATCCGTCAGATCGACCCGCGAGGTGAATTTCATCTCGTTGTCCGTCGCATCGGTTGTTTCTATCGGTTCCATGATGATTCCTGAATCTGATGAAAAATCGATCGGAGAAATCGGCGTGAACTGCTGGAAGCCTCTGATAGAATGCAGCGAAATCAAAAACTGCCCGGATCGCCGCGAAGCGCTCCACCCATCAGAGGCTCTATCGCCTGCTTTCGGCGTAGAAGCGATCGATCGCCGCATTCAGCGCAAGCAGCCTCTCATCCGTCACGTGCTGCTGCGCAATGGTCGCATCGATATAGTCGAAGGTGCTCCGCACCACGTCGAGCTCGATGCCCGACCGCGCGGCAACCATCCTGTAGAATTCGTCATCCCGCTCCGCGGTATTCAGTCCGAAGTGCGTGCGGATATATTCCAGAAAATAAGTGATCTTCTTCCCGGCGATATTCCCGTGGTTGCCATGCCGGTAATAGAGCTGGCCGACCGTTTCCGCGAATTCCAGCGTTGCGTTCGGCAGCGGTTTGATCGTCGGAATGATCCGCTGCCGCCGCCGCCCCATGAAGATCATGAAGAGCACCACACCGATCAGCGTCAGGTACCACGCCCAGCGCAGCGGCGCCTCGCTCAGAATGTACCGCAGCGGCGATCTGACCTCCTTCCGCCCGGCCTTGTAGTATTCATCCCAGAGTATCGCACCATCGGGAACGTACGAGAGCGCCCTGAATACGTACTCCGCGTTGCGCTCATCCACCAGATGATAGTTGGTGAAGGCATAGGGAACCGTGCTGGCGATGAAATCCCCGTCGCCGTAGGATACCCTGATAAAGTTCGCCGCACCATCTCCGTCGGTGCCGAGAATCACGGTATTCGCCGTATCGATTTTCCCGAAATATGCATGTCCGAAGCGCCCCTTGAAGGTGAAGGGGGGGGACTCCTTCAACGACGGACTGGAGAAATTGACCGACACCGTATCGCTGAAGGGGCTGAAATCCGCCCCGACCTCGAACCCGAGCGAATCCGACAGCAGCGGGGAAAAGTCCGTCGCCGCCATGAAGACATGATTGCCCCGGTCGACGAACTCCAGCAGTTGTTCCACATCAAGCGCGTCGGGAGCGAAGTAGTTGTTGATGAAGATGTAGTTCGTCCCGTCGCGGTAGCTGTCCACCAGCACATTGTACGCCGGGGAGGAAGCGACCGCGATATCGGATTCCGGAAAGAGCTGCGGAAGCAGATCGAAGAGGATATAGCCGCCGAAGGGAATCCTGTCCTGCCGCGTGAAGCTCGACTCCCATGATACCGGTCTCGGCGCCGTGGCCTCGAAGTAGACCACCACGACGAACAGCGCCACCAGGAACACGATATATGGATTGATGCGCTTCACGAGATGTGGGCGATGGTGGAACTGAGGCCGGAGAATTTTTCGCGGATGCGGCGGAATCCGGGTTCGTCCACCGGTCTGTCGCCGTACCAGACATATTCGAACAGCAGGGTGGCGTCGGCGAATATGCCGCGCAGCTCCGATCCCCGGAGTTCGAGGAGATACTCGTGGTTGGTCTTGTCAACGCGCCACTCTATGAGGCCGCGATCGGTGAGTTCCTTCAGCGCGCGCAGGTAGAGAAGCCGCACACCGCGCCGGTAGCTGCCGGTCGCCATCGCCTCCTCGATCAGCTCGTCGAAGTTCATCTCATGGATATTCTCGCCGATCTCGGTGAGCCCGGTCGCTCCCCGTTCCGCGCGGCCGAGGAAAACCCAGCGGAGATTTGAATTGATGATCTTGAGCACGACGTAGACCAGCGATGCAGCCGCAAGCGCGCGGAGGAACCAGGTCCAGAATGTCTCCTCGTTCTCATCTCCTCCCAGCAGGCGCCGGAACAGATCATGAATCCAGTTGAGCAGCCTGTCCCAGAAGGACTCGGGATCGCGGGGGAGACGGTCGTAGACGAAATCATTATCCGAGCGGTATTCCTCCAGCGCGGCGGCCGATGGCCTGCGGAGCGTTATCTGCGAGGAATCGTAGCGGACTGCGGCGACAGGAGCTGCTTCAATGGCTTGCACCACGGTGTCGCCGGGCGCGGAGGGAACGTATCCGGTATCGGAATACATCACCTCCGTGGTATCCCCGTATGCCGGCTGCGCGACGGCGGGACGAACCGCCGCGACCGGCGGAACGACTGCGAGCAGCAGCAGGACACACCACCGCACACATGGGGAATTCTGGCAACGATACCGGAAATTCGACGACAAGCCGCGCACCTCGGGATGATGGATCAAAGACTGGTCCCGCTGAATCCGCCAGGCTCTTCTCCGCTGCCGATGTTCTCGATCTTCGCCAGCAGCCCCACCCCCTCCAGTTTCTCGACAAGATTGAAGTACTGGAACACGTTTCCGAGGAGCGGCAGGATGGATACAAGATAGCTGGCCACCATGCCGACAACCATGCATGCGGTGATCGCCACACCAGCCGCGCCGGAAAACCGGGAACTGCCGAAATCGCCCGAGGTGGATGTGACCGCCACAACGATCATGATGACATATGCCGGCGTGATGAACAGCCCGCCGATGAAGTTGGCGATCAGCCCGTTGACCAGTTGCACGCCGACGGTCTCCCACCAATGCCCCTTCACCAGTTCAATGCAACGCGATATCGACTCCATCAGCCCGGTATCCTCCTGCAGCCTCACCGTGTAGACCGGCAGGATAATCACGCCGGCATACACCGCCACGACGAATATCGCCATACCCGCCAGAACGCCGAAGTACACATTGAGAGCCATCATCAGCACCGCGAGAACCACGAGCGCTCCGAACAGAAGCACGAGACCAAGGGTCAGGAGGAAAACCCGGCCGAAACTCGCGCGCGAGGCATCCCAGACATCGCGGACGCTGAAGCCGTCCGGGCCATGCTCCATGTAGAGAAAGACGAAGTTGTTCGCGATGGCCACGAGAAGTATCGACGTCAGCAGCCCCAGAATTCCGCCGAGTACGAGCGGCACCGTAGCGCTGGCGGCCATGCCCGCCAGCGACTCCGGATCGGAGAGGGAGGAGAACATCTGCAGATAGCTGCCGCCGACCAGGGCACCGGCCACAAGCGCGGGGGGACCGGCGATGTAGACGACACTCTTGATCAGCAACCGGAAGTTCTGGCGTACGAAGGCGAATATCAGATTGATGATCTCGCCGAATCGCCGCGCAACCCGGAGTTCGAGTGGTTTGGAGACCGTTGTCATAGCATTGTCGCAGATGAACGATCGGAGACGGGCACTGTCGCCGGGGGCGCCATGCCCGGGCGTCACCGGGTAGTTCCCGGCGAGCCGGCCGCTTCCCGGAATGACGGGACGAGCGGGCCGGGCGAAGATAGGAACGATTGCGTCAATTGCCGTCTGCGAATCACGATGGCGTCGTCGCATGGCACTATGACTATTCGCCGGCCATCTCATGCGACACGGGGGCATCCTCCAATCCCCTGCCGGCCCCACCAATATTCTCTATCCGCAACATCATTCCCACACCATCAAGCTTTTCTACGAGATTGAAGTATTGAAATGCCGCCGCGACCGCCGGAATGGCGTAGAGCAGAGTTCCGGCAACCGTCTGCAGAACGGAAAACGCCTCCGAGGCCGCCAGGGCCGCCCCCGTCAGATCGAAGGCTTCGGGATCGAATTGCCTGCCGATAGCGATGACGTAAGTGGGCAGGCCGGCGACCACACCGATAACCAGGCTGACGATGGTCGTTACGGCCAGTATGCCGAACGTCTCCCACCAGTGCCCGCGCACCATTTCCCTGCATCGCGAGATGGCGGTGCCCAGCGTGACATCCTCGTACAGCCGCAACGTGAACAGTGGCGTCAACACGCCGATGAAGTAGACGCCGGCAATGATCCAGACCAGCGCGACCACGAGCGAAAGCCCCATCAACGCCAGCATGCCCCCCAGAAAGACGGCGGGAAGAAACAGGACCAGAGATATCGCTATGATCCCGAAGGATGTGGTGAACACCGTACCGAAATTCCGGCGCGTCTCCTCCCAGACATCACTGATGCCGAAACCATCCTTCCCGCGCTCCATATAGAGAAAGATGTAGCCGTTCACCACCGCTGCCAGCAGTATCGAGCTCCCCCAGAAGAACAGCGTGCTGAGCAGGATCAGCCCCATCCTGCTGCCAACATGGTATGGCTGGTAGACATCCCCGCCGAGCAGCGGCTGCGACACCCACTCGATAAGCAGGCCCGCCACCAGTACGGGCGGCCCGACGATGTAGAGAAGGCTCCTGCCCAGCAATCTGAAGTTTTCGCGGACGAAGGCGAAGGTGATCGTTATGATTTCGCCGAAACCGCGCGACCGGCGTAGATCGATCCGTGCTGGCATCATCCTCATGGCATGTTCGTTGGCTTCCTCCCCCCGCCGGGATGCATCCGGCGAGGTCATCCCTACCACAACGAATTTGACGCACCAAACCTTACACCACCGACGTCACCGAAACGCGGAGGCGGTGGCGCCGGGAGATCACGAGCCTTCCGGCAGGGCTTCGGCCGCAGCGGAGACGAAGCCCCCCGCCTCCGCTTCTCCGCCGTAGAGGCGGCGCGGATGGATCACGAAGTACCAGACTACAAAGGCGAGCGAGCCGAGTATGATGGCAGCGCTCAGCACCACCGGCATCTCTGTATACCGTGTAACAAACGATTCAAGGAAGCCCGCGGTGATGAAGACCGGCACCAGCCCGACGATCATCTTCAATCCGCGGCGCGCTCCGCGCAGGAACGATTCGCGCCGGGAGAATGTCCCGGGAAAGAGTATGCTGTTCCCCATTACAAGACCGGCCCCCCCGGCGATGACGATGGCGGAAATCTCCAGCGTGCCGTGAATCCAGACCGAAAGGACGGAGGTCAGCAGCAGCCCACGCTCGTGGAAGAAATACTGGAACGCCCCAAGCATCACGCCGTTCTGGAAGAGCATGTAGACGCTTCCCACCGAGAACAGGAGTCCCATGATGAACACCATGAAGGAGACCCGGATGTTGTTGAAGGTGATGAAGGCGAACATCCCCACTTCCTCCATCTGCTTGTAAACCGCCATGGGATCGCCCTTATCAATATTCTGCTCCGTCATGTTGACATAGGAGTCGCCGAGGATCAGGCGGACGAAGGTGGGATCGTTGGCGGACGACAGGGCGCCGATGGCGATGGCGAGCACGAAGAAGATGAAGGAATAGAGGATCTCGCGCCTCGCCTCCCACATCACTCCCGGCACCTCCTCCTTCCAGAAGGTGATGAATCGGTTCCCGCGCTCCCGCCTGTTGCGATAGATGGCCTGATGCACGCGCATGGCCAGCATGTTCAGATACTGCGTGGCCTTGCTCTTCGGGTAGAACGTGCGGGCGTAGGAGAGATCGTCCGTAAGCTGCACGAAGAGATCGGCGAGCTGATCGGGATCGGTCCGCTTCGATTGTGCCAGCAGCGTTTCAAACTGCTTCCACTTGTCGGCGTTCTGCCTGAGAAACGCTGCCTCTCTCATGATTGTCGGGGAATTGCTGATCCGGTGAGGAGCTGCCGGCGGGGCGACGGCAATCACCCCTTGATGGCTCGCATCATTTTCGCATGTTTGCGGGCGTCCCGGTGGAACGGCCCACGGACATATATGGCGCCCGCATGGAAAGCGGTTCAAAAGTCAAAGGGCAAAAGTCAAAAGGCAAAAAAATAGGGATCAACCGCGCCCGCATGGAAGGCGGGCTGCAGCGAACATAGGCGACGGATCATGAACGTACAAATCCAGACTGCACAGAACGTAGAGATAGAGTATGAACTTGCCAGCATAGGCGAACGGATGGGGGGCGTCATCATCGATATGCTGATCCAGATCGGTTACATCATCGGCATGCTGCTGATCCTGACGGCATTCGTGGATGGCCTGGTCGGGAACGAAAATCTGATGATCGTCATCTTCATCCTCGCCTATCTCCCTCTGTTTCTCTACGACTTCCTCTGCGAGACCTTTCTGGACGGCCAGACCTTCGGGAAGAAGGCGATGAAGACGAGGGTGGTGAAGCTGGACGGGACGCAGCCGGGAGCCGGTGCCTATCTCCTTAGATGGCTGATCGGCCTGGTGGAGAAGGTGCTCTTCAGCGGAGCTATCGCGCTCGTGGCGATGCTGGTCAACGGCAAGGGGCAGCGTCTGGGCGATATGGCCGCGGGAACCACGGTGGTGCGGACGAAACCGGCCGTGACGCTGGAGGATACGATCTTCAGAACGGTGGAGTCGGATTACATCCCCACGTTTCCGCAGGTCACGCGGCTGAGCGATAGCGACATCGCGCTTGTCCAGGAGGTGCTGAATGCCGGCAATGATATGGCCAATCCCGTTGTGATGGGCAGGCTCGCAAGCAAGCTGAAGCAGGTGCTGGGCGTCACCAGCGAACTTCCTCCGGCGGCATTCCTGCGCGTGCTGATGAAGGACTACAACTATTACACGAACGAATGCTGAGGACGGAAACGGATCGGGCGCCCCACGCCGGTCATCGCCCCCGCCAGAAGATGTGACGCCCGACCCCCGTATCGTCACGGTGAATCGGGCGGCCGACATTACCATCTCATCCCGCGCGGTTCCTTCGCGTCGCCAGCTCTACCCGTTGACGATCTCCCCGCCGTTCGGATGCACCACCTGTCCCGAGATATATGAAGCATCATCCGAGGCGAGGAAGACATAGGCGGGAGCGACCTCCTCCGGCTGCCCGGGACGCCCCATCGGCGTGTCCGTGCCGAAGCTTGCAACCTTGTCCTCATCGAACGTCGAGGGAATCAGCGGCGTCCAGATGGGGCCGGGGGCCACGGCGTTCACACGAATTCCCTTCCCGACGATCGAGTTGGAAAGCGAGCGGGTGAATGCCACGATCGCCCCCTTCGTCGATGCATAGTCAATGAGATGCGGGCTTCCGCGATAGGCCGTCACCGACGCAGTGTTGATGATGGCGCTCCCCTTCTTCATATGCCTGAGCGCGGCCTTCACCAGATAGAACATCGCGAAAATATTCGTGCGGAAGGTGCGCTTGAGCTGCTCGTTGGAGATCTCCTCGATGCTCTCCTTCGGGTGCTGTTCCGCGGCGTTGTTGACGAGGATATCCAGCCGTCCGAACCGCTCCACGGTACGCTCCACGACCTGGCGGCAGAAACCGTCGTCGCCGATGTCACCATCGATCAGGATGCACCCGCCCCCTTCCTTGCGCACCAGCCGTTCGGTCTCGCGCGCATCATCGTGCTCGTTCAGGTACACCACCGCGACGTCCGCCCCCTCGCGCGCGAAGGCGATCGCCACGGCCCGCCCGATGCCGCTGTCGCCTCCCGTGATGATGGCGGAGCGGCCGGCCAGCCTGCCGCTGCCGCGCCTTCCCGGATCGTCCGATTCCGGCCGGGGCGTCATCTCCGATTCGATGCCGGGCTGGCGGTCCTGATGCTGCGGCGGCATTCCCCCGCTTCCCGCATCCTCCCCGCCCCCTTTTCCCTGCCCATCTGCTGCCATTATTTCGCCTCCTCTGTTCTGTTCCAGTCAGCGTCCTGATCGTTTCCGGCCATCCACCGATCACCGGCGGCGGGCTGCACATCCCTCCGGCACGGCATCCGTCATATCCGAACGAGATCGCGCGGCCGGCGTGTTGCACGGCCGCACGATCATCGCAGCATCGTCATATCGTCTGCATGCGTCGCCGCTCCTCGCCGGGGGAGGACCGGAAGTATCACATCGGCCGCATTTCGGCGCCGCCGCGGGAACCGGGGGGATAGGCGCCTGGTGTATCCAGCCGATCCGCCGGATTCATTGCGGACGTGGCGTCGCCGGGCTGCTGCACCTCGCCGGCATGGATATGCCCGCGCCATGCGCCCGTCTCGCCGTGCGATTCGACAAAGTCCTTGAAGCGCTCAAGATCTCCCTCCACGCGCCGGGAGACGACGCCGAGCAGATCGCCCGCGGTCTCCACCACACCGTGCGGTTCATACTCGATCCGCAGATGCACCTGCGTCCTGTCGCCGGCGATGGGATGAAAGGTGACGATGCCCACGTTCCCGGCCCCGTCGATGGAACGCCAGGCGATCTTCTCATCCGGCACCTGCGACGTAATCTCGGCCTCCCACTGTTCCTCCCTGCCCCCGATCTCCGCACGCCACTCCAGGCGCGCATCGTCGAGCTGCCTCACCTCCTTCACCCCCTCCATAAAGCGGGGAAACTCCTCGAACTGCGTCCACTGATCATATGCGACCCTCACCGGAACCTCTACCTCGATGGTTTTTTCAACCGTAGCCATTGCTTCTTCTCCTTATCTGGTTATCAGCGGTTATCATCACATCTTTTTCTCATCCCCGATGCAGCCCGCGGGTCCGCCCGGCGCAATCACGCCGCACGTGCCGCACCGCTCTTCCTTCCCGCAGGCCTCTTCGCCGAAGCCTTCCTCGCCGCCCCCCTGCTGGCGCTGTTGCGCAAGGTTCTCGCAGTGGACGCCCGCCCCGACGCACCCGATGCCGACGACTTCCCATCGCCCGCCTCTTCGAATTCCATCAGCGACACGGCGTCGTACTGCTCCGCGAACGATTTCAGCGTTTCGAGCGCCGCCTGCTCCTCCTGCAGATTCTGCTGCAGCAGCTCCACGGCCTTGTTCATGCCGAGCTGCGTGCCGATCTTGATCAGCGATTCATAGGCGGTTATCTCGTAGCGCTCGGTCTTGGAGGCCGCACCAAGGTTGTAATACTCCAGGATCTCGGGGGACGGCCTCTCCTTCTTCGTAAAGTTCTGCTTCTCCTTGAGCAGCCCCTCGATGCCCGGGCACTTCTCCGGCTCCGGCGCCTCGCCGAATTCCCTGAAGACCTTCTGCAGACGCCTGATCTGCCCCTGCGTCTCGCGCCTGTGCGACGTGTAGGCGCGCTTTATCCCACGGTCCTTCGCTTCCGATGCCAGTTCCTCCAGTGCCTCCATAAGCCGGTGCTCGGCGTAATAGATATCCTTCAATTCATGCTCGAACAGATCCTTCAGATTCTTGACTGCCATCCCAATGCTCCCTTGAGAAAGATGATCGATATGGAAGCGCCCGGACCATTCTCGGACCATTGTGCGCGAACACGCATTGCGGTTCATCTCCAGCGGTCGTACCGAGCGTCGCCCGTAGAACGAGCATGTACTCATCGAAGACAACTCCCATGCCAGCGAAGCCGGAGGAGATGGAACGCCGGGAAAGGCGGCGGAATCCGGAACATGTTCTACCCGGCGGCCGAGTAGCCGCGCGTGGCGAGAGATTCCCCCATCGGAGCATACGCCGCCGGGTCGGACGGCGCCCACGTCGCAAGCCCGTCCACATAGCGGTTGTACATGCAGAAGGCCGCCGCAATCAGGACGGCATCATGAATCTCCACATCGGTGGCGCCGCCGGCACGCGCACCGGCAACATCCGCGGCGGTGACGGAACGTCCCGACTGCTGCACCTTCCCGGCAATGGCGAGCAGCGCCTTCAGCTTGTCGCTCACCGGCGCATTCGGGTAATCGTACCGCACGGCATCGACGATATCGCCGCGTCCCTCCAGATGGTGGCAGGCGGCGGCGCCGTGGGCATTGTGGCAGAACGTGCACCCGTTGAGATAGGAAACGTAGGTGGCGATAAGCTCCCGCTCGGCACGCGAAAGGGTCGAAGGGGCGGTAAGGAGCGCATCGGCGAGAGCATTGAGCGGAGCGGCGGTTTCCGGCCTGAACGCAAGCAGCGCAGTGATGCCGGGTAGTCCTTCGGGTAGTGCTATATGTGCCATGATATGGTGGATTGAGGTGTGGAACCGTAACCGTGCAGCGATACGGCCGCAATATACCCCGCCGCGGGATAATGTTGCGCGATCAGCGCGCGGCAGCCGCCAGGCCCCGACGGAACCCGCCATCTTCATGAAGGCAGCCTTTTCATGAAGGCGGCCTTTCGCACCGGGGATGGCCCCATACATCGATTCCTGCGCCGCTGAACAATCAGCCGGAGACCATGGATCGCGCGGCCGCACATGCGTATGTTCCATTGTTGTACCGCCCCGCGTCGTATATTTACGATGACGCGCCTGTCCCACCCCTCCGGGAACGGGCTGCAGTCCACCGCCGCATCGGCCCCACCCTCCTTGCGTGCCAGGTGTGAGCATTTTTTTCACAGTCATTGAAAGCAGTTTGATTATGCAGCCCGGTTATTATCGCTTTCCTACACTCCGGCAGGATACGGTGGTATTCACCAGCGAGGACGATCTCTGGGGGATCCCCGCCACCGGCGGCATTGCACGGCGCCTTACCTCCAGCATCAGCCAGGCTTCGCGCCCGATCCTTTCCCCCGATGGCCGGTGGCTGGCGTTCGTAGCCAGAGAGGAGGGGCATGATGAATTGTACGCCATGCCCGCCGAGGGTGGAGAAGCACGACGGCTCACGTTCTTCGGCGCCATGACGCGCCCGGTCGGCTGGAGCCGCGACGGCTCGAAGATCCTCTTCATCACCAACCATGCGCAGCCATTCGTCCGCATCATGCGGGTATACGAGATTTCTCCCGACGGCGGCCCGATAGCGGAGGTGCCCGTCGGCCCCGCGAACAGCATCTCCTTCGGACCCCATGCCGGCGTGGTGATCGGACGGAACACGTTCGATCCCGCGCGGTGGAAGCGCTATCGCGGCGGCACCGCCGGCGACCTGTGGATCGACTCCGACGGCGACGGGAATTTCCGCCGCCTGATCACGCTGCAGGCCGATCTCGCCTCCCCCATGTGGATCGGCGACCGGATCTATTTCCTGAGCGATCACGAGGGCTATGGCAATATCTATAGCTGTACGATCGAGGGAACCGACCTGCTCCGCCACACGGACCACGAGGACTGCTATGCGCGCAACGCGTCGAGCGACGGACGGCGGATCGTCTACCACGCGGGGGGCGATCTGTACCTGCTTGATCCGGCGACCAACAGCTACGGCATGATCCCCGTCGAGTACCACTCCCCGCGCGCGCAGCGCAACCGGAAGTTCGTGACGGCGACGGACTATCTTCAAAGCTATTCCCTCCATCCCGAAGGGCATTCCGTGGCGCTGGTTGTCCGCGGCAAGCCCGTTACGATGGGGAACTTCAGCGGGCCTGTCGTGCAGTACGGCGAACCGAACTCCGCCCGCTACCGGCTGCTTCGCTATCTGAACGACGGGCGCCGTCTGGTGGCGACCAGCGACGCCGGCGGCGAGGAGGCGCTGGTGATCCTGAGCGGCGATGACACCGAGGAGGAGACCAGGCTGGAAGGTTTCGACATCGGCCGCCCGGTCGATCTCGTCGTTTCGCCGAAGCACGACCGTGTCGCATTCGGCAACCACCGCAACGAGATCATCGTGGTGGACCTGGAGAAGCGCGAGATGAAGGTGATCGACCGGAGCACCACGCTCCACGACAACGCGGTGGCGTGGTCGCCCGACGGCAGGTGGCTGGCGTTCAATCATGCCGATACCCCCGAGGTGTCGTTCCTGATGATCGCCGACGTGGAGACCGGCGAGCGTCACAAGGTAACGGAACCGGTGCTGCACGATCTCGCCCCCGCGTTCGATCCCGAAGGGAAGTATCTCTACTTCCTCTCCTACCGCGAGTTCGATCCGGTGTACGATAATCTTCATTTCCACCTGAGCTTCCCGCGCGGGATGCGGCCGTATCTGATTACGCTCCGCCACGATCTCCCCACCCCCTTCCTTCCCGAGCCCAAGGCGCCACGCCGCGAGGAGCCGGCCGATCAGAACGCCGAGAAGAAGAAGATCGAGCCGGAGGTGGCGATCGATTTCGACGGCATTACGCGCCGGATACTCCCATTCCCGGCCAAGGACGCCAAGTATACCCAGGTGATCGGCACCAGGGGACGTGCCTATTTCGTAAGCCATCCGGTCGAGGGAAGCCTGGGGCAGTCCTCCTCGGGCGAGCCGAAGCCGACCGGCCGGCTGGAGGTGTTCGACTTCGAGAAGCAGAAGATCGAACAGGTCGCCGACAATGTAAACGACGTGGCGATCTCGCACGACAACGGCACCATGATCTACCGTTCGGCCAAGCGCCTGCGCGTCTTCGCCGCCGGAAGCCGGCTGGAGGAGAAGGATGGAGAGGAGGGCAATCCCAACAGCGGCTGGATCGATCTCTCCCGCGCGCGCGTTCCCGTCCTTCCCCAGGCGGAATGGGCGCAGATGTACCGCGAGGCCTGGCGGCTGCAGCGCGATTTCTTCTGGACCGAGGGGATGCTCGGCATCGACTGGGAGAAGGTATACCACCGCTACCTGCCCCTGATCGCCCGGCTGAACACACGTTCGGAGTTCAGCGATCTGATCTGGGAGATGCATGGCGAACTTGGAACGTCGCATGCGTACGAGATGGGGGGCGATTATCGCGAAAGCCCTACCTATGCGCAGGGATTCCTGGGAGCCGACCTGGCCTACGACGAATCCGCCGACGCATGGATCGTGGCGCGCGTCATCTGCGGCGACGCATGGAGCAGCCAGTACGGTTCGCCGCTTGAAACACCGGGGGTGAATATCCGACAGGGAGACCGCATCGTGGCGATCAATGGCCGGCACGTATCGAAGAAACGTTCGCCGTACGAACAACTTGTGAACACTGCCGGCTCGGAGATTTCGCTCACCGTCCTTCCGAACGGCTCCGACGAACCGCGCACCGTCACGCTCAAGACGCTTGGCGACGACCGCCCGGTGCGGTATCGCGAATGGGTGGAGAACAACCGCCGTATGGTACATGAGGCCACGGGGGGCAGGGTAGGCTATGTGCATGTGCCGAACATGGGACCGCTGGGCTATAGCGAGTTCCATCGCGGATTCCTGAGCGAGGTAGGGCGCGGCGCCCTGATCGTCGATGTCCGCTTCAATGGCGGCGGGCACGTATCGCAGCTCATCCTGGAGAAGCTCGCCCGTCGGCGCATCGGCTACGGCCTTCCGCGCCACGGCATGCCGGAACCGTATCCGATGTATTCGGTCGGCGGACCGATCGTGGCGATCACCAATGAGAATGCGGGCTCCGACGGCGACATCTTCTCGCATGGCTTCAAGCTGATGAAGCTGGGGCCGCTGATCGGCAAGCGGACATGGGGGGGGGTGGTCGGCATCTGGCCGCGCAATCCCCTGGTGGATGGCTCCATCACCACACAGCCGGAGTTCTCAACGTGGTTCGAGGATGTGCAGTGGGGACTGGAGAACTACGGTACCGATCCCGACATCGACGTCGATATCACGCCGCAGGACTATGTGGCCGGCCACGACACCCAGCTCGAACGGGCGATCGCGGAGGTGCAGCGGCTGATGCACGAGCATCCCTTCACCATGCCGACCTTCGATGGACGCCCCATCATGGCACCGGGGCCGCTGCCGCGGCGCGTATCGGTGAACGGTGTGTGATGCGCAACGGCAAGGCTCTATAAAAGATGAAAAGGCGGTTCCATGACGAGCCGCCTCTTTGCATATGCGCCGGATTGCCCGGGCGCCGCCGGATGCGCGCCGGCAGCATCGGGCAGGTGCATGCGACAATCATCCCGGCGCCAACGAAAAGCGCCACACAGTAACACTGTGCGGCGCATTGCGTGTATCGGTTCGTGGGGTTAGTAGGATTCGAACCTACGACCTCATCCATGTCAAGGATGCGCGCTAACCAACTGTGCCATAACCCCGAAGCCCTTGAAGGGATAGCAAATATAGGCTGCCCGCCGCGCTGCTCCAAAAGATTTTTCGGGTTGAGACAGAGCGTAACGATGCGAGCCCCGGGAATGAAAAGGAACGCGGTTCTTGTTCTTGTGCCTGCCTGCATCGTAGGTTTGCAGCCATCTCGTGGTCACGGTTCCTGCCGCCCCGTTCCGCTATCGATGGTAATTCATGGCTTCCACGGAGAAGTCCATAGCTCCGGGCTAAGCAGCCAAACTCACATAAACAGTTAAGGGAAACGATCTGATGAAATCACGATCTCTAATCATCGTCGGATGTCTGCTTGCGCTCGGCATTGCCTCGTGCGGCGGCGGCAATGAAGAGCCGGCAACCACCGATTCGACGACGACCGTCGATTCCACTCCGATGACGCCGCCGGCCGATACGACGGCTATGGATACCACGCTCATCGACAGGGTGCAGACCGATACGGCCATCATCACGACCGATACCACCGTGAAGGCTGGAAAGACCGTGACCACGGGAACGAGAGACCCCAAGAGCTCCTCGGGTTCAAAGTCGTCCGGCAATACCACGGTCACGCCGGCAACACCCGAGTCGCACGAGAGCTCGACGCGCCGACCGACCGAAGGGACGGCCACCGAATCGCGTACGCGGCGCTGATTCAGAGCGCCCCTCATCGAGAATGTCACCGCCCGGCCCCCCCTCGGGGAAGCCGGGCGGCATCGTTTCCACCGGCATGCCGCAACACCATATCCCCCCTTCATGCTGATTGCCTGCCGATAGCCATCCGGCGGTCCGGCAGGCCGAGCCATTTTCCCGCACCTCCCCCGCCCCGGCACGTGGCTTGCGCGAAGGAACATGCATGGCAGCCGGGGAGCGTGGCACAACGTAACCGTGCCCTCATCGCCCCGAAGCCTGAATCGACAGCGGAATATCGACTGGAAGGAGGAGATGGTATGCGTCGCATGATGATGACAGCGGCAACCGTGTGCGCCCTGATGGCGGCAGGTTGCAACCGTGGCGAGCATCCGGACCGGACCGCCACGCCCAACGAACACGTGACAACGGCGCCGGTGCCGGGAACGGTCGCCGATTCGTCACGAGCGGCGGAGTACGAAGCGGCGGGAGGCGGCGCCACGGAGGCGACACCGGGAGAGGTACGGCGTGCAGATACCATTCCGCACGATACCGCGGGACGCGGCCCTGCCCCGCGCGAATAGAACATCGCGCTTCTGTCGTCAGCCGGGCTGTACCGGCTTCCCGCGGCGTGACCGCAGTCCATCCCACGCCGCGAGCAGTGCAAATCCCCCCCACTCCAGCGCCACGATCGTCATGGATTCGCGGGGGGGCGCGGCAGCATAGGCGAGATAGGTGAAAGGGGCGATCAGCAGAGCCCACAGCCATGCCCGCCGGAGCGCGCGGCATGAGACGAGCGGAAGCAGATAGAGCGGGGCGGTGAAGTACCACACATGAACCTTCGCGCCGAGAACGATTTGTACCGTCACCAGGAGAAGGGCGCGCCAGGCAAGCACGGGAAGCGAGCGATCGCGCGGCGGCGCGTACCAGATCAGCAGGAACAGCACCAGTTGCACGCCCGTGCCGATCCCGCCGGCAATGACATTCGACGGGCGCAGCCGCAGCTCGTCGATGATCGCCTTCACACCGTAGTAGAATCCGCCGTTGAACTCGTAGTAGTTGGTGAAGTGCGCCAGCAGGGTGGTGTAGCGCTCCAGCACCTGCGGAGCGAGCAGCGGCAGAAAGAGAAGGAGGATCGGCAGCGAGAGAAGAAGCCCGCGCAGCCACCACCGCATGCCGAGGAAGCGTCCCCAGAGAGGAATGAATGCCAGGGGAAACAGCCGCAGGATGCCGCCAAGCGCAAGCCCCGGCACACCCCCTCCCATACGTTGCCGATGGTAGCCAAGAAGGGCCAGGCCCAGCGCAAGCACCCAGAAGACGTCGGTGTGCCCCTGCCCGGCAAGCTCCACCACCACCAGCGGATGCCATGCGTAGAGCAGAGCCTCGCGCCGCGGGCGCCCGAGCGACTCCAGCAGCAGCAGCAGAATCCATAACGCCATCACTTCCCCGGCGATCATCAGGAGCTTCAGCACCAGAAAGCCTAACCGGTATGATCCCCCGAACGCCTCGGCCACGGCCATCGAAGCCGCAAAGACCACCTGTGCGCCGGGGGGATAGATGGTGGGAGTGGCGGGATATCCCTGCAACAGGAACAGATCGTCGTGGAATCGGGTGAGCGCCGTATCCGCCGGCACATGGTGATAGGGATTGATGCCGTGCAGCAGCAACCGCCCGTCCCAGAGATACCGGTAGGCATCGTCGGAGAGCGAGGGAGTCATCGGCAGCATCGCAAGCCGCAGGAGCAGAGCGACGACGAGCACCATACGACGTCCGGGCTCCGCGCCACGGCGGCCGACGATGAAGATGGCGAGATAGAGAAGAAAGGTGGCGGAGACGGTCAGGACAAGGTAGCCGGACGATGGCGAACGGAGATCACCGGAATACGGCAGCGGGGCCAGCAACGCCAGCAGCCCCCCCGCCAGGATGATGAACATCCACCTGCGTTCGCCGACGCGGGCGGCGCGATGCAGGCGACCGATCTCCTGCGACGGACGTTCCCCCACCGTACTACTCCCTGCCGCAGAGAAATTCTATCCGCATCCCATGCCCCGTGTTCTCCAGCTTCAGCTCCCGCATCAGCGCCTGGATCAGAAACATTCCGCGTCCTCCCTCGCGCGCCAGATTCTCGGGACTGCGCGGATCGAGCAGCGAGCGCGGATCGAATCCCTCCCCTTCATCCTCCACAACGCATCGTACCCCGTCGCGGCGGCACTCCAGCGAATAGCGCACCCGCCTCCCGGGATCGGATTTGTTCCCATGCACGATCGCGTTGGTGATGGCCTCGCTCATGGCGACGACCAGATTGAAGAACTGCGCATCGCTGATCGGACAGTTCGTACGCACCCGCTCCAGCAGCTCCGGCAGCTTCGTAAGCTCGTCGCGGCTGCTGAAGAACTCGCGCGATAGTAGTATGTGAGGGTTGTCGTTCAACGGTTCTGAAGATTCGGTCCACAGACTCATGACGAAATGAGCAGGCGGCGACAAAGCCGCGGCAGGCCGGATATGCCCCGCAGGCATCGCTCTCCCGGCCATCATCCTGCCCATCCGGGAACGGCATCAAGCGCCTCATTTCTGGAAGTGCCCGTCAGAGACGCAGCCCGACGGTAAGGAAGAGAATCGGCAGCCGCGCCACCAGCCTGCTTTCCTCGAAACGATGCTCCCACCAGCCGGTAAAGCGCACCAGGGAGCGCTCCGAAAGCTGCGCCTCGAACCGGGCGGTTGGCCCCACCGACGTCCGGTCGGAAAATGGCTCCAGCACCGTGCTCCTCGGAACTGCACGAAAGATCTTCACGCGGGAGAGACGTCCCCCGACGCCGAACCAGATTCCCCCCACGGCGGAGGTGGACATCTCCGCCCCGAGCCCCTCGGTCCGCGTGCGCTCGATGGGGCTTTCCGCGAACTCGCTCCAACTGAAGCTTCCGCGTTCCGAAATCCGGAGATCGCCGAAGGTCATCAGGCGAAGCGAGCGTGTCAGACCGATCTCCATCGAGTCGCGGAGACGCAGCTCGCGGAACGATCGCCCGCGAATGTTCTGCGTCCGCCCCTCGAAGTCGTACTCGGTGTAATTCGCCAGCACTTCGGCTTCAAAGTAGTTCAGGAAGCTCTCCCCACGACGATACTGTACGGCAGGCGCAAGACGAAAGATCCGGTTCCAGTTGTTGTCGTTGCTGTTCTGCCCCAGGAGATAGACCAGATGCGTCAGGAAGACCTGCCCGTAGATCGAGAAGCCGAGCACCGGGCTGAGCGAGCTCGCATAGCGGATCTGCCCCTGGATCGACTGCTCGTCCTTGTCGAAATAATTCAGGAGACTCGGCGTGTCGTACCGATAGATCGAGATCGATCCGTTCAGCGAAACCGTGTCGTCGCGGCTGATCCGGTACTCGCTGGAGCCGGCAAGCAGCACCTGGCGGGAGACGAAATCCCCCTGCGCGCTGCTGGCACGACGGCTTCTGAGCTCCGCGTCGCTTACCTCGCCGTTGGGGTCCACGCGGTTGAGCTGCTCGTTCGTGAAATATTCCAGCCGGAGACTCGCCCGCAGCCTCGGCGGAGTCCAGTACATCCCTACAGTCGTTCCGATCGCCAGATTGCTCCGCTGGTAGCGGAAGGGCTCCGGATCGCGCGATAGCGGCGGGAGCCCCTCGGTCACCTCCTCCTGACCGATATGCTGGCTGGAGAGCCGGAGCGAGATGTCGAAGTCGAGATAATCCTCCACCGGATAGCCGATGAAGGCATTCAGCCGCAACTGCCCCTCGCTGCGCGCACGCATCCCCTCGTACGTAAGCCCATGATAAAGGAGCAGGTCCTCCTCGCTCCGCTTGATGTAGAGATCGGTATTGACCAGATCGTAGCGAAGCCGCACATCGCCGACGGCTCCCTCCTCGAACGTCCGCCCGATATGGAGATCGAGGTAGCCGTTGCTGTTGTGGCGCGGCGCGATGTTGTACCAGCGCCCGCGTCCGTCCACATCCACCTGGTAGCCCTCCAGATCGAACCGTCCCATAAGCTCGCTGTAGATGGCTCCGCCCGCGTCCTCGACGTTGAGCTGCCGATTGTACGTGCCGCCGATCGCGATGCCTATCCGGTTCCCGCTGGAGTCGATGATTCTGCCTCCAACCCCGACGAACGATGCCGCCGTATTGTTGATACCGGGGATCAGTCCGTTCCGCTGTACGTCGTTTGTCAGCGTCCCCTCGGTGTGAAAGAAGAGGCGCATTGTGGAGGGAAGATCATACTCCAGATCGACCAGCAGATCCACCTGGTCCCTTGTCGTCGGATTGTCCAGCAGCGTGGTCGAGGTAAGGAGATTGCTGCGCACGAGCCCATTGATGAGTCCCTGGTGCACGATATAATCGCCAGCGAGCGAGGACATGTGCGTGGCCTCGTAGCGCTCGGTACGGGCGATCACCCACTGCCGGCTGAGCGAATCGGGAAACTCCGGAACCTGTGCGCGCGCCTCCGGCGCCGGAATTCCGGCGGCCAGAACGAGGATTGCGGCAAACGACGACCACGCCCGGCGCAGCATCACGCCACCCGGGACTGCCATCGCTCCACCTCCCGGGCCTGCTCGACGAAATACCGGTGGAGTTCGCGAACGGCATCATGCGCGACGGCACGGTCCAGAGCGACGCTGATTGAGTGGCCGTCGAGCCCCCCCTGCAATGCCGGAAGGAAATGCCCGGCGACGGTCGCGAAGAACTGCTCCAGAGCGGCGCCGGATGGCGGCTCCTCGCACACGAGCGATACAACGGCGACCTCCAGCCGCTTCACGCGCACAGGCTCCGCGATCAGCCCCAGCGGCAGAGGACCGGGAAAGGCGCCGGAGAGAAGCACCTGCATCCGGCGGCGCAGCCGGTGATGCCAGATGACGGGGGCATGCGCGCCAAGACCGCGCAGAAACGGATCGATGGCCGCACTGGCCGTCTCCATGTCGAGTTCAATCAGCTCGGCGGATGGCAGAAGGGTTATTGAACAGCCATTTTCACCGGAAACGCCGATCGTGGTGGCAGGACCGCCGATGGCGGTGATCACCAGCGGTATGGACGCATGCTCGACGGGCACCACCGTCCGCGGGTGCAGCACCTTGGAGCCCAGTTCCGCCAGCGTATTCGCCATGCCGTAACTAACCCGCCCCAGCGTACGCGCGCCCGGGAGAACATGGGGATCGGCGGTCATGATACCCGGCACGGCGCGATAGATGCGCACCTCGCCGGCGCCGATCAGCCCGGCGAGCAGTGTGGCGGTGTAATCCGAACTTTCGCGCCCCATTGTCGTCGCCTGGCCGGAGACGCTCCGGGCGATATATCCTTCGGTGACCACCACGGCGTCACCTGCAAGTGCGGGACGCAGGTGCTGTTCCACCCGCTCGCGCGTCAGTTCCAGATCGGGACGGGCGTAACGGTGGGAGGCGTCGGTGATGATGAGATCGAGGGCGGAGATGCAGGTGACCGGCCCGCCGGCATCGCCATCTGCAAGCGCGCCCGCCAGGAGCGCGGAGGAGAAGCGCTCGCCGAAATGAACCACCAGATCGAGCGTGCGCTGCGAAAGCTCGCGGACGATGCCGAGCCCCTCGACCACGTCACGCAGCCGCCGGACGAACGGGGCCATTTCCCCGAGCCATTCATCGAACGCCGCCGGCGACAGAAGCTCGCGCGCGATGGCCGCATGATATTCCACCAACGCATCGAGCTGACGCAACGCGGCGGAGGGATCGCCAATGGCCGCTTCCGCGATGCGCTCCAGCCTGTTCGTCACGCCGACGAACGCGCTGCCAACAACGAGCAAAGGCTTCGGCAGCGCGCGGATTTCACCGCAGACACGCCGGAGCCCCTCGGAACCATCGAGCACAGCGCCACCGAACTTCGCAACGATCATTGAGTGCGATACGAACTTGAGGAACCGGAAAGAGACGGGAACTTGAAGAGGCGTGGCAGACGGGATGATACGCCGGCTTCATCGGCATTATTCAGAATATCGCGCGAGCGGCGCCAGTCGCCGTAATACCCAACGAGCTGGCGCACAACCCCGACCGGCAGACGACCGATAGGATCGGCCTCCGTCAGCAGCGACCGGAGCGAGCGTTTCCCGGAGTTCTTCATCGTCTCAGCCTGCAATGATGTTCTCTCGGCCCCCGCCAGAATGGCTGCACTATGCTACGCAGAATCATCCGCGCATGCAAGTGGGGGAAGTTCCGATATTCGATTGAGGAAGATGAGCCCGGCGCCCTCTTCCTTTGCGATCTTTGCGTGATACTCTCCCCGGCCGACAGGAAGAAATGTTCGCTTGAAGAAGATGACCGTCCATACCGGCAGAGGTCCATCGCCTTACGTTGCCCCTTTGAATTCTCCCCTCGGCCTTTCTCCCCCCCTACCGCACAACGAACCCATCGCGCGCGGCCTCCTCATCCATCACGGTAATGAGCGTCGGAACGTCATCGGGCGAATTCGCCGCAAGCAGCATTCCCTGGGATTCCTGCCCCATCAGCTTCGCCGACTTCAGATTCGCCACCACGACGATCCTGCGTCCGACGAGCTGTTCCGGCTCATACTGCCTGCCGACCCCGGCAACGATCTGCCGGTCGAGAGTACCAATCCGTATCTGAAGCTTCAGCAGCTTCTCCGACTTCTTCACACGCTCCGCCGCAAGCACGGTGGCCACGCGCAGATCCAGCTTCATCACATCATCGAACGTCACCTCCGGCTTCAGCTCCACCTCGACCGGAGCCGCCACGGCATCGGCCGCGGGGGCGCCCAGCTTCGCCACCTCGCGCGCGACGGTCTCATCCTCCACCTTCTGAAAGAGGATCACCGGCTCGCCCAGCCTGTGCCCGGTCGGCACCAGCAGATCGGTGACGGAACCCCAGCGGCGGCCATCCCCACGCTGCAGATTCAGCATGCTCCAGATGCTGACGCTGGAGAACGGGATGATCGGCTCGAAGAGCACGGCGAGCGAGCGAACGACCTGGAGGCAGATATTGATCGACGTGGCGCAGCGGACCGGATCATCCTTCCGCGTCTTCCACGGCTCGGAATCGTTGAAATACTTGTTGGCCGCGCGCGCCACGTTCATCGTCTCCAACGTCGCCTCGCGGAAGCGAAAGAGCCGGTAGAGATCACCGACCCGCTTCGGCGCGCGCGCCAGTTCCAGCAACATGGTAAGATCGTTGCGGGTGAAGTATTTCAGATACTTCGGCACCAGCTCGTCGAGCACCTGCGCATCGTCGTCGGTTCCCCCGGCGGCGCGGCGCAGATCGGCCTCCAGCAGCCGTTTCAATTCCTCTGCCTTCTCCCCGGCTGCCAGCGGCGGCACCACGCCATCGAAGTAGCGCGACGCGAACTGGAGCGTCCGGTTGATGAAATTCCCCAGGATATCTGCCAGCTCGTTGTTCACACGGGCCTGATACTCATGCCAGGTGAAGTCGGAATCCTTGTTCTCCGGCAGGATCGACGCCAGCGTATAGCGCAGCGGATCGGCGGGATATTCGGCGAGGTAGTCGCGCAGATCGATCGACCAGTTCCGCGACTTCGAGAACTTCGCCCCCTCCAGATTCAGGAATTCGTTCGCCGGGACGTTGTCCGGCAGGATGTACCGCCGGTCTCCCGCCTCGCTCCGTCCCATCAGCATGGCCGGAAACATCAGGGTGTGGAAGACGATGTTGTCCTTGCCGATGAAGGCCACGTACCGGGTTTCCGGATCGCACCACCAGCGCTTCCAGCCCTCCGCATCACCGTTCTGCGCGCAGAGCATGCGGGTGATGGTGATATATCCCAGCGGAGCATCGAACCAGACATAGATCTTCTTCCCCTCGTAGCCGGGGATGGGGATATCAACGCCCCAGTCGAGATCGCGGGTGATCGCCCGCTCCCCCAGCCCCTGCTTCAGCCACGCGCGCGTCTGCTGCAACACGTTGTCCTTCCAGTCACGCGCATGCCCCTCCACATATTCCTCCAGCGCCTTCTGGAAATCGTTCAGCCTGAAGTAGAGATGGCGCGTCACGCGCAGTTCCGGCGTCTTTCCGGAGATCTTGCTGACGGGATTCTTCAGCTCCGTCTGGTCGTACGTGCTGGAGCAGTTGTCGCACTGATCGCCGCGCGCCCCCTCGAAGCCGCAGACCGGGCAGGTTCCCTCCACATATCGGTCCGGCAGGAACATGCCGGCATCGGCATCATAGAACTGCTCCTCCTCCTTCTCCACCAGATGCCCCCCCTCGTAGAGCGCCATGAAGAACTCCTGCGCCGTCTCCGCATGCTCCGGCCAGGAGGTCCGGCCGTAGATGTCGAAGTCGATGCCGAGCCCACGGAACGCCCCGCGGTGCGCCTCGTGGTAGCGGTCGATGATCTCCCTGGGGGAGACCTTTTCCCTGTCGGCGGCGATGGTGATCGCTGCGCCGTACTCGTCGGAGCCGCAGACATGGATGACCTCCTCGCCGCAGGATCGGAGATAGCGCGTGTACATGTCGGCCGAGAGGTATGCGCCGGCCACATGACCGAGATGCGTGTACCCGTTGGCAGTGGGAAGCGCGCTCGTCACCAGAGTGCGCGAAAAGTTCTTCGTGTTCAAGTGCTGTACGTACTCAGTGGTCGAATCGGAATTTCATCTTCCCCGGCGTCATGATCCGGAGCCGGGAACCTCAGCCTCTATCTCCCCGGCTCCTCGTCGGCGAATGCCTGCAGGCCGTTGTCGATGACGTTGCGGTTCAGATCCTCGATCCTCACCTGCATCACGCGGCGGTTGACGGTCTTCAGCACCGTCATGCGGACCGAATCGCGCTCGTACGATTCGCTCTCCTCCGGAATGTGCCCGAACCACTTGTTCACCAGGCCGCCGATCGTGGTATAATCCTCCCCCTCGGGGAGTTTGAACCCTTCGATGGCATCGTTCAGATCGGAAATGGTCATCGATGCGTTCACGAGGTACATGCCATCCTCCACCTGCTCCACACCGGCGATCTCCTCGTCGTATTCATCCTGGATTTCGCCCACAAGCTCCTCCAGAATATCCTCCATCGTCACCAGGCCGGCGGTGCCGCCGAATTCGTCAACGACGATGGCGATCTGATTCTTGGTGCGCTGGAATTCGCGCAGGAGCTCGGAGATCAGCTTGGTTTCCGGGACGAATGTGGCCGGACGCAGAAGATCCTGGAGGATGATCAGATTCTGATGTTCGAGCAGGGTAATCAGATCCTTCGAGTAGATGACCCCGATGATGTTGTCGATCGAACCGGAGAAGACGGGCATGCGCGTATACCCCTCCTCCACGACGAATTTCACCAACTCGTTCTGCGGGAGCGTGATGTCCAGCGCCACGATGTTCGTGCGCGGGACCATCACTTCCTTGACGATGGTGTCGCCGAACTCGAAGACGTTCTCGATCAGCTCGTGCTCGGCTTCCTCGATCGTTCCCCCTTCGCGCCCCTGTTCCAGCAGCAGCCGCAGCTCCTCGCCGGAATGATAATGCTCCGATTCGCTCACCGTCTCCAGGCCGAAGATCTTCAGCACACGGCTGGCGACCCAGTTGAGCGACACGATCGCGGGCTTCAGAACAAGGTAGAAAAGCCGCAGCGGATAGGATATGGCAAGCGTCGTCTGCTCGGAGCGCTGGATCGCAAGCGACTTCGGGGCCAGCTCACCAAGCACTATGTGCAGAAACGTGATGATGACGAAGGCCGTCGGCAGGGCGATCTTGTGCGCGGTCTCCTCGCTGAGCGTGATGCCAAGCAGGGAGAACAGCCCGAGCAGGAGCTTCGAGACGATCGGTTCGCCGACCCAGCCGAGTCCAAGCGAGGCGAGCGTGATGCCGAGCTGTGTTGCGGAAAGGTATTCGTCAAGATGGGTGATCAGACGTTGCGCCATCTTCGCGGTACGCTCGCCGGACTGCGCCCGGAGCTCGATCTGCGAGGAACGAACCTTGACGATGGCGAATTCCGCGGCGACGAAGAAGGCGTTGGCCAGTACCAGTAGCAACGTAATGAATACACCGAGTATCGGGTCATCCATGCGCTATGCGAACGCCTCCCATCGAATGTGGGACGAATGACGGAGCAGGTCCGGAGGGGCGCCGAGGCGCCCGATAGATAATGGGTCGTCCATAATCTGAGAAGATAGTACGAGTTCTCCCCCATATACAAGCGGGGGGCGGAAGGATGAACAAGGATTGAGAAACGCTTGAAAAATGGCGTGCCGGAAATACTTTGGCGTTCTCCGCTCCGGTCCGCCGTCTCCCGCCGTTCGTTCTTTCAGCAGGAGACGGGTTCTTCCGCGGCCGACGGCCACGGAATGATGGCAGCATGGCCGCGCCGTTCAGGCACATCACGAGGCGCCATCGCAGCCACTTCGTTTCACGGCTCGTTGTAGCTGGTGGCACGGGCGCGCAGTGTACGGGCGGAGCGGGGATCGCTGCGAAATGTCACCCAGCCTCTGCGGCTTCCCTCGCGGGGAAGGAAGTCCAGTTCCAGCGTCGCCACCTCCCGCCCCCCGTCAATCCCCTCCAGTTCCACCTCCACCGCTACCTGTTCCGCGGTGTGGCTGCCGGTATTGCGGATGGTAACAGGGATCACATAGACATCCGCCTGCTGTTCCGGCGCTCCCAGTGTGACGGCGATACGCGGCGAATCGCCGTTCGAGCCGGCGCCGTCGTACACCAGATAGCCAAGCACCCCCACCACCAGCACGGCGCTGACGGCGAAGACTCCCCACTCCAGCCAGTTCTTTCTGACGCTGAGCCAGCGGGAATTCCTATCGTTCTTTTCGCTCATTGCACCATCCTCATACCTGCAGCAGCAACCGCCCGGCCGATGCGCCGAGCGTGGAAACGAATGCGAGAACGACCATCTCGGCGATGCCTGCTCTTATCCCCTGCCCGTCGAACTGGCCGAAGAACCAGAGCATCAGGGCCGAGGCGACCAGTGCAATGGCGTACATGATCACGGCCCCCATCGGCACCTTCCAGCGTCCCCCGCGCGCCACGAACCGCCGCGACCCCATGAAATCGATGTAGTACAGGATGCCCACCCCGATGGCGATGGAGATGAGCACCAGCAGAATCGTCTGCCACGGAGAAATCTCCAGCGCTATCACCAGCACCTCCTCGGTGGGAGCGATGTTCATGGCAAAGAGAACCGCGCCGCAGAAGGCGATCGTTATCTGCCCGTCGAAGCCGATCGCCTCATCCTCGCCCATGCCGGTATCATCACCCTCCTCCCCCTCCTCGGAACCAAGCTGCGACGTACCCACCGAGACGCCGATAGCGACCGTCATCGCCTCCACGATGATCTTCCCCATCAGCTCGCTGATCCCCGTCTCCGGACCGATCCGGCCAAGCAGCCAGAGCACCACGGCCGCCGTGACGATCCCGATGCCCATTTCCTCCACCGAGTCGATCATCACATCCCACCACGTGGCGTCGCGTCGCAGGCCGGCGAAGCGGTTGTAGCCGAGCAGCAGCACGAAGGTGACGCCGATGTACACCACCAGCCGGACGGGATCGGCCGTGAACCCGGTCCACCAGACCTCCATAGTATACAGCAGCGGCAGGCTGAAGATCAGCCCGCCGGCGATGCCGCGCGCATATTCGCGCAGCGACATCTCCACCGATGGCGCATCACGCGGCGCTTTCCTGTTCACGATACATCACATGCGTTTGATGAACATCCCATAGCCCTAGGCCACCCGCCACATGTACCACGAGGCTATGGACCTGTAGGGAGACCACCCGTTGTCCGCGGCCACCCCCTCGATCATGGCCGGCGTGGGGAGTTCGTCGAATCCGTAGGCGAGCCTGATGCCGCGGCGGACGCCGAGATCCCCCACCGGCAGCACGTCCAGCCGCCCGAGCGAGAAGATCAGGAACATATGCGCGGTCCATACGCCGATCCCCTTCACGTCGGTGAGCTCGCGGATCACCTCGTCGTCGGGAAGTTCGGCCAGTCCTTCCAGTTTGAGCGCTCCGTCGGTCACATGTTCAGCAAGCGACCGGAGATAGCCGAGTTTCTGCGGCGAAACGCCGGCCTCGCGGAACCGTTCGTCGGGCATCTCGCGTATGATCGCGGGGTCGAAATATCCCCCCAGCGCTTCGCGCAGCCGCCGCAGGATGTTATCGGCCGCCGCGCCGCTGATCTGCTGGCTGATGATGGAATCGACGAGCGTATCGAAATAATCGCCATGCGGGCGAAACGTGGGGAGCCCGTGCTCCTTCACGAGCCGGCGTACGATGGGGTCGCGTCGCGAAAGCGTTCTCGCCCCTTTCGCAAGCGCCGCCATGAACGCCTCCCGGCCGGAGGGCTGGATCACTGCCCGGACACTCATAGCCACACCTCCGTTCGGGGTTTGATTTCCGCCCGCAGCGTGTCTATGCCGTAGGGCGTGCAGCCGGGGAAGCTCCGGTCGGCGGGATGATCGCCTGCCGACCATGCGCCGGGATGATTCCCCGGCTCCTCATTCTTTTTCAGCTCGATCATGATGATCCGTATCCTTGTCCTTCTACTGCTGAGTCTGCACACCCTGTGCCAGGGGCAGAATATAGCTGACCGGACCGTGACGTACGATCCGCTCGGCGACCACACCGCCGATACCTCCGATTTCACCTGGCTGAACGCCACGAGGCTTCTGGCGGAATTCGCGCGCTACTCGAACGGCAGCGGCACGCATCACCGGTGGAACGCGAAGACGGGGGGATTCTTCGAGATAGCCCGATGGGATTCGAGCTGGAGCATTGCACTGGTGGGGACAATGGAGATGGTGGCCGATCCCTTCAGCGACATTGCATTCAACCCGCGGGCGATCTTCTGGGAGGAGGGCGTGCTCGCCTCGATGCGCCTTTCGCAGGAATCGGCGCTACAGTTCGGCTATATCCACCGCTGCAAGCACGATATCGACAATCTGGAACCGTGGCTGCTGGCCGGACGGATAGAGCAGATCACGCTCGTCTACAGCGGCATCGCGACCCGGCTGCTGCTGCGCCCGCGGCCCGTGCTGGAGGGACCGCTCAATGTGTACGGCGGGCTGGCGCTGCGGAACGATTTCTTCGTGCATCTGTTCGATCAGCGCGAACCGCACGAGGCGGAGGCCACAGGCCATGATCTGAACACCCTCGCAAATGCCACGAATCTAACACTCCGGGTCGATATTCGCCCGCAGGGTGCCCGCTATGGTGTTCATCTGCATGCCGATTTCATGCTGAGCCTCTTCGGCGGGAACGAGGGTTTCGGTGGCCGGTGGCAGGGACTTACGGCGCTCGGAGCCCTTCCCTTCGCGGAGCTCGGCCTCGATTTCTTCACCCCGGGAGGTGCATCCTTTACGCTCTTCGCGCGGGGAGAGTGGCAGCGGGAGAACCATATCGTCCCGTTCGCCACGCCAGCGAAGCTCTTCCTGCTCGGCGTCCGGACGGGAAGCTTCGATACGATGTGGTGAGGCACGTGGCCGGGCGCCCGCTTCCATCGACGGACAGAAACTACTGCATGGGAGGTGGTGGTCAGGCGAGAGTCGGCAGCAGATAAGACCGACGGGGAAATTTTCTGACAACCTCCCGATGCTGCGTTGTCGCGGAGTCTAGCCATGTATCCGGCAGAGCAATACCCTGCGACATTCCTGCCGTCTGGGCGTTATACGCCCTCGATTTCCATCCCGGCCTCCGGCATCAGATCGACATGGATGAACCCGTTGCGTTCCGTAATCGGTCCGGGACGGCATGCGACCGGGGCGCTGAATCCCGGCCCATCTGCTACGAACGTGTGAAACTCCCCGCGTTCGCCGCAATGATCGACGCCGCCGGGAAGATCAGTGAGGAAGGTGGCGTCGTACAGGCGTCCGGCAAAGGTGGGGTCGAGCCTGGAGCCATCGACGCAGGTGATAAAGGCCCGCAGCCCGGCATCGATCATTTCGCGCGCCAGCCCGCCCGTCGGCATATTCCAGAGCGGGAAAACCGGAGCAAGTCCCGTCCCTTCCAGTCTCGACTCTCGATAGGCGCGGATATCCTCCAGGAAAAGATCGCCGAAGGCGACGCACTCGATTCCCTCCTCCAGCGCATCCGCCACCACCCTGCGCATGATGGCATCATAGTGCTCGTTGGGACATGGATCGGGAATCCCGATGGTACGCAGCGGCAGCCCGAGTGAGCGCGCCTGCCGGCGAAGCAGTTCGGGGCGTATGCCATGCATCGAAACGCGCCCGGACTCCAGGTTCACCGTGGTCATCAATCCCGCCACCTCGAACGCGGGATCGTCCCGCAGCACCTTCAAGGCCCACGCACAATCCTTGCCGCCGCTCCAGCTTACGAGAACCTTCCTGGCCATCGCTCACCATTGATAAAGGCATCCGGCACTCCGCCCCTGCCAGCACACCCAATACTTCTTTTTGCCTTTTGCCTTTTGACCTTTGACTTCTGCCTTCTGACTTCTGACTCACCGCCGCAGGATCACGAACTCCGTCCGCCGGTTCTTCGCCCGTCCCTCCTCGGTATCATTGGAGGCCACCGGCTGCGAAAGGCCGAATCCGCGCGCCTGCACCCGCGACGGATCGATTCCCGCCGCCACGATGGCATCGCGCACGGCGGCGGCACGCGCCTCGGAAAGCTTCTGGTTGAACTCATCGCCGCCGACGGCATCGGTATGCCCTTGCACCTCGATCTTCATCCGCGGCCGGTCCCTCATCACCGTCGCCACATTCTCGATCGCCCGCTGCGACTCCGGCCGGAGCGTGGCCTGGTTGTAATCGAAGAAGATGGGGCCGGGATCGAACGAATTATCCCGCGCCACTGCGCCGGTAAGCGTGTTGTATTCCGCCGTAGCACCGAGCTGCGTGGCCGCGCGCGGCGGCGTCAGCGTAAGCCGCACCATATGCTTGCCGATGGCATTGACCGGCCGGTATGTCACCAGATAATAATTGCGCAGGCTGCGGTAGATGTCCTCGAACGCCATCTTCAGTTCGTCGGGCGTGTAGGTCTGGTAGAACTTCCCCCCGGTGACTGTGGAGATATCGCTCAGCACCTCACGGTTGACCGGACCGAATGCGATGGTGAAGATGGGAATGTCGTTGTCGAGCGTGTACTTGTACAGATCGGAGGCGACGATGGTGCTGGCATTGTCCTCGCCATCGGTGAAGAGCACCACGGCGCGGGGATGTTCCTCCGGCGCCAGGGCAAGCTGTTCAGCGCCAAGCCTGGCCGCGCTGTAGAGCGCCGTATAGGTGCCGTAGCCGGCCAGCCCCGCCCTGTTGAATGTGGCAAGCAGAGCGCTCTCCGAATCGGTCGAGCGGACCACGAGCTGGGGGTTCTTGTCGAACTTCACCACCGCGATCCGGTCCTGCGGGCGCTTCAGCTTCACGAACGCCGATGCTCCCTCCTCCAGCATTCCGATGTTCGTTCCCATCGTTCCCGAATAATCCAGCACCAGCGCAAGCTCGTACGGGATGCCGTCCTGATCGCTGAACTCGCGCACGGAGAAGTCGGTGATATTCTGCGGATCGCCGTCAATGCCGATCTGCTCGGTAAGGCCGCTCCAGATCTTCCGGTAGTCATCCGAACCCGTGTAGTACGGCGGCGCGAGCTTCGTAATGATGCGCCCGTCGTTATCGAACACGCGGACGAAGAGCTGGACGGAATCGGGGTAGGGGTTGGAGTTGACGCGCCACACCTCAACGTTCATCTTCGAGGGGTCGGCCTCCTCCACCGACACGGTACCGGTCATGTAGACCGGCCGCACGTAGCCCTCCGGAGCCTGCGGCGTAATCAGTGGCTTCACCGATTCCTCGAACGAACGGCAGCCGGAGACGAATGTGGCCGCCGCGGCGATGGCAAGAGTTGTGAGAACGATTCCGAAAGAACGTCGCTGCTTCATAGACCGGAAAGATACGAGCTGGATCGGTAGAAGATGTTCGCATGCCGGCGGGTCGCGCCGGGGCTCCCCTTCCAGACGATGGTCGATACGATGAAATGTATCGCCGGCAAACCCGGGCAACATCGTGCAGGCCGGGAAGCCGATCAAGGCACTCCGGCGGTATCGGCCATGCCCGTCGCATCACGGATACGGATGCCGCCGGTTCCCGGGCGCATGCAAAGATAGTGTGGAGGGGATGGGCGGGGAAACCAGCGGGCCGTGCCGGATGAGGGGACAGCGCGAGCCGGGGGCATTGCCGAAACTGCGGGCGCTCACGTCAACGTCAGCAACTGCTCCACGTACGGCCGCTGTTCCGGATTGGCATGATCGCGCAGCCATTCCTCGAAGAGCTTCCGGCTCTCGCCCGCCAGGACTTCGCCGACGATACGGGGCATCTGGTTCTCGGGGCTCTGCGGGGCGCGCACGCGGCCGGTGCCGCTGTCGGCCGGGGCGCGCAGTCCGTAGATGATGACATCCACGGCCGCCTCCATCGCGGCGCCGGTGCACATCACGCATGGCTCCAGCGTGGAGACGAGGATCAGATCGCGGGCATCGGCGGGAACATCTCCTGCCGCGTCGGCAAACGCAACCAGTTCCGCATGCGCCACCCTGTCGCCGGTCTCCCTCAATCTGTTGTGCCCCCGCCCGATGATCCTGCCATCTCCCCGTGCCAGCACGGAGCCGATCGGAGCTTCCCCCCGCTGCATTCCCCTGCGCGCCTCGGCGAGCGCCTCCCGCATCAGGCGTTCCATCATCGCCTGATCCAGACGGACGGAACCGGGGGCCGCGATGTGCAATGCCTTATCGAGCCCGGCACGGAGATGCGCGGTGTCGCGCCAGACATGACGCGCCCCGGCGGAGAGAAGCATCCCGGACGTATTGAATCCCGTGAGAACGCCCAGCATCACGACCCCGGCCCTCCTGCATGCCAGGGCGTCATAGATGGTATCGCCGACCATCGCACATTGCGCTGGCGACAGATCAAGCTTCTCGTACGCCGCCACAACGATCTCCGGCGATGGCTTCGTGCTGCCGGCGTCATCGGCCGTGACCATCACATCCACAAGGTCGCGCAGCCGTATGCCGGCGCTCTTCTCGGTCGCCTCGATGTGCTCTTCGCCGGACGATGTGGCAAGCACGGTCTTCAGCCCTCTGCTCCGGAGCTCGTGCGTCAGCTCACGGGCGCCGGGGAAGAGATTGAATCGCGTCCGGCCCGCGATGTCAAGGAATTCTTTCGCCGAAGCCTCACGCAGCCGCCTGCCATCCTCCCTGGCAGCGGTCTCTCCGAGAATCGAGGGAATGAGCCTGTCGCCCCCCTTGCCTATCTCCATCTCGATCCTGTCGCGCGGAATGTTGTACCCGCATTCCCTGAACGCGCGGCGCCATGCCTCCACATGAGCATCGTTCGTATCGATCAATGTTCCATCGAGATCGAAGATCACACCGTCCAGAGCCATAGCAGCCGCTGTTCCCGTTGCAGTTCCGGCGCCGACCATCGGCATTCGCGTACGGCAGACGGCCGGACATCGTCGGCCGCCCGCCCGATTCCATGTATCATTTCCATGTATCATTCGGGCCCTGTCCGCCGCACGGGCTTCATCGCAGCCCTTCCTTCACTCCGGCCCGGTGCTGCGTTCTCACTGATCCGGCACATCCCGATGCTGATGCATTGCATCCGGAATATTCCGGCAACAACAGACGGCGCCATCCGCCACATCACGCTCGTGCATCACCGGATGGCGCCGCTCATAACATCACACATCACAGCATAAGGGACACAAGTATCGTGCCCGCCCTGCCAAGTTTATGGGACCTGTCATCCAGCACGGTGGACCGGGACGGATGGGAATCAGGCGATGAACGAGGAATGAACGGCTGCGAAGCAGGCGGGAGTACACAAAGATGTACTCCTCCCCCCCGGATGTAACCAATATCTTCTCGCGCTTTCCCGGCGGTCACCATATATGCCTGTGCGACATGCATGGGAACGGATGCGAACGTGGAGGATGAAATTTCCTCCGCTCCCATCCGGACCACCCTGTACCATCGCGGGTATGGCGAAAGCAGTACACGAAATCCCAACAGTCCGGCCGCCATAATTCGTGTGGGTTTCTCCAGCGTTTACTGGGACATGCGCCGGTGATTTCGACGCGATATCATGGCCGCACGGACCGACCATAGTCCAACACACAACCAATCTGGAGAATGCTCATGACACGTAGAGCTCTGCTTCTACGGCTATGTACATTCGCGGCATTGTTGTTCGGGCTGATGGCCGTTTCGAATCCGACAACGGCTTCAGCTCAAATAAAATGCGTCTGCGACGCCATAGTCGTATATCCGGCGGACAACATTCCCTGTTCGTTCGCTCTCTGCATCCAGGACCCCCTGGGCAATATCAACTGTGAAACCATCAAACCGGGCAACCCGATCAAGATCAAGTGCGTGAACGGCGGTACGGTCTCGATCAAAGATTGCAATGGAAATCTGGTTACCATCAACGAGGGATGCACCTACAATATCGCGGTGGGTGTCGGTTGCTGCATCGATGTGTGTCTTGCCTATGACGAGAACAAATGCATCGTCATCAAGGTCGCGCAGTCGGCCCGAAAGTGCAAGTGCCTCTGACAAGCAGCCCGTTTTCCCGATGATGATATCCTGAAAAATGCTTCCGGACCGGGACATTCCGGAACTGCTGTTTTCAAAGGAGAGGGGGATTTTTTCCTCCCTCCTTTTTTGTTGCCGTGCCGCGCACCGGAGCAGTTGGCAATCGCATGCACGACGCGGGCTGCAGGCCGTTAGTGGAGAGCTGTCAGCGGCTGCAAAAGTTCCCTTCATACCGACAACGCTCCCTACCCAGCACCAGGCACGGCCGAGCATGCCATATCGTCTGCCAGCCCTGCTCCGCCTGCGATGGACGGGCGCTCCCCGCAACCGCGCCGCCCCATGCGACGGCCGGCGCATTCCGGCATCCGCGGCCATGCCGAACGCCGACTGGCACCGGATTCCACACCGATTGTCAAGCTTTTCCCTCTGTCATTGAGGGGAGAACTTTTTACTATCTTTGCGTCTCATGCGAACGGCGGGCACTTTGGCCGCGATTTCACCGTTCGGCCGTGGCCAGCATCGACGAACCGATTGTGGCAACCGGGCCGGGCATGCCGCTCGCCGGGATCATTCCAATCCCTGCGCGACATCATTTATTCGTCAAGAGAAACTATAGACAACGCAGATGAACATCCACGAGCATCAGGCCAAGGAAGTGCTGGGCAAACACGGGGTGCCCGTACAGGCGGGACGTGTGGCGTTTACGCCGGAACAGGCGGTCGAGGCCGCCCATCATATGATCGAGGAAGGGTCCACCCTTCTCATCGTCAAGTCACAGATCCATGCCGGCGGACGCGGCAAGGGCATCATTCATGATCCTGAATCCGGCGACGCGATCCAGTACAACGGCAAGGATCTCCGTGGCGTCAAGGTGGTCCCGGTCAATGAGGGTAATCCCCGCCACGAGGTCTACGAAATCGCCCGCCGCATCCTGGGCAACAAGCTCGTCACGCTCCAGACCGGCGCCGATGGAAAGGTGGTGAACCGCCTTCTGATAGCCAACGGCGTCGATATCGAGAAGGAGTTCTACTGCTCGATTCTCCTCGATCGCGCCACCGGCAAGAACATCATCATGGCCTCCACCGAGGGGGGCGTGGAGATCGAGACGGTCGCCGAGGAAACCCCCGAAAAGATCTTTCGCGAGTACATCGAGCCTGGACAGGGGCTGCTGCCGTTCCAGGCGCGCCGTCTTGCGTTCGGTCTCGGACTTGAAGGAAAGGCGCACAAGAGCTTCGTCACCTTTATCACCGCGCTCTATCAGGCATATGTGAAGATCGATGCCTCGATGGTGGAGATCAACCCGCTGGCGCTCACCGTGGATCAGGACATCATCGCGGTGGATGCAAAGGTCTCGATCGATGATAATGCGCTCTACCGCCACAAGGGCATCGCCGCCATGCGCGACGAGTCGGAGGAGGACCCGCTGGAGGTGGAGGCCGGCAAGCACGATCTGAACTACATCAAGCTCGACGGCAACGTCGGCTGCATGGTGAACGGAGCGGGACTTGCGATGGCGACTATGGACATCATCAAGCTCGCGGGGGGCGATCCGGCAAACTTCCTGGACGTTGGCGGCGGCGCCAGCGTGGATCGCGTGGCTGCGGCATTCCGCGTGATGATGAGCGACCCCAATGTGAAGGTGGTGCTGATCAATATCTTCGGCGGCATCGTCCGCTGCGACCGCGTCGCGAACGGCATCATCCAGGCTATGGAGACCGTTCAGGTTGACGTTCCGGTAATCGTCCGGCTGGACGGCACCAACGCCGATGAGGCGCGCCAGATTCTTCTCGATTCATCACTGAACTTCTCCGTTGCCTCGACACTGAAGGAGGCCGCCGAGAAGGTTACTGAAGCAATTTCGAAGATGGGTATCGCTATGGAAGAGAGCTCGGCCGAAGCAGTGGAGAACTCCACCACCGCCGGTGTCATGAACGCCGCAATGGCATTCGCCTCGATGGCCATCCCCGTCCGCGACGAGGATGACGACCTGGATGGCGACGACGACGATGATGATTTTGACGACGATGAGGAGGACTTCGACTTCGAGGAAGTAGATGATCCCGATGCCATGGATCTCGACGACCTCGATGAGGATATCGATGCTGACGATGATGACGATGACAGCGATGACGACGACGATGATGACTTCTAGCATCGCCGTCCGGGAGCGCCGGCGCGCGTAACCGGATCGCCATCAGCGATACTCGAACTACAGTAAGTACAGCAAGAGAGGCCCCGACCGATGATCGGGGCCTCTCTTCTTTTCATGATATCACACCGTCCGGAAACGATCCTGCACGCCGGACGCGGGCGCTGTTATCGCGTCACCACCATCCTTCCGGCTGCCTGCATGCCATCGACCTCAAGGCGATAGAGATAGACACCGGCGGGGATCTCCGACGCATCGAAGCTCACGCTCTGCTCGCCGGCGGCGACTTCCTCATCCAGCACCGACGCCACCGGGCGTCCCATCGGATCGAACAGCACGATCGTGGCATGCCCGGCGCGCGGCATCGAAAAGCCGATCGTCGTGGCGTCGGCGAAGGGATTCGGATAGTTGCGCAGGCCGAGCACGTCGGCTGCCGGCATGAGAGGCACCGCAGCCGAGGGATCGAACACCTGCTCGTCGGGCAACATCTCGTCCAACAGGTCGATCTGGAACTCCGACGTATCCCCGAGCGCCACCAGCGTCAGATAAGTCGGCGGCATCGTTCCCGGGTAGGACATGTCGTAGAACGCCATGTCCTCGCCCTGGCGATATGCCTCCACCGTGAAGGGTCCCCGCGGAATGGCCTGCCAGTCGGTCGCCGTAAGGAACTGAAGCCCCTGCAGCATGATCGGCTCGGCCCCCTCCGGCATGATCTTCACCGACATGTTCGGATAGTAGTCCGAAACCTGCGCGACACGGATATAGAAGGAATCAGTGACGCCCGCCGGGAAGGTGTTCGGGGCCTTGAGCGGAAGCGTGACCGCCGCCCCCTGCTTCGTTTTCGTAAGAATCACCGTGTAATCGGTATCCGGCACCACCGCGAGCTTCTGCGCAAAGATCGTACTGAGCGCCTCATTGCGCGGCGTGAACCGAAGCGCGACGCTATCGGTCGCGAAGGGACCGAACTTGGGCGACGCCGTACGATACCTGATGTTGCTGCCGCGCGGCTGGACATCGCTGTTGATGAAGACATCGAGCGCCTGGATGCTGCTTCCCTGCACCGCCTTCTGGCGCCATGCATGCATCACACGGACCGATGGAAGCACGCCGCTCTCCACCCCCTGGATGGGAAGCACCGGCAGCTTGTAGGCTTCCGCATTCTCGCCGTTCAGCGCATACACCGTCAGATTGTCGGTGCTGCTGCCGGTGATGATGAGCGTCACGCGGGCAAGCGGGACCAGCGGAACCACCACCTGCGCAAACGGCGTGGTGGAACCGGTCGGCGTGATGTACAGCGTCTTGGAGGTTCCCTTCAGCGTCGCGAACGCGGTGACCGCCTCGCGCCCCACGTTCGCGAACTTCGGGAAGCTGGTCGTGGAATCGATGAAGAAGTCGAAGCCGGCGGGATCGGTGATCGAAGTGAGATTGAGCACGCGGAGGAAGGCATTGTTTCCGCCGGGGAGATCGGTCCGCATCCGTTCCAGCACCTTCACGTTCGGCATCAGCCCCGTGGTGTATGCAACCGCCACATACTCGTAGCTCGCCTGCACCGGCAGATCCTGGTTGACGAGCGCTCCGGCGAGCCCCGTCCCCGCCGGAGCGATCTTCACGTTCACCGTACCACCTCCCACCGGCAGCGTCGGCGCCACGGCAGATGCGTACTCGTAGCCGAGATTCGTGATCGTCGGCTGCTCCATGTTGTTGAAATGGATGTCGATGTTCGGGCCACCCTGTACCAGGTGCACGGCGCGGAAGGAAAAGCTGGATCCCTGCGCGTGAAGGTCGCCGCCAGCACAAAGCAGCACCGCCAGCACGGTCAGCAACCGGTAGAGGGATGATGTAACATGTTTCACGGTAATGACTCCGTATCTGGATAAATGTAGATTGGATTCCGACGTATCGAAGACATGCGGCACGGGATGCGGGCCGGGAGGATGTGACGTCGTCGGGAGATCACGGCATCTTCAATTCCCGGCCTTCCCTCCCGGTTCTGCAACCAGGAGCGGCGCATATTTGTGACGATCGGGACGACACATGCCGTACCATATCATCAGGGACATATGCCATCCGGCGGATGGCAAGATAATCGCATCATGGAAAAACTGCCATGTACTTCCGCGCATTGCGTAGATTTGCCCCTCCCATTGCGGCATGCCGCGCGGATGTCGCGTTCATGACCGCGAAGCGACGCACCGGACCGGACGCTCCGGCCCCTCATCTGCAGTTCCGAAGACAATGCATACATACGATAACGATCAGGTAGCACGGCGCTACGAAGAACTGGCACATCTGGAATCGGCGGGAGTTCCCGCCTATCCCTATGCATTCGGCAAGACCCACAGTACGGCCGCGGCCCGGTCGCAGTACCAGGACGATGCGCCGGAGCTAAACGTGGCGATAGCCGGGCGCATCGTCGCGATCCGCAAGATGGGCAAGGCGACATTCCTGCACGTCCAGGACGATTCCGACCGCCTGCAGATCTATCTGAAGAAGGACGACCTGCCGAACTACGAGCACCTGCGCCTTCTCGATATCGGCGACATCATCGGCGCCAGCGGCTTCATGTTCCGCACGCGCAGCGGCGAGATCACCCTGCACGCGCGCGAGTTCATGCTGCTGGCCAAGTGCCTCGCAACGCTCCCCGTGCCGAAGGAGGAAACGGACGAGCATGGCAACCGCGTGGTGCACGATCAATTCACCGACAAGGAGCTGCGCTACCGCCAGCGCTATATCGATCTTTCGGTCAATCCGCAGATCAGGGAGATCTTCCGCAAGCGCGCCAGGATCATCACCACCATCCGACGGTACCTGGACCAGCGCGGCTACCTGGAGGTGGAAACGCCGGTGCTTCACAAGATGTATGGCGGAGCGGCGGCGCGCCCGTTCGCCACGCATCTCAATGCGCTGAACATCCCGCTGTTTCTCCGCATCTCGCTGGAACTGAACCTGAAGCGGCTGATGGTCGGCGGCTTCGAGAGCGTCTACGAGATCGGCAAGAACTTCCGGAATGAAGGGATCGACAGAACCCATAATCCGGAGTTCACGATGCTGGAGCTTTATGTGGCGTACAAGGATTATACCTGGATGGCGGAGATGCTGGAGGAAATGCTCTCGGAGGTGGTGATGGCCGTGAACGGCTCGCTGCACGTGCACCAGCCGAACGGCGAGGTGATCGATTTCACGCCGCCATTCCGCCGCGCCACGATGCATGAGCTGGTGGCGGAGCATGCGGGACGGGACATTTCGGGGATGAGCGTCGAGGAGCTGCGCGATCTTGCGCACCGGCTGGAAATCCACACCGATCCAACCATGGGGCGGGCCAGGATCATCGACGAGATTTTCTCGGAGCGTGTGCAGCCGCGGCTGGTGCAGCCGACGTTCGTGATGGATTATCCTGAGGAGATGGTGCCGCTGGCGAAGCAGCACCGCTCCACGCCGGGTCTGGTGGAGGCATGGGAACTGATCGTCATGGGAAAGGAGCTGGCGCCGGCGTTCAGCGAACTGAATGATCCGCGCGATCAGCGACGGCGGTTCGAGGAGCAGGCGAAGCTTCGCGCCGCCGGTGACGAGGAGGCGATGCTCATCGACGAGGATTTCCTGCATGCCCTGGAAGTCGGAATGCCGCCGGCGGCGGGACTTGGACTTGGCATCGACCGGCTGACGATGATCCTCACCGGCCAGGATTCCATCCGCGACGTTATTTTCTTCCCGATGATGCGCCCGGACGAACGGCCGGCGAAGGAGGCATCCGGGACGTCGGAGGCTCCCGCCGCGCCGGAGGCGAATGCCGGGAACACGGTGCAGTCATAGGCAGCGATGTCCCCGGAACCTGCTGGTGGAGAGTTATCTCTCCACGTCGGGGGCCTGCCGCACCGGCTCCGGACCGCCGTATCATCTCCTTGTGATAACGCAGAACAGCACATAACGAAAAAAGGCCGGGGAATGATTCCCGGCCTTTCACGTTATCCTGCCATTAATCGAACATGGGCGGATCACTACGATCCGGCGCCACCTCATCGGCCGGCACCGATTCCACTTCACGCTGCACCGTTTGATAATATTCCACGACATTCTCCGCCGCGCCATCGCTCAGGCGCCGGAAGACGCGGGCTGTCGGGAACGTGACGGTGCCGTCGGGAAATTCGACCGCAAGGAGCGTCGGGGCCTCCTCATGGCCGGTGATCCATGTACCGCCGAACTGGCGGCGGAGCGTCTCACCAAGATAGATGCCCCAGAGATTCGCCCATTGCGTCACATCCACCTCGCTGGCGCCAAGCCCGAACCGCCGCCGCACGGATTTCCGGTTCAACTCCTGATGCAGCTCCTCCAGCATCTCCTCAAGGAGATCGATCGTCGCCGGCATATAATCGAACGGAACCGAACGCCACCGCACAGCAGCATCACGCGCAGCAACCAGATACTGCTCCACCAGCATCTCCAGCGTCTCCGGGCGTTTCGGCTTCCTGAACGAACGTTTCATTCGATTTCCGGATGTTGGATTGAAGAAACAGGCCTATTTATTATCTGCTCCTGGAAATATGCCGTCGCCCGATCGGCTCCGCGGGTCAAAAATCACTCCACGCGCCAGACCCCATCATTTCCCACCCATTTCCATCTTTCATTTTTGCCTTTTGACCTTTGCCTTTTGACTTCCCCCCAGCATTCAGCTTCCTACAGCATTTTCCCCTGCAACAGCAATGTAGCGACGGTAAAATAGATCAGCACGCCGGTAACGTCCACGAGCGTTGCCACGAAGGGAGCGGAGCTGGTGGCAGGGTCGGCGCCGAGGCGCTTCAGGACGAACGGAAGCATCGAGCCGGCGAGCGTCCCCCAGAGGACGATGCCGACCAGCGAGATTGCGACGGTGAGCGCCACCTCCGGCCAGTAGGGGCCGTAGATATTACTGAAGGCGCTCCACACGGCGATACGGGCAAATCCGATCCCGCCGAGAATGATGCCAAGGAGAAGCCCTGAAAGTATCTCGCGCCGCATCACCATCCACCAGTCGCGCAGGCGCACTTCGCCGAGCGCAAGCGCGCGGACGATGAGCGTTGCGGCCTGCGATCCGGAATTGCCGCCGCTGGAGATGATGAGCGGCACGAACAGAGCCAGCACCACCGCCCGGGCAATCTCGTTTTCGAATGCTCCCATGGCGGATGTGGTGAGCATCTCGCCGATGAAGAGAGTGATCAGCCATCTGGCGCGCTTCTTCACCATGTTCGGCACCGACGTGCTGATGTATGGAAGATCGAGCGCCTCCATACCGCCGAACTTCTGGATGTCCTCCGTTGCCTCCTCCTCCACAACGTCGAGCACGTCGTCCGCCGTAACGATGCCGACGAGGCGGCCTGCGGAATCGATGACCGGAAGGGCGGTACGGTCGTAGCGGCGGAAGATCTCCACGGCGCTCTCCTGATCCTCGGTGACTGTGAGCGCAACATACTGGCTGTCCATCAGATCGCGCACCACCGCCCCGGCCGGCGCCAGCAGAATCTCGCGGATACGGATCTCATCGATCAGCCGGCCATCCTCGTCCACCACATAGATGATGTCCAGCGTTTCGCTGTCACGGCCGTAGACCCTGATATGCTCCAGCACGCGCTCCACGGTCCAGTCATGCTTCACGCGAATGTAGTCCGGCGTCATCAACCGGCCGACGCTGTTCTCGGGATAGCCCAGCAGCGAGAGCGCGACAGCACGCTCCTCGGTATCGAGAAGAGCCACCAGATCCGCGGCCTTCTCTTCCGGCAGATCCTCCAGCAGCTCCGTACGGTCATCCGGCGACATGCCGTTCAGGATGGCAGCAAGCTCGATCCTGGACAGCGATTCCAGCAGGATTTTCTGCGCTTCGAGCGTAAGGTACTCGAACGTCTGCGGCGCCATGCCCGCCGGGACCGCGCGAAACGCCACCGACTGTTCATCCTCGGGAAGATCTTCGATCAGCCTCGCCATATCGGCGGGGAGCCAGTCATAGAAGACATCTTTCAACGTCTCGAAATCGTCGTTCCTGATCAGATCCTGTATTTCGGGTTGGAGGAGTTTTTCGAGCATCGCTGGCAAGGCGCCCGGCAGCGGCGCGAAGATGTTGGTTCTGAAGGACGGGAGACGCACCGGCCGGCCGGAGCCCCTCGCCACCGGCATGCTGTGGTGTTGCAAGCTACGGAACACCTTCCGTTCGGCAAGCCGGTCCGGATACGAACGGTTGCGCCTGCGAAGATGAACGCGGCTGGTGTCATCCCTCCGCAACTCTTTATCTTTCGCGCCGTTCTACCAGGCCACGTCGCGGGCCTAGCTGCACATTCGCGACCGGCCGTTGCACCGGCGTTGTGGCCGCCTCCGTAATCCAGGCCCGCGCCGCCATTAAACTCCCGCTACCCGACCGGCCTCTACAGCCGCGCACATTATTCGACAACGAACCTGGACGCCATGAACGTGCTGCGACGAATCTCCGGCATCGGCATTCTCCTGCTCCTTGCGGCAGCACTCGGCGGCTGCCCGCAGCACGTCGTGCAGATCGCCGGGGAGATACTCCCGCCGAAGGATTACCGGCCGATCTACATGACATCCACCATCACGCTCGACAGGCTGATCGAGATGCGCAATGCCACGCTGCAGAGGCACACGGAAGCGGGGACGGGAACCGCAGCGGACGCCGGAGGCAATGGCACGAACACCATGATGCCGCTGGCGATGGATATCCGGAGCGTCGATGATTCACGTTACCCGGACGAGGTGGAGCTTCGCGCGTTCGTGTATGATACAAGCGGGAGATTCGTGATGGGGCTTGCCCCTCCCTACTTCAAGGGACCGGGCGAGTGGCGTGAGCGCTGGCCGCATCTGACCGACTCCTGCGCCGGAGAAGCCGTGCCGATCGAGGATTTCCAGATTACCGAGGTACGGCAGGATCGGCGTGAACCGTATGCGCTGGCATTCGTGCTGGACCACTCCGGCTCGATGGGCCGCGAGAAGATCCTGCGACTCCGCACGGCGGTGCGGCAGACGCTGAACATCATCAAGGAAGGAGATCAGATAGCGGCGGTGAAGTTCGGCACCCGAAGCAATGTGGAGGTACCACTGACGAGCGATACCGGCGCCTACCGGCGCGGGTTTCTCGTTGAAAACATCCGGCCGCCGGGAGGAGGCGGAACCGCGCTGTACGACGCGGCGCTGGTGGGGATCGACGAGGTTGCGCGCGCGCCGGCCGGATTCAAACGGGCGATCATCCTCTTCACCGACGGCGAGGACGGCAATTCCGATGCGCAGGTGGAGGCCGTGCACAGGGCGGCGCGCGAGAAGAATGTCACCGTCTATACCGTGGCGTACGGCCCGGCCAACGAGGAGGTGATGCGGAATATCGCGGCCTACACCGGCGGGCGCATGTATCGCATCTACTCGTACAAGGAATTTCCCTATGTCTTCGCCGACATCTATCGCGCGTTGAATAACTACTACCGGATCACCTATCGTCCGCCGCAGTGCCAGGGAGTGCATACCGCAACCGTATCGATAGCGCTTCCCGAACTTGGCTACGACCGGCTTTCCGCCTCCGGGCAGTACGATCGCTCGCTCTTCACCCCCTTCGATGAGATCGGGACCGTCGCCCTTGTGGCGATCGAGTTCGACTACGACAAGGCCACGATACGCCCCGAATCGATGGCGCGCGTCCGCGAGGTGGCCGACGTGCTGAAGAACTATCCAGCCATGAAACTGGAGATTCGCGGGCATACCGATGATCGCGGCGGCGATGACTACAACATGAAGCTTTCGCAGGAACGGGCCGATGCGGTGGCCGCAGCGCTTGCCGGGATGGGAATCGACCCGAAGCGGCTGTCGGTGAAGGGTCTCGGTGAAACACAGCCCCTGGTTCCGAATGATTCCGATGAGAACCGGCGGAAGAACCGCCGGACCGAGTTTGTGATAACGTCCCGGGGAGAATAATCCTGCCGCGCAGACGCGGGCAGTCGATCCGGCATCAGCGCCCACGGCGGGGCACGTCCCATGCATTTATCCGCTATGATACATCATCGATCCGTGTCGGGGATCGCAGCAGCATTGCTCCTGCTGCTGCTTCCGGTGGTGGCGGCCGCGCAGCTTTCTGCCGATACCGCCCGCGGCCTCGTCGGCAGGACCATAAGCCTCCCGCTCTATCTGGAGTTCCCCGCGGGCAGCCCGGGACCGAATCCCGTCACGCTCCACGGGCGGCTCCGCCTCGGCAATGCGACGGTGTTCTACCCGCAGCGTTTCATTGCGCCCGCCGGCGACAGCCTGCTCGGCTTCATGCTGCATGCGGAGAAGGATTCGATCTATACCTTCTCGTTCACCATCGACCGCGCGGAGGAGAACCGTGTCTCCGGTGACACGCTGGTCTATCTTGCGGGGGAGGCCCTGGCCGGCTCCGACTCCGTATGCATTCTGTACTTCGAGACGCTGGAGGCGGACAGCCGGCCGCTCGATGATGCAACCGGCGCGGTGATCACGCGATCGATCGGTCCCCCTCTTCCCTATGTCCGCTTCGCGACACTGGAGCAGAATTATCCCAACCCGGCCACCAGAGGGAGGCCGACCATCTTTGCCTACAGGATCGACAAGCGCTCCGACGTACGCTTCCATATCTATAATCTCATGGGACAGGAACTGTTCGTGGCGCAGCTTGGCGATACCGACATCGGCCCGCATACCTTCGTCTTCCTGCCGGAACCGACGATGCCCTCCGGAGCCTATCTCGTCCGTCTGGTAACGAACTCGGGAAGCGCCGACAAAGTGATGCACATCCTGCAATGATGAAGTTCCTACGACCACACGGCATGCGCATTCCCGCACTGCTCCTGCTTCTCTACATGTTCCTTCCGGGACCGGCGACGGCCGTCGCGCAGGAGGGAACCGATTCCACCTGGGATGATCTGGGGCTGGACCCGGATGGTTTCACGTTCGACGAGAGCGTCTTCGGGCATGTCTCCACGGGATGGTTCCCGCAGGCGTACAGCGCATTCACGCTGTCGCTCGCCGGGAAATTCCTCTACGCCGACGTCTTCGATCGCGCCGATGGCATCCGCCCCCGCGCATTCCGTCCCACGACTGAGCCCTTTACCTGGCACGACCCGTTCGCCGATAGCGACGAGCGCAGTATTCTGCAGCCGAACAGCGATGAGGAAGAGGATGATGGCTATCCGGTAACCAACTACGATGAGTACATGCTCACCTTCCTGTACAACCTGCCGATGCCGGCGGTGCTGCGTCTGAACGGCGGCCTGCAGATCACCGAGGGAATGCTCTACTCGCTGGATACCTCCCGCTCCTACCTCACGCTCGGCGGCGCCGCCCAGCCCTTCAGGGAGGTGGGCGTGGCATACCTGAAGCAGTATTCGATCGCGGGATCGGCCGGCCTGAACATCCCGATCTACGGCGGGTTCATCAGGACGGAGGCACTCACATTCGCGTCATACTACTACATCTACGCAGGCTATTCCTTCGCCTATGCCGTGTCCTCCAGGGGAACACAGTACACACAGATCGCCAATGCCAAGGACAACATCCGCTACGGTAACGGCACCGACACCGTCACGCTGATCAACAAGGCACGATTCGACGAACTGGACCGGCTTCAGTCGGCGATCGAACTGGCCATCGGCTGGAACGTGGCGGCGGAATTCGGGGCATTCGGCTTCGAGGCATTCGTTTCGCTGCCACAGAAGTCGATTCTGAAGGACGCCGACTGGAAACAGTATTATGCAGGGCTCCGGATATCGCTGGGCTGGCACTGGCAGCCGGGCGGAAAGGACACGCTGGACCTCGGCTATCCGTAATCCAGGGATGTCAGCGGCTGGTTGTCCGTCGCTGACAGCGCCGCATGGATCGGTACCGGGTGCGAACAATGCCGTTGCGCCATGACCCCGGCCCTGCCGGAGATGCGATGACATCAGAAGCTTCGGCAACCATCCATCATCCGGTCTCACAATTCCTATCCGCCGGGATCGGAGTGTCACCGTATCTTGGCCGGGTCATCCCGCGGGAAATGGCGTCATGTCCGGCCGCGAACCTGGGCGCCATCCATCTCCCCGATCCTCCGATCAAGTCGCACCGACATGAGCAGCGCTCCGCGCGTAGCATTCGTCCATCAGATCGATCCCGCAGCCGGCACGAGCAGTTGGCTCGTCACGCTCCGCTTCTTCCGGCGGGCATTCGAACGATACGTCGGCGAGGTGACTGATCTCGGCCCGGCGCCCGTGGACCCGCGTCCCTACCGGCTCGCGCGAAAGATGACGCGCATCATCACCGGCCGCAACTACAGTTTCCACCATGATCCGGCATTCGGCAGGCGCGTGGCTGCATATTTCAACCGGCAGCTCTCCGGGGAGCAGTTCGACCTGATCTTTGCTCCCGGCGGCTCCGCCATCATCCCCTTTCTTCGCACCGATCTTCCCATCGTCGGCTACTCCGACGCCACATGGCGCCTGGTATGCAACTACTACCACGACTACACGAACGTGGTGCGGCGGACCGCGAGGTGGGGAAACGAGCTCGAACGGCTGATGCTCCGGCGCGTTGCCATCATGCTCTATCCATCGGAATGGGCCGCGGCTTCGGCCGTGCGCCATTACGCCGCCGACCCCGCGCGCATCACGGTGAACTTCATCGGCGCGAATCTCGAACATCCGCCGGCCCGGGAGCACGTGCTGCCGCGAAGCCTCGGCGCGGGCATCCGGCTGCTGCTGGTTGGATATTCATGGGAGATGAAGGGGGGCGATATAGCGTACGAAACGCTTCTGGCCCTGCTGGACCGCGGGTATGATGCATATCTGACGGTGGTGGGCTGCACGCCTCCGGATGGCATCAGCCATCCACGGCTGGAGATCATTCCCTCGCTCGACAAGAGAAAGCCCAAGGATGCCGGGAGGTTCAATCGCCTGTGGCGGGAATCCGATTTCTTCATCCTCCCCAGCCGCTGCGAGGCCGCCGGTGTATCGTACTGCGAGGCGAATGCCTATGCCCTGCCGGCACTTGCGACCGATACGGGCGGCGTTTCCTCAATTGTCCGCAGCGGCGTCAATGGATTCATCCTCCCCCCCGATGCGCGCGGCGAGCGGTATGCCGATGTCATCGCCGGGCTCGCCGCCGATCCCGAGCGCTATCGCGCCCTGTGCGAATCGAGCCGCGCGGAGTTCGAGACCCGGCTGAACTGGGACGCATGGGGCGTGGCCGTGGCGCGGGCGATCGCCGGACACATGCCGTATCTTCGGGAACGGCTGCCGCGATACGACGAGGCATGATCACACCGATCGTCCCGCTACCCCTGCGGCGTCACATTCGCATACCACTCCTGCAGCGGCTTCACGTTCAGCTCCTCCTCACGCAGCGATCTGATGCCGCTCATCGCCGCCGCCGCCGCCGATGCCGTCGTTATGAACGGAATCTTGTACTCCATCGAGACGGCCCCCATCATCTTCTCATCCTCGCGCGCCACCTCGCCCGCCGGTGTGTTGATCACCAGATGAACCTCGCCGCTCCGGATGTAATCGACCACATTCGGGCGTCCCTCCACGATCTTCAGGATCTTCGTATTGGGAATGCCGTGCTCCGTCAGGAACCTGCTGGTGCCGTCCGTGGCAAGGATCTGAAAATCGAGGTCTACGAAACCCCGCAGCGTCTCGGCGACACGCGGGCGCTTGTCGTTGTCGGAAAGCGTGGCGAAGAGCGTTCCGGAGGTGGGGAGGCGATTGCCCGAGGCCATGCGCGCCTTCACGACCGCCAGCCCCGTTCCCGAATCAATTCCCATCACCTCGCCGGTTGAACGCATCTCCGGCCCCAGGAACATCGAACTGCGGGGAAACTTGTTGAAGGGGAAGACCGATTCCTTCATGGCGACGTAGCGCATGCCCATCGGCATATCCTGCATGCCGAACGAGCCGAGCGGCGCCCCCAGCATCACCTTGGCGGCGATCTTCGCCAGAGCGACGCCGGTTGCCTTGCTGACGAACGGCACGGTACGGCTGGCCCGGGGATTCACCTCAAGCACATAGATGATGCCGCGCTGCATGGCGAACTGGATATTCAGCAGCCCCACCACATTCAGCGCACGCGCCAGCTTGCGCGTATACTCGATCAGGGTTTCGTACTGCGCCCGCGTGATGTTGTACGGCGGAAGCACGCAGCTCGAATCGCCCGAGTGAATGCCGGCCTCCTCGATATGCTGCATGATGCCGCCGATCACCACGTTCTCTCCGTCGGAGACGGCATCCACGTCGAACTCGAACGCCTTCTCCAGGAAGTGGTCAATCAGCACGGGGTGATCGGGTGAGACCTCCGTGGCGGTGCGCATGTATTCACGGACACGCTCGGAACGGTAGCAGATCTCCATTGCCCGGCCGCCGAGCACATAGCTCGGGCGCACCAGCACGGGATATCCCACCCGCTCGGCCACCTCCACCGCCTGCTCCTCGCTCGTGGCCGTTCCCCATGCCGGAGCCGGAATACCGAGCTCGCCGATCAGATCGCCGAACCGCTGCCGGTCCTCCGCCAGATCAATCCCCTCGGACGACGTCCCCAGGATCTTCACTCCGGCCGCCTCCAGCCTCTTCGCCAGCTTCAGCGGTGTCTGCCCGCCGAACGACACGATCACCCCTTCCGGCTGCTCATGCTCGATGATGTTCATCACATCCTCGAACGTCAGCGGCTCGAAGTAGAGCTTGTCGGTCGTGTCGTAGTCGGTGGAAACCGTTTCGGGATTGCAGTTGACCATGATCACCTCATAGCCCATCTCCCGAAGCGCCATCACCGCGTGGACGCAGCAGTAGTCGAATTCGATTCCCTGGCCGATCCGGTTCGGGCCGCCGCCAAGGATCACCACCTTCTTCCGGTCGGAACGGACCGACTCGTTTTCAATCTCGTACGTGGAGTAATGATAGGGGGTGAATGCCTTGAACTCGGCGCCGCAGGTATCCACGGTCTTGAAGACCGGCAGCACGCCGAGCGAGCGGCGGAGCTCGCGGATCTCCAGTTCATTGCGATTCCAGAAGTTCGCAAGCTGGCGATCGCTGAACCCGTAGCGCTTGGCGCGCCAGAGGATATCGCGGCGGCGCTCGTCCTTCGCCTCCTCGATCATCTCCGGCGCGGGAACGTTCGCGGGCGGCTCCTCCGTTGCAGCACCTCCTGCCGTGCCGACCGTATCCTCCATCGCGCCGGGCGCTCCTGCCGCACCTTTGATGCCGGAGATCGCTGGAATGCCCGCAGCGGCAGCGTCGATCGCGGCCAGAGGATTATGCACCGTCACGGCCGGCGGCTCCGCCACGTCGGCAGAAGCGCCGGCGGCTCCATCGGTCATCATCGGCGCGGCGGCGCGAAGCTCCTCCTCCATCTCCACGATCTGCTCCATCTGGTCCAGGAACCACGGATCGTAGCCGGTGAGCGAGGCGATCTGCTCGATGTCCATGCCGAGCTTGAACGCGTCGTAGATATCGAAGATGGAGGTGGACGTGCGGCGCGGCAGCCGCCTGCGCGTTTCAAGCAGCGCGCTCTCGCGCTCCTCGTCGGTCATCGTCGCAAAACGGTAGCGCTCGCGCCCGTCGCCGCCGAAGCCATACCTGTCCTGCTCCAGCGATCGCACCCCCTTCTGTAGTGCTTCCTTGAAGGTGCGTCCGAATGACATCGCCTCCCCAACCGATTTCATTTGAACGCCGAGCTCATCCTCCACACCCTTGAACTTCTGGAAGTCCCACCGGGGAATCTTCACCACCACATAATCGATCGTCGGCTCGAAGCTCGCGGGGGTCAGTCTGGTGATATCATTGGGGATTTCATCGAGCGTGTAGCCGATGGCCAGCTTGGCAGCGATCTTGGCGATGGGGAACCCGGTCGCCTTGGAGGCAAGCGCGGAGGAGCGCGAGACCCGCGGATTCATCTCGATCACCAGCAGACGGCCGTCGCGCGGATTCTGGGCGAACTGCACGTTGGAACCGCCGGTGTCAACGCCGATCTCCCGCATGATCTTCACGGCGGCATCGCGCATACGGTGGTATTCACGGTCGGTGAGCGTCTGCGCCGGAGCGCAGGTGATGGAATCGCCCGTATGCACCCCCATCGGATCGACATTCTCGATCGAACAGATGATGGTCACATTATCCTTGCGGTCACGCATCACCTCCAGCTCGTATTCCTTCCATCCGATCACCGACTCCTCCACCAGCACCTGATGCATCGGCGAGGCGTTCAGGCCGATGCGGAGCTTCTCGCGATACTCCTCCAGGTTGTAGGCGACGGCGCCGCCCGATCCGCCGAGGGTGAACGAGGGGCGGATAATGGCGGGGAATCCCACCTCCTCCACGATCGTCATCCCCTCCTCGAAGCTGTGCACGAAGCCGCCGCGCGCCATCTCCAGACCAGCCCTCTGCATCGCCTGCAGGAAAAGCTCGCGATCCTCGGCCTTTCTGATCGCCTCCAGATTCGCCCCGATCATCTCCACGCCATAGCGCTCCAGAACGCCGTTCTCCGCGACGGCGACCGCCACGTTCAGAGCGGTCTGCCCTCCCATCGTCGGCAGAATCGCATCCGGGCGCTCCCGCGCGATCACCTTCTCCAGAATCTCCGGCGTGATCGGCTCCACATAGGTGGCATCGGCAAGCTCCGGATCGGTCATGATCGTCGCCGGATTCGAGTTCAGAAGGATCACCCGCAACCCCTCCTCCCGTAATACACGACAGGCCTGCGTTCCGGAATAGTCGAACTCGCAGGCCTGGCCGATGACGATCGGACCGGAACCGATGATAAGAACTGATGAGATATCTGTACGTCTGGGCATCGAATACGACCGGATGTGAATTGCTGATTACTCTATCGCGACATGCCGCGCGGGACGGGCGCGGAGAAGGTTATGCGCGCAGCGATTACGAAGGGGCCGAGAACCGCGTCCCAAGCGTCGCCGCAAGCTGGTTGGAGCGTTCGAGCAGATAGCCGCGCAGGGTTTCGGCCACGGCGAATACCTGGGAGAGATTGGTGTTGGCCTCCTCACTCAGCAGGGCGAGCACGCTGTTCTGCTCGAAGAACCGGCGAAGATCCTCCTGATGTTCCAGCACGATCTCCAGCAGCTCCTCAAGTTCCTGCTCGGCATCGGTCTCCACCATGTCGAGCGCCAGATACGCTCGCGTATAGAACAACAGCGCTGCACGCACCAGCCTGCGGAACTCGAATTCCGCCTCTTCGCTCTCCGGCTGCAGTTCGATGGCCTGCGACCACTGATCCTCGGCAATGTAGTGATACTCGTCAGCGGTTTCGATAATTCTTTGTTGCAGTACCTGATTAAGCATGATCTCCTCGCATATCCATTGTTGGAATCGGCCCCGTCGCGCCCGCATTCCGGTTTCCGTCCTCCGCCTGCAGCAGCATCGCCAGTACGGCCATTCTGACGGCGACGCCATTCTCCACCTGGCGCAGTATCAGCGATTGCGGCCCGTCGGCTGTTTCGCTGTCGAGTTCTATGCCACGATTGATGGGGCCGGGATGAAGCACCAGCAGTTCGTGCGAACGTTCACGCAATCTGCGATGGTTCAGTCCGAACAACCGCGCATACTCCGTCATCGTGGGGAAGAATCCCCGATCCTGCCGTTCCCGCTGCACCCGGAGCATGTTCAGGGCATCGGAGAACTCGATGGCGTCATCGAGACGAACGAACCTGCGGACGCCCAGATCCTCGATGCCACGCGGAAGCAGCGTTGGCGGGGCGCATACCGCAACCTCGGCACCGAGCTTCAGCAGGCCGTGGATATTCGAAAGCGCGACACGCCCATGCAGAATGTCGCCGACGATCGTCACCCGCTTTCCCTCAAAGCCTGTTGCATCGGGATTCAGGGGGTTATGCCAGCGTTCATACAGAGAGAGCAGATCGAGCAGCCCCTGCGTCGGATGCTCGTGCCGTCCATCCCCGGCGTTGATGAACACCGGAGAGCAGCGTTCTGCCAGGAACCAGGGCACGAGGCCGGCGCTGTGACGGATGACGATGGCATCCACATGCATGGCCTCGATGTTCCGCACGGTATCCAGCAACGTCTCCCCTTTTGCGAAGGAGCTTGTCTCCGCCGAGAAGTTCAGGATATCGGCCCCGAGTCTCCGTTCAGCCAGCTCGAAGCTTGATCGCGTCCTCGTGGAATTCTCCGCAAACAGATTCACGACCGTTCGCCCCGCCAGATACCTCCCCTTCACATGCCTGCGGAGCAGTTCGTCGCGGAACATCCGGGCGGTCTGGAGAATGGCAAGGATATCCTCGCGGGAAAGCTCGGCAAGGCCAAGAAGATGGCGGGTGGAGAGATGGGGAAGACGGCCCGACGAAATCGACATACCGGCCACCGAATCGGCAGAAACGGAGTGTGAGGCTCGCAATTTTTACGACAAAAGTAACACGGAGTGCGTCAGTTGGACAAGAAGGACTGGTCAAAGCGCCCGAAAGAAGGGCTATTGCACGGATACTCCCTGCATGGTCTGCCCGCACGGACCCCGGCCGGCGCCAATGAGAACTTCAGCATCATGGCAGAAGACGGCACCCAAAGAACAGGCCCCCGCTCCTTTCGGAACGGGGGCCTGAACGTTCATCGCGTGACTGGAGTGCTTACTTCTGCACGTTGATCTTCTGGACGAGGTTGGTCGTCGCAGTCTCAACCGTGACGGTGTAGACACCCGAGGCAAGGCCCTCGACGTTCAGCTCGATCGTCGAGAACGCATCGAGTTCGCTCCTGTCAACGAGCACGCGGACCAGACGGCCGGTAGCATCGTAGAGCTTGACCGAGGCCTTGCCGGACTCGGGCATGCGAAGTTCGATGGTCGCGAAGTCACGAGCCGGGTTCGGCATGACCGAGAGGGCATAGCCCCTGGCCTCACCTGCGCCGATGATCTTGACCTCATCCGTCGCATCGATCGTGCGCGAGCCATCGAGGCCAACGCTCACGAGACGATAGCGATACTCGACGCCCACCTCGACATTCTGGTCGAGCGTGTTGTACTTGGCGCCGCGCGTCACCGATCCGGCCGGAGCCTTGCGATCCACGAGCGTATACATACCCTCGCGAACGCCCTGCTCGGTACGCTCGATCACCGCCCGCTCGATCTCAAGCGAGGCAACGTCGCTCTCCGAGGCAGTCGCCCACTCGACCCGCACAGCCTTGCGGCCGGACTGGGTGGCCTCGAACGACATGACCTTGACCGGAACAACACCCTGGTACTGGTCGGCGAAATCAAGCGCGGCCAGCAGCAGGCGCTGGGCACCGGAGCGATCAGCCTCGAAGTTGAAGCGACCATAATGACGCCAGTCGATGGCGTAGTAGATCACGTTCCGAATCTGCGAAGCCGAGGCCACACCGGCGGCCGAGTCAACGTAGGTAGCAAAATCCTGCTCCCAGTAATGATGCGTCGGGCGGGCGATACCATCACCCACCGTGGGACGAACCACCGACGGCGTCGGAGGATTGTCGCCCGAGACCCCGGTCGCTACGATGCGCTCGTACTTGCCCGGGTTGATCGCCACGCCGCGGATCACGCGGTTGTTGTAGACCCCCGGAGTCGTCGAGCCACGATAGCTCGCACGCAGGTAGTTGTTCACGAAATCCTGGTCGGCGATGGCCCCATTGGATGCATTCAGCGCCACATCGTGGATGCGCACCACATCCTGGCCGGCGATGATCAGGTTCGAGCGGTTGTACATGTTGCGGCTGTCAAGCATGACCTTCAGAGCCGCACGCTCCTCGGGGATAAGTCCCTGAGTCTCGGCACCCTGCTCCCAGATCACCATCTTCCACGGGAGGAAGTTCAGGTTATCCTTCGGCCACATGTCACGATCGAACAGATCATAATCCTCAAGACCGGCGCCGTCGGCACGCTCCCACCTGATCAGGTTGAGCGCGGCCATCAGCGTGTCCGTGTTCAGCTTGTTCGACTTGCCAACCACATCGCCCGGCATCGTCGTCGTGCGATTCTCGACCGACACGAGCGTGTTGCGATGCGAACGGCGGATATAGAAGCGAACCTCCTTCTCGTAGATATTGTTGCCCGAGAAGTCATCCGTACCGCTCGTGATGCGGAAACGGTAGATCGGCGACACGTTCGGATGGGAACCGTAGTAGGAATCGTTGATGCCCACCTGACGCAGCGAGCGCGGCGCCAGATTTCCGAAGTTGATCGTCCGCGACTGGGCGACATCGAACGAGGTCGTCTGCGTATAGCTCGGCAGGCTTGCAACCGGAATCCACGATGACGTGGTCGGGTTGTAGTACTCGACCGACAGGCGCACCGTGTTGGAGAGCTGCGGCAGACCGCCCATGTTGCGGAAACGGCCTGTCAGATTCACCAGCGAGTCGGTCATCACGTACTCGGCATCCGAGAACTGTCCCGAAGCGGGACGGTAGCCGGCCGGCGAGAGGATGTCCTCGGAGAGCACATCATTGTTACGGATGATACCGTTGAACTCGTCGGCGCCGATGTCCGGACGGGAGGTACCGCCACCCGAACCGCGCGGATCACCATCAACGTCCATGGTCATGCCTACGATCGCCACGCCACGGTTGTTCGCCAGCGAACCGACGATGCCCGGCCTGATGTGCAGGTCCTCGGCGCCCGGCGTGGTCGAGACGAAGTCAGCGGCCACATTGCCCTCAAGCGAGTTGTCATCGAGGTGGCTCAGAGCACGCCACTGGTTCAGCGTCCTGGCCGACGGCGGCGACGGCAGGTTGTAGCCCTGCACCGACATGTTCGACAGCGCACCGACGTAGCCGTTCGGCACCCAGAACAGATTGTAGTCCGACACCACATTGCTGCGGATGTTCGGTCCTACCAGCACCAGGCCGATCGGGTTGGTTGACGGGCTCAGGATCGAGATGATATTGTTGCGGATGGAGCCGAACGCCCGCTCCGTCACGATGCCATACTCGGCATTGGTCGTCGCAATCTGGTTGAACACCGTGTTGTTGTCCACACGGTTGCCCGTCGCGACGAAGTCGTCGCGCACGTCGCCTGCCATCGTCAGACCGACGCCGGCATTGATACCGGTGGAGGCGCTGGTGCGGTAATCCCACACCATATTGTTCCAGATACGGTGGTTGGACGCACCATTCACCGGGAAGCGGAAGGTACGCGAGCCGGACGTATAGAAGTTCTCGTTCGTCTCGACCCAGATGCCACCGGCGTTCCCCGTGACCGCGGAAATCTTGGAGATCCGGTTGCGCTGGATCACCAGATCGGTTGAATAACCACGGTTCTTGGCCACATCGATGCCGGTCATACCCCCCGCTGCCACCCAGATGCCGGCGGCATGCGCGATCGTGCCCGACGAATTCCGGACGTTCGTGATCGTGTTGTTGCCGATCTCCGAGTTGCTCTCGAACGCAACCACGATGCCAGCACGCGTGACGCTGTCGATCGTGTTGTTGATGAACTTGTTGTTCCGGTTGTTGTACTCCGTATACAGGTCATGGCCGATGCGGTACAGCGGACCGGCGCCCATCGACGTAATGCCGGTGGCGAAGTTCTTGATCACGTTGCCCTCGAACACGTTGTTCTCATTGAACAGCGTATCGCGTCCCCTGTAGTTCAGGTGCTGGTTGTCCGACGGCGACGTGTTGCGCAGGAAGATACCCGTCGAGTAGCGCAGCGAGTCATCCTTCTCATACCGGAACGTATTGAGGTTCCGGGTGTACACGTGCATCGGCAGCGCCACGACATCCTTGCGACCAAGGTTCACCGTGGCCGGCATGATGTTGACATTCCGGACGGTGAAGTTCGACGAGCCCTGCGAGAAGAGGAACGGAATCGCCCTGACCGGCGGAACGTTGCCCGCGGTATCCAGAACGAACGTCAGCTTCCTCTCGGGACCGCCATCCCACGTGATGTATCCGGTCGGATTCAGCGTATCACGCTGGCCGTAGATGATGCCGGTGCCCGAGGGCGACTTCAGCGTAATCCTGACGTTGGTCTTGCCTTCGGCCGCCATCCATGTCACAACGCTGTTCGGTCCGCTGCCGATGACATCGCCGCGGGCGTCGAGCGCCGGAAGCAGCGGATCATCATTCTGCGGGCGGACGATGAAATTGTCGTCAACGAGCTTGAAGGTTACCGGGCCGCTCACACCGTAGTAGGAGAGCGCATCACTCGCCTCCTGGATCGTCCTGAAGCGCTCGCCCGTGCCGACATAGATCGTGCCGGAGAGCGGCTGCGCGACGGTGAAGCACCAGGTCGATGTGTTGTTGTTGCTCACCGGATCGTTCGGATCGGAAACAGTGGCGGTAACGCAGTAGGTACCCGGACCGTCGTTGGGAACGAAATACGGGAACCATTCGAGGACGGTCGCAGGCGAGCCCGTGGCTTCGCCCGGGATGCTCGGCACGCCGTTCGGCAGCGACTGGCTGTAGAGCAGATTGCCATCCTTGCGGATCTCTACACGCGCAGGAACGTTCGTGGCGTCCGTGATGCCGTTGTTGCGATAGGCAACGCGAACGTTGAGCGGACGTCCCAGCGGATAGGTGCCGTTAGCGACCGGCTCGACGCCCGGCACGGTGCCTTCACGAACCTGCGGATCGATCTGGTAACGAACCGTGAACGAACGGCCGCATATCGGGAAGTCATACTTGGGAATGGTGTCGTTCGAGACCTGCTCGTCCGAAGCATACTTCGTGAAGATCTGTACATAGTACTGACCCGGCGACGAAACAGGCCAGGGCTCGAACACGATGTCGCGGGTCTCCAGCGGAGCCCAGCTGCCACGGATCTCCGAACTGCCCTCGAAGACGACGTTGCAGGAACCGTCGCGAATGACATAGCCGATGGGAACGTTCGTCAGGGTCGTCGTTCCAATATTGAGGAAGCGACCTTCGACCGGCACCGACGAACCAACTGGATAGACCACCGGGAGATCCGGCGTGAACGTGACCGGCGAGAGAACCTCGGTCGCCATGACGTCGCGCTGGAAGATCACGAAGAACGTCGCATTGAGCGTGTCATTCACAGGGTCCTGATCGGCCGGCGTAGTCATCCTGGTGATGAGGCGCGCCGTGTACGTGCCCGGCAGGGCGGTCACGGTGGAGCCGAACGGCGGGCTGAACACAACCGTGGAGGTGCCGTTGGTCGTGGTCGGCGACGGGAACGCATTGCCCGTACGCGTCTCGATCACCGTGTTGCCACGGAGGATCTGGAGCTCGACCGGAACGTTCTGAACGATGTTTGCACCATAGTTACGGAAGAGACCACGGATCAGGAAGCTCGATCCCTGAACGTAGGCGTTGCCCGGACGCGTCGGATCGAAGAGCACCTGATCCGGAGCGACGTCGCTGGCAATCGAGGAGATACGATAGCCGATACGCTGTCCGGCCTGCGTCGGGAACTTGTAATGGAAATAGGGCGAAGGGCCGCCGCCGACGCCGACTGCCACCGTCGGCCATGCCGCGTACGTCTCCGAGCGCGATCCCCCCGTCGTGACGGCGCCGAAGCGCGTACGCGTCAGCGCAACCGTGTCGGGAACCTGGTCGGGATCGAGCAGCAGGAGGAACTTCTGCGAGTCGTCCTCCGAACCCGGAGCGGCATCGAGCTGGTAGAGGTTCTTCAGGCCCACGACAGCGCCGTTGGTCGGCACGGTGGTCGAACGGTTGATGGAATAGGGGCCGTAGAAGAACTCGATCTTGTTGCTTCCCTCGTACAGCTTCGCCTGGAAGTTGCCCGGGTTGCGGGTCGGCGTGGAGGTGGTGACGCCCATCACGCGCCACTCGACCGTAAGGACGCGGCTGCCGGCGATACCATCGACGCGCCAGAAGACACCCCCCTCCGCAACCTGGTTGGCCTGAAGATCGCTCCAGTAGGGGGCGATCACCTTCTGATTAGCGTCAGAATTCAGGTTCGGCACACCAGTAGCATTACCGCTGGTGAATGAGATATACCCCGCCGTGAAGACACGGATGGTGGCTCCGGCGATATAATCCTGGTTAATGAACCTGAAGGGGAACGGCATCGCCAGGGTAAATGACCCTGTGCTGGCAGAGGTCTGGCTGTTGGGGAAGGTGCTGGTACCCGCCTGGCCTACGATCGTTACGTAGCCATCCGGAATACGCTGCGCCACATACCCATTCCAAGGCAGCTTGGACGCCGCAGGCGTCGGCTGCGCCAGAGCCGGACTGCCGGCGGCCATGACGGCCAGCAGAAATGCTGCAAGAATCTTACGAATCTGCATGTTGGCTCCTGTAATGTGAGTTATGGTACTTGATAGTACAAAGAATCTATTGTGCATTGCATTCACTTACGTCATCCGAAACCTGTCCGCTGCCCTGAGCCCCGGAAGGAGAGCCCCCAGGACCATCAGACCGCAGGAAATCACGTTATCCCGCATACCGAACACAGTGGCGCGGGAGGAGAATCGCCGGCGTCCACCCCGGCCGACGTCATGAAAGGACGGGCAAATACGTCCGAATGCCCGGATTTCCAGGTAAAAACGCCGATTGATGACAGAGGGGAAGTGGAAATATGATTCTGCCCGCTTCCGGCAACCGGAAGCGCCGAAAGAACGCCCCCGTCGATATGGCGGAGGCCGTGTCCGGCATTGATGCAGGTAGTAGAATCTGTCATTCAGGCGCCTGAGTTCTGCAATCTATTCATTATCAAAACCCACCACAAATGGAAAAGTTTCCGGCGGCTGAAAATCATTCTCCACTTTCTTTCCCCCTCTTTCCTCGTATTTTCGCCGCCACTGGCCGTCACCGACACCTCGCGGAGATCATCTGAATGAGCGCACTCGGGCTGCACCTGATCGACTGGCTTGTCATCGCCCTCTATCTCCTGGGCATGGTCTGGATCGGCCTGTGGGCGCGCCGCAGGGTGACTGACACCGACGGATTTTATCAGGGGAAGCGCTCGTTCGGGCGCTCGCTGATCGCCTTTCTGAACTTCGGCAACATGACCGATGCGGGACAGACCGCGGGCGTCTCCAGCGAAATCTATCGCCAGGGCCTCCAGGGCGTCTGGTTCCAGAATCTGGTTCTCTTCCACACCCCCTTCCAGTGGTTCATCGCGGCCCTGCAGCGCCGCGCCCGCTACCTGGCGCCGGGTGATATGTATCTCCACCGCTTCGAAAGCCGCTTCCTGGCCGGTCTCTATGCCGCAGTGCTCCTTGCTGTCGCCGTTTATGCCAATTCCTTCGGCTATCTCCTGACCGGCAAGACCCTGCAGGCGATCATGGTGAAACCGGCAGCCGAGTATACGGTTGCCGAACGGGAGAGCGTCCGGGGCTTCGAGCAACTGCAAGACCTGCGGAGGCTCGATTATGCCACGCTCTCCCCGGAGCAGCGGGCCGAGCTGTCGGCGCTGCAGGAGCGCGAGAAGCTGGGGGAACTCCGCTCGTTCATCTCCTATCTTGACCTGACCACATTCTATATAGTCTATGCGATCCTGATCGCCCTCTATACCGCGCTGGGTGGACTGCTCGCCATAGCGATTATCGACGTGATCCAGGGCATCCTCATCGTCTTCCTCTCGATCTCGCTGATCCCCGCCGCACTGGAACGGATAGGAGGCGTGGCAGGTTTGCAGGCGGCCACGCCGGAACGCTTCTTCGAGGTGTTCGGCTCCTCCCCCGCAAGTGACTATACATGGTACTTCGTCGCAAGCTTCGCGCTGCTGAACCTGGTGGTGAATGCACCGAAGAGCTTCATGCTGGGAGGTTCCGCCCGTGACGACAGCTCGGCCCGTGTGGGATTCGTCACCGGCGCCATCTTCAAGCGGTTCATGATGATCGCATGGGCCTTCACCGGTCTCCTGGCCGTCGGATTGTATGCCGGTCAGATCGCCGACCCGACCAATATATGGGGGTTCATGACGCGCGACCTGCTCGGCACCGGGGCCATCGGGCTGATGATCGCAGCCATCTTCTCGGCGAATATGGACGGCAGCTCCACCATCTCGCTGGAGGCATCGGCGGCGGTGGTCAAGAACATCTATCAGCCGCTGGCTCCGAACGTTTCGGAACGGCGGCAGGTGTTGCTGGGGCGCCTGCTGCTGGCGCTGATCCTGCTGGCATCGGTGCTCTTCGCCCATCAGCTTGCCAATGAAACGCTGATGACGGTCTTCAAATACATCCTGTCAGTGGGCACCATCGTCGGTCCCTCCTTCTGGCTGGTCTACTTCTGGCGCCGGCTCAATACCCGGGCGGTGGCGGCGCAGATGATCATCTCCATCATCCTGACCGTGGTGCTTCCACTGCAGATTCCAAATCTCTCCGGCGCACGCACCGACTCCGAACTGACTATGCAGACGACCGAGCGCATGGTGTGGGTGGAATCCAGAGCGGTGCAGGAGGATGTGGCGGCCGGGCGCGCGGCGTTCGTTGGCGCATCGATGATGAGGGAGGAGCGGATTCCGCCGGCAGGGATCTTCTTTGAATCGGTGGTACGGCACGATCCCGCCGATACTGCCTCGGTCTGGGAGGGGCGCGGGCTGTTCCGCCCCCAGATCTGGATGCTCAGCAAGCTCGGCATCGATTTTAGAACATGGGACCGCCCGGCGATTCTGAGTGTCGCCCTGCTGTTCGACGCAATCGTTCCGTTCATTCTGCTGATCATCTTCTCGCTGTTCACGCGACGTAATTCGGAGGGCGTGCTGCGCGATTTCTACGCGCGCATTCATACCCCTGCCGTCGCCGATCCGGAGCTTGATGCACGGCTGGTGCGGGAAAAGATCGAGAATCCCGATCTCGTGGAACGAGACAAGATCTTCCCCGGCTCGGACTGGGAATTCTGGCGTCCCACGAGAACCGACATCATCGGTTTCCTGGTGTGCGTGGCGTTCGTCGTGCTGATCGTAGGGTTGTACATGGTGATGTCTGCCATGCTCTCACCGTAGGAGATGAACACGGAACGCAGCCGCGCAGCGGAGAATAATCGTATCAGGGGCACCCGTCGGGACACCGTCGGCGGCAGATCCGGATCGACATCACCTCCTTTCGCCCGATTTAGAGGTGGGAATGATAGAATAGCAACGGCTCCGTCATTGGAGCGTGCGGTATGGCCCTTTGCCATCATCGGCGTGCATACGGGTCGCGGTGGAGATACGTAATCACATGATTACCATGATCGGATATTCTCCGAATATTTTCGGTAAACGCCGATAAAAAATCCAAAGGATGTTTCCGGAGGCATTTTCATGGTGGGATCAGGGAAACGTGGTGAGGCGGCTATCCGCCGCACATGGTATGGGCGCCACCGGCATTACGGTCGGTACTCACGGCCTGGGCGCCGGAGCATACATGGTGCGGATCGAGGCGGAGGGACATCTGATGACCGCACGGGTCGTCGTCCTCGGCCGATAACCGGTCCTTTCCGTCATCAACGATAGCGAAGAACGCGTGCGCACCGGCGACTGGTGCGCACGCGGTGTTTTACGGCGGATCGATCGTGCGTCGTAAATTCAGCTCCGTGATTATCCGAACTTCATTTCGCTAGATTTCCGCACATCCATGTCCGACCTTCAGACCCAGCTTCCCGACACCAACTACTCCGTGATTATCCGAACTTCATTTCGCTAGATTTCCGCACATCCATGTCCGACCTTCAGACCCAGCTTCCCGACACCAACTACTTCTTCCTCGGCGACGGCCGCATCATGGTGGTGATTCAGTGGAGCCGGGCGCCGGAGGCATCCCCCTATGGGCTGATGCTCTACGATCCGGAACGGATGTCGCGCAAGAACGGCTCGCTGCTGTTTCATCCGGAGCTTGGGCTTCAGCGGACGATGCTGACGGTCATCGTCGATGGCGTGCGGCACCGCCCCCGGCATGAGGATGTGCGGGTGGCATGGGATCTCTCCCGCTCGCATGCCGTGATCATCCGCTGGTGGGCCGGCCCCGTGGAGGTCACTGAGCGTTTTCATGTGCAGGAGCCATCCTCCACTCTCGCACGCGATATATCACTGTCGGGTATCGAGGAACATCATGTCGAAATCGAGGGTGCATTGTATGCCAATCCTCTTTTCTTCGACACGTTCGGCATCCGGTCGGGGGGGGTGCTTCATGCCTCCGGCTATGCGGCCATCTCATTCTACGCCGTCCCCAAGGGGCGCGCATTCGAGCGTTTTCTGACAGTTCCCGCTGAACATGCCGGGAATGGCGTCGTCGCAACGTTCATCTATGCCATCGAGGCAGTGGGAACGCATGAATTTTCCCTCTATCCGAGCGAGCATCGCTTCCCGACGCTTGCCGAGCAGCCGGCGCCGGTGGTGGAGCTGGGGGCGAGCATGGCAGCGACACCGGACGAGACGGACATGCACGCCTCTCCTCCCTCGCTCGCCCCGCGGATCGCCGATCTCTACCGCATCTCGCGGCGATCGCTCCGTGCGGCAGTTTCGCAGCTCGGAAAGTTCGATGCATCAATCTGGCAATACGACTTCGAATGGGGAATGGATGCCGCGATGGTGGCAACGGCGGCGGCCGGTGCCGGACTGCTCGATCTTGCCCGTCAGGTCCTCGAAAATATTCTCCGCCGCCTCTCCAATGCCGAGGGGATGATAGCGGAGGCCAGCCGGTTCCGTGGTGGTGAAATGTCCGAGCTGAACGGCAATGGCGCCGTGCTCGACGCGCTGTGGCACTACTGGCGCTGGAGCGGTGATACGGGACTGCTGCACGCCCGCTGGCGCAGGATAGCGGCGATCGCCGATTATCCGCTTCGCGCGGAATTCCACCATTCGAGCGGTCTGCTGAAGACGCGCCGCGATCTCTGGGAGCGAACGCCCTGGATGGGGGTCAAGGAAGGCTTCGAGCTCGGCCATCAGGTGTTCTGCATCGTGGGATTGCACCGGGCGGGGGAGATGGCCGCCGCGCTGGGACATGCCGCCGAGGCCGTGCGATGGAAGGACGCCGCGGAACGCATCCATGATGCGATGCTGCACCATCCGACACTCTCGCTGATCGAGGAGGGGCGATTCATCCATCGCCGCCTGGTGGATGGAACCGTACAGACACATCTGGCGCCCGATCCCGGCTACCACGCTCGCGACTATGCCCCGTATATCCCTGTCGGCGCCGATATGACCGGCCCCCCGCGTTCCTGCGAACCCGATGTCGCCGAGGCGCTCCCGATCATCTACGGGCTGGTGGACCCCACGAGCGATGTCGTCCTTGGAACGCTCCGGGCGCTGGAGGCGCTGTGGAATCCCACAGGCATCGGCGGCTACGCGCGCTACAACATCGCCGCCGATCCCGATTCCCCCGGCCCCTGGTCCTTCGCCACCGCATTCATGGCCGCCGCCGAGGTCGAGGCCGGGCTCCATGAGCGCGCACGCCGTTCAATCTCCTGGCTTATGGATATGGCCGGCGCCGGAGGAAGCTGGTTCGAGTATTATGGTGAACGGCAGTCGCCGCCGTACCCGCCTCACGGCATCATCGTATGGGGATGGGCGCAATACCTGCTGCTGGTGGTGAAGCATATCGTGGGAATACGGGTGTCGGGCGATACCATCAGGATCACTCCGAAACTGACCGGCATCGAACACTCCGTCCGCTTCGGCGAGCATCGCATCGTCATATCCGTCCGCGGGCACGGCAGGGCACTTCTGAACGGCCTGCCCACGACGCTCGACGGCGGCACGGCGAGCATTGCGCTCCCCCTGAACTCGGACCATACGCTGGAATTTCTCCCGTGAAGGCAGAGACGCGATGAACAGCCGTGAGCGCCGGGACAGTTCTCCCATCATGGACGATGGGCGATCGACCACGGACCAGGCCCCGATCGGCGCTCCGATGATCGCCCGCGCTATATTCCAGTAGGGGCTCTTACGTTTATATTGCGGTTGTAACCGGCGGGAACGCATGCCGTAGTGCTTCCCGCCATGCTGCTGCTCCGGCTGTCGCACCACGCCGATGCGCCGGCGGGCAGCGGTCCACCAGGCATCGTGATGCGCCACTCGGTCTCCCGCGATTGCTTTCCGAACAGTGATATCATCCATCGGTTCGCCCGTGCATAGAACAATATTCGGCTCCCTGACCGTCGCATCGCTCATGTTCCTGGCATCCTGCGCAGGCACATCGCGCGACACGGCGCAACGTGCTCCGGAATCGGAGCAGCCGGCCCCCGCCCCGGCATCCACCCCGGCCCCCGGCGATACGGTTCATCCCGATCCCATGCCCTATCTCCCGCCGTGGAACTTCATGTCGCTCTCCACCGCCGGAATCGATACGTTCCTGGTGAAGCATCCCACCTACGACGGCCGCGGCGTCCTGATCCTGATCCTCGATACCGGCGTCGATATGTCAATAGCAGGATTGGAGAAGACGTCCACCGGCGAACAGAAGGTGATCGACGCCATCGACTTCTCCAACTCCAACGTGGTCACGTTCACTCCGGCAAAGATGCGCGGCCAGGGAGCGGACCGCACCGCAACCGATGGCAGCATGGATCTGAGCCTGAAGGATATCCAGCGGATGGAGCCTCCCCCGGCCGGCGACGAGATCTACATCGGCGGGATGGATGAATCGATCTACAGGAACAGCTCGGTACGGGATTTCGACGGCGACGGCGATGCCGGTTCATTCTTCGGCGCCATCCTCTACCGCGCGGCCGATGGCTGGCGCGTGGCGCTCGATACGGATGGCGATGGCAGCATGGCTGGAGAACGGGGAATCGCCAGCTACCGCGAACATTTCGAGACGCTGCAGTTCGCGCAGAAATCGCCGGGACTGAAGTCGCCGCTGACATTCGCCGCGAATATCGATCCGGCCTCGAAGTCGGTCGGCTTCCACTATGATATGGGGGGGCACGGCACGCATGTGGCAGGGATTGCGGCCGGGTTCGGCATCAACCGCGAACCGGGCTTCAACGGCGTGGCCCCCGGCGCCCGCATCATCTCCGGCAAGTTCTCCGGCGATACCGCCTCGGACAATACAGTCACCGGGAGCATGAAGCGGGCCTATGAGTATGCGGCGCATCTCGCCGATTCGCTCCAGGCATTCCACATCCCCGTGGTGGTCAACATGAGCTTCGGCATCGGTTCGGCGCTGGAGGGACGTTCCGATATCGAGAACTTTCTCGACGAGCTCATCCCCGAACATCCGAACCTCTATGTAGTGACCTCCGCCGGCAACGAGGGGCCGGGACTCTCCACAACGGGCATTCCCTCCTCCGCCTCCCGGATCATCTCGGTCGGCGCGGCGCTCCCGGAGGGCATCGGCCGCGACGGCTATAATGCCTCGCTGGATCGCGACATCATCTGGGACTTCTCCTCGCGCGGAGGCGAAGTTGACAAACCGGACGTTCTTGCGCCGGGAACGGCCGTCAGCACCATCCCGCGCTACGCATTCCAGTCGCGCGAAAGCGGCACATCAATGGCCAGCCCCTACACGGCCGGCGTGGTGGCGCTGCTGCTGAGCGCCATGCGGCAGGAGGATTCCGCCTGGATGCCCACGCAGGGATTGATCAGCCGGGCGCTGCGCAGCTCCGGAACCATCCTTCCCGATTATCCCCTGATCGAGCAGGGAGGGGGCATGATCAATGTCAACCGTGCCTACCAGATGTTGAAGAGCTACCGCAACAGCGGCTTCGCCGACGACTTTCAGCTCTACAGGATCACGACATTCTCGCCGAACTATCCCGACGGAAACGGCACCACGGCCTTCTGGCGCAGCAGCTACGTCCCGGCCGGGGACTGGCGCCAGACGTTCCGGATCTCCCGGTATATTCCCGACAGGCTCGCGGGAAGGGATGGGGAATTCTTCCGCGCCTATACGCTCGAATCCACACATCCCTGGCTGAGCACCGTGCAGAAGACCATCTACATCCGCGGCAGGAATGACATGCAGGTGGATGTACTCTACGATCGCGAGAAGATGCGGGAACCGGGCATTTATTCCGGACGCATCATCGGGAAACGTGCCAGTTCGGCGGGCACGGCGCCGGCGGGGGAAGTGGAATTTGAACTGGTCAATACGGTGATCGTCCCCTATACCTTCTCCCCCGACAGCAACTATACGGTGACTACGCCGATGCAGACCCTTCCGGCGGGCGTCACACGGCGCTTCTATTTCGCCCCCCCGGCAGGTGCGGCGGCCGTTACCTTTACGCTCGGCGTGCCGAAGGGGTCACGCTCCATCGTCTCCGGCAAGATCGCCAATCGCTTCGGCGTGACCTCCAACTATCTCCCCCAGGTGAAGGGAACCGAGCGGACGGAGGCGTCGAATACTCTCTCGCTTACCGCGCTCGGCGATGGCGTGATCGAGGTGGTGGTGCAGGCCGATGCATTCGAGGGCGCGGGAGGAAGCTCGGAGTTCACGCTTGGCGCACACTGCATCATGCTCTCGATGATGCCGGCCGTGGAACGGACCGGCTCCGCCAGAGTGCTGAAGCTGGAAACACGGGCGACGGGAACGGAGCCGGTGCGAGGAGATTTCAACTACATGGTCAAGGGCTACGGCCGCGTGGTGCGCGACACGATGAAGGGGGATACATGGTCGATGCCGGTGACAATGCGCAAGGGAGATGGGGCACTGTGGATCTCCACCACCTTTACCCCCGAGGCATACATGCGCTCCACCGACATCCTTGTCCGTATCGTGGACAACGACGGATTCGTGCAGGCGGAGGAGGCCATGAACACGCCATCCGCCTGGCTTTTCCTGCCGAATTTCTACCGCGAAGCCGACAGCACCACGTTCCGTCTGGAGATCATCTTCGGCTCGACGGAGTACGAAAGCATCGAGAATATTCCGGTCGAGATCAAGGAGCATCATGTGCGGCCGACCGATCCGAAATCGCTGGGTGGTTTCGGATCGGAACTTCAGCCCTATATTCCCAGAACGCTCACCACGAAACTCTCCTCGATCACTGGTACACCGAAGGGATACTACAATCTGGGAGAGATCGGCTTCAAGCCGCGCGGCAGCGACCAGACCATCTCGATGGAATTCACCTTCGACTGATGTGATGCCGCGCGCCGCATGATCGTGGCCCGGCAGATGCCCGGCCGCGGACATCCACCGGCCGGAGCGCGGAGACGCGCCGCATGAACATCGTACCACCGATACACCGGCTCGCGGATGCGGGCCGGCGCCGGCGTGCCGGAACGTTTTTCCGCCGTACCGGCCGCCTTCGTATACTATCACCATGACAGCGAACGATCCCGATATGAACACGCGAAATCTGCCCGAACGCGCCAGTCCACCGCGCAGAACCTTTGTGGTAAAGCGCCGGAAGGATACGGAGGGCCTGCCGAAATTCCGTATCCGCTACGGCGATGAACTGAACGCCGCCCAGCTTGCCGCCGTGGAGCAGATCGAGGGGCCGGTGCTTGTGGTGGCCGGAGCCGGAACCGGGAAGACACGTACGCTGGTCTATCGCGTGGCGCGCATGATCGAGCTGGGGATAGATCCGGAAAGCATACTCCTGCTGACGTTCACCCGCAAGGCATCCCAGGAGATGCTCCGGCGCGCATCCGCCCTGGTGGGACCGAAGGCGGAACGGGTGACGGGGGGCACGTTCCACTCCTTCGCCAATCTCACCCTCCGGAGATACTCGGGCGCGCTCGGCTATTCCGGCAGCTTCAGCATTCTGGATCAGGGAGACAGCGAGGATGTGATCAACCTGCTTCGCGCGCGCATGGGACTCGACAGCCGTGGAACGCGGTTTCCCCGCAAGCAGACGCTCGGCTCGATGATCTCGGCCTCCGTGAACCGCCTGATCCCCATCGAGGAGATCATCGAGGAGGATTATCCCCAGTACCGCAGGCTGGTGCAGGAGATTCAGGGACTGGCCCAGGCCTATCAGGAATACAAGCGCGGGCACGACCTGATGGACTACGACGACCTGCTGATCAACATGCTTGCGATGCTGGAGCGCTTCCCCGATATACGCGACCGCCTGGGCGACCAGCATCGCTACATCATGGTGGACGAGTACCAGGACACCAACAGGCTGCAGCACGAGATCGTACGCCTGCTGGCGTCGCGGCACCGCAACGTGATGGCCGTAGGGGACGATTCGCAATCGATCTACAGCTTCCGCGGGGCGAACTTCCGGAACATCATGGACTTCCCGAAGTCGTTCCCGAACGCCACCGTGATCACGCTGGAGGAGAACTACCGCTCCACACAGCCGATCCTCGATTTCACCAACGAGGTGCTGCGCCATGCCGCCGAGAAGTATGAGAAGCATCTCTACACCCGGCGCGTCTCCGGCGAGATGCCGACCATCATCTCGGCAGCCGACGAGCAGCTTCAGTCGCAGTTCGTGGTGCAGCGCGTGCTGGAACTGCGCGAGGAGGGGGTGGAACTGAATGATATCGCCGTGCTCTTCCGCTCCAGCTTTCTCTCGTTCGATCTGGAGATCGAGCTGAACAAGGCGAATATCCCCTACATGAAGATGGGGGGATTCAAGTTCATCGAAACCGCGCATGTAAAGGATCTGATCGCCTATCTCCGCGTGATCCACAATCCCCGCGACGTGGTGAGCTGGAACCGCATACTCCTGCTGCTGCAGGGGGTGGGGCCGCGCACCGCCCAGAAGCTGATCGAGGAGATAGCAGCCGACAGGCTGCAGATCGGCGCGGGAAGCGCGGAACTTGCCCGGCGCGTGGGCAACGATGCCGTCGGGACGCTCTTCGCCGCACTGACCGAACTGAAGGCGGAACGCCTTTCCGTGCCGGAGAAGGTGGACAGGCTGGTGGAGTACTATCGGCCGATCATGAAGGGGAAGTACGATGATTACAACAAGCGCCTGAAAGATGTGGAGATGTTCGCCGAGATCGCCGCGCGCTACCGTTCGCTGGCATCGTTCCTGGCCGATATGGCGCTGGAGCCGCCGAATGAATCGGTGATCGGCATGGAGGCGGGGCAGGAGGATGAGAAGCTGGTGCTTTCCACCATCCATTCGGCCAAGGGGCTGGAGTTTAACTCCGTCTTCGTGATCTGGGCGCTCGACGGGCGGTTCCCATCCATGTACGCCGCCGGCAGCCTCGACGCCATCGAGGAGGAGCGGCGGCTGATGTACGTGGCCACCACGCGGGCCAAGGACCGGCTCACCATCACCTATCCGACGAACATCTACGACCGCGAAAGCGGCGCAGTGCTCTCGAAGCCGTCACGGTTCATCGAGGGGATTCCGGAGGAGATCGCGGAGCGCTGGGTGGTCAGTGAGGAATAGAAACGGCAGGAAGCCGGTCCCCTAGAGATAACATGCGGAAACGGATACGCAGATGGTTATCAGGAGCAGCGAAGCAGCATAGTGATCGCGCTTTGCACCTCACCTCTCACGTATGAGAGGATTACCTTGCCGGTCTCAGGGGCGCGACGTCTCCACCCCGTCAGCGGAAACGCCGGGAATGCACGGAGCCCGGCATCACCTGCGCGGCCGGGGGACGGACCTGCGCGGCGCCTGCGTACCGTTCCCATTGGATTGCCGCGTCTCCGGAGCGTACAGTTTTTCGCAGATACGGGAGATCTCCCGCAGCTCCTGGGGCGTCAGGCGCTGTTCCATATCTTCATAAATATCATCGAAATCCGGCGTCATCCGCTCGATCAGCTCCAGCCCCTTCGTCGTGATACGGGCGATGGAGAGACGGCGGTCCTCGTCGGTGCGATCGCGCTCCACCAGTCCGGCGCGTTCCAGGCGGTCGATCAGCCGGGTGACATCCGGAGAGCGGTCCACCATCCGCCGTGTTATCTCCTGCCGGGGATGTCCCCCCGGATAGACGCCGCGAAGGATGCGAAGCACGTTGTACTGCGATCGTGTGATGCCATGCCGGGCGCAGGCCCTGTCATTCCATTCGTAAAGCGATCCGGCCGCCAGCATCAGATTCAGCATGGCCTCCTGCGCCTGGCGCTCGAATGATTTCGTCTGTTCGAGACGCTTCCGTATCTGTTCACCCATAGTAATCGGAAGTTACGTGTCCCGATGGTATATCCACCATGAGCAATTGTACCCCCCGCTATCGTCTTCCGAAGATCTGCGTGAAGTAGTATGTGCCGTCCGCGTTCCGCTCCACGCCGATCCCCGTCACGTTGAAATCCCCCTCGATATTTTCGCGATGTCCCTGGCTGTTCAGCCAGCCCTGCACCGCCTCCGTGGCCGGATCGTCGAACCCGGTGTTGAATGCCACGTTCTCGCCGGCGCCTGCCAGCGCTACCGTCTTCGCTATCTCCTCCACGCGATCCTCGAACCCGTCGTGACCAAACGGCGTACGCCCCACAGCCATGTTCGCGCTGTGATTGCGAGCCTGCGTCACCATCACCGGAACCATTTCGAGCGCGGCAAGCCCCTTCGACGCCCGGTATGCATTCACCTGCTGGTGCACCGATAACTCGATCGAGGAGAACTGGCCGCCCGGCACCGGATCGGCCGGATTATCGTCACCGCACCCGGCGGCAAAGACCATCACTATCAACAACGACAGCAACGGAAGAGATGTCACGAAGTTCACTACTGTTCTCCTCATATCAGGACCCATTATTGATACTGTGTGCTACGGAGACGTACGAGAAGCCCATCCCCGCCGCACGCGGGGATGGGGTTTCACAGATTCATCAGAACCAGCCGCTCCCGGCACCGCGGCATCAGTATGCGCGGCCGAAGAGCGCGACCTCCCTGGCCTCGCCGCCGGTCAGGAAGCAGATGCCGGTTCCCCCGGGCTGCTCCACGGGATAGCAGCGGAGCGTGGCGCCGGTCTCCTCCTTCAACTCACGCTCCTGCGCATCGCTGCCGGCCCACCAGACACGCGCCCACTTGTTGGCGGCGATCGCCTCGCGGAATTCCGTGGCGTCACGCACATCAACGATGTTGGCGTCGCGGAACTCGGTCGCCCGTTTCAGCAGCGATGCCTGGATATCCTCCAGCCACTGAACGGCCGTGGCCCCCGTTTCCGCGGTCGGAATGCCGAACTGCTTCCCTTCCTTTCCGGGACGGTCGCGGCGGGCGAAGACGACGGCGTCCTTCGCCACATCCTTCGGCCCGATCTCGATCCGCAGCGGCACACCGCGCATCTCCCACTCGTTGAACTTCCAGCCGGCGGTCTCCTGCTCGCTCAGATCGCTTTTCACGCGGACGCCGACATCGCGGAGCATCGCCTCCACCTGCGCCACCTTTTCGCGGACGGCGGGCTTCTCCTCATCCCTGTTCCAGATAGGAACGATCACCGCCTGCACGGGGGCCAGGCGCGGCGGGAGAATCAGCCCCTTGTCGTCACCGTGGGTCATGATGATGCCGCCGACCATGCGCGTGCTCACCCCCCAGGATGTCTGCCATACGTATTCGAGCTCACCCTGCTGGTTCAGATAGCGGGTCTCGAACGCGCGCGCGAAGTTCTGTCCCAGATTATGGCTGGTCCCGGACTGCAGCGCCTTGCCATCCCCCATCATCGCCTCGATGGTGTAGGAGCGGACGGCGCCGGCGAACTTCTCGATGTTCGACTTCCGTCCCGGCACCACCGGAATTGCCGCCTCGTTGATGGCGAAGTCGGTGTAGACGTCCAGCATCCTGAGCGTTTCCTCCTCGGCTTCCCCGGCGGTGGCATGGGCGGTGTGCCCCTCCTGCCACAGGAACTCCGAGGTGCGGAGGAACGGGCGCGTGCGGAGCTCCCAGCGAACCACATTCGCCCACTGGTTGATGAGGATCGGCAGATCGCGATAGGACTTCACCCACTGCGCATACATGTGGTTGATGATCGTCTCCGAGGTCGGCCGTACCACCAGCGGCTCCTCCAGCTTCTTCCCGCCGGCATGCGTCACCAGGGCAAGCTCCGGCGAAAATCCCTCCACATGCTCCGCCTCCTTCTGGATGAAGGAGTAGGGGATGAACATCGGGAAGTAGGCGTTCTCGTGTCCGGTGGCCTTGAAGCGCATGTCGAGCTGCTTCTGGATATGCTCCCAGAGCGCATAGCCGTACGGGCGGATCACCATCGTTCCTTTCACGGGACCATAATCAACCAGTTGCGCTCGCTGGATCACCTCGATATACCACGCCGAATAATCCTGGCTGCGCGGCGTAACCCCTTCCGACATAAAAAGCTCCTGTATTGAAAATTTGTGCGTGTGTTTCCTGTTCCGAAGTGGGCGAATATAGCGATGCCGGAGGTTGCGCCGAACCTGCCCGGCTTCGCGCATCACGTTCGCCGGAAAAAGTCCCGGATCGGAAGCGCGGCCGGCCGGCCGGGGGAACGGACATGGAACGTCATCACGGCGGCCCCGTGGTTATCATCATGCGGAGGGGAACCCTGCTCCGCGATACATGTAGTGCCGGGAAAAACTCCCCTCCGGCGGCGCGGCACCACTGTTACGGACTGTCATTACCAACAGGGGCATTCTTCGTAAGTTTGGACACTTTTTCCGTTGTTCCATGCCCTTTCGGGCCTATCCTCAAGGAGCAGAGCACACATTATGGCAGTTCGTGTCGCAATTAATGGCTTCGGTCGTATCGGCCGTCTGGTGTTCCGCCATGCCACGGCGCGCAAGGGGGAAATCGATTTCGTCGGCATCAACGATCTGACCGACGCGCAGACGCTGGCGCATCTTCTGAAATATGATTCGGTGCATGGACGGTTCCAGGGGACGATCGAGGTCGATGGCAGCGACCTGATCGTCAACGGCGACCGCATCACCATCAGCGCCGAGAAGACGATCGAGGGATTGAAGTGGGGCGATGTCGATGTGGTTGTGGAATCGACCGGCATCTACACGAAACGGGCCGATCTTGAGAAACACCTCGCCAATGGCGCGAAACGGGTGGTGCTTACGGCCCCGGCGAAGGATCAGATGGATGCGACGGTGGTGCTCGGCGTCAACGACGATGTGCTGACGCCCGATGTGAAGATCGTATCGAATGCGAGCTGCACCACCAACTGCCTTGCCCCGATGGTGAAGGTGCTGCTCGACAACTTCGGCATCCGCAACGGCTTCATGACCACCGTTCACTCCTACACGAACGACCAGCGCATCCTCGATCTCCCGCACAAGGACCTGCGCCGTGCACGCGCCGCAGCGGTCAATATCATTCCGACGACCACCGGCGCGGCCAAGGCGCTCAGCCTCGTGATTCCGGAGGTGAAGGGAAAGCTCGACGGCTTCGCGCTCCGCGTCCCGACCCCGGACGGCTCGATCACCGACTTCACCGCCATCCTTGACCGGACCGTGACGAAGGAGGAGATCAATGCCGCATTCAGGCAGGCATCCGAGAGCGGCCCGATGCAGGGGCTCCTGGAATACACGGAAGATCCCCTCGTTTCCACCGACATCGTCGGCAACCCGCATTCGTGTATCTTCGATGCGCTCTCCACAATGGTGATGGGCGATCTGGTGAAGGTCGTCGGCTGGTACGACAACGAGTTCGGCTACTCCCGGCGCATCGTCGATCTGGTGGAACGGATCGCGAAGCTCTGATGTGAGATGATGGATAGTGGCTGGCGGCGGGATGCGGACAATGGTTCGGCCGGCCTCCAGCCACTGCCGGAAACAGGGCGCGGCCGGGCGCACCACGGACCGGAGCAGGATCGGTCAGGGAATCCCTCCGGCGCTTCATTCTCCCGGTCGCTCACAGTACCGGCCCGGCGCGAATCACAGGAACGGAAATGACATCCAGCACCATACGCACGATGAACAACGTCAGATCGATCGATCAACTCGACCTCGCCGGCAAGCGCGTGCTGGTGCGCGTCGATTTCAACGTACCGCTCGATGACGCCGGTGCAATCACCGACGACAAGCGTATCACCGAATCGCTCCCGACGATCAGAAAGATCATGGAAAGCGGCGGCCGGACGATCCTTATGTCGCATCTCGGCCGGCCGAAAGGGGAACGCAGAGAGAAATATTCCCTCCGCCCCGCAGCCGAACGCCTTTCGCAACTCCTGGGCGCCGAAGTGAAGCTGGCCCCGGACTGCATCGGCGACGAGGTGAAGCAGATGGTGGATGCCATGAATGACGGCGACGTGCTGATGCTGGAGAACCTCCGGTTCCACAGGGGGGAGGAGGCGAACGACGAGGCTTTCGCGCGCCAGCTCGCCGAACTCGGCGATGTCTATATCAATGATGCGTTCGGCACGGCGCACAGGGCGCATGCCTCCACCGAGGCCGTGGCCCGGTTCGTGAAGGAGAAGGGAGCCGGCTATCTTCTGCTGAAGGAGCTGAAGTTTCTCGGCGATGCCGTGTGCAATCCGGAACGGCCGTTCGTGGCGATCCTCGGCGGTTCCAAGATCTCCGGCAAGATCGATGTTATCAACGCGCTGCTGGACCGCTGCGACAGCATCCTGATCGGCGGCGGCATGATGTTTACCTTCTTCAGGGCCCAGGGAAGGGAGATCGGCAGCTCGCTCGTGGAGGAGGACAAGGTGGAGGTGGCGCACGCCATCCTGGCCGACGCCGCGTCAAGAAAGGTCGATCTCGTGCTCCCCTCCGATGTCGTCCTCGCCGACAGATTCGCCGCCGACGCAGAGACGAAGCTGGCATCCGCCGACGACATTCCGTCGGGATGGATGGGGCTCGATATCGGCCCGGAAACCCGGCGCGATTTTTCTGACCGGATCAGGCGGGCGAAAACAGTGGTCTGGAACGGTCCGATGGGGGTCTTTGAGATGGAAAAGTTCGCCGCGGGCACGAAGGCCGTGGCCGAGGCGCTGGTGATGGCGACGGAGGAAGGGGCCACCACGATCGTCGGCGGCGGCGACTCCGCGGCGGCGATCGCGGAGCTGGGCCTGGCCGCGAAGATGACCCATGTCTCCACCGGCGGAGGCGCCTCGCTGGAATTTCTGGAGGGCAGGGAACTGCCCGGAGTGAAGGCACTCAAGTGATCGTCCGATATCATCTGCGACAATTATGTTGCGGTGAAATGATGAACCGATCGGGCTATCCTGCGTAGCGCCTCGTGCGGCCGGATACGACAATCAGCCCCGGACGCGAGCGTCTTCCAGACGTAATTGACCGACCCCTGATACAGGAAGCTACGATGTCCTACTACGGAAGCCGATTCGGCGGCAGTCGTCTCAATATGTTCCCTCCGGTGATCAAGTGGTTGCTGGGAATCAATATCCTGATCTTCATTCTGGATTCCTTCCTGCTGCCGAAGATCGGCGGGAGCGGCATGTCCATACTGCAGGTGTTCGGTGCGCTCTGGCCCGTCGGTTCCGAGCTGTACTGGCCCTGGCAGTACTTCACGTACATGTTCTTCCACGGCACGTTCACCCATATCTTCTTCAACATGCTGATGCTGTGGATGTTCGGCATCGAGCTGGAGCAGTTGTGGGGGTCGAAACGGTTTCTCCTGTTCTATCTGATCTGCGGAGTCGGCGCCGGCATTCTCCATAACATCGTCACGCTGCTGATGGCGGATGGCGGCCCCACCGTCGGAGCGTCCGGAGCCATCATGGGAGTGATGATCGCCTTCGGGTTCACCTTCCCCGATCGCATGGTCTTTCTCTTCTTCTTCCTCCCGCTGCGCGCCAGGTATGCAGTTCTCTTTGCCCTGGGGATGGACCTCTACGCCGGCGTTCTCGGCAGCCCCGATGGTATCGCGCACTTCGCCCATCTCGGCGGCGCCCTGATCGGCTATCTCCTGTTGAAGTTCGGTCGCATGAACATTCCTCTGCCAAATCTCGGCGGCGGAAACCGGACGTCCGGAGACGCACAGGGACCGAACGCCTTCACGTTCAACCGTACACCGCGCCGCACGGCCGATCCCCGCGTGATCGACGTCCGCTTCCGCGATGTGAAGGAGACGCAGCCCCGCCAGCAGCGCATCCCGTCGATGAATTTCGGCGCCGATCAGGCCCGCATCGACGAAATACTCGACAAGATTTCGGTCTCCGGCTATCAGAATCTCACCGATGAGGAAAAGGCGATTCTGCAGGAGGCCAGCAAGAAAATGCGATAGCATGACGCGCTGCACGGCGCTCCTCCCGGCGACATTGCGCATATTGCCCGGCCGTGGTGGCATGCGGCGAGATCCATGAACGATAACACGCACAGATGAATACGAACTCTCTCGAAATCCCGATCGTCGGACAGAACGGCACGGCGCAGGACGAACCCCCCTTCGCCACCGCTCCCTACCGCCGTCGCAGAACCCGGCGGGTGATGATCGGCAGCGTGCCGGTCGGCGGGGGCGCGCCGATCTCGGTGCAGACGATGACCAAGACAAAGACGGGAAATGCAGAAGCCACGGTGGCGCAGGTCAGACGCTGCGAGGAGGCGGGGGCCGACATCGTGCGCGTGACGGTTAACGACTGGGAGGCGGCCGAGGCGATCGGCGACATCGTGCGCGGATCGAATGTGCCGATCGTCGCGGATATTCACTTCAACCACGTCTTCGCGCTGAAGGCGATCGAAGGGGGGGTGGCGAAGGTTCGGATCAATCCCGGCAACATCGGCTCGCAGGACCGCATCCACCAGGTGCTGGACGCCGCCCGCTCGCGCGGCATCCCGATCCGCATCGGTGTCAACTCCGGTTCGCTGGAGGAGGATATCCTGGAGAAGCATGGCTATCCGACCGCCGAGGCGCTCTTCGAGTCGGCCATGCGCCATGCGGAGATCGGTGAGAAGTTCGGGTTCGGCGATATGATCATCTCGGTGAAATCGACCGACGTCCGGCTGATGATCGAGGCATACCGGCTGATCGCGGAGCGCACCGACTACCCCCTGCACCTGGGTGTGACCGAGGCGGGCACGACGCGCGTCGGCACCATCAAGTCGGCGGTGGGCATCGGGACGCTGCTGGCGGAGGGAATCGGCGATACGATCCGAGTGTCGCTGACCGATGAGCCGGAGCGCGAGGTGGAGGTCGGCAAGGAGATACTTCGCTCGCTGGGGCTTGCCTCGCGCGGCGTGGAGGTCATTGCCTGCCCCACCTGCGGACGTCTGGAGATCGACCTGTTCAAGGTGACGCGCGAGCTGGAGGATGCGCTGCAGGGACAGAAGAAGCCCGTGAAGATAGCGCTGCTCGGCTGTGTGGTGAACGGCCCGGGCGAGGCGTCGGAGGCGGATATCGGCATCGCCGCCGGCAAGGGCGTCGGCATCCTCTACCGCCGAGGCGAAGTCGTCCGGCGCATCCGGGAGGATGAAATCGTTGCGGCCGTGCTGGAGGAGGTGGAGAAATTCCAGCCGGAATGATGCGGGAAGATCGCGGAGCGGATTATTAAATATCTGCGGGAGAGAACGTTGACATGCATCCGTGGCATTCGGCCGAAGCTCGACCTCGGCCCGGACCGGGATGCAGGAAACGCAACTCCCCGCCAACAGATCTCAGAAAGCTTTTCCGGTTCACGCTGCTATCACCATGGAACCTATCATCGACCATGTTCAGATCACCGTCAGGGATATGGATGTCGCGGTGCCGTTCTACGACAGATTTCTTCCACTTCTCGGGTTCGATCCGAAGAGCAGGACCAGCGCCGTCATCGAGGAACATGAATTTCATGTGGTGGAATATTCCCATCCGCGGCTGGCATTCGCGATAACATCGCCGAGACCCGTATTTGCGGAGGAGATCGTCCATCGCAGGAAGCCCGGATCACTCCACCATCTCGCCTTCAGAGCCGGGTCCCGCACCGAAGTCAACCGGCTGTATGATGAAATGCAGAAGATAGGGGCGATTATAGTAAGCGCACCGAGAGAATATCCCGAATATACCCCGGCGCATTATTACGCATTTTTCTTCAAGGACCCCGAGGGAATCAAGTACGAGATCGTCTGCACCGTGCCGCCGGCGGAGTAAGGTGAAGGCAGGTATTGCGGCTCCGTTCGGGGACTGGCCCGTAGTCAGTCGAAGGGAAACTCTTCGTGGTCCTCATCACCGGTTGATTCTCATCGGCCTCCCTTTCATTGCGCGATCCGCTCTGTCACCACGGAGTTCAATGCCATGACCTCATCAACGGCGCTGCGAGCGAAGCTCGACGCCGGACGAACATGAGCGGGGATATGTTCCAGTCATCGCAATGATAATCCCGCCACCGTACAGAACCGGCCACTGGCGCCCTTCTGCGCCGCCCGCCTGCTATATCTCCATAACCTGCACCACCCCCGTTGCAGCAGTAATCCCCCCCAGCATCTCGCGGAAACGTTCGAGACCATAGCGAGCGATGAAATGAAGCGCATTCACTCCCCGCTCCTGCGGCGCGCCATTGGGCAGCAGCAGGGCACGGGCGCCGTTCAGGCGGTCGATCTCCGTCTGCTGCCGCCGTTTCAGCGCCGCCGCCAGTTTCTTCGCCAGATCCTCGACTCCCTTCCCCGCCCCCGCCCCGGCCGAGCCGAGCGTCTTCTCCAGCGTCGGGTCGATCCGGCGCGTTATCTCCTCCATCTCCCCGAACGCCTCGCGCAGTTTCGCCAGGGCACGCCCCTTCGCCTCCTCCAGCTCATCGACAATTGCGCGATCCACCACCAGCGCCGCGGCATCGAACTTCTCCGCCACCAGCATCTCCAGCGTCACGCTCTCCCCCTCCAGCACGCGGCGCACCTTCGGCTCCACGATCAGCACGAACGGCCGCGGCGCAATCGCCGGCGGCTCCATCCCGAAGCTCTCGTATGCCGGGCCGATCTGGCGCAGATATGCTACCTCGCTCGGCCCCCCCAGATAGACCACTGTCGGCAGAATCGCATCCTGCACGATGGGACGGAGCATCACGTTCGGCGAAAGACGCTCCGGGTGCTCGCGGGCGGTGCGCACCGCCTCCTCGCGGCTGATACGTTCATCGGTCCCCCTGATCTGATAGCTCTCCCCATCCGGCACCAGCGACCGGCGCTCCCCCTCATACGTAATGAAGAGACATCCGGGCTTCGGGACGATCGGCGTTGGAAGTCCGAGCGCCGCCAGCTCCACGGTCCGCGCCTCGATCGCCGGGAACATCCGCTCCGGTGCCGCCACCTCGCGCTCGAACACATCGGCTGCAAGCCGCTTCAATTCCGGGTTCCGCGAATTCACCAGCACCAGCGGCGTCGCCCCGAGCATCGCGTAGAGCGAGCGCGCAAAGCCGTCCGCAAGCGTTTCGGCATCGCCGGTCCTGTAGGCATCGGCGACAAGCTGCAGCGCATCATCGGTGAATTCACTCGACGGAAGCACATCGCGGAGCGCGGCGATCAGAGCCGCCGCCCCCTCCGCGCTGTTGCGCCGGTCTCCCACATGCAGCGGGCGCGCATCGCCATCATCGTAGGCGAGCGCATGGACATTGCCCGAACGGTCGAGCAGCGCAACTCTCCGCGCCTCGTCGAAATCATGGTCATCCGCTTCGATCCAGAACACCGGCACGAAGCGATGTGCCGGATGCAGGCGCGCCAGTTCCGCTGCTGCCCGCACCGCCCCGACAGCCTTGTAGAGCGTGTACAACGGCCCCCCCGCGATGCCCGCCTGCTGGCCGGTCACCACTGCATAGCAGTTCTCCCCCCGCAGCATCTCCGCCGAGGCAAGTGCCTCGCCGGGAGCATCCCACTTCCGCAATTCCCGCAGGAGCGCATCGGCGAGCGCGGCACGATGCGCCGTCGTGAAGCGATCGAGCCGGCGCAGCGGCACGGCATCCACGGAAGCGCTGCCGAGAATGACGCCGGGTTCGCCGGAGGGGACGGAAAGGAATGATGGATAGCCGGCATGGCTGCCGAGCGGCAGCGCATCGGGAACAGCCGCAACAGGCATGGGGGGTGGAACGGATGAGCTCATCGTCATCGGGACTTTCTCCGTGAATTCGAGGTGGCGCCGGATGTCCCCCGGGGTTGCGACGGGCGCGCGGTACGTTCGGGAAGAACATCGAGCAGCAGCACATCGCCGCTCACCGGCGGAGGCCCGGGACGTCCCGCTTCGGCGAAATCCCGCCTGTGTTCCCACGCGCAGAGATCGTACAGGGGGCACTCGAAACAGTGAGGACGCTGGGCCTTGCAGATCCTGCGTCCGAAGAAAATAAGATCGACATGAAACTGCCGTGCCTTCCCCTGCGGAATCAGCGGGCGCAGATCGTGGAATGTTTTGTCGGCAGTTGACGTTTGCACCAGCCCCAGCCTGTTGGCGATGCGGTGAATATGTGTATCCACGGCGCAGACATCGCGCCCCAGAGAAAACATCAGCACGCAGGCGGCGGTTTTCAGGCCGATGCCCTTCATGGAGGTAAGTTCGGCCAGCAGATCGTCATCGGATGTTTCATCCAGATGTGCGGGCTCGAAATCGCCATACGTATCACGGATGCTGTTGAGCACGTCGATGATGGTGCGCGATTTCTGATCGGCAAGGCCGCCGCTGCGGATCACCTGCGCAAGTTCCTCACGGTCGGCGCCGGCCACTTCCTCCCAGGTGGGATAGACCGCACGCAATTCCATATAGGCGCGGGTGCTGTTCACATCGGAGGTATTCTGCGAAAGGATGGTGGCGACCAGTGTCTCGATAAATGTCGATCCGTTGTCGTGGCTGCTACGGACTTTCACAAATGCCCTGAGACGCCGCGCTATTTCCGCCGTGCGATTCCGCCGTTCCTGATGATCGCTGCTGGCGGAAGGTTTCCGGATATTCGGCATCGTGGGAGAGAAAACTGGAGAAGAACTGAAGCAGATGGGAATGATCGTGAAGGAGATCCGGCGATACGACGTGGCTCGGCGGGCTTTCCCGCGCCAGCCGCACCGCACAGCCTCATATCATGAGGCTCCGTACTGATAACCGTCTCATAAAATGAGATGCCCCTTGACGTCACCACACGCCAAGGGGCATTCCCCTACCTCTTTTGTTTCACCACCACAACGAAAGGAGTATATATGAGAGAGAAGTCCTGACAATCTTACACTGTCCCCATACGTGTAAAACTATCATAGAGAGGCTTTCTAGGATATACCCTTGCTTGTTATAGCAAAGAGGCAACCAAATTTTCTATGTCAAAGCACGCTGGCTTTTCTTATAGCTACCTAGCGGGCACCGAAGTGCTCTACAAACTTAATGTTTCCAGAAGCCTGACGCAAGCACTGTTTGATGATTTTTTTACGATAGCGACCTGCCTGCGCGCGGAATGCCTGAACCATCGAACCCAGGCATCAAGACGGAAGGGGGGAATATGATATTGCGTCGTACACCGAGAATCTTTCCGTGCTCTTGCATACGGCGGTCGCAAGTCGGGGAAGGGTTATCTCATATGCTGGCGCGGCGCACCACGCCGGCAAGTCCCCGGGCATCGATCCGGGGGAGATAATAATATTCCCCTCCCAGCATTTCGGCAAGCCGCACCGCCTCCGACTGCGCTCCGAAGGTCTGTTTGGTATCAACCACCAGCGAACGGACTCCCTCGCGGCGATAGGCCATCGCCAGCCGTTCAAGCTCCTGACGCACATGCCGCCGGCGCACCTCCATGATCATGCCCGCCGCGCTCTCGGCCAGGGGAACATTGGCACGTCCATCGGTCAGAAAGACGACGAGCGTCTGCTCCACGCCACGCCGCCGCGCGGCCGCCGCCATCGCATACGCCTTCACCAGAGCGGAGGCCAGCGGCGTTCCCCCTCCGGTGGGAAGCACATCGAGGGAGCGTTTTGCACGTTCCACCGAATTCGTCGGCGGCAGCAGCACCTCCGCGTCGGCGCCACGGAAGGCTATCAGCGCTACGCTATCGCGATGTACATAGGCATCCTGCAGCAGCCGCGTGACGGCCCCCTTGGTCTCGCGCATCCGGTTCATCGCCATCGAACCTGATGCATCCACGCAGAAGATGAAGAGCGTCCCGGCGCGCTGGCTGTAGCGCTTCACGCGGATATCCTCGCTCCGCACGATCACCCTCCGTTCCTCCGCATCCCGCCGCGAGGTCTGGTGCGGAGCGGCCGCGCGCAGCGTCGCCCCCACGGCCACACGTTTTCCCTTCAGATCGTGCTGCACCGAACGCGTGTGCCGTCCGCGCCGCCATTGCTCGGAGGCTCCGCGGCTGCCGGGCGTCGTATTCCGGCGCGAGCCCCTGAAGAACTCCTCCAGAGCAGGGAGCCGCGCATTGAAATCGAGCGGCTCATGCACCCGCTCCTCCGGCTCCTGCCGGCCCCGCCCTCCCGCTTCATCCCCTTCGCTCTCCTCTCCCTGCCCCCCCCGGTTGCCGGCGCCTCCATCGTCGCGGCCGCCGTTCATCTGCGGACGATCGCCCCCCTGCTCCCGGGTATCCTCCGGCGGCCCCTTCTCTTCCTCCTCCTCCTCCGATCTCCTGCTTTCATCCGGCACATTCTCCCCGCGCGGGGCCAGCACCGTGGCGATTGCGAACTCGATATCGGCTTCTTCAATCCCCCGGACGCCGCGCAGCGCCGCATGAGCACGCGCGGCCTTGGCCGCAAGGATCTCGGCGCGATTTCCCGGCACGTTCAGCTTCAGCGCCGCGGCCACAAGCCGGCCCAGGACATCCTCCTCCACCCTGATAAGCCCGTGCAGCATACGGGCCGTTATCACCTGCTCCGCCAGCCTGCGTTCCCCCTCGGCGTAACGCTCGTGAAATCCGGCGGGGTCACGCGCAAAATGATCGAGCCGGGCAATCAGTTCCTGCACCCCCTCCGGAGAAAGCCCCTGCTCATGGCCGATCAGCAGCGCGACCTTGTCGGCAAGCCGCAGCGGCAGCTCACGTTCCGACGGCACGACCGTCGCCAGCAGGATGAACCGGGCGGGCTCGCAGGTGCTGAGCCCTTCGCGCTCGCAGCTCACCGACTCCCGCTCCAGCGCCCCCGCGATCACGCCGATGGACCGCTCGTCCAGCAGCGGAAGATCGTCCGCGAACAGGAACCCGCCATCCGCATCAGCGATCAATCCCCGACGCGCGACCCGCTCTCCCAGGGCGATCGCCGCATCGAAATCGAGCCCGCCGATGAGCCGGTCATCCCCGACGCCGACAGGGATCTGCACGAACGGCCGTTCCGGGTCCACATACTCCCGTACGAACATCCCGAAGCTCCGCATCAACGCGGACTTGCCGGTTCCCATCGGGCCGGCAAGCACCACCCCGCGCAGCGTGGGATCGACCAGCGTGCAGAGCAGAGCACGCCGCGCTACATTGTAGCCGAGAACTGCGGAAAACGGAAGCGTGAAGGTACCTGGGAACACTGATGGACTTCGCCCGCCGGCCCCTGAGGTCCGGATAGTGAATGTTCGAGAAGAGCAGCCGGTGGGACAACACATCACCATCCCCCTTTTCTGCCAACTTTGAACGTTTACCCTTGAACGTTGAACTTCGCCTGCACCTTCTCCACCGCCGTCGCGATGCGGCTTCCGGGATCTCCCATTTCCAGCGGGTCCTTCCGCAGACGATGGCGCAGGGAGAGCGGCGCCACGATCCGGACATCATCCGCGGTGACGGCATCGCGCCCCTCGAATGCGGCATGCGCACGCGCCGCGCGCGACATCACAAGCTCGCCGCGATGACCATCGATGCCAAGCTCCGCGGAGAGCGCCGCAATCATCGTCAGATGCCCGGCGGCGAGATGAACCCGCGCAACCCGCACCTGCGCTTCGGCGATACGCGCACGCAGGTCGGCGGTCTCCGGCTCCCACTCCGCCACGAAGGCGGCCGGGTTGTCGTCGAAGGCCATGCGGCGCCGGATGATCTCCACACGCCGGTCCACGTCGTATTCGGTTTCGATGCGGGCATGCAGGCCGAACCTGTCGAGCAACTGGGGGCGAAGCTCCCCCTCCTCGGGGTTGCCGCTGCCGACGAGCGAGAACCGGGCGGGATGGCGAATCGAGATCCCCTCCCGCTCCACGATGTTCACGCCACCGGCCGCGACATCGAGCAGGAGATCGACGAGATGATCCTCAAGAAGATTCACCTCGTCGATGTAGAGGAATCCGCGGTTGGCCCGCGCCAGCAGCCCCGGCTCGAACCGCTTGCGCCCGTGCAACAGCGCATGCTCGATATCGATGGTGCCGGTCACGCGGTCCTCCGTGGCACCGAGCGGGAGATCCACCACGGGCACATCAATCAGAACCTCCGGAAGATGGCCAGCGCCGGCGCAGTGCTCGCAGAGACCGGGCGCCTGACCGGGAACGCAGTGAAAGGGGCATCCCTCCACCACCGCGATGCGCGGCATGACATGGGCCAGCGCCCGCACCGTCGTCGATTTGCCCGTCCCCCGGTGTCCCATGATCATGACGCCGCCGATCGCGGGATCGACGACCGCCAGAATCAGCGCCCGCTTCATCTCCTCCTGCCCGATCACGGCGACGAAGGGATAGACCGGCGCGCCGCCGGATATATGCTGGGTCATACGTGCATCAGATCGATTGTGAGCAACAGGAACCGGCCATCAGCCGATTGTCGTTCGTGATTCGTAGATTCGCCCCCTGTGCGACCGATACCTCTGAATCACGAATTCTCGATGCGGCTGCGGGTAACCCCGCAGATGACCGCTCGTTTCTTCGGATGTACCATTCATCCGGTGTACGCCACATTCGCCATCGTGGAGCATGGGGAATATGCCGCCCGTCAGGCCATTCTTCCCTTTCTCGAACCTGATGAGGATGCCGTTGGTTCGTTCGTGGAACTGGAGCACCGGGCATCGGCGGCGGTCGGATGGATCGTGGAGATCACGGCCAGGATCGCCGACGTGGACGGACGCACCATCACCTGCGAGATCACGGCCACGGGACGCGATGGGATCATCGCGCAGGGACGCCAGCGCCAGCGCGTGGTCTCGAAGGAACGGCTGCGCCAGCGGATTGCGGCGTTGTATGAACAGCAGTGACTGACCCCGGCAGTATGATGGAATCGGTGAGCGGATTTGAATTTCTCCTTCTCGCCATCGCGGCGCTGATCCCGGTGGTCGGCTTCGTGATGACCCTGAGCCATGCGCGCAAGGGGAACCTGCGTCGCGAACAGCGGTGGCGCAAGAATCATGGCATCCTGTTCTGGGTGTTTCTTCCCGGTATCGCGGGCATGCTGACGGTGCTGGGAACGATCGAGCTCCTGCCGCGCGTGTTCGCGGTGATCGGCATCATCATGCTCTCGCTTACCACGTTCGCAAGCTGGTGGCTCCAGCGCAGGCATGAGGAGCGGAATCCCGAACTCTGAGTTCATGCACCTGCCACGGAGCGGTGCGCAGACCAATGGATCGCCGGAACCGGCTCAGGCCAGATTGTGGTACACCGCCTGCACGTCGTCATCCTCCTCGATCCTGTCGATCAGATTCAGCACCTCGTCCAGTTGTTCCTCCGATAGATCGACCGTGGAATTGGGGATGCGCTGCAGCTCCGAGCTGGTGACGTTCAGCCCCTTCTCCTCCATCGCCTTCTGCATCGCGCCGAAATCGGCGAACTGCGTCTGCACCGTCACCACCCCGTCCTCCACGGCGATATCCTCGGCGCCGTAATCGATCAGTTCCAGCTCCAGTTCCTCCACCTCCAGCCCCTCCGCCGGAAGCTTGAAGATACCCTTGCGCTCGAACATGAAGTCGAGCGAGCCGCTGGTGCCGAGCGTTCCTCCGCCCCGCGTGAAATACATCCTGATGTTGGCGACGGTACGCGTGGCATTGTCGGTGGCGCATTCGGCGAGGATGGCAACGCCGTGCGGGCCATATCCCTCATAGGCCACCTCCTGGAATTCCTTCTCATCCTTGGAGGAGGCGCGCTTGATAGCCGCCTCGATCCGGTCCTTGGGCATGTTCACGCCCTTGGCATTCTGAACGGCGACCCGGAGCCGGGGATTTGTGGCTGGATCGGCTCCTCCCTGCCTTACCGCAATTGCGATCTCCCTGCCGAACTTCGTGAAGGCCTTGGCCATCTTGTCCCACCGCTTTTCCTTGCGCGCGCGGCGGAATTCAAACGCTCTACCCATGATACTCTCTGCTGCCTGCAATAGTTCGTGATGATCGCCCGGACGGATGCGGCAACCTGGTACATTTACCGCAGTCCCCCCCTCCCGGCGCTTTACAGATTACGCGGGCATACCGCTTTCCCCGCGGCAACCCTGCCCGTGCCTACTCCTTTCCGTCCTCTCCCGGCGGCAGGGGATAGGTGGTGTCGAGCATGATCTTCCACTCCCGCGCCGAATTGGTGCGCCATATGCGGACGTAATATCCCTTCTCGGACTTCTGATCGGTCCCGCGCTGCTCGTAGCTGCCGTAGGTATATCCCAGCTCCCCCGATTCCGCGACGCTGGAACCGATCGGCTCCCAGGTCATCGAGTCAACATGAGCCTCAACGAACGCACGGATGGAATCCTTGTGGGTGCAGGGAATATACCCATTGCGATGGAGACGGGGGCGTCCGGAGAGGCGGCGGAAATATGCCTCCGCCAGTCCCATGCGTGCAGCTTCATCGAGGAATGCACGATCCGACGCCATCAGCGAGGCGCTGCTGGCATCGACGGCCGGGAATGGCGGCTTCACCGGCGCCATCGGACCCACCTCCAGCCGTGCGACCTTGATGCCGGACCCGGAATCGGGGGTCCGCACGCCGGCATCGATGGCCACCTTCCAGCTTCCATCCGCCTGCTTTCTCCAGACGGAGGCATAATAGCCGTAGGCAGGAGGACGATGCGCCGGACTCTGGTCGGTCAGAATATAGGGACCGGTGGTATAGCCAAGATCGCCGGTGACGGAGATATCCGCCAGGACCGGCTCCCAGTTGAGCGTCACCTGCTGCGGTTCGGACGGCTCGGGGGTGGCAAGTATCGCCTCCCTGGTCCTGACCGGATGCGGCTGAAAGTTGATGCCATCCTCGGCGAAGAACGCCAGGAATGACGCCCTGATCCCCTTCTCCACGCTCATGCGGGCAAAGCCGCGCTCGGCATCCACCAGCGTCTGGAGCTCGGGAGAGGGTTCACGAAAGAACCGCTCCGTGCGATCCGGCTCCGAAGGGTGCGGCTGCGCGGTGATGCAGAGAGGGACCATCAGCAGGACGAAAAGACTGGAGAGAACACGGTATATCATGACGCCATATGATTGTTCGACAAGAACTACAATACCGGCGCGGCCGGTGTACAGTGACGATGGAACAGGCAGCCCGCTATTGTACGCCGCAGCGATTCCCGAGCGGGTGCGCTGATGCCGGCCGGTTGCACGAACTCCGGAAAGTTACGTCCAAACTTCCGTTCACAGGCAAGGGAATGCGGTGAAATGGTGAGGAATACCACGGCGGCGGCGGCCGGAATTTCTCCGTATCGCAGCAATCCTCCCGGCGCCACTACCCGGCGGCGATCCCCATCATGAGCGCCATGCCCGCAAGCACCACCACGACTCCGGTCCTCCGGGGAAGGCCGCTGCGCAGGAATGCGACTGCCCCCCGCCCGGCCTCCGGCCGCCTGATCGGAGCATCATATCATGTATCATCGTCGTGCCCGTTCATACTCACAACATATCCTCCCTGGTAACACGACAACCCCGGAAAGGTCTCACCCGTCGTCCCTACCGGCATCCGCTCATTATTCCGTCATGGTCGCGGATATAGCCCCCTGCATGAAGCGATTCATCACTGCACATGCAGAACGTTCTCCCGCGACATGATGTGAAGCACTCTATTCTCCGGCAGCGCGATCCCGGAACAATTCCCGTCGCATCACATGCGGAACGGAGGATCCCCGCATAGATACATAACGGGCAGTTCATCCGGCCGGCTCCTCAGGTATTCGCCTCCTTCTGAAGCGCGCGGGCAAGCCCGCGTACCTCGCAGCCACCCACCACCACCTCGGGAGTCCGGTGCCACGCGGCACATTCGCGGAGCGCCCCCGCCACATCCGCAATCAGATCGCCGGCCACCTTCACTCCATCTTCAAGATGCAGGTTCTTCACCTCGAAGCGTCCCTCCTTCCGGTGCGCCTTCGGCTCCAGCCTCCCTATCAGCTCGCCGCGCCTGAGGATTGGAAGGGTGAAATAGCCGTAGCGCCGTTTATGCGCCGGCGTATAACATTCGAGGGTGTAGTCGAAATCGAACATGGCCCGGGCACGGGCGCGGTCCCACACGAGCGGATCGAACGGCGAGAGAAGAGTGGTGCGTTCGGAGCGGAGCCGCCCGGCGGCGGCCTTCGTCACGAGCGGCAGGTTGTCCGGGTGAACAAGAGCGGGAGCGGCCCATCCATCCACATCTATCTCCAGCAGCTCGCCCCCCTTCACCAGCGATGCCACCGCCTCGCGCGTTTCCTGGTTCCTGGTTCTGAAGTAATCGGCCACCCAGCGGCCGGAGGTGACGCCGAGCGCGCGCACCGCCTTCAGCGCCAGGCGCCGGTAGACCTCCGCCACCGGAAGAAGCTCGCCATCGTTCCACGATGGAAGCACACGTTCGCGCAGGTCGTAGATACGCTGGAAGTTGTGCCGCCGCGCCACCATCACATCGCCACGGGCGAAGAGCATTTCGAGCACCCGCTTTTCCGGTTTCCATGACCACCATCCGGCGGATATCCCATCGTCGCGCGTGAAATCAGCCGAGCGGACCGGTCCGCGCTCGCGAATATGCGCCACGATCGGGCCCACCTGATCGCCGTATCTATCGAACCATTCCGGTTTGTATCGCCATGTCATGGAGGCGACCTGCATCATGCGGTAGCGATAGAGAGGATAATCCTCGATCGGCAGGAAGCTGGCCTCATGCGCCCAGTATTCGAAGATCGCCCCGTCGGCCAGAAGCTGGTCCAGCCATTTCGGATCGTAGTCGCCCAGACGGCTCCAGAGAACGAGATAGGGGCTGCGCGCCACAACGTGAATGGTGTCTATCTGCAACACCCCCATCCTGCGGATCGCTGCCAGAACCGCTGACCTATCCGGCCTGCGTGCCGGAAGACGATGAAGCCCCTGCGCGGCCAGCATCAGCGAGCGCGCCGCCGTGTGAGAAAGTTTCGTCGGCATTCGCATGTGTGGTTGAACGGATGGCGGCGGAAACTTCCGGGGAAGGATATGCCGGCGGATAATGCTCCCGCCGTCCGGGTCTCCGGTCCATCGATGGTCCGATGCCGGCAGAGCATGGAATTCCCGGCGCCATCTGCCGGATGGACGAATTTCCTGTATTCCAGGAGATGAATGACATCCGGATCGCTGCAATCTAACATGATGGCGCCGAAGAGAGAGGGAGAAGGAGAATGGCCGACGCGCGCCGGGGAATGCCGCCGCGGTGCAGAGCGGGTACGGACCGGCTCTCGATCGCATATCCCCCATCACGACCTGTACGAGTAATGCCACGGCTCGCGCGGCGCCGCCAGCGGGCCGACGAACCTGCTGCTCGCCTGCGTCACAGCCTCCTTCAGCTTCTCCGTCCAGCCCGGCCTGTCCCAGGCATCACGAACGCTGGATGCGTCGGTGCCGGCAACGATTTGATCGCCCTGGCGGATTACGAAATCGAACGCGCGAAGCTGGCCATGCTCGGAGAATCCGGGAACGGCGGCGGTGGGCACCTGGATGACGGCGCGTCCTTCGAGAAAGCTCCGGAACGCCGCCACATCGCCGACGTCCGGGGCCCCGGCAAACGCGGAATCGTCAAGAAGATTCATGCACTGCTGCAGCAGCGCTCTCCCCGATGCCGCCACCGAGGGAGCGCCGTTCCAGACAGCGATCTGATCCTCCAGCATTCGCACCTCGGTGTTCACCTGAAGCGTATAGCCGGGATTCAGTTCGGCGAACCTCACCTTCACCTTCGCCACATCGGCCATCGCCGCACGATACTCGGCGGTCTTCCTGTAGCGGATGATCTGCTGCGGAGTCCATGCCCAGTATTGATCCACCTGATCGTTGCGGCGCAGATAGTACTTCAGCGCAAGCAGCCTGCGGTCCGCCCCGTCGATCCATTTCATCGCCTCGCGGATACGGCCATCCAGCCGTGCGGCAGTCATATCGATATAATCCTGCACCACACGATGAGCGGCCGGGACGGGGGCGGGACGTCTCAGCGCCGCAGCCTGCGGCATCGCATCGGTTCCCGCGTCGATGCCGGCGAGCACCAGGTCCAGCCTGGCGGTCTCGGCAGCGGCCGCAAGAAGAGCCTGGCTGGCAGCATCGTGGACTTCGACGGGAGGAACCAGATTCCTTGCTACGATGCGTACCGGGAATATGACCGTATCGACACCATGCCCCGTCATACCCACCGGCAGCGGAAAGCCGAATGTCTGCGCGGCGAAAAGTACCGCAGTGCTTACCACAAGAAGGCGGATGTTCACCAAATACATCTCCTCCACGATAATACCCGGGAGAGGCGGAGCCGATCCCCGCGGCCGGACGTTCCGAACCGGTACTAAAAGACTCGAAAACCGCGGCGAATATTATACCAGGGTCCGGGTACAAGGAAGCGGGGAACCGCCGGAGCCTCTGCCGGACACATCCGCCCCTTATCGTGATAAGATGTGAACCTGTCGGCGGAGTCGAGCAGCATACCGGATGCAGGGACGCAATTATTATCAATTTGTATCGGGATATGTGTAACTTTCCCGGCGGTTTCCCGATGTAACACGAAGGCTGCCACCGGCATGATTGCGAACAGCGAAGATTTAGTATGTTCGTTTGCCGGAAAGGCGGGCGCATTCTCCTGATTCCCTGCATCGCTCACCCGCGTGTGCATTCCAGGCTTCGGCCGGTTTGCCGCAGCCTCATCGATACCGCAATGACGTGGAGCATCCATGATGAATCACGGGAACCCTGTACGCTGCATCACGACAATCGTTCTTCTCGGCCTGTCCATGTCCGTCGCGGCATATGCGCAGGTTGGGAAGGAGCTGTTGAAGCGCGCCGATTCGCTTGTCACCGCCGGGAAGTACGATGACGCTGTCGCGCTGCTGGATGTCGCCGTCGCCCGCAATCCCGGGAATTTCATCTATCTGCTGGCGCGGGGCCGCTCGCATGCAGCCTTCCAGCGATATGATGATGCCCGCCGCGACTATCTCGCCGCGCTGGCAGCCAATCACGAATGCGCGCTCTGCATGATCGATCTGGCGGCGGTGGAGGCGGTTTCCCTGCATCCCGATCTTGCGCTCGAACTGGTGAACAGGGCGATCGACCTGCGCAAAACCCTGGACCGGGAGCGGACGGCCGAAGCCTATCATCTCCGCGCACAGGTGCACGAAACGCTCGGCGACCGCGTGGATGCCCTTCTCGACTACAACCGGGCCGTCCGGCTCGATCCCGATAATCCCGACTATCTCATCAGCCGTGGCATGTTCCATCTGCTCGGCGGAGATACCGACGAAGCATTCCGGAGCCTGAACGCAGCAGTGCAGGCCGCCCCGCAGATGGCGAAGCCCTATTTCTACCGCGCCCGCTACTATGCAACGGTGCGCGAATGGGAGAAGGGGATCGCCGATCTCGATCGCTGCATCAGGCTCGACCCATCAAATTCCGACATCCATCTTGCCCGCGGCGCCATGTATCTCGGCATGGGCAGGCCTGGCGAGGCGCTGGCCGATTACGACGTCGTCATTGCGCATCACCCCGACAACCCGGACGGATATTACAACCGGGCGCTGGCGCGGCTGGATCTCGGGGATCTCGAAGGATCGTGCAGCGATTCCCGGCACGCGCTGGAACTGCTGCGGGAAGGCAACAGCGATCCCGGCATGCTCGCGGACGTACGGCGCAACCTTCAGCAGGGATGCGATTCCTCGGTTTCGGAGTATTATCTCCAGCATGGGATAGCGGCGTACAACCGTAACGACTTCACCGGAGCGATCAGCACCTACAACGAGGGACTGGCGCAGTTTCCCGGCGACCCCATGCTGCTGTACCTGCGCGCGAACGCAGCGCTTGCCGCGGGACGCCATGCGGACGCGGCGCGCGACTACGAGGCGGTGCTCGCCATGAAGGGCGAGTTTCTGGAGAGGCTGTCGGCGTCATCCGGGAGCGATGATCCGGACGATGCCGGAAAACTCCGCACGACCTCGCTCCTCTCGGTCTACCACGGCCTGTTCGAGGCCCGTCAGGAAGCGCAGAACTACGATGGAGCGCTGGCGGCGCTCGATATGGCGCTTGCGCTGGTGGCAAACGAGAAGGGGCCAAACCTGGACAAGCTCTACCTGGAGCGGGGGGCGCTGCTGCTGCTGAAGAACGATCGCAGCGGCGCGCTGAACGATCTGGACCAGGCGATCGCGCTGAATCCCCGGCTCGCCCCGGCCCACCTTTTCCGTGCGATGGCGCTGATCGGCGGGCATCCGTCGGGACTGCGGCTCTCCTCGCTCCGGTTCGACGCCGGGCAGCAAAGCGCGCCATCATCGCGGATCGATGTAACGGGCAATGCGGATCAGGATGGGCAGGAGACCGCGCTTTTGAACGAGGCGCTGGGAGCATGCAACCGCGCCATCGAGCTGGATGCAGGGCTGGGACAGGCCTACCTTGTACGTGGCTACATCAAGATTCTGGCGGGTGATGACGATCACTGCACGGATCTTCGCCGGGCAAGAGATCTCGGAATCACGGAGGCGGCGACGCTGCTTGGTTCCCACTGCCTGTAGGGCCGGACTATCCGCCGTCATTCCCGGCGACGGATTTCCTTCATATCATACATGCCGGCGGCCATCGCGCCAGAGCGACGGCCATCCGGGCCTCGGAGAGCACTTCATCATTGGTCGGATGAATACGTACCCCACTCCGACTTTCATGCTCGTGACGATGCGCCGGGCGATTCATGATGGCACAGCTACCCCGGTTGCTGCATGCCATGTCATGGAATGCGCATACCGCAGACCGTCGTCATGTAGTCCCCCATTTACCATTTGACGGTGAACTACTCCGTACCGGCGAACCGCCGGGCGGGAACAACCGATCCAGAGGGCATGCTCCCAGCAGGTTAGGGGGCAGGGCCTTTTTATCATTTTATAGCAGGAGAATCATCATGAAGGAACTGGAGAAGGAGAAGGAGATGCAGGTACCCGGCGTGGACCCCCAGGGCAACTGTGTCGATGTATCCGACCTCGCCTATCCCGACGACTTCAATATCGTCGTCAAGGTCTACGATGACCAGGGCACGTTGCTTACCACTGTCACCTGTACCGACAACGGTGAATTTCCCTTCACCCTGGATGCGGGTGTCAACCTGAACAAGCTCAGTTTCAACGTCGGGTATGAAGGCACAGGCGCAACCTCTGTCACCTATCTGTCATGCACCTGTTCCACGAACTGTGTCTGCCAGTTCTCCATTCCGACGGGGAAGGCATCAGTCAGTCCGTACAAGCCCCCGCAGAACCGCCACATCCGGGTGACGATCGTGCGTGTCATCGTGGACCCGGCCCCGATCACCGCGAAGGACTAGCCCCGGAGGGATATCTGCCTCGATCGAGCATGAACTGTCGCCGCCGTGCCGGATCTTCCGGCCGGCGGCTGTGTTTGATGGCATGTTTCGTGGCATCATGCACCTGCCCCCCCGGCTCCCCTCCATCACTCCGGCATCTTCCGCCCGCGCGAGTCCGCCGCGGTTTCGCTCCGCTTCGAGCTTCTGCTTTTCAGCCGCCCCTTCTTGCCGTCGAGGGCTGCGAGAAGAGCATCCACATCGCGGCGGCTGGGATGTCCCGCTATCACATGCTCGGCAAGGATGGCGCGGGAACGTTCGCCGAATGCCCGCGCGGCGGCGGCATCCCCCTTGCGGAGATAGAGCTCGGCGACCTCGACGAGCACAGTTCCGAGATAGACATGACTGGCGGAAAGGCCCCGCTCCAGCACGGCAAGCGCCTCTGCATAAAGCGTCTCGGCGCGATCGAGATCGCCGCGATCACGGCGTATGAGCGCCATCCCGGCCGTGGCGAGCGCGGTATCGGGGTGATCTGATCCGAAGAGCACCTCCAGCATCCGATGCGCCTGGTCGAACATTTCCCCGGCGACGTCGAGATCGCCACGCAGATAGGTGGCCTTGCCGAGAAGGCTGAGCGTGAGAGCGATGTCGGAATGCGGTGAATCGTAGGCCCTGCGCTGAATTTCCAATGCCCGCTCCAGAAGCTCGGCGGACCGCCCCGGATCAGCGCGTATGACCGCACTGGCAAGATTGCAGCATGCGGTGGCGGTGGTCGGATGCCCCGTGCCGAGCGATCGCTCCATCATCCACAACACCTCCTCGAAGAGCTTCGCGGCCTCCTCGTACCTGCCCAGCGTCTGCAGCAGAGCGCCTAGATTGTTCAGCGCAACCGCCCTGAAGGGATGCTCGCGACCGAACGCGCGCTCCCAGATGGCGAGCGTCCGCCGGCAGAGCGCCTCCGATTCCTCGTAGCGCCCCGTGTCCAGCATCAGCCCGGCAAGGTTGTTCAGATTGGCGGCGACGTCGGGATGGTCCACCCCCCGGTTCCTCTCGACGATCGTCAGGGCGGACCGGTAGAATGCCTCGGCCTCGTCGTAGGCACCTCTGGCGCAGAGCACGCTGGCGAGATTGTCCATAGTGTTCGCCGTGGCAATCGCATCGGCCCCGAGCACCCGCCGCTGCACTTCGAGCGCTGTCCGGTAATACCGCTCCGCCTCGTCGAGACGCCCCATGCCGTGCAGCAGGCTGGCCAGATCATAAAGATAGGCGGCCGTCTCGTGATGCTCCTCCCCCAGCACCTGCCGGCCGAGCTCCACCGCCGCGCGCATCATCGGATAGGCATCGTCGTAGCGCCCGGTGGTGTGCAGAAAATTCCCCAGCCTGTTCAGCAGGCTCGCCCGCTCCCGCTCGTCGATCCCCACCTTCTCGGCGCCGGAGACGATCCGGCGGCAGGCATCGGCCATCTTCTCGGTTCCCCCCATCGCAATCCAGTACCCCAGGAGCTCATAGTGATGTTCCTCCTGCAGAAGATGGCGCACCACGGTGACATCTTCGAGTTTATCGGCGAGAATGTCCCATGCCTCGGCCTCGCGCAACTGCCAGAGCAGCTCGCTGGCGCTCCGCTCCTGATCGGGGAGGGCGCCGAAGTAGTCGGCCAGACGCCGGTGAGCATTGCGGCGCAGAGCGGGATCGGCCAGATAACGCCCCTCCACGCCACGACGGAACTGTTCGTGGAAGAAGCGCAGCCTGCCGTCGGCGCGGAAGAGATAGAACTCCAGCGAGGTGAGCAGATCGGAGAGATCGAGCCGCGAGCAGCCGACGAGCACCTCTAGCTCGCCCTCGCTCAGTCCGTTCCGGGCTCCCCAGATCGCCTCCATTATCCCGCGTACCAGCGATTCGCCGTACTCCCTCTCCAGCCGTTCCAGCAGCCGCTCGAACAATTCGCCGACATCCCGCGCCGCCGCGAACGGTTCCGCGCGACGGTTCATCCTGTCCAACCCTCCGAAGAGCATCACCTCCTCCAGGCGGGCGCGCAGGTAGAGCGGGTTCCACGATCCCTCGTCGCTCACAATCCTTCCTATCTGCTCTGCATTCAGCTTTCTCTCGCGCCCGGCCAGCGCCCGTTCGCCGATTGCAAGACGCTCGCTCATACTCAGCGGCTCCAGCCGCAGCCCGGGCCATCCGCTTCGTTCCTCCCGTCGGATCACGGCGGGATCGGTGGTGGAAAGGATAAGGCGCACGCCGGAGGGAATGTACCGGGGAAGCCACTCGGCCTGTTCGTCGCCGGGAAGAAGCGCGCTGACGCCGTCGATCACCAGCAGCGGCCCGGCCGGCGCCCCCTGGGCAAGCCAGTAGGGGAAGGTTCCGATAACCTCCGCATCCGCGACGGGAACCGGGTCCTCGATGCCGGCCACCACCCGCAGCTCCCGCATAAGGCGGCGGAGCACATCGGCGCCGGTTTCGCTGGCCCCTCCCGCTCCCACATGATGAACGATCACCGGGCGCTCGGGATGGCGTTTCCGGTACTCGGCGGTCCAGCACGCCAGGAGCGCGCTCTTTCCGGAGCCCGGCAGGCCACTGACGACAAGGGGAGGATCGGACGAGGCGGCATATCTGTCCAGATGCCCCAGATGATCGCGTCGGGGAACATACCCGCGGCGGCACGAGGCGGCGAACACCTCGTGCGCACGGCGCTCCTGCTCCAGATAGGACGGGGCGAACCGAACCGGGAAGACGCGGTCGATGATGGCGAGAAGATCGTCGCGAACCCAGCTTCCCAGGGTGGCAGGATCGGGAAAACTCTCCCGGACCCTGAAGCCTCCAAGTTTCAGGCGTTCCTTCAGCTTCGCGATGCGCTGGCCGCCGCTCGCCGCAGCTTCGGCGGGCGCATTCCCGCGACGGGAATAGAAGAGTGCGCGATCGGCCATGCCCGGCTGCGCGAGAATCCCCCGCTCTATCTCGATCTCCATCAAGCTGCGCTCGCCGTCGGCCACCGCCGGCAGCCAGGGATACCGGGCGCGAAGATCGGCATCACGCGCCACGACAGCCGGATCGGGCATCCAGCCGGTCTGTGCTCCCAGCAGCCCTATGACGTAGGGACGCCGGAGATGGATCTCATCCAGACTCAGACGGAGCAGACGGTCCCACTGCGCATCGCCTGGCGCAAGCCCGTGACGGAGGTCGATCCCGGTAAACTCCACGCCACGAGCCCGGCAGATGCTTTCGATCTCGGGAAATATGTATGCCAGAAGATGCTCGCGCTCCTCCTGCATATCGGATGCATCGGACGAGATGAACACCCGCAGTTCGCGCAGCTCCTCGATGGAAGTAATCGCCTCGGTCATCATTGTGTATCGGCCGGCGGCGCCGGCGCGCAATTGAGTGGCCGCCTCAGATCGAGGCCAGATGCAGGATGAGATTGGTATCGGCCGGGAGTCCCATCTTTCGCCGGATGCGGTAACGGTGATTCTCCACCGTTCGTTCCGAGAGGTACAGAAGATTTGCTATGTCCTTGGTCGCCATGCTCAGCTTCAGCAGCACGCAGACCTTTGTTTCAGTCGTCGTAAGCTCAGGATAGCGATCGGTGAGCACACGGATGAAATCGCGATGCAGATCGAAGAGATTCTCCTCCCCCCCTTTGCGCTGTTCCCTGTCCTCGCGCGTGGCCTCGATCCCATCGATCACCGTCTGAACCAGCAGGCGGGCATCGGCCGAGCCATCGGAGCTGCGCGCAAGCTGCTCCTTCAGCATGTCCAGCAGCTCATCCTTCTGCATCATATTCAGCGTAAGGGCATTGAGCTCACGGACCTTCTGCTCCACCTCTGCCTGGAGCTGGTCCACCTTCGCACGGTACTGGTCACGCTCACGTTCGGCGCGGGCCAGTGCAAAGCGAATCTCCATCTCGGTAACTGCGCGCCGTTTCTCCCGCCCCTGAAGCTCGTCACGCATGCGGACGAACACCTTGTAGTGTTCCAGCGCGCTGCCGCTGTCCCCCATCGCCTCGTAGGTCTTGGAGAATGCCTCATGGGTAAGATATTCCAGCCGGCGCTCGCCGACCTGCCGCGCGCCGGCCAGGGCCCGTTCCAGATCGGCGATGGCCCGCCAGTGTTCTCCAAGCTCGCGGCGGCAGTTGCCGAGACCGACGAGCGCCACCACCTGAAGCTGGGCCTGATCGCTCCCCTCGGCCAGTTCGAGCGCCCGCTGGAACCCTGCCACCGCCTCGCGGAGATGTCCGCTGCGCTCCTGGCAGGTGGCCACGGCTATCAGCGCCCCGGCCTGTCCCACGCGATCGCCAAGCTGCTGGTGGATCACCAGCGTGCGCATGGCGGCATCGAGCGCGGATGCATGATGGCCGAGCGTAAGATGAAGCGCGCCGAGATTGCCCAGCACCAGTATCTCCAGATAGGGGCTTCCGCACTCGCGGAAGATTTCGAGGCTCCTGTTGAAGAATCCCAGTGCGGAGGTGGAATCCCCCATCTGCGAGTAGAGCAGCCCGATGTCGTTGCAGATCACGCCGACGGATTCCGGATCATCCAGCGTCTCGCGAATCGCCAGGGCTTCGAGCTGGTGCTCCAGCGCGGCCACATATTCCCCCACATCGCCGAGCACATTGCCGAGCGCCGCCAGCGCTGCGGCCCTTCCCCCCCGTTCGCTCTCCCCCTCGCACATCGCAAGGCTCTCGTGGTAGGCGGCCATCGCCGCATGATGGTCATTCAGACGGATATGGATGCTTCCCATCGCCAGCAGGATCTCCGCCCCCTGACTCTTCTCCCCCAGCCCCTGGCAGATGCGCAACGCCTGGCGCAGATGCATGAGCGCCTGATCGTATGCGCCTGAAACGACGGCGCAGATGCCGAGCTGTCTCTGGCAGATGGCGATCGCCTCGCTGTCGCCGAACTGAATCGCAAGATCGAGAGCCTCCTCGGCGAGCGGAAGCAGGTAGGGAGCGCTCAGGCTGGATTCGCCACGAAGCTGTGCCAGCAGGACATCGAGCCGCAGACGACGCTGTGCGGCGGTGGCGACGGTCCGCACACCTCCATCCTCCTCGGCATCGCTCTGTTGTACTACGTCGTTTGTCATAGTATGCATCCGAAATCAAACGCTCCAAGTTCGTCGTGCGGATGCGGTAGTTCAAGAACTCGCCCCCGATCCGGGACGCGGGAGCGGAATATACGAACCCCGGCAGGTAATCCGCCGGTCGCTCGCACCATCACGGAGAGTTCTCTAACTTTACCCCGGCACGGATCGGTCCGGTAAGTCCCCGGCATCGGCCGCCCGAAACGCCGCGGGACTCCTCCCCCGCGGCCACACTCTCTGATACAAACGCCGGTTCCATGAGCATACGGCCACCGCGTGGAATGCATGGAGAGGCATTCCCTCCGACACATGTATCAGCCATCGCGGCGCTCGGCGGCGATGACCGGAAGGAACGCGCACGCGCACGCGAGGTCTTCGCCGCCGCGTACTGGGCGCCGGTGTATCGGTATATCCGGCTGCGCTGGAACATGCCCGCCGGGGAGACGGAGGATCTTACGCAGGGATTTTTCGCCGAAGCGTTCGGCAAGGATTTCTTCCGCCGCTACGATCCCGCCCGCGCACGCTTCCGGACCTTCCTCCGCACCTGCATCGATGGGTTCGTCGCCAATGCGGTGAAGTCGGCCGGGCGGCTGAAACGCGGGGGGGGCGCCGCCATCCTGCCGTTCGACTTCAGCGAGGCCGAACGGAACCTGGGCGCTGCGGAGCCGGGAGAGAACGGGGTCGAGGAATATTTCGAGCGGGAGTTTATCCGCAGCCTCTTCTCGCTTGCGCTCGACGATCTTCGCACCACGCTGCTGGAGCGGGGAAGAGAACTGTACTACCGGCTCTTCGAGCAGTATGTCCTTCATGATGACGCCATGACGCCCCGCCCCAGCTACAGGGATCTGGCAGCGGAGCACGGCATCGCCGTCACCGATGTCACCAACCATCTGGCAGCCGCCCGACGGGAGTTCCGGCGCATCCTGCTGGAGAAGCTCCGGGGACTGACGGCTTCCGATGCGGAATTCCGCGAGGAGGCGCGCGGACTGCTGGGAATCGATCCGGAATGAAGACGCTCTCCGACAGAACCCTGCGGCAGCTCCGTGAAGCGATAGCGCTTCCCGATCTGAGCGGCACGAAGTACCGGATGATCAGGCCGATCGCCGCCGGGGGAATGGGAGAGGTCTATCTGGTGGAGGATACTGCGCTGGAACGCCGTGTGGCGCTGAAGGCGAGCGGCATCACGCTCTTCCCGGAGGAACTTGCACGGAGGATGCTGCGCGAGGCGCGCATCGTGGCGCGGCTGGAGCACCCGAGCATCGTTCCGGTCCACGACGTCGGCATGCTTCCCGATGGCCGCCCGTTCTTTACGATGAAATATGTGCAGGGGAGCAGCCTGGACGAATATATCGGCACCAGCCCGCCCCTGCCGGACCTGCTCAGGACATTTCACCGGATCTGCGAGGCGGTCGCCTTCGCCCATGCGCACGGCGTCATCCACCGCGACCTGAAACCGGGGAACATCATGGTCGGCCGGTTCGGCGAGGTGCTGCTGATGGACTGGGGAATCGCGAAGGTTCTGCGCGACTTCTCCGAAAACTCCGCGGAGCCGGCAGCGGATACGGTCGGAATGGAGGATGCTTCGGCCACATCCCCTCCTGAAAACATGGATACCGCCCGGGGAACGGTGCTCGGCACACCGCCATACATGTCGCCGGAACAGGCGCGCGGCGATGCGGCCCATGTGGACGAGCGGGCCGATATCCATGCGCTCGGCGCCATCCTCTACGTCATGCTCACGGGCGGCCCGCCGGCCAGCGGCCCGCCCGCACCTCCCCGCCAGATCGACCGTACGATCCCCCATCGGCTGGAGGCCATCTGCCTGAAGGCGATCGCCCCCGCGCCGGAACAACGCTACGACACTGCGGCAACGCTGGGAGAAGATGTGCTCCGCTTTCTCGATGGGCTTCCGGTCTCCGCCTATCGCGAGAATGCGCTGGAGAAGGGAATGCGATGGGCCGCGCGGAACAGCTTCGTGCTGCTGCTGATCCTCGCCTACCTCCTCATGCGGCTGGTGGTGTTTCTGGCGGTGGGGAATTGAAGAGGCCGCTCGCTGTGCCGCCGGTGGCCGCCCAGGGCATGCTCCACTGTCCGGATTACGCCATCATCAGTCATCGCCGCCCAGAACAGTATACAGGCAGCCGCAACGAACTACTAATTTAGCAGCAATTAGTAGTTCGTTAGTAGTACGGTGTCGGCCGGGAGTTTGGACATTTTGAGCATGCAGCATCGTACCAGGGTCGTGGATGCCATGAAACCGCCGAAACAACATCCATTGCCAGACTCCATCCCTGTACCTGAATGACCGGAAGGAAGGAATCCGCCGCCGGGTGAGCGAGAGCGTGTCCTGGTGAATCATCCGGAGAAGATGGCGATGAAACGATGCCACCTGCTCCAACCTGCATCGGTTGCGGGTAATCATCCGGGCAATCCACAATCTGCATGACTATCTCACACGGAAAACGGATGAACTCAATGAGACACGGAACATCCTGCAACGTGAGAAGGTGCACCAGCGGCTGAACCATCGGCAGATCGCCCTGTTGAATCAGGCCCTGAAATATCCGGACATACATGGACCATGAGTAAAGATTCCTCCATCCCCGTGTAATAGAACCTGTGAGCGATAATCAGCAATCAACGCATCACATTCGGGAGAACTACCTATGTCGAAAGTGGTACTGGGGCTGGTACTGGGGGGAGTGCTCGGGATCATCGACGGGCTGACGGCGCTCTTTACGCCGGAGGTTGCCCCGTATATCATGGGGATCGTGATCGGCTCCACCATCAAGGGACTGATAGCCGGCGTCGCCATCGGCTACTTTGCCAGAAAGGTCAATTCGCTTCCGCTGGGGATCCTGTTCGGCTTCGCGGTGGGGCTGCTTCTCGCCTATCTGGTGGCGGCGATGCCATCCGAAACCGGCGAGCATTATTATCTCGAAATCATGCTCCCCGGCAGCATTGTCGGCATCATCGTGGGCTACGCCACACAGCGCTACGGCCAGCCGGCGCGCAAGATGGTGGGAGCGGCACGTTAGTGGCGCTCGCCGGCCGCAAACCATCCGGCATCCGCTCCCACACATTCCGGCGCGCGTCCCCGCAGTCATGCAGAGACGCGCGCCGCCCGCTTCCCTGCCACCGATCCGCTTCGGCGGTCTCGCGATTGACGAGCTTGCAGAAGCTGCTCCGCCCGCCCCCGGCTGTCTCCTTCTGCTACAGAAAGACGAGGTCATTGTCATCAAGCTTTCCGAACCATTCATCCCGGGCTATCTGCCTGCAATCCTCTCCGCTGTCATAGTCAGAAACGTCGATCCGCAGCAGTCCCGGAGCACCATCCCCTTTATACGCCCGCGGGACGTCCTCCGTGTGCCTCGACCCTTTTCCCGCACCCCGCTCTTCGGTTATCGGAATCATCGGCCGGATGTTCCACAATTGATGCGTCCGGCCGGTCGCGCAAGCCTCGTGTGACATGCACCGGAACGCGCAAAGCCGGTGCCCGGCGCGGACAGGAGAATGGAGCGGCACCCCATGCATCGCAGCAGCGTCAGCAAAGGCGATGTATATTGGCCGACGGAGACGCGCCCTCCATTCTCCCGGTTCCAGCACTCATGTCCCCAGGAGAGAGAGAGAGACCATGACCGGAAGTTCCCTTCCCATGCATGCCCCGGCGCCACATTGGACCCCGGAGCGCATACGCCATATCGTCGCGGCAGTTCTGACAGCATTCATCCTGTTCGGCTGCCGGGGAAACTCCCCCGCCGAACCGAACGACGGCGGCAATCCGGCTCCGAGGCCCAGAAACCGGGTACTTTTCATCGGCAACAGCCTGACCCTCAGTAACAATCTCCCCGCCATCGTCCAGGCTCTGGCGGCCGCGGCCGATACGGTTCCCTTCAGCTTCGAGATGATCGCCTACGGCGGATTTGCTCTGGAGGATCACTGGGTGCGCGAGGAATCGCATGATGCCATCAGCAGAAAGCAATGGGACGTGGTGGTGCTGCAGCAGGGGATGTCGGGATTCGACGAGGGGCGCGCAAATCTGATCGACTACGCCGGCCGGTACGATACGGAGATACGTGCCGCCGGAGCGGTGCCGGCGCTCTATGCCGTCTGGCCGCCAAAGGATTATCCGGACTACGACAACTACTTCGACCGCATCACTGAATCGTACAGGCTTGCGGCGGCGGAGGTCGATGGCCTGTTCCTTCCGGTCGGCGAGGCATGGCGCAATGTGCTCCGCCGCGATTCCACCATCGCACTCTATTCCTCCGACAACCTGCATCCGACGCTCGCCGGCTCCTATCTGGCGGCGCTGGTGATGTTCCAGCAGTTGTACGACCGCTCTCCCGTCGGGCTTCCCTCCACGCTCCAGCTCCAGCCGCCGCTGCAGGGAACGCTGGAGATCCCCCCCGCCGTGGCGGCGGTTCTCCAGGCGGCCGCCGCGGAGGCGAATGAAGAGTTCCGGCGCGAATAAGTTTCCACCGGCAATCATCCTGTATCCAGGATGATCGTTGTCGGTAGAAGACTTCCTGACACCGTCAACCGACCAATGAACGCCTGGCGCAGCCGGGCATTTCCTGGTATTCGCGCCGGTGGTATCCATCCAAAGCTGCTATATTCGCCGCTCACGTACGGCTGCCGCTCTGGAACGGCGCAATTTTCACTCAATGCATACAAGCAACGGACGATGTACAAGCTGATCGCCTTTTTCACGAGGCCTGAAAACGTCGAGGAATTCGACCGGCACTATGATGAAGTTCATGCACCGCTGATGCGAAAGGTGCCAGGACTTCAGAAGATGCTGGTGAGCCGGAACCTGCGCGCATTCACCGGCGACGCCCCCTATTATCTGATCGCCGAAATGCACTTCGCCGACAAAGATGCGTTCAAGGCGGCGATGGGGAGCGAGGAGAACAAGGCGGCGGGGAAGGATGTGATGAGCTTCGCGGGAAATCTGGTCACGATGGTGCACGGCCAGTTCGACGAAGCGTAGCGGAACGGAGCATGGGCGGGGATGCGGGATCATCTGCGCGCACCCCGTCATACCTCCCGGGAACGGGGGACGGCAACCCGGCGCACCAGTTCCCAGACGCCGATCCCGAAGGCCACCGCCACGTTGAGCGAATGCTTGACGCCATACATCGGAATCTCGATCGCGCCATCGCAATGTTCCAGCGTAGCCGCCCCCACCCCGGCGATCTCGTTGCCGACGACCAGTGCGACGGGATAGGCAGGATCTTCGAGACGATCCAGCGGAGTTCCCTTGTCGGTGATTTCGAGCGCATGGACGGTATACCCCTCCTCCTTCAGACGCATCACCGCCTCCACCGGATCGCGGATGTACTCCCACGGCACGGATTCGGTGGCGCCGAGCGCGGTCTTGGAGATCTCCCTGCGGGGGGGCACGGGAGTGTAGCCGCAGAGCACCAGTCTGCGGAGCAGCATGGCATCGGCCGTCCGGAAGCAGGAGCCAACGTTGTAGAGCGAACGGATATCCTCCAGCACGCCGATCACCGGATGGCGCCCGGCCGCCAGCGCCTCCTCGTTCGTGATCCGTTGTTCCAGTATCTCTTCGTGAATCAGCTTGCGCATGGGGAGTGCCCCGCCATAACGGCGGCGCTGTGTTGCTATGGAAAGTTGCGGGCGCTGACCGGCCCGGGAATCTTCAACATAACAATGCCCGCGGAATGAGCCGGCGACGAAAAACGCGCCGCCCCCTCACAGACGATCTGCACGGGCCACACCGTGGCAGCACATTCCCTGGCATTCCGCGCCATACAACCGGACGAATCAAACCGATGAGCCTCGCCGAACCAGTTCCCCAAAGCACATTTCGGGCAGTTGCCCGGCTTGCGGCGCTGCTGGTGACCGTGCTGCCGATGATACCTCTCTGCACGCTCATCGTCCTCGCGGCGGGAGTGGCCGGCTCGCGCGCCCGCTATCGTATGGTGATGGCGCTGACGCCCATCGTCTGCGGCACCATCGCCGCGCTGGTGGGACTCAGGGTTCGGATCGCCGGGCGCAGGAGCGACCACGCGCTGATCTTCGTCGGCAACCACGTCACCTACCTGGATATTCTGACGGCGGGCGTCGGCGTCGGCGGGGTCTTCGTCTCGCGACATGATGTGAAGCAGTGGCCGGTGATCGGGATCTTCGCAAGACTGGCGGGAACGGTGTTCCTCGACCGGAGCTCGCTCCGATCGGCGGTCGCATCCTCGGATGGCGTTCTCGAACGGGCGGAGCAGGGCATACGGATCACCATATTCCCGGAAGGAGTAACTACATCGGGAGCGATGGCTCCATTCAGGCCATTCCTCTTCAGCGCGGTGGCGCGGGGAAATTTTCCGGTGCAGCCCTTCACGATACGCTACACGCACATCGGCGGGCAGTCGGTCGGCGAGGCGAACAAGGACCTGGTCTACTGGTACGATCCGGCCCCCGGGCTCGATGTGCACGGCTGGCGGCTGCTGAAGCTGCCATACGTGCGCGCCACGATTACCTTCCATGAGGTCGTGGCACCGCCGCATTCATCGGAGAAGGGGGTGGTGCGGGAATTCGCGGAGGAGCTGCAGCGGCGCGTGGCCGCCGGACTGGGAGAGTGACCCCGCCAGTTCCGGCGCATCGCCTCAGAAGCGCAGCTTCGCCCCTCCCCGCGCAAAAAGATAGGTCACCTGCCAGTCCCGTCCCGGCGAGATCGAGGTAAGCGAGAATCCGGCGCCGAGCTCACCAAACGCTCGCCAGCCCGACTGGATTTCCACCGAGGCGCCGATGCCGGCCTCCGGCGCGAGCACGATGGGGAATCCCGCAGGGCCGCTCCCCTCATAGAGAACCTGGCTGCCGCTGCCGTCCTCGTAGACATAGTTGCTGGGCGTGAGGATCGTCCGGGTGAAGGTCTCCGATGTGTAGAGCGGCAGCGAGAAGTTCAGCAGGCCGAAAGCATAGGCCGTACGCCTGGCGAAATAGTACTGCACCCCCGGCGAGAGCGTCAGCAGCACGCTCAACCGGTCCAGATGGAACTCCTCCGCGATGCGCGTCCCATCGGAGGCGCGGCTGCCGGCGGAATCAGCCCAGTAGCCGTAGGCATGGGCGATCCAGAAATCGAAACCGGCGCGGGCGGTAAGGTAGATGTTGCCGCCATACACCTGCTCGGCGAATCCGGAGATGCCCCACACCGGCTGACCGTGATTGCCACGGAGCGTAACGGGATTATTCAGCGCCTCGGAACCCGGGGGAATCTCCACATGATTATCCAGCACTGAATACTTCAGCATGGCGCCGAGGAGAAGATCGCTGGAGAAATCGCAGGATGCATCGCCCACCAGCGTCGTCACCACCAGCGAGTCGCCGTGTTCATCGTACTTTGCGCAGACGGTGAAGGTGCTGGCGTTGCCGGCCTTATCGCGCAGCCTGAACCGGGCATAGCTGTTCTGGCGCGAGGCAACCTGCGTGAGCGTGACCGGCACCTGCGGCGCCCCCGGCTCGAACCGCTGGATGTTCACGTTCAGATTGTCGCTGTCAACCACCGTTATCTGCTCCATTCCCTTGTCGTTGAGCCTGTCGTCGCGTGCCACCGCGGCGATCGACTCCTTCGCCAGCGCCCGCGAATAGCTGGTGCTGAGCGCCGGCGCCAGGGTGTCCGGATACTGGATGACCTGCTCCATGGACTGACCGCCACCATTGCCGTAGGCGTCGTATGCGGCATCGTCATAGCCGAAACCGTAGCTGTAGAGACCGAACGGCTCGGGGCCGGTGATCACATGCGTTCCATAGCTGACCTCCACCTGGGCGATCGAATAGAGGCTCAGGCCGAAGGGATGGAAACTGTCCCGGTCGATGGGGACGCCGTCAAGACGAAGCAGGTCGAGCGAACGGGTGGGAACGATCAGGTTGATATAGTGATGCCACGACCCGCGCACCGGAGTGGCAAAGCGATAGCCTGCCAGGAACTGTTCCGTGGGAGCCACGATAATCATCATCGGATCGCCCACGTCATCGCCGTTGTCGAATCCCTTGGAGAACTGCGCGACGAGCACCGGCCTGCTGCTGGTAACCATCGTATGCTGTGTCTGGTTCTTGTTCTCATAGAACTCCCCCGCCATCAGCACCGCCACCAGCCTGTTGTTCTCGAAGACGAGCGTGCTGTCCTCGGCGGCAAGCACGCGGATCACCGAGCTCGATCGTCCGGCGAGCGTTCCCACGAAGAACTGGCGCCCCCAGGAACGAAGCGCCGGCAACTGCTCCACCAGCAGATTGCACGCCTTCACCCGTGGATCGGGAACGTAGGCGCAGTTGTGCCCGCTGAAGACGGCGATCGGACGATCGGCCTCGATCATCGTCCCGGTCAGATCCGATTTCGTGCTCGGATCGTACTTCGGAATGATCTGATAGACATCCCCCCTGTCAAGCTTGATATCGAACGGTCGTCCGGCCGGCTTCCCCTTCTGCGTCCGCGCCGAAGGGGTGATCGTCACCCGCGTGCCATCCTCGGTGGCGATGATCGCCACCTGCGACAGCAGATCGTTCTGCAGCCAGGCATAGCCCATGGCGCGATAGGAGCTGCCGAGCACGTTGACGGGATGGGCCAGGTAGGTATCGGTGGTCTGGAAGCGGCGGTTCAGGCCGTAGACGGCGATGGGCTGATCGGAGACGATATGGACGGCGAGATCCTCCACGCGCTCGCTGGAGCGCACCTGTGCGGCGGTGTCGATCGGAATCGAGATGACCCGTCCCGCCTGCACATCGAACTCCCTTCTGAATCCAAGGCCGCGGATCTCGATCGTCCCGCGCGCGTTCATGCTGGAAGTGATGAACAGTTCAAGCTGCAGCGGATCGGCCGGCTTCTGCGCCTGCGTCTTCTCATCGGTCGTATAGTCACGGAAATTCTTCTGAAACACCACCCAGAACTCACGCCCTTCGGTGGTGAACTCGCTGTGGCGCGCATCCGGCGTCGGGCGTGGAAGGTCCTGCGCCTGCAGAGCAGCGCCGGAAACCAGCATCAGAAGGAGCAGGAGAAAAGCTGTGGTACCACGGTGTTTCATGGCGATCCGACAAAGGGGTTGAAAAGATAGCTCGTCCACCATCAACCGGAGCAGAAGGCTGGAGAAGCCGGAGGCGGGTCCGGGCACAGGATCATTTCATATACATCATCCTGCGCAGTTCGCGCGTACGCCCGGTCTTCAGCTCATAAAAATACATGCCGCTCGGCATGGTCGGCGGAGGGACGAAGAGAACCGTATGGCGGCCGGCGGTCATATTCTCACCATCGACCAGGACCGCCACCTCATTATAAAAGAAATCATAGACGCGGAGATCGACCCTGGACTGCTCGGCGATCGTGAATGCGAGGATCGTTGACCTGTTCCGCAGGCCGAAGGGATTCGGGATATTCGGCTCCAGGAAATCGCGCTGGCCGGGGATGATCACGGCGGTATCCACCTGCACCGCGAGCTTTGCGCCGGCACTGCCATCCCGCGATGGGGTCGTTCCGGCGACATCACTCCGATCCGCATCCCCCATGTACGGCGCGCGCCCTTTTGTGGAGGGGTTGTCCGTGATGGTCCTGAACGATGGCTGGGCATGTGCCGCCATCGCCGCCGCCATCAGAATCAGCGCCAGCCCCAGGCGCAATCGGAAGAGCCGCCGCCGCCCCCGATTCATGCCGACGCCCGGGAATGGGTTACCGGAACGCCCCCCGCGACTGCGGCCGGCACGCTCTCCGGATACAGAAGACAGCGGGTGAAATGGCTGGTGCCGTCGTCGCCGAGTACTGGATGAACTACTTTGCATTCGGGCATTACTTTCGGGCAACGCGGATGGAAATAACAACCGGGGGGAACATTCGCCGGACTCGGGACGTCGCCCGTAAGCACGATCCGCTCCTGCTTGCGGCGCGGATCGGCAATCGGCACCGCCGAAAGCAGCGCCTGCGTGTAGGGATGTTTGGGATTGCGATACAGCTCGCGCGCCTCGGCGATCTCGACGATCTCTCCAAGATACATGACCGCCACGCGCGTGGAGATATGCTCCACCACCGACAGGTCATGCGCGATAAAGAGATAGGTAAGGCCGAACTCCCGCTGCAGATCCTCAAGCAGATTGATCACCTGCGACTGGATCGACACATCGAGCGCGGAAACGGGCTCGTCGCAGACGATGAACTTCGGCTCCACCGAGAGCGCCCGGGCGATGCCGATACGCTGGCGCTGGCCGCCGGAAAACTCGTGCGGATACCGGCGCGCATATTCCGGGCGCAGCCCCACGATGTCCAGCAGTTCATAGACCCGCTTCTGTACGTCCGCATCGCTCTTGCGCAGGCCGTGGAACTTGATGATCTCGCTCAGCATCCCGCCGACGGTGATACGGGGATTGAGCGAGGAATAGGGGTCCTGGAAGATGATCTGCATCTGACGACGCAGCGCGCGCATTTCGGACGTCCCCTTGGTGGTCACCTCCTCCCCTTCGAACTTCACGGAGCCGGAGGTCGGTTCTATCAGACGCAGGATCGAGCGGCCGACGGTGGTCTTGCCGCAGCCCGACTCCCCCACCAGTCCCAGCGTTTCGCCGCGCCTGATATCGAAGCTGACACCATTAACCGCCTTCACATGTCCCACCGTCTTCGAGAAGAGGCCACGCTTGATCGGGAAATATTTCTTCAGGTCGGTGACCTCGATCAGATTGCCATCCATTATGTTCTGCTTCGTCAAAATATCGGAATTTCGGTGCGTGCCGGGAACCGTCATCAATCAGCGGCCCTGTATGCGGACCCTGCACCATCGGGGAGAATTTCCTGCCGGCAGTGTGCGCCCGTAAGGGTTCCGGCCAGCACGAGCGCCGTGAGCGCGGCCGTTTCGGCCCGCAGTCTCGTTTCGCCGAGCGATACCACCCGCGCCGAAACCCGGCGGGCGGACTCCACCTCCTCCGGCGAGAACCCGCCCTCCGGACCGATCAGGATGACAACCGCCCCGGGCCGGGGCGAAGATAGCAGAAAACGCCCCATCGAGTCCTCGACGGGAGCGCTTTCGTGACAGATGAACGCCTGGTCGTCCGGCCCGATCCGCTCCAGCATCGCTGCAAACGTAACGGGACGGGAGATGACGGGGAGATAGGAACGCTGCGATTGTTTGAGTGCGGCTACGGCCACGCGGTGAGCGCGCCCCTCGTTGAAGCGCCCTTCGGAACGAAGGGTCTCCAGCGGCACGATCTCGCGCGCGCCGAGCTCCACCCCTTTCTCGACCAGCCATTCGAACCGCGACTTATCGGCGAGCAGGCCGATCGCGAGGACAATATACGGCCTCCCCTCTTCCCCGTCCAATACCGTTGCACCGATACGTACCAGCACCCCCCGGCGCTCCATCCGCTCGATCATGGCATGTACGCGGGCGCCATGTCCATCCAGCAGCAGCACCGGCTCCCCCTCGCGAAGACGGAGCGCCCGAACGTGCCGGGCCTCCTCCTCCGGAAGCTCCATCACCTCCCCTTCCGGCAGCGGCAACGGGACATAAAGAGCGGCGATATCTGAATGGAAGGCATGCATATGGAAGCACGACCGGCAAACGGCGGAACGCCCCCTTCAGGTACGTTCGTACCCCGGAGGCCGGCCGGTCCGGCCGTAAAATATTACCCTGTCTATATTCAGCTAACAAAAACCCTGCTGGGGTGTTATCGTTGGGGCGCCGTCCACTCCTCCTGTGGATCGTGTCGGGATGTTTCCGACTTCGTTTCCCGTCGGGAAGAACGTGCACGCCCGGCAGAAAACAGGTTCCCGAAGCGCGCTCCGGACAACCCGGAATTTTTCGGGGTCGTGCTTCGGGACCTATCATCTCCCGGTATTACCAGAATGCTACCAACGTGACGTTTACGGATGTGTTCATACGGCGATCATCGAAGAAGGGCCTCACCGACGATGAGCTGATGAGGCGCGTCCGGAAGGATGACCAGGAGGCATTCCGGATACTGTATGATCGTTACAAGTCGCAGCTCTTTATCTACTGCCTGCGCATGATGAACGACCGTGATACGGCAAAGGATGTCCTGCAGGAGGTCTTCATCAGGGTCCATGCCAACCGTGAACGTTACGAGCCCGGAACGAATTTCGTCGGCTGGGCGCACACAATAGCGCGGAACCTCTGCCTGAACGCACGGCGCGACACGAAATCGCACACCAGCTTCGACGAAACAGCCTCATATGGGAGTGTCAGCCGCCCCGATTCGGATGTCGCCCTGCGCGAACAGGTTGCCAGCGAGATAGCCCGGCTCCCTGAAATCTATCGCGAGGCGCTCATCCTGCGCGAGTACGAGGGACATTCCTACCAGGAAATTGTCAAGATCACAGGACTTACGATGTCAACTGTGAAGTTCAGAATATTCAAGGCTCGCGAAATCCTCCGCGAACGTCTCGCGTGGGGACTCGATGAGCTTCGCGAGGATTGAAGCCGGCCGGGCCGCAGGCAGGTGTCAGTATTTATGCAGAGAAGACGATGATCAGCAACAGCATACAGGAACTGTTCGATGGGACGCTCGGCGACGAGCAGACCGCCGAACTGTTGCATGCGCTCTCGGTGAACCCCGAGAAGCGTACGGACTTCCGGCGTCACATGGCATTGCAGGGAGCAATGCACCGCGACCGTGTGGCCAGCGGGCTGACCTCCGACGAAGACGATGCCATCTGGGGCGTCATCGCGGGAGTTGGGGGTGCGGCCACCGTGGGTGGCGCCGCTGCCAATTACGCCGGGGGATTTGCCAAGGTACTGACGTTCCTTCTGGTGGGCGTGGCCGGCTACATGCTCGGCTCCGGCACACCATCCGATATCTTCGGCTCGGATAACAGACAATCCCCTCCGGCGGCGGCCCCCGCAACCACGACCGCTCCGCCCACGGGCACTGAAACCACGCCGGCCCGCCCCGGAACGCAGGCTTCGCCGCTCTCCGGTTCGGCATCCTCGACGATCGTTCATGAGCAGACCTCCGCGAACGACGGGCGGCAGGCCATAGCCACAGCCGCTCCGACGGTGATCTATCGCGACCGTGTCGTCTACCGCGATCGCCAGGAGCCCTCCCGCGACGATGCCAGCGGTTCGGCGGGCATGACGGACGGGGCATCTCTGCAACAGCCGGCATCCATCCCGGCGAACACCCCCCGCTCGCAGCCGATGAGGTCGGCGGAGAAGCCGGACATGAATGGTTCCGATGCGAAGCGGAATGCGCCCGCTGAACTGCTGCCGGCCGATTCGGCGCAGCACCCGGCCGAGGCAATCGCGAAGCATTCCCCTCTCCGCCCGATCGACCCGGCCGAGGCGTTCCGCCGCTCGGATGAGCCCACCGCGTTCAACGAGGAGAATACGATCTCCGCGCTCTGGAAGAATGGCTTCGAGCTCTCGTACGGCGAATATGTCGGCATGCTTTCCGGCGACCTTGTGGCCGACGACGTGGTGGATCATGATCCGAACTATTCCAGCAGGCATCTCGATATCACCTATCGCGTCCTTGACGGGCGTTTCGGCTTCGGCGCCAGGGTGGGCTATGGAACATTCTCGCGTGTGTCGCTCTATCTGGATCACAGCGTCCGTACCGACACACGTGGCAGCATCAACCGCATCGATTCGGTGTACCGCGTACGGGTGCAGCCGGAGAAACAGACGCTGACGGAATTCTTTGTGAACTATCGCCTTCCCGTTCTCGATCGCCTCGGGCTCGGCCTCGAAGCATCGTGGGGACGCTCGCCGGTGCATATGAAGGCGGGAGGCAGCCTTATCGTTCACTGGCTGCTCACCGATCATATAGGGCTCCAGGCCGGCGGCGGCCTGAGCCGGTACTGGTACAGCTATGTCGGGGAACAGCGCGAGAAGCTCCTGCAGGAAGGGGGCGAGGGAACCTCGATCAGCGACAAGGCTGCCGATTCATATGCGGGCACGTCGCTGGAGGCACGCTACGGCATCTTCTATCATTTCTGATGTGATGCGGCGGAATGCAATGCAGGTATGGAATATTGGGCAACAGCATGAACAGGAACCGGATGGATGGGAACGAATGCGGGAGAGGAAGGTGAATGTGTGGCATGACAGATCGGTAACGACAGCATCCCGAATGGTTTGAGACAATGAAAATCAATTCGCTTCTGGCATCGATACGTTATGGAAACCGGATCGCGGCTCTGGCTGCGGTGCTCGCCGTCGCCATCGGCGGATGCGATGTCACCCAGCCTGATGAGGACCCGTGGAGGAACGTATCCGCGTTCTCGTGGCCGGTGGACAAGGTTCTCCGCTACCGGACCGACGACCTTGAGAACGGGGTACAGACGTTCAGAGATATCACGACCAAGATCGCGGCGGCCAACACGGAGGTCAACTGGGATGGCACACTCTTCTATGAAATGCGCGATCCCGCCATCAGATTCTCCCGCTATTTCCTGCCGCTGAAGGACACCCTCCTGACGCGCAACGCGGAATTCCCGTCCGACCTGGCGCTGGTGGCACCGCTGGAGAAGGGACATTCCTGGATCTGCGGCACCCGCACGGTCAGCACCGATACGGGAGAGGTGGTGGTTCCCTGGCGCGCCACCATTCTGGAACGCTACTCCTACCGGAAGATCGGCTCGGACCCGGGAAAGGTGTATAGGAACGTCATCGAGGTGGAGTATAAGCCGGAGTTCGCGGTCGATGCCGACGGCATGCAGATCTGGACCCGGTTCTACGCCGAGGGGGAGGGGCTGGTGCAGACGATTCAGAGCTTCGTCTCACGCCCTGTACGTCCCGACGATCCTCCACCCACCCCGAAGCCCATCGAACGGACGGTGCTTGTGAAGACCGAGGAGGCGCCGGGTCTGTAATGCCTTCAGCCTCCTCCGCGACGCCGGGCGTAACGCACCCGGCCGGCATATATGCTTTCTGCAGACGGACGGCTACCGGCCACGGACCAGCGCCGGACCGGCAGGGAAATGTCTTGCGATGCTTCATTCTGGTAACTACTCTTCGTACATCAGGCCGTGGCCATAGCGATGGAACTTCGATGAACAGATACGGACGGCTGATACTCCTTCTCCTGCTCGCCCTTGCGACGTCCCGGGCGAGCGCACAGCAGAACGATCCCTCCCCACAGGCGCTGCCGCAGGGAACGGAATACTACGTCACGTTCCTGCAGAACGAGGACGACCGCGGCGCCGCCACGAAGTTCATGGGGCTTATGATCACCTCCGAGGTGGCCACAAGCGGTCTGGTGGAAGTCCCGAACAGCGCACCGAAGTCCTTTTCGACGCAGCCGGGACAGGTGACAGTCGTCCCGATATCGCGCGATTTCGAACTGAAGGAGAGCGAGGATTATCCCGTCGGCGCCATCAGAATCACATCACGAGCCCCCATCGCGGTCTTTGCGGTCAATTCCCTCTTCCAGTCAACCGGCGGCTACGCAGCAATTCCCCCCGATCTGTGGGGGACGAGCTATGCGCCGATCACCACCCCGAACGCCGACGGCAGGCGCGTCTGCGAATTCGGCGTCATCGTCATGCATGACAGCACGAGGGTGACATTCATCCCCAGCACTGCCACCGAGAAGCGATCGGCCTGGGAGGAACGGAAGGTGACGCTGCGCAGAGGGGAGACCTATATGATGAAGGCGTACAGGGGAAATACCGGCGTGGCCGATCTGAGCCTTTCGGATATCTCCGCCCTGCGGCCGATCGCGGTCGTCAGCGGTCATGTCCGCACCCCGATTGCGGCGGACGGGCGCATATCGACCGATGAATGGGCCAGCCACCAGGAGTTCATGCTTCTTCCGGACTCGCTCTGGAGCACCGACTATATCACCGTTCCGATGCGCCCCGAAGGAGACCGGTTCCGCATCATGGCCGCGAACGACGACACCAGAATTCTCATCACGCACTATCCGCCGGAAGGTGGCGTGGAGCGGCAGCAGATCACGCTGAACCGCAATGATATCTACGACAGTTCCACCAGCAACGGCAGACGGTTCACCGGTCCCGTCCACTGGTCGGCCACGGGACCGATCATGCTGCTGCAGATGCGGACCAGCCGGATATACGACAACAATCCGGAAAGCGCCCCGGCGGTGCTTCCCATCTACGGCCTCGACCGGATCACCTCGCGTTCGGTGTTCGTGGCACCCCTGGAACTGGGACTGGATTTCTTCACGGAGCATGCCCTGACGATCATCGCGAAGGGAAATCCCTCCGTGGGTGCGGGCGATCCGGGCAATCCGCTGCGCGACATCAGGCTGGACGGCACACCGGTTCATACGCTGGCTCCGGAACTGCTCACACAGCAGATCGGCTCCACCGGATATTATTATGTGCGCCTGATGGTCGATCCCGGCGGCCATGTGCTTACATCGCGCGATGGCTATCCCGTCACGGGCACCATCACGGGCACGAATGGCAGCGTCGCACGCGACAGCTATGCGTGGACGCTTCCCTTCTGGATTCCGGCACCGCCGAACGATGCGGACGCGCCGTACGTCGTGGTCACATCGATGCAGGGAAATATTCTGAAGGCTCGCATCAGCGACCGCGCGTCATCGTATTTCAGCGGGCTGCTGGATGTGAAGCCGGTAAACAGCCCGGGCTGGCGGCTCGTGGGTACATTCACCCCGCCGGCGCCGGATGAGGATGCCGACGTTTCGTTCCAGGTGGTCGATGATCCGAGCGGGCCGCTGTCCGTGGAGGTGAGCGACCGCGCCGGCAATACGACCGTGATACAACTGCATGATGGCCTCTGCGGAAAGAGCGCCTACGCCGATGCCGGCAGCATCAGCATGATGACGAGCGCCGGAACCCCGGTCCGGGACAGCATCGTGATTCGCGCGAATCCGTGCGGCGACGCGGCGGAGATTCAGGAGATCATCTTCGCCGATCCCCAGCTCGGCCAGTATATCGGCGCAGGTTTCTCCGAGGGATCACCCCCCGCCTTCACGATTCCCGGCGGGGACTCCACGACACTCTACCTCGATATCAGCCCCGGCACGCCGCAGGGAACGTATCACACCAGAATCACGTTGAAGCTCGATATCTCCATGATCGACATCGATATCGATCTGATGGTGACCCCACCGGCGTCCGTCACGGGCTCTTCGGATAAGTATGCGCTCGACGTCGCGGTGGCGCCGAATCCCGTCACCTCCAGCGCGCTGATCTCCTTCGGGCGCCCGCTCGGCATGCGCCCCCGCGTGCACATCACCGACGGTCTCGGCCGCGCCATCAGGACATTCGATGCCGATGCGCTCTCCGGCACCGATCAGATGATCTGGAACGGCCTGCAGAATGATGGCGTCGCGGCTCCGGCCGGCATGTATTTCATCGTCGTGGAGGATCACGGTACGCGCGGCGTGGCCCCGGTTACGCTGGTCCGCTGATCCGCCCGCATATCCGCGACACGCTCTTCCAAGGTCTCCGGCAGGTGCCCCATGCCATCCGCCGGGGACTTTTCATCACAAGCCCTCTCCCTCCATCCCGGATGCCAGGCACCGCATATATGATGCGGTGAGCACGCCGCTGCGCTCCCGGCGATGACGACGACTTCTATCCCGACTCCCCCATCAACTTCCCCATGCATGTAGCGCACGCGAGCCCGCTCCCACTGCCCGGCAGGTTCAGAACCGAACCGTACTGAGCATTCGGTACGGATGTTGCGCTATGGTCCTGCGGTGAATTATCAATACTTCATACATCGGTGAATGGAATGCGCCGATGCATGCCCTCTACCTGAGTGGAGAAAACGTGATGGGGATATCGTTGAAGCCCGAGCATCTGAAGCGCTACAAGGATATCGCGCTGCTCTTTATCAAGTATGGATACTCCGATCTCGTGAAGGAATCCGGACTGGACTCCGTACTGCCGGAGGAGGAACGGAACGCGCACGAGGTCGATCCCCGGGCCGAGGAACTGCCGCAGGATCTTGAGAAGATGGGGCCGATCTTCATCAAGCTGGGACAGCTCATCTCCACACGCGTCGATATGATTCCCGAACCCTTCCTGAAGGCGCTGGCAAGGCTGCAGGACAATGTGGAGCCGTTCCCCAGCGATACCGTGGAGGAAATCATCCAGGAGGAGCTCGGTGTCCGCATCTCGAAGGCATTCTCCGAGTTCGATCGGAATCCCATCGCGAGCGCATCGCTCGGCCAGGTCTATCGTGCACGGCTGCGCGACGGCCGGCCGGTGGTGGTGAAGGTACAGCGTCCGGGGATCAGAAAGCAGATCGCCGGGGACCTGGAGGCGCTCGATGAAATTGCCGCATTCCTCGATAACCACACAGAGGCGGGACGCCGCTACGGATTCCGGCAGATGCTGGAGGAGTTCGAGCGGAACCTGGTGAGGGAGCTGGACTATCGTCAGGAGGCGAAGAACCTGAACGTGCTGCGGGAAAATCTCCGCGATTTTTCGCGCATCATCATTCCGCAGCCCGTCGAGGATTATACGACGTCGCGCGTGCTGACAATGGACTATATCGGCGGAAGGAAGATCACGTCGATAGGCCCGCTGGCGCGGATGGAGATCAATGGCGCGTCGCTGGCCGAACAGCTCTTCCGCGCATACCTGAAGCAGATCCTGGTGGATGGGTTCTTCCACGCCGATCCGCACCCGGGCAATGTCTTCCTGACCGACGAGGGAAGCATCGCGCTGATCGATCTCGGCATGATCGGCTACGTCTCCCCGCGCATGCAGGACCGCCTGCTGCGGCTGCTGATGGCCATCGCGGACGGGCGCAGCGACGAGGCGGTCGAGCTTGCGCTGGAGATGGGAAAGGTCCGGGATGATTTCAGCGAGGATGCATTCCGCCGCCATACGGCAGCCATCATCGTGGAGCACCAGAACACCAGCCTGAAGGAGATCCGGATCGGCCGCCTGGTGATGGAGGTGTCGCGGATATCGGCGAACGATGGTGTGGCGCTCCCCTCCGAGTTCACGATGCTCGGCAAGACACTGCTGAACCTGGATGAGGTGGCCCGCGCGCTCGATCCCGACTTCGATCCGAACGAATCGATCCGCCGGAACGCCACCGACATCCTCCGGCAGCGGATGCTGAAGAGCGCGACCTCGGGCAGTGCGCTGACAACGCTGCTGGAGATGAAGGAATTCTTCGAGCACCTCCCCGAACGCCTGAACCGCATCCTGGATGCGGTATCGAACAATGAACTTTCGCTGCGCGTGGAGGCCATCGATGAGAAAACCCTCGTGGACGGTTTCCAGAAGGTCGCCAACCGCATAACGGTGGGCCTCGTGGTGGCGGCGCTGATCCTGGGAGCCGCAATGCTGATGCGTGTGGAGACGAGCTTCCGGCTGTTCGGCTATCCCGGGCTCGCCATCCTCTGCTTTCTCTTCGCTACCTGCATCGGCATATGGCTGGTGCTGAGCGTTATGATGCACGATAGAAAGATGAAGACGTGATGAAGGGATATCCACGGCATCCGCCTCTCTCCCGCAACCGGCGCGGGGCGATGCCGTGAACTCACCGTATCCCTCCGTTACTCTCTTCCCGCCCACCTGCCGCTTCCCCACTCCCTGGAGATTCGTAAATTCATTGCTTTCCGGTGCGCTCGCCGGATGCCGTTATCCATCTATCCAGCAATACCTTGTCCGGTATGCCCGAGAACCTCATCGTTACAAAGCACGACGGATTCATCGCCACGGTGCAGTTGAACCGTCCGAAGGTCCTGAACGCGCTGAACCTGCAGTTGATGGTGGAACTGGTGGAGGCGCTCGAAATGCTCGACAGCGATCCCGACGTTCGCTGCATCGTGATCCACGGCAGCGAGCGCGTGTTCGCCGCCGGCGCCGACATCACCGAGATGGCCGAGGCGTCGGCCATCGACATGCTCATGCGCGACCAGTTCACCCGGTGGGACCGTATCCGCCGCGTGAAGACGCCGCTCATCGCGGCGGTATCGGGTGTGGCGCTCGGCGGAGGCTGCGAGCTGACGATGATCTGCGATATGATCGTGGCCAGCGAGACCGCCCGGTTCGGCCAGCCTGAGATCAATATCGGCGTGATGCCGGGGGCCGGGGGAACGCAGCGGCTGACGCGCGCCGTAGGCAAGGCGCTCGCGATGGAGATGGTGCTGACGGGACGGATGGTCACTGCCGTCGAGGCGCATGCGGCGGGGCTCATCAACAGAGTGGTGCCGGTGGAGTTCTATCTCGAAGCCGCCATGAAGCTCGCCCGGGAGGTCGCGGCACGCCCCCCGATCGCGTCGCGGCTTGCAAAGGAATCGGTGCTGAAATCGTTCGACACGACCATCAATGATGGCCTGGAGTTCGAGCGCAAGAATTTCTACCTCCTCTTCGCGACCGACGACATGAAGGAGGGAATGGCCGCATTCCTGCAGAAGCGCCGGGCGGAATGGAAGGGAAAATAGTCTGGTTGTGAAATGATGGCGGAATTTTTCCGCCCGGATTTCACGACACACGGTACATCCGGCCATCCGGACGGGAACGATAAGCGAGTTTCCGCGCTTATCCGTACAATTTTCCGTACAACTTCAGGGGCGAACCGTCGCTCACGACGGCGGTTCACGATCTGCGGAGCAGGCCGCTCCGCGCAGCATGTTTTCCGAAGCCGCACATGAATTTTGAAACGCTACTGTACGAACTGGATGGAGGCGTCCTTACGATCACGCTGAACCGTCCGGAGAGCTATAACGCCTGCAACGAGCAGCTCACGACCGATCTTCAGGCTGCGTTGAAGGAGGCGGAGAAGAACCCGGCCATCCGGTCGATCATTCTGACGGGAGCAGGGAAGGCATTCTGTTCCGGGCAGGACCTGAAGGAGGCGCCCGAGCCGGGGACACGACGCTCGCTGGCCGATTCGCTCCAGCGACGCTACAACCCCATTATCCGCCGTCTGGCCACCATGCCGAAGCCGATCATCGCCGCGGTGAACGGCGTGGCGGCCGGCGCCGGCTGTTCGCTCGCGCTGGCATGCGATCTCCGGATCGCCGCCGAGGGCGCGACGCTGCTCCAGGCGTTCATCAACATCGGGCTCGTCCCCGATTCCGGCTCGTCCTATTTCCTGGCCCGGATGGTCGGCTACGCACGCGCGTTCGAGATTGCGTCGCTCGGCGAAAGAATATCGGCCGACAAGGCGCTGGAGATCGGACTGGTGAACCGCGTGGTTCCGGCGGATGCGCTGATGAGCGAGACCCGCGCGCTTGCACAGCGCTATGCTGCCGGCCCGACCCGCGCCTACGGCTACATCAAGAAGATGCTCCACCGTGCGGCGCATACCTCGCTCGACGACGCACTCGACTACGAGATCTTCATGCAGGAGGCCGCCGGCCGCACAGAGGACTACGTGGAGGGAGTGAAATCATTCGTGGAAAAACGGAAGCCGGAATTCAAGGGAACGTGAGGAATTTTCGATTGAAGGGCACCTGTCGGCATCCGTGCTGCCGACGGCTTTCCTTTGTGTTCTCTGCGCCTTTGCGCAAGCCCTTTCGGATGTTCGACGACGATCCAAGAAGACCGAACGGGATGATGATATCCGTTCCATTTTCTGCTGCTGTAAACCCTGAACTTTTTTTCTGACGCCCCTTCACATGGCTATCAAGGAACTTTTCTGCGTTTGCGGAGCTGGCACTATGGGAGCCGGCATCGCCTATTCGGCGGCGCTGGCGGGCTACGACGTACGGCTGTACGACATCGGCCGGGAACAGCTTGAGCGCGGAACCGCGCAGATCGATCGCTTCATCGAGGGAAGCATCGAGCGGGGCAAGCTTGCCCGCGAAGCAGCGGAGGAGCTTCGCGGGCGCATGGTTGCAACCACATCGCTCGACGATTTCGCCGGCTGCGCCATCGTCGTGGAGGCAGTGATAGAGCGGCTGGAGATCAAGCAGGATCTGTTCGCGCAACTGGAATCCATCGCAGGACCGGAGGCGATCCTCGCCAGCAATACCTCGTCGCTGCCGATCACGGCAATTGCAGCACAACTGGAACATCCGGAGCGCGTGGCTGGCATGCATTTCTTCAACCCGGCGCACATCATGAAGCTGGTGGAAGTGATCCAGGGGCATCGCACATCGGAGGAGACGATGGCGCGAACGGCGGAGATTGCGCGGCGCCTGGGAAAAACTCCGGTGCGCGCGAAGGACACGCCGGGGTTCATCGTCAACCGCGTGGCACGCAATTTCTACGGCGAGGCATTCAGGATCGTTGGCGAGGGCTGCGCCACGCACGAGCAGGTGGACCGCTGCATGAAGGCAATAGGTTTCCGGATGGGACCATTCGAGCTGATGGACCTTATCGGCATCGACGTGAATTTCGCCGTCACCGCATCGGTCTACGACCAGTATTTCCACGAGGCGCGATTCCGGCCGCATCTGATCCAGCGAAAAATGGTGGAGTCGGGGCTGCTCGGTAAAAAATCGGGGAAAGGATTTTATTGATGTTTGATCGGGCAGTGAGGGCCGCTGCTACTGTAGCGGCCCTTTCCGCTGGTAGAAAACGCCCACTCATCCAGGATTAAAAAAGGAAGGGCCGTTGCTACCATAACGTCCCTTTCCACCGGCATGAATATCCGGACGATTTTCCAGTGGGACCCGGAAATCATCACCGCGCCAACGCCCGATCCCCCATGCAGAGGGACGGAATCCCCATCTACGAATAACCACCAGAATATCCCACTCTTCTTTTTGCCTTTTGCTTTTTGCCTTTTGACCTGTTAAAAGCTCTCACGTTTCCATCGGGCGGGCCACCATAATTCCCGTATGTTTCGTGATGCGGGCGAGATATGCGCTCAGCCGATCATCGAGCGTTACTTCCTTCCTGTCGAGCGACGCATGCAGGAACCGCAGCACTCCCTTCTGATCGCGATAGCACAGCCCCGTGTGGGAGCAGTCGATACCATTGATCGTTGTTGTGATACCGATGATGTCACCGGTCTTCAGGTGCAGCTCGGCGCCGGGGACATCCTCCTTGGGGATGTAGTACATGGTGCGGGCATTCAGCAACCGCTCCATCTCGGCGATCACCGGCACCAGATTCGGATGTGACTTCAACTGTCTGTAGCTGTCGGGATGGGTGCTCATAAAATTCACCGTACGGGTGAAACGGACGGCGCCGGGCAGCTCGCGCGTTATCACCTTCACCACGCTCTTCTGTTCGTTGTCATAGAACCAGTCGGTGGTGTAATGCAGACGCGACGTATAATCGCCGAGCTTTCCGTTGCGATAGCGGGTATAGGTGATCTGCGCAAGAAGCGCCGCGGGTGTACGTTCGGCGCCGCGCTTGATCATCCGGGCGAAATCGAGCGCTGTTTCAAACAGCGTCACGCAGTCCAGCCCGAGGAAATTCACCGAGCATACCTCGCGATCGTCGTACAGTTCCAGCGTAGCGCCAACATATGGCGTCCCCCGCAGTTCCAGCGCAACCGCGGCTATCAGTTCGCCGATGGGAAGCGCCTGCCAGTTGAGTTCATCCGCCATCTTCACCAGCCGGTTGAACACATCCTCGCCTGTGAACTGTTTCGGATCATCATCCGGCATCGAGGCCGGCGGACGACGTGCAGCATCACCCCGCAGGATTCCGGATGGCATCATCCAGGAGAGGGCCACGGCCGAGCCGGACACGATTTTCAGAAAGTTTCTGCGCTTCACTGCTGTAGAACTGGATATGGTACTTGCAGGGACAGATCGCCGGTATTTCATACCGGATTATTCCGCACGCGGTTCACTCCACGAATTTCAGCGTCACGATATTGCTCGAAGCCACCTGCTGCGATCCGTTCAGAAACCCGGCCGGCTCCTCCTTCACCCCGATCGTGACGCGCACGGTATCACGCGCATCGTTCCAGTCGGTTCCCGTAACGGGAAGCCCCTCCAGATAATCGAGCGTGGTATAGATCACATCATAGCGAAATCCGATCTCCGCCGGGAGATCAGGATCGCGCCGGTACGATGCGCCGCGCAACGCACGCGACCTGTCGGCATAGTAGGTCGGATTCAGCTCCGCCTCCAGATAGGCATCCGGAACGAGTTCGGCCGGAGAGCAGAGCCATCGCCGGGGAATGACGCCGTGCAATGCAATCTCCCGCCCGGCGGGGATGCGGAAGAAGCGGAGAAGCGCATCCTCCCGCTCAAGGACATCATTGTACTGGAGCTGCCGCGCCAGGCGAATATCGCGTCCCCCGGCATACGACAGCCGCCAGGGATAGAGTTTAATTCGATCCCCCTCAAGTTCATGTGATATGGGGATGAAGATATCCTTCTCTCCATTATTGCTGATCGTCAGATCGACCATCGCATCATCGTCGCAGCGGGCGGCGATGGTATCGGCACGCAGACGGACCACGACACCGGCGCCGGAGGCAGTGCTTCCCCTGGTATCCGGGAACGTCCGGACGGAATAGCGGATTGTACGGCAGCAGAGATAGGGGCTCTCCGAGGTGACAAGGTAGTTGACCGGGGCATCCACGGAGGAGCAGGAGCCGAGCGTGAGCGCCACGATCAGGCCGGGGACAAGGGCACGAGCATTCCAGAGCATGCGGCAAGATACGAGAAGAGCGGATGCGCACGACGGGCTTCCGCTGCCGCCGATGGTGATGAGGCTGGCCCCAGCCGGACAATATCACGAATCATCATCAGCCCGCTTCGACCATCCCCTGCCCGGAAAAAAAAGAGCGGAGACCTGTTCAGTCTCCGCTCCATGAACATCCGAATCGGCTTTGTTTAGTTGCCAACCGGGCCGAGCTGCGAGCCAACATTGGCCGGCGTCGGAGCATGGGCCGCCGTCTTCGCATACGGGACGTTGGCGTTGGTCTGGTACGAAACATCAACCTCGATGTAGCGGCTCGGAGCCGTACCCTGGAGCAGCTTGCCGCCGACGTTCTTGATGAAGACACGTGCGTAATTATAATCACCCGCGGTGCCTGTGCGGACGTAGAAGCCCTGGCCGTTGCTCGTCTGCGCGATCGGCAGGCGGAAGTAGCGGATATTGCCGTCGTTCGGAATGTGCGGCGCAATCGATCCGCTCGAATACCAGGTGCTCAGGCTCGTGGCAGGATAGGAGGAATCCGAGATGTAGGTATTCTGATCGAAGTTGTTCGCATTGCGATACTCGATGAACGCATATGCCGCACCGATGTCGAATGTAGTTGGCTGATCATCCGATGTGTAGATCGCCAGATTCACGCTGCCCGGATTTGGATTCGACGCGCCGACGCTCACATTCTTCGGGCCGTTCGGCGGATCGAGCGTCAGGCCGGAACCGCTGTTGGACTTCGTCTCGTACATCCTGATCGTGGTCGAGGAGCCAGGCTCGGTCGTGAAGCGCACCGCACCCGCCCATTCGATGGTGGTGGCCGCGGAGGACTTGCTGCTACGCACCGAATAGACATAGAACTTGTAGCTCAGGTTCGTCGCCAGGCCATTCACCGTATGGCTCGTCGTCGCGACATCGGCCGAACCGCTGTCGGAGGCGGTACCGCCGGTAACCGGCGCCCATGCAACGAGATAGGTGATCACACCGGTATCGACCGGGGCGGTCCAGCTCAGAGCCACCTGCGACGCACCGATCGACGTGGCCATCAGGTTCGTGGGCTGTGCGGGGGCTCCGGCTTCGCCGGGATCATTCGGTTCGCTCGGGTTCTCATTACACCCTGTGGCCATGAATCCCATCGCGGCCACCACAAGGCCGCTCAAGAGAAGATTTGCGACTTTCATTGTCTGGTTCTCCACGTTCATTAGTGAGTGAGACATCTGATGTCCTCGGGCCGATGGCCTTCCGGACCTGCCTCCATTATGTTTCTTCTAGTTCAATTATCCTGGGATGCTGCTCCCCGGCCCGGGCATCCTGCGGAAGCTCCCGGCCGTTATGGCCCCTTAGTAGGGGCAACCGCACGCTCGGTTTATCCGCTTCGCAATTATCCCCGGGCGTTCGTCAATGCAGAGCTCTTCGGGACACTGCCCGGCACTATGCCGGAGCACCGGCGCCGCCAGTAGGTACATCCCGCACCTCCCGGGCATGCCATGCGGTTTTTCAGAAATGCCACGGATGATCCCGGCCTTTGTTCGTTGCAGGATCTCCATGCACACGTCGGGATTTCTGCGGAGGGGATTATCGTCATGGAGGGGATTTTCCAGCAAGCGCCATGCCGATTATGTCCGTCCCTGCGTCGGCGACCGCGGCATCCAGGGATGCTCCTCCACCCCGGCCGCGTGGTTCACCCCCCGCGCCAGCACGAAGAGGAGATCGCTCAACCGATTGAGATACTGCAACGGCAGCACCCCCACCTCCGGCTCCTCATGAACGAGCATTACCACCAGACGTTCGGCCCGCCGGCATACCGTCCTCGCCAGATGCAATGCCGCCCCGGACGGAGTTCCGCCGGGGAGAATGAAGTTCTTCAATGCCGGAAGAGTCTCTTCCAGATCATCTATGGCCCGCTCAAGACACTCGATTTCCCGGGATGTAACACGGGGCAGCGAAAAATTTTTCGCGCTCCCGGCGGGCGTCGCCAGGTCGGCGCCGAGGATGAACAATTGCTCCTGAAGCGTCATCAGCAGCTCGTCGTGACGCGCCCCGACGCCGTGCGCACGCGCCAGCCCGAGCACGCTGTTCAGTTCATCGACCGTTCCATAGCTCCGGATGCGCAGTGAATCCTTGGAGACACGGCCACCGCCGAACAGTCCCGTGGTTCCATCGTCACCGGTCTTGGTATAGATTTTCATTGCCATTGGTCGCTCCTCGCGAGCTGAATGCATCGCGGCGTCTCGCTGCGCCGGCCGCGCCGCCATCATGGGACGTGCGGGATCGCGGAGACTTCATATCTTCGCCATCGTTCCCCCCATCGAGTGGGATGGCGCGCAAAAATACAATTGTCACAGCAACAGCAAAGCGTTCCGGAACGATTGCGAACACCTGCCGGCGCTCCGCAGTCGCGGCGCCGATGGAACGCCGCAAAGGATTTCAATCAAGATATGCCCCTGCTCAATGTGCTGATGGTCGGCGATATCGTCGGCGAAACCGGACTTCAGATGCTGCGCGAGCACCTGCCGGCGCTCATCGAAACGTACACGGCCGACGTCGTCATCGTCAACGGCGAAAACACCTATGACGGGAAGGGACTGCGCCCGTCCGACGCCGAGACGATCTTCCGCTGCGGCGCGAACGTCATCACTTCCGGCAATCATGTCTGGGAGCGGTGGCAGTCGAAGGAGGTGCTGGGCACGAACCGCAACGTGCTGCGGCCGCTGAACTACCCGCGCGAGAACGTCGGCTACGGCTACGTGGTATACACGCTTCCGCAGGGAATAAAGGTGGGGGTGATCAACGTTCAGGGACGGACCTACATGCAGCCGATCGACTGCCCGTTCAGGGCGTCCGACTGGGCGATAGGGCGTATCGAGCAGGAGACCAGAACGATCATCGTGGATTTTCATGCCGAGGCGACGGCCGAGAAGATGGCGCTGGCCTGGTATCTGGACGGCCGCGTCAGCGCGGTGATCGGAACCCACACCCATGTTCAGACCAACGATGCCCGCATCCTCCCCGGAGGCACGGCGTTCCTCACCGATGTAGGCATGACCGGCCCGTATAATTCGGTGATCGGCATGAAGAAGGAGGTGGCGATCCGGCGATTCCTTACGCAGACCCCGCACAAGTTTGAAATGGGCGAGGGAGAGGGACGCCTGTCGGCGGTGCATCTTCGGATCGACAGCGTGACGGGACATGCACACGGGATCGCCCCGATAGCCGTTCCCGCGTTCCGCACGGAGGCGTAGGAAGCACACGATGCGGAGCGGGAAATGCCGGAGACGCAGGCGGATGTGGTGAGAATATCAATTCCGCCGTTCCCGGCATCCTCCGTTCACCATGCTGCATGCAGAGCATCCGGACACCGGCAGTGAACGCCGATCATCCGCCGCGGAACAGCGTTTCATGTGGGATTTGCCACGTTTTATCCTGATATTTGATCCCCTCCAGCGGCACTAGATGCCGGGGTCCAGCGTCTTGGAACGAGCGTCGTCTGTCATTTCCCACCACGGGAGCGCCCGCTTCCGTTGCATAAACGCCCTCATCGCGAACACCGATCATCAATCCATGATCATGAGCAACAGATACATTCTACCTGTCCTTGGAGCGTTGCTTCTCCTGCTCAATCTCCCATACTCCACATCGGCCCAGCAGACGCAGGTCCCGGCGGCGAGCGCCAAGCAGGAAGCGCTGATCAGCGCCGGCATCATGCACGATCCCGCAAGCGGCGCCGAGATGGTGGCACACGCCATCTACGTGAAGCTCCGTCCCGGCCGGTCCGGCATGAATTCTCCGGCGACCGCGGCGAAACTCGCCACTGAAGCAGGCGTCAGGGTCGTCTCCGCGACGCCCCTCGCATTCAGCCGGATGCCGCTGGACAAGGGGCTGGAACGCCGCCTGCAATCGCTCCCGGGCGAACGGCAGCGCCAGGCCGCCGCCGCCGAGGAGAACCTGAGCCGGATAGTGGAGCTGCACTTCGATGGCGTGATGTCCCCGGTGAATGCCGCCCGCATCATGGCGCGACTCCCCGATGTGGAGTATGCCGAACCGATCATCCTTCCCTATCCGCTGGGAGGAGCGGCCGCGCCGCCGAATGATCCGATGGTGCAGGAGGAGTTCCAGCTCAGCCTTGTCAAGCTGCTGGATGCGTGGGAGGTATGGAAGGGGGATTCCAACATGGTGATCGGCATCGTGGATGCCGGCGTGGATATGTTCCATGAGGACCTGGCGCCGAACATCAAGGAGAATCCGGGCGAGGTGGGGCTCGACGCACAGTCGCGCGACAAGCGGACGAACGGCGTGGACGATGACGGCAACGGCGTGGTGGACGACTGGCGCGGGGCGAATCTCACCTACGATCTCGACGGCACGGAGCCGGGGAATACCTTCGGCAGCTCGCACGGCACCGAGGTATCGGGCCTTGCGGCGGCGAAGACCAACAACGGCATCGGCATCGCGGGGGCCGGCTACAACACGATGTTCTTTCCCGTCAAGACCGCCTCCACGCTGGCCAGCCCGCTCGTCCGCGCCTACGACGGCATCATCTACTGCGCCAGGCGCGGGTTCAAGGTGATCAACTGTAGTTTCGGCAGCGAGTTCTACTCGCAGGTTCTCGAGGACCTGCTCATGAACCTGACGCTGGCATACGACTGCGCCATCGTCGCCGGCGCGGGGAATACGCCGATATACGGATCGTTCTACCCCGCCGGCTACCGGTCGGTGCTGGGCGTGGGCGCCATCGACAAGGAGAATGTGCTGCGGACGACGTGGGGCGAGCAGGTGGGAATCAGCTCCACCGCCGGATTCTCCACCGGCAACAACGGCGCGTACTATGAACTTGGCCCCGCCACCTCGTATGCAACGCCGGTGGTCAGCGGCATCGTCGCGCTGGTCCGAAGCAGATATCCGGACCTGAGCGCCCTGCAGGCGCTGGCACACGTGCGGCTGGCCTCCGATCCGATCTACCCTCCCACACCCGACATGGCGAAGCTCACCGGCTACGGCCGCGTCAACGCACTGAAGGCGGTCACCACCGATCCATTCTCCCATCCGGCCATCAGCATCGATTCGCTTTGGCTGACCGACGACGCGGGAAATGCGCGCGATCGCATTCCGGTGGGTGGAACGGGACGCATGATGTTCCGCCTGAAGAACATTCTCGGCCCGGCATCGAACATCAGCGTACGGGTGATCGCGTACAGGGAGGACAGCACCGTGGTCTCCATCAGCACGGTGCCGGCTACGATGGCGTCACTGGGCACGGAGGAATCGAAGGTGATCGAGACGGGCGTTCCGTTCGAGGTGCGCGAGGCCAACAGCAGCCGCGTCCGCCTGCGTTTCGAGATCACCGCCGATGGATACAGCGATTACCAGTACGAGCGCGTGCTCTTCTATCTCCCCTACATCACCGTGAGGACGTCGGAGGTTTCGCTCACGCTTACGGACCGCGGGCGGCTGGGATTTGAAGATTACCCGGAGAACACGATCGGCACCGGCATCGTCTATCAGGGACGCCCGTTCCTCTTCGAGGGAGGATTGATCATCGCCCGGGACAGAAGCCATCTGCTGAGCAATATCCGCGGCGCATCGAGCAACGAGCAGGAGAGTGATTTCTCGACCGTGGAGTATCCCTCGGAACTGAACAACGGCACGCTCACCCTCAGCGACGCTCCCGCCGGATCGCGGCGGGTCGGCCTGGAAGTACGCATCCGGCCGTTTACGCTCGACACCGTGCCGGAGGGAGTCGGCATCGAGGTACGCACGAAGAATCTGACGCCGGGGCTCATCGATACACTACGGCTGGCATACTTCACCGACTGGGACATGGACAGCATTCCCTACCGCCAGTCGGTCGGCTACGTGGCACGTCCCGGCGAGAAGGTTCCATTCTACGGACGTCTGGAGGATAATTCGAGCTACTATATAGCGCACGGCGTGGCGGGTCCGGCCCCCTATCCGATCTTCTTCGCGCTGCGCAACGATAGCCTGCCGGTCCAGATCGGCGACGGCTTCACCAGCGATGAGAAATGGACCACGGTCAGCAACGGCGTCGGATCGACGACGGCCGTGGCCGGAACGGCAGGGGATATCAGCCTGGTGATCGGCAAACGCATTGTGAATCTGCCCGCGTTCGGCGAGGACACAACGCTCTTCGTCATCGGATTCTCGTCGTTCGACTTCGGCGATGCGACGCGGACGATGAACCGCATGGCACCGAATCCGGCGGGGGGCGTCGGCGGCGTGAGCGATCGCCCCGCTCTTCCGGGCATGCTGCTCGGCGAGCCTCATCCCAACCCCTTCCGGAGCGTCACTCTCATCGAGATCGATCCGGGCATCCATGACGCCACACTGCGCGTCTACGACGCGGCGGGACGGATGGTGGCCGATCTTACGGACCGGATCGGGCGCTCGGGGGGGCGCGTCCGCTTCGACGGATCATCGCTGCCGGACGGCGTCTACCGTGTGCAGCTCGTATCCGCCCGGGGAAGCGATTCGCAGCAGCTCGTGCTGATCCGCTAGATCCCCCGCTATCGTTACATTGCGGACCCATGTACGGGGCGTGAGCCATTCGCCGGGAAATTCCGGCGGGAGGTCCACGCCCCTTCCATTGGCCGGGAACCGGAGAGGTTCCCACGGCCAGCCCGGCATCAGTAACTCACGGCACAGGTACTCATGTCCTACAGCAGACTGGAGATAGAGACCGGCGATGGCATCGGCAGAATCTGGCTGAACCGCCCGGAGAAACGTAACGCACTGGACCGCACGCTCGTCGATGAGCTGACAGCCGCGCTCCGGCAGCTCGAAGCGGCCCCCGAGGTACGGGCGATCGTCCTTGGAGGAAGAGGCCCGGCCTTCTGCGCCGGTGCCGACCTTGAGTACCTGCGCCATATGGCCGGCTTCACCGTGCTCGACAACATGGAGGATTCGGCGGCGCTGGCCACCGCACTCCGCGCCATCTACGAATCCACAAAACCGACCATCGCCCGCGTGCACGGGCCGGCGATCGCCGGAGGCTGCGGTCTGGCGACGGTCTGCGATATCGTCATCGCTTCCGACCGTGCCAGCTTCGGCTACACCGAAGTGCGCATCGGATTCGTTCCGGCGATCGTGATGGCGTTTCTCGTGCGGAAGATCCCGCAGATCCAGGCACGCGAGCTTGTCCTGGGAGGACGTATCATCGGCGCGCGCGAGGCATACGAGCGGGGACTGGTGACGTTCATCACGGAGGAGGACGCCCTTGATGCGCGCGTGGAGGAGATCGCCGGCGCGATAACGGGAGCCAGCCCCTCCGGCGTGGCGCTCACCAAACAGATGCTCACCGCGCTGGATGGCATGTCGCTCGATGCCGCGCTCGACTACGCTTCGCGCATGAACGCACTGGCGCGCATGACGCCGGACTGCCGGCAGGGCATCGAGAAGTTCCTGAACAGAAGCTGATATGGCGGGGTTTTACCCCCCCTCCTCGCCTCTGCCGCTTCCTGCCGCTGAAGCGCCCGGCATATCGTCCGGACGCACTTACCCCTCGCGTAGGGCCGCCCAATGCACTTGCATGATAGCAGACACCGGCGTTATTTAAAGCTTTTATCAACATTGCGACGGCGGAGGCAGCGCCGTCGGGAGCCTGGCCGACGGACGGTGAACAACCGACCGATCTGATGCTCCCTTCAGTTCGCTCTCGCCCCTGCAGGCGATTCAACGGTCCAGCATGAGATCCAGGGCGTGACGAAGCTTCACGCCAGTGTGTAGTTATCGAGTAGCAGTCCGCCACTGTTCATGTGGTAGCATTGCAGACGTCGTCCGGCCGATGATGATCGTTCCGCCGTGTTCTTCCGCGGCAGCCACATGCCGTGGCATGGAATGTCCATATGCCCGTCATCGTCGGCGGCAATCGCAGCAGACCATGCCATCATGCGGCCCCTGCGGCACCGCAGGCTGCTCCCTGGCGGCAACCGTGTGGCCAGGCACCTGCATGGCCACGCATGTGACTATAATTTCCTCCGGTGCAACCGTGTACATGCATTCGTACAGTACCTGTAACCCAAGATCTGGAACACCCATGAAACTACGCTCACTATCATCGATTCGGCTCGGGGTCCTGCTTCCCGTGATTCTGGCCGCCACGTGCCTGCCGGCCGCCGGGCAGACGGGCGCGCTCAAGCTTTTCAAGGGAACGATCACCAATTCCGCTACGGGCAAGCCGATCGATGGCGGGCGGCTCCATGTCTATGAAGGCTCGAATCCCGAACCTGTAACTACATCGAAGATCAACCCCAGCACCGGGTTCTACCAGGTGCTCCTGAGCCCCGCGACCGAGTATCGCTTCGAGGTCGCATCGATCCGGTTCTACCACACGGAGTTCACCATCAGGACGCCCGCGGGAACGAACTACGAGGAGACGGTGAAGGATCTGAAGGTCGATCCCATCCCGATGGGAACCTCGATCTACTCCGGGGTGATGTTCGATCCCGGCTCGTCGAAACTGAACGAGGATGCCGAACTGCGTTCCCTGGTCAACGTCATGAAGAAGGAGCGCGGCGTGGCCGTCACCATCACGGTGACGCCGGATGTGCTCGCGGCCGGCTCGAAGAAGAGCACGGCAAGGCGCGGGAAGAAGGGAAAGGCAGCGACGGAACCCGCCCCCGGGCCCACGACCGATTTCAAGCAGCTCGGCGAGGCGCGCATGGCGGTCATCAAGAATTTCCTGAAGCAGCAGGGAATCAGCACCGCCCGCCTGAACTGGGATCTCAAGGAGGGCGCCACCCTCGCGCCGGCGAAGAAGAAGGGGCAGAGCTACCCGGATAACGTCGTGGTCCGCATTACGTCCATCCAGGCAGATGACGAGACGGACAGTTGAGACCGGGGGGAGAAGACAAAGGTCAAAAGGCAAAGGTCAAAAGGCAAAAGGAAGATTGAGCCCGGTCGTTCCGGGCGAAGGGGAGGTGTCCGGTGACGGATGTCTCCCCTTTTGGTCATGAAGGCCGGGATCGACAGGGAAATGTTCCTGCGGTTATCGCGCGCGCTCACCTGAAGCCCCCACCCGCATCTTTCGCAGCCTCATCCGCCGGAGATTTCCTTTCGGCTTCGCATGTTTCTTTTGCGACGATGTCTCCTCCGGATTTCGTAAGTTTGCCTTCTTTCAAATGCTAGCACGTTTCCTCGGACTCAAAGAGACTTTATGATCATCAGCATGACCGGCTTCGGCCGGAGCGAAATCACGAGCGACGGCACCACGGTTTCGGTAGAGATCCGGAGCGTCAACAATCGATTTCTGGAGATTTCGGCACGTATGCCGCGCGAGCTCAATGCGCGGGAGAACGATATCCGGGAGATCATCCGCAAGGTCCTCACACGGGGCAAGATCCACCTCAACATCAACATCGAGCAGCAGACCGGGCCGGCGGCGGCGTTCGAGGTCGATCCCGATGTGGTGCGCGTATACAAGGATGCGCTGGATGCCGTGCGCAAACATGCCAAGATCAAGGAGACGGTGAACCTCACCCATCTGCTTCATTTCAGCGACGAGCTTCTGGGAAGGAATGCCGCCGCCACCGACGAAGCGGGCAACTGGGAAATGGTGGCACGGGCAGTGGAGGCGGCGGTGAAGGATCTGGAGCAGATGCGCCGCAACGAGGGGCGCGAGCTTGCCCGCGACATCCGCGAACGGATCAAGGCGATCGATGGCATGATCGACCGCGCCGAACAGCTTTCGAGGGATCGCATTCCGGCCGAGCGCCAGCGCCTGCGTGACCGCATCGCGCAGCTTTTCGAGAACGATGAGATCGACGAGCAGCGTCTGGAATTCGAGATCGTGATGCTCGCCGACAAGCTTGATATCACCGAGGAATGCGTCCGCTACCGGAGCCACTCCAAGTATTTCGTGGAGGCGGTGAAGGGGCCGGAACCCGCCGGACGGAAGCTCGGGTTTCTCCTACAGGAGATCAACCGCGAGGTGACAACGATCGGCTCGAAGTCGAACGACGCCGAGATCGCCCATCTGGTGGTGCAGGCCAAGGAGGAACTGGAGAAGATCCGCGAGCAGGTGCAGAATATCGAATGACGCGATCGGAAGCCGGACCTTCATCATATCAGAGCATGACAGCGCCGGAGGATGCTTCCGGAGATCGCCCGGTTCAGGACCGGCTTCGGGATGCAGCCCCGTTACTTCGCATGACCCGCGATAGCATAAACGACCCCCACGCCGGCACCCGGGCCGATCCCCTGCGGAAAGGCCCGCGACGCATCGTGGTGCTTTCGGCTCCCTCCGGGGCGGGAAAAACGACGATCGCCCACCGGCTGCTGGAGCGCAATCCGGGCTGGCGGTTCTCGGTCTCCGCAACCACCCGCCCGATGCGCCCGACGGAGATCGACGGCAGGGATTATCACTTCCTGGATGCCGGGGAGTTCCGCCGCAGAATCGACGAGGGGGATCTGGTGGAGTGGGAGGAGATCTACGGGAACTACTACGGCACCCTCCGAAGCGAGGTGGAACGGCTGCTGAACGCCCCCGGCATCGACAAAATCATCTTCGACGTTGATGTGAAGGGGGCTATGGCCATCCGCCACGCCTTCCCCGACGATGCACTTCTGATCTTCATCGCTCCCCCTTCCATCGAGGAGATGCACCGGCGGCTGCTGGAGCGCCGTACGGAAAACCCCGATTCCATCCGGCGCCGCATCGAGCGCGCGGCAATGGAGATGGAAATGCGCAAGGGTTTCGATGTGACGATCATCAACGATCAGTTGGATCGCGCCGTCGATGAGATCGAACACCTGCTGCGACACTAGGACCGGCGGTGGTTCGTCGTTGTGTATCGGCGCTATGGCATCGCATTGAGTCCGGATGCACGGCGTTCCACGTCCACGCGGCCCGGCTCTTCATTACGCCGGGCATTTCAGCGGATTTTTAACATTCAGATACTTCAACATAGTCAGGAGCAACGTGATATGCCGATCCGTCCGGTCGATTTGAAGCAGGCAACCGGCCAAGCCACGAGCATCTACGAGGCGATCGTCATTATGTCGCGCCGCGCGCGCCAGATCAACGATGAACTGAAGGATAGTTTGCATCGCCGGCTCGAAACGGTCGCCAGCCTGAATGAAGAGGGCGACGGCGAGGTGACGAACTTCGACCAGCTTGAGATCAGCCGCGAATTCGACCGGTTCCCGAAGCCGACGTTCCTCGCGCTCGACGAGATGCTGGATGGCGAGCTTGAGTATCGCTATCGCGACACCCCCTCGAATTCCTGAGAAGCATCCTCCCGTGAAAATATGGCCGCGGTCGGCACAGCATGATCTGTCCGGCCGCGGCTGTTTTCGTGGGGTTGGCGGGAAAAAGACGCTTCCTTCGTACACTGCCACAACCCACCAGCCACGGCGTGGCGTGGCCGTGGATACCACTAACAGCTAGCCACCATCCACCAGCACCCGCCCGTCCTTCATCTCCACGATCCTTCCCGCGGTGCGCGCAATTGCGGCATCATGCGTCGCCATCACCAGCGTCAACTTCTCCTCGGCGGCCACGCGGCGCAGGAGGTTGAGCACCAGCATGCCGGTGGCGGAATCGAGATTCCCCGTCGGCTCATCTGCGAGCAGAATGCGCGGGCGGTTGATCAGGGCACGCGCGATCGCCGTCCGCTGCATCTCGCCACCGGAAAGCTCGTTCGGGCGGTGCGATGCACGCTTCTCCATCCCCACCCCCCGCAGCAGTTCCAGCGCCCGCTCGCGGCTCTCGCGCTCATCGTGGCCGGCCAGCTCGGCGGGGAGCATCACATTTTCCAGCACCGAAAGCGTGGGCATCAGATTGAAGAACTGGAAGACGATCCCGATGAGATCGCGTCGCATCAGCGTGATGGCGCGATCGCCGGCCCTGGTGATGTCGCGCCCATCGACGGTGATGGTCCCCCCGCTCGGCGAGTCGATGCCGCCGATGACGTTCAGCAGCGTGCTCTTGCCGGAGCCGGATGCCCCGACGAGCGAGACATGTTCCCCGGCGCCGATGCTGATCGATACGTCGTCGAGGGCCTTCACTCCGGTGCCCCCGGCGGGACCATAGATTTTCGATACGTGATGCAGCTCGATCATGACAATCCTGGCAATATCGATTCCGGACGTGCTCCGGCGCAGGAAACCGCAGAGCACGTTCCCGGCTCCGTGGGCAGCTCCGGCCGCACAAATATGGATAATCGATCCGATGCATTCGATCGATCATTCCTTCCGATCATGAACTTTTACGCCCGCTGGATACGCCCTCACCCCTCATCTCCCCGCCGATTCCCTGCACGGATGCACAAATGATTGTAGATTGACCCTTTGCGGCAGCCGGCGCCGCGTTCAACCTGCTTTGAAGCGGCAGCGACATGATGTGCCGAACACCATTCCCTGCCCGCCGGGCGGTCGTCCCCGGCGTTCTGTTCCGGCAGGCGCTCCCATGAACCAATGATGAATATGCGGAAGTTCTCGACGGTCGATATCATCACCGCGCATGTGCACCAGCTCTGTATCGCGCTCCTTCTGACGGCGGTCGCCGGCTGCGGCGGCGCGCGCTCGATTCCCCCGCGTGTTTTTCCGGAGAACATCGTGGCGCATCCGCGCGGAACGATCGGCGTCGTGGCTCCGGGCGAACGCCCTCCCCTGCTTACGGCGCTCCGCGCGCTCGGCGTGCCATACCATCATCTCTCCCTCAAGGATTTCGCGGGGCTGGATCTTACCCCCTACGTGGTGATGATTCTCGACGAGGGGGCGCTGGAGTACGACGGGGCGGCCCCGGCCTACGCACGCATGCTTGAACATACCACCAGGACCGGCGGGACGCTTATCGTGCTGAACCAGCCGACGCCGGCGCTCCGGCAGATAAGCACGCGCCTGCCGCTGAAGCTTGTGCCGCGCGACATCGATTACCGGATCGATCTCGCGCTCCCCCGCCGCGACGATCCGGTGACAGTCCAGCCGAACGCCATTACCCGGGGCAATCTCGATTCGCTCGCCCGCAAGACATCCCAGCTCGTGTACGGCGGAAGAGATGCGCGCGCACTGATCGCCGCCAATCTCGACGCCCCGGATTCATCGGCGGCGCTCCTGTGGGAGCCGGTCGGCAAGGGAACCGTCTGGTACCTTGCGGTGCCGGTGGCCGGTTACGCGGCGGCGGGATACGAGGCGGAACAGAAGGTGGTGGCGAATCTGGTCAGCAACAAATAACGCCGCCAGCGAAGCGGCCGGCGGGATGGCCGGAACTTCTTATCTTTCATCCGCGGATGGATTCGTCATCTTTTAACCCCTAATACGATCGTATGGACCTTGAGCTTACGGATAAAACGGCAATCGTGGCAGCCGCGAGCCACGGCATCGGAAAGGCCTGCGCCATGCGCCTGGCACGCGAGGGGGCGAACGTGGTGGTATGCGCCAGGAGCAAGGATGATCTGGTGAAAACCGCGGAGGAGATATCCGCCACCACCGGCCGGCGCGTCGAGTGGGTGCAGGCGGATATCACCAAGGCCGATGACATCGAGATGCTGGTTGATGCGACGCGCATCGCCTTCGGCGGCGTGGATATCCTGGTCACCAACTGCGGCGGACCGAAGCGCGGCACCTTCATCAGCCTGGAGGAGAGCGACTGGCGCATCGCCGTGGATCTGGTGCTGATGAGCGTCATCCGCCTGATACGCGCCGCCGTGCCGCATATGCGCAACATGCAGAGCGGCCGTATCATCAACATCACCTCCGTCAGCGTCAAGCAGCCGCTTGAGTATCTGATGCTCTCCAACACGCTCCGCAGCGCGGTGGTCGGGCTGGCAAAGACGCTCTCGAACGAGCTTGCCCCCTTCGGTATCCTCGTCAACAACGTGGCGCCGGGTTATACCCTCACGAACCGCATCTACGACCTGGCGATGGACGAGGCGAAGGAACTGGGGGTATCGCACGAAGAGATCCTGGCCCGCCATCATGAGGACATCCCGCTCAACCGGATGGCACGCCCGGAGGAGATCGCCGATGTGGTGGCATTCCTGGCCTCGGCCCGTGCAAGCTACATCACCGGCGCCACCATCAGCGTGGATGGAGGCTACTACCAGGGAATCATGTGAGCTGAGCCGGCAGCCGGCGGATAGCGGCGGGGGAACGGGAGAACAAGCCGCCTGCCACGAACCGGAGTCCGGCACAGCCGGGCATGCTACCAACCGACAGACAGAGCCCGCCGCCGGGCGCACCATTCCACGGCAGCGCCGGTGTCCACATCAGCCACCGGTAGTCAAACATATCCCGCCATTTCCATGCTTCCGGAACTTCGCGGTTATTTCAACAGCACATTCAGCGAACACCGCTACCGGCAGATGCTGCAGCGGCTCGAACATCGCTGTAGAACACCGATCTCCTTCAGGGTCTGCGAGTCCCCCTGCTTCGTTCCGCGCGGGCTGCAGCGCATGTGCGAGGAGGCAGCGGTGGAGCTTGCGCTTCAGGCGCACGACCCCGGGTATCTCCGCCGCTCCGACGCCACGCTCCGCCCGGAGTACACCGTCGCAAACCAGCCGCCGCGATCGATGTTCCTGACCGTCGATTTTGCGGTCACTCCCGGCCCCGATGGAACGCTCCGGCCGAAGCTGATCGAGATGCAGGGCTTTCCCTCGCTGATGGGCTTTCAGCTCTATTTCGCGGAGTTGACGCAGGAACATTACCGCCTTCCGCCGGAACTGACCTACATCAACGGTGGACACAGCCGCGCGGAGTTCATCGACATCCTGCGCCGGGCGATCGTGGCGGATGAGGACCCGGAGAACGTGGTGCTGCTGGAGCTTGATCCGTGGAACCAGAAGACCATCCCGGACTTCAAGGCCACGCAGGACCTGCTCGGCATCGGCGTGGCGGATATCCGCCATGTGAAGAAGATCGGGCGCGTGCTCCACTATGAATGCGACGGGCGCATGGTGCCGATCCGACGCATCTACAACCGCGCGATCGTCGATGAGCTCCAGCGCAGCAATGTTACCATCCCCTTCAACTGGCACGACGATCTCGACGTCGCCTGGGCGGGCCATCCGAACTGGTACTTCCGCATCAGCAAGTACACCATTCCCTTTCTCGACCATCCGACGGTTCCCGACGCGCGCTTCCTCGACCAGATCGGGGAACTGCCGGAGAATCTGGAGAACTACGTGCTGAAGCCGCTCTACTCATTTGCAGGAACCGGTGTGGTGGTCGGGCCGACGCGCGAGGAGATCCAGGCCATTCCGGCCGGACATCGTTCCGAGTTCATCCTCCAGGAGCGTATCGTCTATGCCGAGGCGATTGCGACGCCGGAAGGGGGAACGAAGGCCGAACTGCGCGTGATGCTGATCTGGCTTCCGGAGGAGGAACGTCCGCGCGCGGTGATGGGGCTGGTCCGTATGGGACGGGGAAAGATGATGGGCGTGGATTTCAACAAAGACATGCGGTGGATCGGCGCCGGCTGCAACTTCTATGAACCCGCCGGCGACGTGTAGCGTTGCGAACGATTCTCCCGGCGGACCTCCCAGGCCGCCGGACCACCATTCTTCAGTACTTCATTCCGATGAAACTATTCCGGCCATCCCCGCGGGGAGGCCGGTTCGCATTGGCGCGCGCCGGCCGGAACGCTGAAAAAAAAGCGGGCACGGGAAGAAGAACTTCCCATGCCCGCACATCACTTCCGAGCGTCGTGCCGGAGCCTACTTCACAAGCTCCATACGGAGCACGGAAGGCACGCCGTTGACGCGCAGCGCCACCATGTAGACACCCGTGGGCATTCTGCTCATATCCACCGAGCGATGATGCTCGCCGGCGGTAAGATGCTCGCCACGGATGACGGTAGCCACGCGGTTGCCGAGCGCATCCAGGATCTCCAGATCCACCGCCGCACCTGTCGGCAGCGTGAAGCCCAGATCGCAGCTTCCCGACGTCGGATTCGGACGCGCCGTAAGCGCACCCAGCACACCGGCGATCACCTCGCGGTCATCGGGCCTGTCGTGCCTGTCGAATCCGGCGATAACCCGGCCGGGAGGATCCTCCCCCTCGAAGTCCACATCGTCGTGCCCGACTTCCTGGCCGTTCGCATCGAAGTAGATGATCTCCGCCGACACGGCCCCGCCGTCCGGAGCTCTGTAGACCACCGTCACGATCGGATCGTTCAGGTTGTCCGGATCATCCAGATCGCGACGCATGTCGATCACGACCGAGCGATCCTTGACGTTCACGGATGCGAAGAGATCATTGCAGGTGCCCTGCTCGCCGTCGTCGGCGCCACACGGGTAGCTGGCGCCGGTCACTGCGACGACCTCCGTCACCGGATCGTTGTACTGCACCTGGATCGAATGGATCCCCAGCCCCTCCGCCCGCTGGCGCGAGAATGTCAGGCTGTGCATGTGCAGCGTCGCGCGATCCGGCACGTCGATCGGCGTACCGACATCGATCTTGCCCTTCTTCGACACCTCCCACTTGCCGTAATCCATCTCGCACTTCTGGCCATCGCAATGGATGACGGTCACCTTCACGGTTCCCGTCCAGCCGATCCCGTACGGGATGTTGAGCGAGAACTGCACCGTGCTGCTTGCCGGCAGCCCGTGCGCCGTCGTGATCTGCGAGTAACCCGCGGAGCTTCCATACGGCCAGGAGTACGGCACACCATCGACGAAGAGGTTGTTGCCAACCAGATTGCCGACACCCGGATGCGGCGTTACGCTGATCAGGACGCTGCAGATCGGCGATGACGGCGACTTCAGGTTGTAGATGGTGAAGCTGCGCGTGCTGTAGTTCAGCGTGGACATCCCCAGCACCGACATCGAATCGCAGCGATCCTGCGGCGCCGGGTCGCAGTTGAAGCAGATCGTGTCGCGGCATTCGACCTTGGTTCCATCATCCTTGACGATTATGGCGATCAGCTCGATGCAGACCTCGCCGCTTGCCGTCGTGCTGGAGGCATGCACCTGCACACCCAGCGGGCTGGAGCACGGCGGGCTGAAGAAGAGCGAACCGCTGGTGGTTCCTGCCAGGCTGCCCGGAATGGTCGAGCTCGGCAGGCAGGGCCATGTCTGGACGCTCTGAACGACGCCGCTCGGCGTGCTGGTGCCCGGGATCGGCAGCACGTTATAGCTCAACTGGGCGATGCTCCCCAGCGAGTTCAGCACCGATGTGGTGAACGTACAGCACTCATCGAGCTGCACTTCGCCCCAGATCGAATCGCATTCATCCTTTTCCGGCGGAATCACCGTGACACATGCCGGCGAGGACTCCGCCTTCATGCAGGTGGATGTGCCGTACGGGAACACCTGGAGTCCGAAGGAGTTGCAGGCATTCAGACCGATCTTCGTGCCCGACGGCACCGTCGCAAGGAAGAAGAAGTCCTGCGTACCTCCGGGAGCGATCGTAGTGGCGGGATTGCCGACGATCTGGAACGAATAGGTGGAAAGGAACCCGGGAACGAACGAGGCCGGTGTCAACGGCGGCACGCCCATGCCTGACGGCGGATCGGCCGTCGGACTGCAGAAGAGCGTCGATCGCGTCGGATTCTTCGTGTTCGAGGAGTTGTTGTATCCGTAGGTGTAGCCGACCACCGGCGTGACGGCAGAGCTGATCGGGAGATCATACTGGCTGCCGCGGAAGCTGTATGGCGGCAGCACCGTGATATCACCGATGTGCGGCATGATATCCAGCAGGTAGATGTTCGCCAGCGTCAGTATGCCGGTGTTCGTGATCCGGAGCCTGTACTCCGCCTGCGCGCCGGGCTGCACGTTCGCGCTCGACCCGAATGTCGCGCCGGTGAGATTCTGGCGCACGTCCTTGAAGACCTGCACCTGCGCATAGCCGTTGATCGTCACCTGCGCCGGGTTCGACGTCACCGGCGTCGGCAGGTTGCCGGCCGAGAACGTGAACTTGTTGAAGTACTGCCCCGGCGGCACCGTCGGGTTGTCACCCACCTTGACGTCGAATTCGATCACCAGGTAGTTGACAGTGCCGCTGCAGTTGGCCGGAAGCGTCGCGAAGTTCCAGTTGAGCGTCGTGGCGCCGACAGCCGGCGAGGAGAGGCCGCCCAGCACCGAAGGCACCGTGGTCGAGAGAGCACAGCACGTCGGGTTGTTCGCGGCCGCCCAGACGATCGGTCCGTAGTAGTACGTCGGATTGCCCACGTAGCTGAAGTTGGTGGGCAGGACGTCGGTGATGGTGCACGGCGTCGCCGTGGCGCTGCCGACGTTGGCCACCACCATGCGCCAGCGGATGATGTCGCCCGGATAGAACGGCCCCGCGGTCGAAGGATTGCAGCTCGGCAGGCATGTGCCCGACTTGCCGACGAAGAACTTCGCCGCCAGGATGTTCGGAGCCGTCTGCGTGACGACGCTGGTATTGTTGGCGCAGAGACCGGCCGGCACGTTGGTGCCGCTGGCGCACACCGTGTTGGTGATGCTCTGCCCGGCCACCACCGGCGCGTACGGCGGCACCATGCTGTTGCTGCGGACGCAGACGTTGATGCTGCTGTACGTGTAGCCGCCGGGAGGCAGCGTGCCCGTATAACGCCAGCGGATGCGGCAGATCGGTCCCGGAAGCCCCGAGGGGGTGTACGTCGATGAGGTGGTGTAGGGGATCGATACCGCGGGGGTTGACTGGCAGACGCCGCCGACGTTGCAGTACACGTCAAGAATCACCGAGGTCATGGTGCCCGGCAGATATGTGTAGATCGAATTGACATCCACCGTCGGAGGAAGGTTGTCATCGACCACGATGTTCGACTGCGTGACGCTGCCGCTGTTGTAGTACTGCACGTAGTATGTGCCGCAGCAGCCGGGAGCCCACGACGGGGTGTACCACGGATTCGACGGGAAGTACACCGTGTTCGTCAGCCACTTCCAGATGGAACCGCCCGGTACGGGAGGCGTGGGGTTGCACAGCGTGTTGCTGGCCTGCGCGTCCATCACCAGATACTGCCCCTGACTGCATGGGGTCTGGAAACGGAGCTGCGCCTTGTTGGTGACGGTCTGGCCGGCAGAGAAGGTGCCGCCGGGATAGCGGACGGTGATGTAGCATCCGTACCAGGCCCAGCCCGCCTGCACGTTCAGCGATGTCGGACCGCCGGTCAGCAGAACGGTGCCGGTGGAGGGGTACGGCCCGTTCCAGTCGCCGACGTTCATCGGCGTCACGTTGGTGATGATCGCGCCCGGGGGCAGGAAGTCCGTCAGCGAGATGTTCGTCAGGTTCAGACCGCCGATGTCGTTGCCGGATGGATTGATGATCGAGATACGGTACACGATATCTCCGCTGTCAACGATACAGCCGGAGATGTAATCCTTCCGGAACTGCCACTTGTTCTCGGCGGTCGCCGTCACGCAGCTCCGGTTCGATTCCGCGAAGGCCTCGAATCCCTCCGCCCTGATGCTGGCGGAGTTGCAGGCGCGATCTCCGGGGCAGGTGACGCCCGGCTTGAACCGGACGTTGATCTGCACGGTGCCGGCGCCGGCCGGAGAGGTGATGTTGTTCAGCGTGAAGGTGACATTGTTCCCCACGATCGTCGAAATCGGCGATCCCGGAGCCGCACTGATGACGTCCAGGTTCGATGGAACCGCATCGTTGATGATGAGCGTTCCCGGCGTCGAGGTGGACCAGCCAATCCCGCCGGTCCAGCTATACGTGAGCGTATAGGTGAATACCTGGCCGGATGGTACGGGGCTGGGGGCATCGTTTGACTTTGAGATTGTCAGGGTCATCCCCGACTGGGCCATCGCTACCTGCGTGCAGGCAAGCATGCACAAGACAATGATCGGGAGCAGCAGACTCCGCAGACATCGCTTGATGCCGGACGTTGTGACGAGATTCATTACAACCTCACAGGGGTTTATGATGGATACCCGGCAGCCGGACAATGTCCCATCAATGCGACCTATGCGCACCAACAAGAGTGCGGTCACCGTCGCCTGCCGGGAAATGACACGCCGCAGCGCGTCGTGGATACGCATCGATACAATGAACGTGTGGAGGAGATCACCGGCAGTGTGGGAATCCGAAACATGGCTGCCAGCAACGGAACTGACACGACATACAGATTCCCATGAACGACAGAACATGGCCGGTTATCGATCGCGTTCCGATCACCTCGGAACATGGGTATCATGTTCCGACATCCACGGCGGCGACGGCAGCGATCGGAAATCGTATGACGGCGCCCGCACGATCTGAAGGTCTGATAGTATTATCGCCGTGACGGCGAAAGACACTCAGGCGGTGACTCGGAGGGACTACTCCTCGAAGTCGGGGAAACGGCTATAGCCCACTTATAGCGCGTAACCAGGCGGCGCGAATATGCATATCACGGAAGCCCGGCAACAGTACATCATTATGTACCCCCCCGTAAAAGATGTTTTTTCGGTGTACAATAGACCATCCGGAACATCGGGCGGAATCAAACCGGATCATTCGTCGCCACCCCATCCATCTTCGTCGCGATGTTCCGTATCATGGCTGGTCCACCCTCCGGCAAATTCCTCGGACATCATGCGTCCCCCTCGTGACGGATGTATCTTTGGAAGCGGAATGCCCGTAGCCGTCATCGGCGATTCCGCCGGGCTGGCGCCAGCCTGCTGTGGAAATGTGGAAAACGCAGTGGATAAGTGATCGTTTGAACACCATACATCTCGAATGGAAGCCGCTCACGATGATGATCCTCGTCGCCGGACTGGCGCTGCGCGATACAGCCGCCGGGCCTTCATCGTGGCGCTCGGACTTCTTTCCATCCTCACGGCATTGCTCTCCTTCTTCGGATTCTACATGTTTTCAGCTCCTGGCTATCGGGGTCCCGTCTCCGATCATTTCGACGGCGAAAAATTCTTCATGGCAGGCGTACGGCAGGGAGGTTTCCTGAGCCTGCTCCGCTGGCTTCTCACGCGCAGCCAGGGGAAATGGACGCACAGGAACGACCTTCGGCCCGGCCCGCCGCCACCGGAGCGGGTGGATGATGCGAAGCTGCGCGTCACCTTCGTGAATCACGCCACGGTGCTGATCCAGACCGGCGGGCTGAACATCCTGACCGATCCGGTATGGGCCTATCGTGTCAGCCCGGTCTCCTTCACCGGCCCCACACGATATAAGCCACCGGGCATCCGGCTGGAGGATCTGCCGCCGATAGATGTAGTGCTGGTAAGCCACAACCATTATGACCATATGGATGTGGCCACGCTGGGGAGAATCGCAACGAGGCATGCTCCCCGCATCTTCACGTCGCTCGGCAACCGGCAGTATCTGGAATCGCAGGGAATGTCGAACGTGGTGGAGATGGACTGGTGGGATACGGCGGATCTCGGCAGCGGCATACGCCTGACCTCCGTCCCGGCACAGCATTTCTCCGGACGCGGTCTCGGCGATCGCAATCGAACGCTATGGTGCGGCTTCGTGATGGAGGGTCCGGCCGGTCCGGTCTACTTCGCCGCCGACACCGGTGTGGGAGATTTCTTCGATGACATCGCCGGGCGCTTCCCCGGAATCCGTCTCGCGCTCCTCCCCATCGGCGCATATGAACCGCGCTGGTTCATGGCGCCGGTCCACATGGGGCCAGACGACGCCGTGCACGTACACCTGCGCCTCGGCGCGGAGCGGAGCATGGCCATCCACTTCGGCACCTTCGCCCTTGCCGATGACGGCGAGAACGAGCCGGTGGAGCTCCTGCATGCGACGCTCGGCGAACTGAACATCCCGCGGGATCATTTTCGTGCCCTGGGAAATGGGGAGTCGTGGGAAATCGGATAATTTTCGATTGAAGGAGACCGGGAACCGGCAGGGGCACGTGGAATTCCGCCCGGATTTCCAATCCAGGAGATATTTGGCGGCTTCGGACCTGATGACGCTGACCGGATACAACTCCAGCGGCATGAGCGAGCGTCATCCATCATCAGCGTCGCGCAGGAACGCAGCCGGCACATCCTCTTGAACTTTGAATGTCGAACATTGCGCTCCTCCAATTCCCCCATTGCCATCCGGCGCGCCGCTCCGACGGAGGCCGGCCGCATCAATCTCTTCTACGCCGCCCGCGGTTACGCGACCAGCGTTGATGCCGACACCGGTGTTTTCATCGCGGAGGATGACGGCGTCATTATCGGCGTGGTGCGGCTGTGCCGGGAGGAGGGGCACACGATCCTGCGGACGATGCATGTGCATGCCGACCATCGCGGCCGCGGCATCGGCAGGAGACTGCTGGAGGCATTTCAGGAAGCGGTACGGGATACGGACTGCTACTGCATTCCGTATGCTCATCTGGTGGATTTCTACGGCGCAATCGGCTTCAGGCAGATAGCGCCGGAGCAGGCGCCGCCGCACCTGCGGGAACGGATGCAGGAATATCGTGGGCGCGGGCTGGACGCCATCATCATGATGAGGAAGGACGACGGGAAATAGCATACACGGCCCCGCTCCCTCCTTTGCGCGATAATCTTCTCTCCCGCTATCACCAGCGCCCGGCCCATGCTAGAAATGCACCCCATACCACACCACGCCCGGATAAATCTTCACCGCCGGCGCCGGAAGATGATAGAACTTGAGATTTTCCTTCAGCAGCTTCCAGAACCACCCATCTCCCGGCAATCCCTCCAGATTCCAGTCGAGCGAAAGAAACAGCTCATGCCCTCCCGCCCCCTTCAGATCGAGGCCACGCACGCTGTGGCCGACGGCGATATTCAGCCACGCCGGATAATCGCCGCGAAGGTTTTCCGGCAGCAGATCATGCACATTCACCGTCAGCCAGTGGAAGGTGCTTTCGTAATCATCGATAATGGCGCCGTACGCTCCATTCCGAAATTTTTCGGACGGATAGAAGCTGATCCTGACATCGAAATTCCGCAGCGGCGGCAGGTGATACTGGGCGACGGGATAGAGCGCGCCGAGCGTATTTGCAGCGAAATCTCCCCAACTGAACCCCCATGCCGCCGAGAAACCATCACGGACCTCTATATAGGTCTGATATGTGAATGCGAGCCCGCCGGCCGCCCAGAGAGCAGAGCTCGTATCCATCCCCGCCCACGTAAACGCCTGGCGATAGATATTCGTGGTCAGATACGGGAAGTAGAAATGGCCGAGTTTATCTGCGCCGAGCGCATAGGTCCAGTCATGATCCCAGTCGAAATGGAAATCGCTGCGCTCCCCCTTCCACCACAGGTCGTTCTGAAGGATGTGGCCATAGACGAAGCCGCCGGCCGTGATCCCGCCGATCAGCGCCAGCCGGGGAATGCTGAGGGACCGGCGGAGCGAATCGGGACGGGCCGTGGAATCAGCGGGCGACTGCGCGCGCAGGCCCGCCGCCGCGACGATCCAGACGAGCACCGCGGAGCATAGCGTTCGTGGAAGAGGCATGATCGTGAAGGAGATTACCACCGGCGCATCATGGCCGTTCGATGAAGCACGCCCTATCGCCCGTGACGCCGGAATCCGTCCGGTACAGGAAGTTCTGATAATCCTTCCACGGCAGTACCATGAATCACGGGCCGAACCGTATTTAATTTCACCGCCGCGAACGATCAGCCTCTCTGCAGGAACCCGCCGACCGGCATCACGCATCGGTTGCAGGCCGCCCGCAGGCGCCGGGTCGCTACTGCGCGGATGCCCCGCTCCCCTATTCTCCGTCTATGCCCAGCCGCTCGAAGAGCCCCGCCGCCAGCAATGGCAGGGCGATCGTCGCGTCGCACTGGACCTCGGCGGCGATGGCATTTTCCGTGTACTTGCCCCAGGATACTGACTCGGAGATGGTACAGCCGCTGAGTCCCCCCCAGGAGGGAGAGTCGGTGTAGATACGGACCGTGCGGTCGTAGCCATGCCGTTCGGTGACGCCGGTCATCTCCAGCAGCGGCCAGGCCTGCTGCGCCCAGTTGCGCGGCACGCCGCCGCCGACGATCAGCGTTCCGCAACGCTCCTTCTCCAGGAGGCTGTGGGCGAATACCTTCACATCCGCCAGCTCATCGACCACGATACGCCAGCCATTGCGCATGTTGTATTTCACGAGGTTCAGCGCGAATTCGCTGTCGCTGGTGGCGCCGCAGAAGATCGGCACGTTATGGCGCGCCGCCGCCGCCAGCATGCCGCGCTTCCCCTGCCGGTCCAGTTCCATGCCCACCAGCCGGAACAGCTCCTGCGGGCGCACCCGCCACGACTGTTCCGGATCGATGCCGTTCTCGCTGAAGTAGCGTCGGAGAATGGCCTCCAGCAGCACCTCCCCCTGGTGATATCCCTCCTCCGGCAGGAAGGTATCGTAGATACGGTTGATGTGATGCTCGTACAACTCTCCATCATCGACATTCACCGCCCCGATGTAGTGCCCCTGGTTCTCCGCATCGGCATGATTCACCATCGAGTGGCTGATATTTGCGCCGGTGGAGACAAGAGCGTCGATGATGCCATGCTCGATGAACTGTGTCACCACCTCCTCCATACCGCCGGGAACCATAGCTCCGGCCAGGGTCATCACGATAATGCACTGCTCGTCGCGCGCCATATTTTCCAGCACATCGAGGCAGCGTGAGAGCGCGCGACCCTGGAACGAGCAGCCGCCCAGCCGACGGAGCAGATCGTCGATGCCGGAGATGTCGCGCGGGGAGATCGGCGCGATCTTCCTCTCCAGATATTCCTCCTTGCTGAACTTCACTTCCCGCATTGGCTTCCTGTTGTATTCAAAAGTATGAACCGGCAGTCGCGGCCTCCCGGGCCTGGATGCATGCGCGATCTCCGGCATGCGATGCCGTCGCACGGAACAGATCAATATAACATGTAGCCCGGCATGTGCAGGAACCGGATCGCAGGATGCCATCGGAGCCGGCCGGCAATGGGGCGATGGCATGCTTCGTCAGCACACCCACGGCACAGGTTCATGACAAGCCGACGCATACAGTGCCGCACGCTCCGCACCTGGAGAAAGAATAGTACTTCAGCAAGGTGGAAGAAGTTCCGGCCACGGCGATATCCTATTATTGCAGCACGGAAGATTACCCTGCATTGCCTTCCGCTCCCCCGCCCCTTTTCGATTTCCCCGAAATAATACCCGTATAACCGCGCCATCGGCGCCTCTGGATTTTTTGTTCAGTACAGGGCAGACATGATTTTCAGGGGACCGCGATCGGAATTTCGCCGCTGGAATTCGTGGCGAATATCGTATGCGCAGAAGGGAATCCACTATCTGAAAATCCTGGCGGAATGGGCCGCCCGAGAGTGCCGTGCGCCGATCGATGGTAGCTCTCTCGTCCCTCGGCGGAGCTCTTCACCCGGCACCGGCCCATTCCGTCATATGCCTGCAATGCCTTCATTCTACATTCATTGTACTTCGGTAGTGGTCGTCAACCCGCCGTTCAACGGACAATAACGGGATACGGAAATATCCCGGGAATTTCCGAGGATACAGAACAACAGACGGGCGACCATCGCAGGATGATCGCCCGTACATTTATCGCAGAGCGTCGGCTACTTCACGCTGCCGTTGCGCGCGGAGCCATTGCCGTTGCCATTACCGGGGGGCGCCGCCCCGGCATCATCGGCGGCCCGCCCGCTCTTTTCCGCCGGACCGCCCTCCCTGTGCCTTCCCCGGGACGCATCCCAGAAATTATAGTAGGTGTATTCCTCCAACCCCTTCGCGTAGCGCTCGGTGAAGGCCACCCCCTGCGTCGGGCGAAGCTGCTTCGCCTTGACCTTCGCGCGGATGAGCGCATCCATCCTCTTTTTCAGATCGCTCGGGAAATATTGCACCAGCGACAGCGCCTCGGTGACTGTGGTGCCCGGAATATATTTCTCGATATAGAAATTATCCGGCTCCTCCTCATCCGCATAGACATGCACCTCATTGACGCGGCCGAAAAGGTTGTGCATATCGCCGAGGATATCCTGGTACGCCCCCATCAGAAAGAAGCCGAGATAATACGGCTCGTCGTTCGTCGGGTGCAGTTCCAGGAACGAGCGCTCGCCGTCATCGCCGATGAACTGATCCACCTTGCCGTCCGAATCGCAGGTGATATCGACCAGGGTTCCGCGCCGGGTGGGCTGCTCATCGAGCCGGTGGATGGGCATCACGGGGAAGAGCTGGTCGATGGCCCAGTGGTCGAGCATGCTCTGGAAGACCGAGAAATCGCAGAGATACTGGTCCACGAGCTGCTGTTCCACATGATAGAGGTCAGCCGGCAGCGACTGCGGATCGAGCTGCGTCATCGCCTTGTAGAGTTCCTGCATCAACGCCCAGTAGAGCTGCTCGGTCTTCCCCTTGTCCACCAGCGAAAGATAGCCGAGGGCGAAGAGGAGCTCCGCCTCGCGCCGTTTCTCGATGGCGTCATGATAGGTCTCCAGATAGCGCGCCTTGCGCTGTCCCTCGCCGCGCGCCGGGGCCAGGCTCTGCGCCTCCAGCCCGGTCAGCAGATCGTACAGCTCGCGCACCACCGGCTCGTCGTCCTCGGTGACATCGGGGCGCGTATCGGGGACATTTTTCTTTGTCGCACTCAGCACCCCCACCACCAGCACCGAGTGGTGCGCGGTCAGGGCACGGCCGCTCTCGGAGACGATGATGGGATGCGGCACCTCCTCGATATCGCAGATCTCCTTGATGGTATAGACCACGCCGTTCACGTATTCCTGCAGCGTATAATTGATGCTCTGCTGCAGTCCGGATTCCGGGGAATCGTAATTGATACCCAGCCCGCCGCCGACGTCGAGATATTTCACGCCGAGCCCCATCTTCACCAGCTTTGCATAGACGCGTGTGGCCTCGCGCACCGCCGATTTCAGCGCCATGATGTCGGTGATCTGCGATCCGATATGGAAGTGAACAAGCTGGAAGGCGTCGGTCTGGCCGCGTTCCTTCAGGATGTCGATGAGCTTCAGCACATCGGGGATCGAGATGCCGAACTTGGAAACATCGCCGCCGGATTCGGCCCAGCGCCCGGTGCCCGCCGTGGCCAGGCGAACGCGCACGCCAAACGCGGGGGCGACGCCGAGATGGTCCGCCTCGGTAAGAAGCTCCTGGAATTCCTTGTACTTCTCCAGGATCGGCAGGACGTTCTTGCCGAGCTGGCGCCCCATCAGCATGGTGCGGATCATTGTGGCATCCTTGTAGCCATTGCAGATCAGCAGCATGCCATCGTGCTCCAGATGCGGCAACGTGGCGAACAGCTCGGCCTTGGAACCGCATTCGAGGCCGAAAGTATACGGCTCCCCCGCCTCCATGATCTCCAGCAGAACCTCGTGAAGCTGGTTCACCTTGATCGGATAGACCCCCTGGTAGATCCCCGCGTATTCGAATTCGTCGATGGCGCGGCGGAAGCTTTCATTCAACTCGATGACGCGGCGCCGGAGCAGATCCTGAAAACGGATCAGCACCGGAAGCTGAATGCCGCGACGCCGGATCTCCTCCACCACACTGTAGATATCGATTTCTGTGTTGGCTTCGTACAGGGGGCGAACCACCACATGCCCTGCATCATTGACCCCGAAATAGGGATGGCCCCACTTGTCGAGGGTGTACAGCGCCCTGGCCTGGTTGACGTTCCACTTCGGAGCGTCAACCGTGCGGGCCGGCAACCCGGCAGCTACTGAAATCGGGTCATTGCTCATCTGGTCGCTGGTAGATCCTTACGCGATTGAATTGAAATTCCGTTAGCAGACTGTCGAACGACGCCATCCGCCGCACCCGCGGTACGGCCGCGCCGCATCCGGTCATCGCTGGGCAGCCCGTCGCCCCGTACTATTCCGACGATCAGTCAGATAGGGAGCAACGATCGTGCCCCCCGGCGAGGGAACTAAAATACGCGGAAAGTGATTGATCTGACACGACGTCTTCGCTGTAATTGCCCGGCGCGCCGTGACGCCCGGCAGCACAGCGCGCAAAGGTGCCGAACGAGAAAGGCGGAAGACCCATATCGGGGCTCCCGCCTTCATCATCATCCATAGCCGCAGAACCGGATTATCCCTGGGCTTCGGCCGGAGCCGCATTCGAAAGGGTGGTCTCGCCCTTCTTCCAGTTGCACGGGCAGAGCTCGCCGGTCTGCAGAGCCTCCAGCACGCGGCGGGTCTCCTCGATCGAACGGCCCACGTCCTCGTTGTGCACCACCATGTACTGGAGCACGCCATCGGGATCGATGATGAACGTGCCACGGAGGGCATAGCCGGTCTCCTGCTTCAGCACGCCATAGTCGGCGGCAACCTTCTTGGTGTTATCGGCCAGAAGCATGAACGGGAGATCGCGCAGCTTCTCCTCCTGCCGACGCCAGGCCAGGTGCGAGTGCTTCGAGTCCGTCGAGACACCGATCACGTCGGCGTCGAGATCGCGGAAGTCCTCATAGGCCTTGCCGAATCCGGCAATCTCCGTCGGGCAGACGAAGGTGAAATCCAGCGGGTAGAAGAAGAGCACCACCCACTTGCCACGGAAATCGGCGAGGGAGATGTCCTTGAACGCGTTATCGGGATTCAGCGAGCCGGCGGGACCGCCCACAACGGCTGTTCCCTTGAAATCGGGGGCGGGAGAACCAACCATTACTGCCATATCAATCTCCTTGTTACGAGATAATTATGTGAGATACGCTTTAACCTGACTTTGTCTGCGTCCGGCGCTGCCACGAAGCTAGGGGATACCTGCATGCGGCGCAATCCGGCGCCCTGTTACTTTTTGTTGGCGCTCCCGGTCCTGCGGGCCCGCCCTGTCAACGAATTTTACCGGCCACGGCACACGAAATATCCGCGATATGTGTCCGGAGCCGTCTCAGTCGATCTTCGTAAAGGTGGCAAATCCCGAGATGAGCGCGCCGACACGCAGCGCCTCCTCGATCTGCGGCACCGTCAGACCAAGCTCGCGGCACTTCGCCAGATGCCCCTTTACGCAATACGGGCAGTCGTTGATCACCGAGACTATCGCACAGACAAGCTCCACCTGGAGGATGCTCAGAACGTTCGGACGGAGAAATACGCTCAGCTTGTAGCCCGGCTTGAAATCCTCGTATCCGCTCCCGGCAAGATGCTGGAACTTGTAGAAGACATTATAGGTGGCTATCGAGCCGGCCACCGCCATCGCCTCGCTGATCTCGTCGTCCGTAAGCCCATCCTTCTGCGCCTCGTGCGCGCGCGCATTCACCACGTTCGGGCCACCGCTCACAGCGGCCACCGCTATCGCTATCAAATGCTTCGTCTTCAGATCAAGCTCTCCCTCCACCATCACCTTTCTCAGATTGTAGAGGGTGTCGTTCAGGAAGCTCTGGCTGAGAGCAAGCGTATGATATGCCTGGGGAATTTCTCCAAGCTTCTCCTCGACCCTGCCGAGAAGCTCGCCGACCCGCGTCTCGTCGCGCGTCACCTGCAATCGTCTGCTAAGCGTCATGAATATGCTCCGGTTGTTTTCAGAACTCTATGCCAATCGCCCGGGCGGGATGAACACCGGCGAATACATGTAGCCTTGACGGCGCCGATTTCCTCTCATTGCCGCGTCCGGCGGTATCGGTATGTAACGCCCCTGCATATCCCGTGATATCAGGGCGCACCGAATGTAATTGAATATTCCCGCACCGATTTTCGCCGCCGGCGATCGCACCAGCGATATTCCGGAAGCGATGCCCTCGCAGGAATCAGACGAACGGATGGGCGGCCCGCCCGCAGAACCTTCCAGGGATCATGCGCCGGCGCCGGGTCGTTTCGCCGCATCATAATATGCACGCACCGGCCGCGTTTGATCGGCCACGCGATACTTCTCCCTATTTTCGATGCATGATCACGCTCGTACTCGCATTTCATAACCACCAGCCGGTGGGAAACTTCGACTGGATAATCGAGGAAGCATACCAAAAATCGTACCTCCCGCTCATGCAGGTGCTGGAGCGCTTCCCGACGATCCGCTTCGCGCAGCATTACACCGGCATCCTGCTCGACTGGTTTCGCGATAATCATCCGGAGTTTCTCCGGACCATCGGGCGCAGCGTGGCGGACGGTCGCGTGGAGCTGCTCTCCGGCGGGTACTACGAGCCGATCCTCGCCATGCTGCCGGAACGGGATCGCCGGGCGCAGATCGAGAAGCTGAACCGGCGCATCCATGACGAGTTCGGCACCACACCGGTCGGCTTCTGGCTCGCCGAGCGGGTCTGGGAACCATCGTTTCCTTCTACCTTGCATGATGCCGGGCTGCGTTATACCATCCTGGACGACACTCATTTCAAATCGGCCGGACTCGCAGAGAACGATCTTACGGGATATTTCCTGACCGAGGACCAGGGAAAACCGCTGGCGGTGTTCCCCATCCACCGAAGGCTCCGCTACACCATTCCGTTCGAGGACCCGGCCGAAACCTTCCGGCATCTTCGCTCGCTCGATCACGATGACGAAAACCGTGTGGTGGTCTTCGCCGATGATGGCGAGAAGTTCGGCGTCTGGCCGGAAACCTATGCGACGGTCTACGAACAGGGATGGCTCGTCCGGTTCTGCGAGATGCTGGCGGAGAATTCCTCCTGGGTGCGCACCGCCCTTCCCGGCGAAGTGCTGGCGACGATGAGGCCGGCCGGACGCATTTATCTGCCGGACGCATCCTATGCCGAGATGCTTCACTGGGCGCTTCCCACGGCCGCGGCATATACGCACTACGAGGAGTTCGAGGCGATACTGAAGCGGGAGAATCTGCTGGAAAGCTTCGATTCCTTTGTGCGCGGGGGATTCTGGCGGAACTTCCTGGTGAAGTACCCGGAGGCGAACGCCATGCAGAAGAAGATGCTGCGCATCTCCGCGAGAATCGAACGTCTGCGCCGGAGCGGAGCGCAATCGGAACTGGATGGAGCCTGCGACAACCTGATGGCTGCGCAGTGCAACTGCCCCTACTGGCACGGCGTCTTCGGAGGGCTCTACCTCTCGAATATCCGTGCTGCGATGTACCGCAGGATGATACAGGCCGAGAAGCAGCTCGATACCATCGAGGGCATCACCGCCGCAACGGTGGAGAGCACCGACTACGATCTGGACGGCGACGAGGAGCTGCTCTACGAGGGACCGCAGGCGAATCTGTATATAGCCCCGGCCGCCGGGGGCGGGATTTTCGAATTTGATTACAAGCCCATTGGCTATAATTTCATTGATCTTGTTCAGCGCCGGCGCGAGGGCTACCACGCGCAGCTCATCCGGATCTCCGCCGGAGATGGGCAGCAGGACGGGGAAACGCACGAGGGAAGCCGGAGCATTCACGATATCGTACGGGCCAAGGAACCGGGATTGGAGAAGGCGATCGTGTACGACAGCTACCGCCACGGCATGCTGATCGATCACTTCTACGGCCCGGTGGCAAACGCCGGGGGGCTGCGCGCAGGGACACTGGTGGAGTTCGGCGATTTCGTGAACGGCCGCTATGAAGGCTCCCGGCGCCGCGACGGGACAACCACCATCATTTCGCTCCGCCGCGAAGGGCTGGTGGGAGGACGCCAGCCGGTCGTCGTGGAAAAAGCTATTTCGATTGAAGACTCTTCTGCTGATATTCAGGTCTCCTACCGCGTGCGCTCGGCCGACGGCCGGCCAATGATCGGCAGGTTCGGGATCGAAATGGCGTACACCCTCTCGGCCGGCACCGAGCCCGATCGTTTCTACGAGATCGATGGGGTACGGGCGCCCGAAAACGATGGGCGGCTGAACGGTGCGGGCGAAAGCGTTGGACGCGAGTATGCTCTGGTGGACGAGTGGCTTGGCGTCCGCATCGGTGTCCTGCTGGAGCGCCCGGCGCTTCTGCTCCGCGCGCCGGTGGAGACCGTATCGCTTTCGGAGAACGGCTTTGAACGCAACTACCAGGGATCGCTCGTGGTGGCGATCTGGGATCTGGAGCATGCCGCCGACTGGAGTATCGGATTCCAGCAGCGCATCGAACAGCTCCGGTAGCCGCCGCGCCACCGGCTCTCACGCCGACGAGAAACGGCCCGCGCTGCTTCCGCGGTAGCCGGCCGCGTCGCCCGTATCGTGTGGCGGCAGCCTGATCCGAAGCATGCAATCCGACGATGATCAATGAAGTTTATGGCCGGGATGCCCGCGCATCCCGGCCCCCTTCGTATATGGTAACAGCCCGATCCGCATGACCAGTTCCTCTACGCCGGCCCGGCATCTCTCGCGCCGCCTGCTTGCACTGCTCCTCCTCATCGTACCGTCGATGAGCGCCGGAGCGCAGAGCAGCGCCCCTCCGCCCGTGTTCGCTGCCGCCGTGACCGGAGTTTCGCCGCAGACAGCCGCCGATCCGGACGTTGGAGGAGATTCCAGCAGCATCGCGACCACGGCCATCCCGGCCGATTCCATCGACCGCGACGCCGATTCCGCGGCTATCCCGCCGAACCTGGCGGCCGATATCGCCCCACGCCCCGATTCCGCCGGCGACGGCGATTTCCCCCGCCTGACCCCGTCAGAATATCAGTTCGGGGGCCATACCCGCTACACGCTCACCGGGAAGCTTCCCTACCGGGAAACGCATATCAGTTCCGGCACGATGACCGCGTTCGGCGGAGCGCTCCTGGGGCTTGCGGCGGCCATCACCTGGTACCAGCAGGCCTGGTACCCGGACAGCACCAAGGGCCCCTTCAACTTCCAGACGGACTGGGGATATTCCAAGGGATACGACAAGGCCGGACACATGTTCGGCGGCTGGATGGCCTCCTATTGCAGCTACGAGGCGTTCATCGCCTGCGGGCTTTCCAAGGACGATGCGGCGATCTGGGGAGCGGCCGGCGGCCTCTTCTTCCAATCGTTCATGGAGGTGCAGGATGGCTTCCATACAAACTATGGGTTCGACTGGACCGATGAGGTTTCCAACCTGATCGGGGCGGGCTATTTCTACGCGCAGCAGAAGGTCCCCTTCCTCCAGAACTTCGATCCGAAGTGGTCGGTGGGACCATCCGGCCGCGATTCCGCCCGCGAGGCGGCGCAGATCAGGCAGCGGATCATCGTCGATGATTACGACCGGCAGGACGCATGGCTTTCGGCGCGGGTTCACAACCTGCTGCCGGAGGGACTGCGGGATTACTGGCCGAAATGGCTCCAGCTCGCCATAGGCGCCGGAGCACGCGATGTGGAGCTGATTGGCTACTACCCGTACCGGACGCTGCACCTGGCGCTCGACTACAACCTGGTGGAACTGCTCCCCGATCTGGGACCATTCGGAAACTGGCTGGTGCAGGGGCTGAACCACTTCAAATTTCCGGCGCCCGCCCTGCAACTCTGGCCGAAGGTGCAGTTCCAACTCCTCTATCCATTCAGCCTGTGAGAGATACAACCGCTCCAGTCGCCAAAACCCGCGTGCATACGAGCGCCAGCTCCGGCCGTGGAGACGTGGCGGAGACCGTGGCGCGCGCGCAGCCACGTATCAGCATCGTGGTGCCGGCGCTGAACGAGGAGAAGCTGATAGCACGAACGCTTCAGTGCTTTCCGCCGGAGCTGCGCGAGCGCTACAACATCGAGCTGATCGTCAGCGACGGCGGCAGCCGCGACCGGACCGTGGAGATCGCCCGCTATCATGCCGATATCGTGGTGGAGCATGACGAACCGCGGCGGCAGACCATAGCCGAAGGACGCAACAGAGGCGCCGAGCTCGCCAGCGGCGATCTTCTCGTCTTCATCAACGCCGATACCGTACCCCGCGATCCCCGGATGTTCATGCACGCCCTGACGACGATCGCGGCCGGCGGCATGAAGCAGGGAAGGAGGGGAATCGCCGCATACGCCTGCCCGGTGGAGGTCTCCCCGGAGGAACAGCGGCTCAGCGACCGGCTCTTTCACAGCTTCTTCAACAATTATGTCCGCCTGCTGAACAGCATCGGCCTGGGGATGGGGCGCGGCGAGTGCCAGGTGATCTGGAGCGATGCCTTCCGCACCGTGGGAGGCTACAACAACATGATGGCGGCGGGAGAGGATTTCGATCTCTTCAAGCGCCTGAACAGGCGCGGCAACATCGGCCATAGCTGGGATCTCTGCGTCTACGAATCCCCCCGGCGTTTCCGCCGCTACGGCTACCTGCGCGTACTCGCTGAATGGTCCGCCAACGCGCTCGCCGTCATCTTCCTCCGCCGCTCGATCTCCAAGGAATGGGAGGAGGTGAGATAGGTAAGGGATGGGAGACGGGGCGCGCATCCCTGAATCGCGCGTCATCACCCTGCCAATGGCCAGTCGTTGCCAGCAGATGAATCTCCGACGGCCGGTACATGCGATGAATTTTCGGATCGGCGGAGAGAGGTGAAGGATGGGGAAACCGGACTCACCGGCAGATCCCGGCAAACGTTTACGCACATGCGTAGTAGAAACAGGCGCCAACGGTTATCGCGATGAGCGAAGCGACGTGGGGACCTCTCACCACAACAGCTTCATGGAAGCCAGTCGCTGGCAGCAGATGCATCCTCTCCCGCCACCATCTACTATCTTCCAGCCACCGACCATTTCAGCATCACTTTTTATCCGTTATCATTCCGCCCAACGCCTTCCAAATCGCCCCGAGGTTAGTAAGTTTAGGGCCGGCGACGCGCAAGCCGTCGTTTCAGGGAATTTCTCGTACTACTTTATGGGTTTACTTATGCGCATTCATCGCTCTGCACTGGCGCCGCTCGCGGCAGCGCTCATCCTGAGCGCCTGCGCCGAGGATACCACCGGACCGGGCGTCGGCTCCGGAACCACGCTGGAGGCGACCGTGGACGGCCAGCGGCTTGAGCTGAATATCAATACCGATCCCTCAACCACGTACTACGACGGCTCGCTGCATCAGGCTTATTTCAGCGGGACCCTCGTCGGCTCGCCGTCGAGGACGATTCTTCTGGGATTCCGGTACGATCTCGACAACGGCTCGTTCCCGCAGACGGTGACAGGCGATGCGGTGAATATCGTATACACGGAGATCCCGGCCGGCGGTACCGCCCTGAACTATGACTGCCCCGCCACTTCCAGTACGTGCCGGATCACTCTCACCGGCTCCAGCGGCGAGATCGTAAGCGGCACCTTCAGCGCCACGCTGACCGAGCAGAACGATCCCTCGAAGACGGTTTCCATCACCGCGGGTGAGTTTTCCGTCACCCTGCCACGCAGATAAGAGCGTATTCCGGTGCCCGGCCGGCCCTCCCCCGGCCAATCAGCCGACACCGGCTCCCATGCAGACCACATTCGCGCAGACGTCGTCCGGACAAGTGCACGAAGTCCCCGATCGCTCCGGCGTTTCTCCGGAGATGTTCGGGATCTCTACTCCACAAGCTCGAAAACCGGCAGATCACGATGCCTTTGCGACAAACCCTCGCCATTCTTCTACTATTGCTCGTCGGCGGCACAACGCTTCGATCGCAGCTTCTCTTCTCGCCGATCGAACTGACCAGCCGCCCGCTCAATTCGATGAACGACGCGTCGGCCGTCGGCTGGAATCCCTCGATGTTCGGCGTTAACTCCGCCGGCTACGATTTCCTCCTCGCGCTCCCCTACGGCGACAGATTCTCGTTCGGAGGGAAGCCCTATGCGGCATTCGCCAAACTTGGCCCCATAGGTGGCGGCATCATCACATTGTACGATGACAGCGCCACCGTCGGCACGCTCCCGCTCGCCAAACAGTATTTCGTCGGCACCGGCTTTCCGATCGTCGATGGATCGCTCTGGGTGGGACTCGGCAGCAGGTGGTTCGACGGCGGCGGATTCTTCAAAAGCGGCGAATTCTCCCTCTCGGCCACCCTCCATCCGGCCGCACGGCTCCTCGGCTCGGTGACGGTCTCGAACATCACCGACAACAACAGCAGCGGCATCGGGTTCAACGCCAATGCCGCCTACCGCCTGACCGACTGGCTGGCCATTCATGCGGGAACGCGCTACGACAAGGCCGATACGCTCTTCGGCTACGATCCGCTCAGAGCGGGAGCCGGGCTGAGCCTGGGATTGTTCCAGAATCAGCTCAGGTTCAGCGGGCAGTACGATGTCACCCGCCAGAGCTTCCGGGCCGGCGTGGAACTCATGTACGCGGGAAGCAGCGCCAATGTAGGCGCCGGCACCATCACCGAGTGGAGCGATGGGAACGATCTGCTGGGAGGCGTGCTGCTGGTGCGCTATGCGAGTACCGAGGATGATATCGACCCGACGCTCCCCGATGTGCTTCCGGTTACCGGGCGTGATCGGCGTGGCTGGGCGCCGGAACGCGCCTACACCCCCCCGGAAGTCTACTACAGGATTCCGACCAACGACGCGCTCCCCTCGCCGGATGCGCTCATCCGTCCGTGCGATGGCACCGGGCTGGAGTTTGATTCCCCTGCCGGCCTGGCCTCGGTGCTTTCGGCGGCGGGAGGGCCATACACGGCGCTGACCGGACGGCTGCGCGAGCTTGCGCCGAATCCTCATAATCTCTATCGCGCCATCCGGCAGGAGTATTATTCCACCCGCGTCAGAAACACGGAACTGCAGTCGAGCGATTCGCTGGCGCTGGTGACGCAGCAGGGGCATTCCATCGGCATCCAGGGCATGGATGCATCGAAGTTCCCCGAGGTGTCGGTGCTGCTGCAGGTGACCGACAATGCCGGCCGCACCGTGCGCGGTCTGACGAAGGACGATTTCCGGTTCCGCGATTCCTCGATGAACATCATCTCGGTCCGGCCGATCGACTCCAGCTACAACGTGCCGGTGGACATCGTGATCATCCTCGACTGCTCCGGCAGCATGCGCGATGAGATCAATGCAGTCCGCGCGAACGTGCAGAGCTTCGTGAACAACATGGCGACGCGCGGCGCCGATTATCGCATCGGCGGCGTCCTCTATGGCGCGATGATCTACGATTCGCTCCACCCAACGAGTGATCTCAGCAAATTCAAGGCGTTCATGGCAAATGCCGACGCCATCGGCAACGACGAGATTTCGACGCTGGCGATCAAGTCCGCCACGCAGATGAACTTCCGCCCGAACTCGCAGCGCGTCTTCGTGCTGATCACCGACGACTGGGCGGTGCAGGACAACGCGCGGCTGAACGAGGCCGATCTCACCCAGATGCTCTGGGATACGCATGCCCGGCTCTATACCATCGGCAACCCATGCAACAACAACGGCGCGGTGATGACCCGTCTCTCGCTCGGACGCGAGTACAACATCACATCATCCTTCAACACCATCCTGGATGATATCGGCGACGACGTGACCACGATCTACGAACTGGTCTACGAATCGCGCATGGAGGAGGCGGCGCCGAAGGTAACTATCATGCACGGCCGGGTGCGCGACGAGGCGGGACGCCCGGCGCCGGTCGCGCTGGCGCTCTCCGGCGGCGGAGGGCAGATCCGGGTGCCGGTGAATGGAACCACGGGCGAATACGAGATAGAGATCGCCGAGGGGCAGGTGTACACTGCGGACGCAACCGGCGCGCGCTACATGCCGCTCTCGGAGACCGTGAACCTGAGCGCTGTGCGCAAGGGAGATACGGTGGAACGAGACTTCACGCTCCGCCTGTATCCGACCACCATCGCCGGCCAGGTGACTGACGAACAGGGAACGCCGGTGATGGCGGAGGTGCGCATCGAGGATGCCATGACGGGTGAGCGGCTGGTGAGCGTGCGCACCGGTCCGGATGGCCGCTACTCGTCGCCGATCCCGGAGGGACACTCGCTCCGCCTGGCGGCGATCAACCCGGATTATGTGCCGAACCCGGCGGAGGTGGATGCGGGCACCATTACCAGCAAGCGGGATGTGATCCAGGATCTCCGGGTCACATCCATCGAGTCGGCGATCGCAACCGGAGCCACCTTCAAGGTCCGGAACATCTTCTTCGATTTCGCCAAGGCCGATCTGAAGCCGGAGAGCCACGTGGAGCTGGACCGCCTGGCGGCGCTGCTGAACGAGTACCCCCGGATCAACGTGGAGATCGGCGCCCATACCGATGCCGTCGGCACCGACCGTGACAACCAGGTGCTGTCGGAGAACCGTGCCAGGTCGGTGGTGCAGTACCTGGTCAGCCAGGGGATTGCCGCCGAGCGGCTCCGCGCGCGCGGCTACGGCGAGCAGGTGCCGATCGCGACGAACGATACCGACGAAGGACGCGCACTGAACCGGCGCGTGGAATTCAAGCTTGTGCGGTGATGCCGCCGGGTATCCCGTGCGCCGGCTCCATTATCTGGCATTCCGATGATTGTCACGAGAGAGCTGCGGCGCCAGTTTCCATCAATCGAGGATGCGGCCGGGTTATACCGGCCGCATCCTCCATTACACATCGAGCGTTCGTGAATTCCGATTTCTGGATCAACCGCTGGAACGAGAACAGGACCGGATTCCACCAGTCGCAGGTGAACCGGCATCTGCAGGAACATTTCCCTCCGCTCGGCATTCCCCCGGGCTCGCGCATCCTCGTCCCGCTCTGCGGCAAGAGCCTGGATATGCTCTGGCTGCACGATAGCGGGTACCGCATTACCGGCATTGAACTGAGCCGGATCGCGGTGGAGGCATTCTTTCGAGAAAATGATCTCCCGTTCGGGATGGAGCAGCGGGGGAGGTTCCTGCGCTATAGCTCGGGATCGCTGGAAATCCTCTGTGGTGATTTCTTCGATCTCCGGCGCGACGACATTGCCGGCGTCGCCGGCGTCTACGACCGGGCCGCGCTGATAGCGCTCCCGGAGCCGATGCGCCGCCGCTATGCCGATCATCTTGCCACGCTGCTCCCTGCCGGAACGAAGATGCTGCTCATCGCCATCGAGTATCCGCAGGATGAACTGGATGGTCCCCCCTTCGCGGTCCCGGAGGAGGAGGTGCACCACCTGTACGAGGAGAACTTCGACCTGCATCTGCTCGCCGTCATCGATGCCCCCGCCATCGAGTATCCGCGATTCCGCGAGCGTGGGCTCACCGCGCCGCGCGAAAAGATATTCGCGCTGGAACGACGCCGAACCGAAGCGTGAGGAATGAGCGCAGCGAAGCCATCCGCTGCCTCCTTTGCGCTCTCTGCGCCTTTGCGTGACCCTTCTCCGGCCGGCAGAGCACGGACATCATGCCGCCCGCCTCGACGCGCTTTTATCTGCTCTTCAGCCCGACCCCGGCCATAGCGCTGCTGTGGCGTGCACGGGCCGACCGGCGCGGGCGGCATATGCGATGATCGGCCTCGCCTTCACCTTTTCCGGGACAACCGGGCAGTGGGCGGGGAGTCCGATGACAGCCGCGCCGCGTTCCATGTGCTCGATCCGCCTCGTCCCGCAGAACCCCGTGATGCTACGGCCGAAAGGATATCGCGGAAGCCGGTGCCGGGCAGCTGCGCCGCACCGGATCCATTCCTCCACGTTTGTCTTTTGATTTTCTTCTCCCCCCCTTCCTACCTTTGCCCATCGATAATTCACGGCAGGGATCAGCAACGATGGCCAGAAGCTCGCGCGGCCGCCGCGCGGTGGCGGAACAGCTCGGCCTGCTCGACGGGCAGGAGAATGATATTCCGGCGCCGAAACGCCGTCCTGCATCCGGACGCAGCGGCGGGAAGGCATCCCCCCGCAGGAAAGCGAAGCTGCCCACGGATGGGACCATCTTCAGAACTATGATCGTAAAGATTTTCAGGTGGATCGTCAGACTGGCCGCATTCTTCGTGCTGGCATCGGTGGCGCTCGTGCTTCTGTACCGGGTGGTTGATCCGCCGCTGACGCCGCTCATGGTGATACGCCCGATGGAAGGGCTGGCCGGGGGAAACCTGGTTGGCATCGATAAGCAATGGATCGATATCGACGACGTGAGCCCGGCGCTGCTCCGTTCGCTCATCGCCGCCGAGGATGGCCGGTTCTTCACGCACCAGGGAATCGACTGGAAGGCGGTGGAGCAGGCGCAGAAACGAAACGAGGCCTCGGATGGAAAGAAGCTCTACGGCGCCAGCACCATCACCATGCAATGCGCGCGCAATGTCTTTCTCTGGCAGGGACGCAACTACGTGCGCAAGGCGCTGGAGGTCTACTTCACCTATCTCATAGAATTTCTCTGGGGAAAGAAACGGATACTGGAGGTGTACATCAACGTGATCGAGTGGGGCGACGGCATTTACGGCGTCGATGCGGCAGCACATGAATATTTCGGCGTTTCGGCATCGAAGCTCAGCGCCCGGCAGGCGGCGCTGCTGGCGGCGGTGCTGCCGAATCCGCGCCGCTGGAGCCCCGCACAGCCCACCGCCTATATCAACCGCAGGGCATCCACCATCCAGGCACGCGCCGGCGGCGTGGGACTGGGTCCGATCCGCGAACCGAAGAAATCAAACAGGAAGGATTGAGGCGCGTGGTGCAATAAGCGTAGCAGTCCGTGGTACACCCGGCTGCGCCTCGCTGTGGCTGGCAGCCGTTGTCAGTACGCAGAGATCTTCTTCCATCAACAATCAACCCCCTCCATCGTGGCGGATGGAATGTATTCAGCCAGTATGCGGGACTGATATTCCTGCATCGAGCCAATGCATCGGGGCCGCCGCATGGCGACCCCGTCCGGCATCACTACAACGCATCAACCGGCCAGCCTGGCATTCAGCTTGATTTCCACACCCGCCAGCGCCTTGGAGACCGGGCAGCCGCTCTTGGCACCCTCCGCAAACTGCTGGAACGTGGCATCGTCGATGCCGGGAACATCTCCGGTAGCATCGAGTTCGATCGTGCTGATCCTGGGGCCGGAATCATCGCGGGTAAGATGCACCCTGGCCGCCGTGCGGATGCTGTTCGGCGCATGGCCGGCAGTGGTAAGCGCGGCCGAGAGGGCCATCGAAAAGCAGCCGGCATGCGCCGCGCCGATAAGCTCCTCGGGATTTGTCCCGGTCCCCTCCTCGAAGCGCGATGAGAAAGAATACGCCCCTTCGAATGCGCCGCTTCCGAGGCTCATCGTTCCCTTCCCTTCCTTCAGCGTTCCCTCCCAGAGGGCATTGGCAGTGCGAATCGCCATATGATTTTCTCCTGATTCCGGTTGATTGTTGCAGTTCATATGCACGCCGGCCCTATGTCGGCGCACTCGGAAGCGCGAAGGTACAAAGGATTTGGGATACGGGGGCGGCGCGAAGTACGAGGGTCGCCTGTAAATAACTGGTGATTATGGAAGCATGGCGGCATTCATCCACATCAGAAACTTTGGCAGCTCCCCCTGATGATGACAGATGATTATTCCCACCGCACCAACCCGCACACCCACGCGTCGGGGCGCCACCACTCCGGATGACGCCCGCACCATTCCGTGCTCAGCGGAAATAGAAAAACAAGCCGGCTTCGGGCGTCGGAAGGAATTCGCCCGTGCTCGGGAAATAGGTAAGAGCCCCTGCGATGGAAATGACGAACTGGTCGCCGGCGAACCATTCGTAGCCGATGCCCAGCCCCGTCCGGAACGGATTGGCGATACGATTGCCCGGCCGGGCGGTATCATCGGTGGTGGAGTTGTAGTACCCCATGCCCAGGAGCGAGTAGAGCCGCCAGTCCGGATTGCGGATCATCGAATACTGCGCCTCGGCGCCGATGTTGAAATGGGTCCATTCCCCCAGCGTGATCACGAAGAAGGAGCCCTGGACGATGAACCCGCCCGGGAAGGTGCCGCGGCCGGAAAGCCCGGCGCCGGAAACCAGCCCCACATTCAACCCGATGCCGAAGGCGGTGGTGCGATAGAAGTCACTGCCGGTGCCCGTAACGGTGGTATCCGGCGTCTGTGCATGGAGTCCCGATCCGATGCAGAGCAGGAACATCATGAAACAGGAAATCCGTCGAAGACTTGTCATAGAAGGTCATCCTGAAGTTGCTTGAACAATGGACCCCGGCGCAGTATCCCCCCGGCGGCGCAACTATAACAATCCCGCGAACTTCCACAAAGTATATTCGGGCCGGGCGGGCAATCCGCCATCCGGGGAACGCCGATCCGCAGCGATGGCGCCGGAGCCACGGGGGCTCCAGGACTTCATGCCCGCCACGCCGTTCCGGGCATCAACGGGAATCGTGCAGATCGGCCACATCCTCGCGCAGCGTCTCGCCGATCTCCCGCCCGGCGTCCATAGCGGCATTGTTCGCCACGGTGCGCAGTTCCTCGTCGGTCAGCGTCAGCAACTTCACGGCATTGAAGATGCTGGCGCCGGAGGAGACGGGCTTTGGCGCGATAACGGCCAGATACGTTTCGGAAAGAGGGATCGTATGCGATTCGGAATCGTCCCAGACCACGACGCCGGTGCGCCGGTCGATCACGCGCGACTTCCCATCCACATGCAGCACGATCCCGACGGAGCCGGAAACGAGGCGGCATCTGGACAGCTCGGTCTCGATGATAAGATCGGGATCATCGGCCATGCTCTGTACCGGCCGGATGCGGAGATAGTCGGCGGTGGCGTTTCGGATGCCGAGCGAGATGGCATGGGCTATCGAATCGCCGTCGAACGCCTGCTCCAGCTTCCTGCGTGCCTGATCGCTCACGATCACTGAACCGATTGCGGCAATGATCTCCATCGTCGTGTTCCTGGCGGGACTTTCCACCACCGACACTCCGGAGGCGGCCCCCCCCACCGTGAACGAGCGGAATAGCGCCGTTCTTCCTGCGACATCGTACTGCGCCAGTTTATTCGTATGGCCACACGCTCCAAACAGCAGCACGAGCGGGATGGTTCCAATGAGAAGGAATCGTTTGAATGTCATGAGTGCTCTCCGGATGTTGTCTCGATTGCTGGAGTGATGACGGGATACACGCCCATGCGTCTACGCCGGAAGTGTTTTCCAGTGGCGCCCATCAGACCACGGGCCGGCGGGGGCAGGTTTAAAGCATCCGACGAGATGGCGGCGGGAACGTAACAATGGAAACGGCAGGACCTGGAGCGCGGCATCGCATACCTGCGGCGTGCACTGCTCCGGGTCGGTCGTCACGGGAAAAAGAGGGGCGGCCGGTCCATCGGCCGTTAATTGCCGATGCCGAGCATGATGTGCAGACCGTAGCTCAGGTTGCGCAGATCATCCACCCGGCTGCCGCCGAACGGCAGCAGATAATTGACGCCGAGGCGGAACTCGACGAACGGCAGCGGCGAGACGCCGATACTGGCGCCGGGACGGAGCAGAAAGAAGCCTTCCTCGCGATAGCGCTCCAGTATCTCCGGCCCATCGGTTCCGCCGAGATCGGGACGCTTCTTCAACATCTCCAGTCCGCCGGCACCGATCATGATACTCCCCCGGAGCGACATGACGCCGTGAAAGATCCGGGTGTCGTACCCGGCAAGGAATCCTCCGTAGCCATACTCGAAACGGTCGTATGCCGGCGACATATCGTACAGATGAGCGCTCATGCCCCCGCCGCCGAGAAGCCAGCTTTCCAGAAGGATGCATCCCTCGGCGCCGAAGATGACGAGCTGGCCGTCGAGCACGGGATCGAGGTCCGCGGGCTTCAGGGAGGTGAACTCGACGATCGGGCCGCCGAAGAATCCGCCGCGTACGCGGAAGAATCCAGGCTCGTCCACGGCGCCGAAATCATCGTCCTCGATGTCGCTGAAGAAGATATCGTCGGCATTCGGCGCCTCGACGCTATCGTCGGAGGTCAACGTATCTCCACCGGATGTGAAGTCGTCGCCGTCGATCTGGGCATATGCGGGATAGACGGAACCCATCAGTGCGCATGCACAGAGGGTCAGAAGCGCTGCAATCGTGATAGATCTCATGAACGTTGTTTTCCGTGATTTTCGGTCCGGCGATCCATCCGGACGCGACATCGTGCGATACGGAACGGTCGGATACATCCACCGCTCACAGCCCGCGCCCTCCAACCACGGGCAGCGGGGTGAATTCTTCACATCCGACTTCTCCGATAACCACCCTCCCCTCGTGTTCCACCCAGGCATGCGCCATGAAGTTCCCGTTGCGATCGCGCGCCACTCCGATGCGGAGCACCGAATCGTATCCGCGCCGCACAAGGAATATCTGTGCCGTCAATGCCTGGGTAAGACAGGTGGCGCCGGGAATGTACCGGCTGGCAACGGATATGCACCAGGCGATCCGCTCCGGCGCCGGCCCGGATCTGCTCCGAAACTTCCCGGCCACCATCAGGCGCGCCGTCATGCTTCTGAGCTGTGCAAAGGACAGAGAGGTCAGTCCCGCCCGGATAACGGCCGTCAGAGCGAACGCCTTCAGGAGCATCCTGCGTTCGGCGGCGGGGAGGCGAAGGAACCTAAGCACCGTCTCCGCCGACGATTTCGATAAGCCCGCGCGACCGCAGATCGCGCAGGAGTTCGAGGACATCGCGCTCGCATCGCTCCGCATCCACATCGAACTGATCCATCACCCCCAGGCAGATCTGATCCACCGTCCGGGGCTCCTGCAGCATCTTCCAGACCGCCGCTCCCACTTCGTTGAGACCATAGTAGATGCCGTCGGCGAGATTCAGGATCGCGGCCTCGCCGGCCAGTTCGCAGGAAACCTGCTCGTTCGATACGGTTATCAGTGATGTACGCGAGATCATTCCTCTTCGTTCCGGCTTGTTTCCATCGACCGGGAATTTCCGGCCGGCCCTCACTCCACGGAACGCCTAAAATAATGCGCGGCGGAGAAATCTCCCGATCGCGGGGCAGCGACGGGCACGGATTCCGGGGACAACCATCCGGTGAACGCAACCGATCGCCGGGGGTTGCGGCGGAACCCGCATCTACAACATTTCGCGGCCGCCTCAAACAGCACGGGCCCGGATGTGATATCCGGGCCCGCACAGCAATCATCGGCTACGGAAGCGGCATGTCAGCGGAACTTCCTCCAGTTGAGAAGATCGCGGCACTTCTTATTCTTGTAATCGTCGTCGTCGTTGCGATCGTCGCGATCCTTGCACTTGCTCCACCACTTCGGCTTGCCGCACTTGTCGTCGTTGCTGTCACGGCACCAGCGATCGCGGTCACGGTCGCGGCCGCAGTAGACACGGTCACGGCTCTTGGCGCAGAGATATCCGCGATTGTAGTCCGAGAGCTTGTCCATGATCGGATCACCCTTGCACCACGCCGAGCGGGAGGCACCCTCGCCGATCGGATTATCGCGCAGCCAGTCGTCGCCAGCCTTGATCTTGGCGATTATGCACGAACCGTCGTTGCCCATCAGCATGTTGAACTTGGCGGCGATCAGCTCCTGCGCAAGGCCGTAGGTGTTGTCGCGCGAGGACTTGTTCATGATGCTGTAGAGCTGCGTCTGGTTGTAGGTGCGGTCGCCAAGCGTAAGACTGCTGACCGGCCACTCCGACTTGCGGCACTTCCAGTAGCTGACCGTGGCCGTGCCCGGGGCGCAATCCGGGGTGTAGCCGAAGTTCACCACGCGCTCGGTCTGGGTGGCTGTGATCGTCGTCGTGGCCACATGCGGCGTGGAGACGCCGTCGAAGTCGTAGCTCGGATCGACATCCTCGGGAAGCGTGCTGGTGCCGATACGGACCTTGTACTTTCCTTCGGGAAGCTCGCCGAAGATGTACATGCCGTCGTCATCGGTCAGCACGGAAGTCGTTTCGTCGATAGCGCCGTCGCTGTTGTAATCGGCATCGAGGTAGACCTTGACGTTCTTGATGCCGACCTCGCCCGCGTCATAGGCGCGGTTGCGATTGCCATCGAACGACACGGCACCCGTGATAATACCCTGCACCGGAATGGCAGCGCAGATCGGCATCGAGACCGGGGCGCCCGTGGAGTCAACGCCGAGGGCGTCCTGCAGGAAGCGGAAGGCGTTCAGGTTGCTCAGGTCAACGCCGGAGATGTTGATTTCATAGAAACCAACCGGGAGGCTGGTCACCTGATAGTCCATGGTGTTCGCGTCGAACGCCTCCGTGGAGAGACGGAACTGCTCCCACTCCAGGTTGCCGGAGGGGTTGTTGTTCGCATAGGAGAGGCCGTTCGGCGCAATCAGGCGGTACGTGACAGCCGGCGAGCGACGGAAGATCTCCTGGCGGGAGTCATCCGGAGGATTGCTCGTGGTCATGCCACCGGTCTCGACACCACCCACGGTCGAGCAGCTCACGCCACCCTCGGCAACGCCCTCGGCGCGCGCGGCCGTGCCCTGCATCCAGGTCATGATGCCGTCATTCGGCGTGTCGGGATCGTCGGTATCATTGAAAGAGCAGTCGTACGAACCGTAGTCGAGGTCGCCGTCCCACATCGTGAACGAACTGGCCGGCGTCTGAAGCTCGACGAAGAACTTCCAGGTTCCATCGTAGGTGGTCGGCGTAAGCGCCGGATAGCTGGGATAGATGATCTGCGCATCGGCGGCGCTGTTCATCGGCGAGTTGTAGGTGATCGGCACACGGGCCAGGGCGCTGATGGAACCGTCCGTACGGACCTTGAAGTTGCTCCAGCTCGTCACCGAGGCGTCGGTGCTGCGAACGCGAAGGATATAGAAGAAGTCACCGCAGGTATTCTTGGCCTGCGGCGGATTCGTCACCGTCGCCGAAAACCAGGCATTGTCCGGCATCGACGATCCGTTCCACTGCGCAACCCGGAACGTTCCCGAGCCGTCACCGAGGGGATCGGCGAACAACGTGTACTCAAGCGGAGTGGTTCCCAGATCCCAGGTTCCACCGGTCTCACCGTCGAAGATTCCGATACGGATCGCGGAAGCATTGCTCGGCGATGCGAGCCTCAGCATGATCGTATTGCCGAGAGTCTGAATGCCGGAGCCTGCGATCGAGAGAAAACGTCCATCCGTCGTACCTGCAGTCGGGAAATAGGCATACCGTACCTGGGATACGGCATACTGCGTCGTGACACAGAGCCCAACCAGGATCACGAGCATCACAAACAGCGCACACTTCGTCGTACGCGTCGGGCGGTAAAGGTTCACCTTCATTGATGTGTTCATCCTTGTGTAAGTTGAGGGACTGGACGGGCAACGGCCTCCGGCCTGTTGTACACTTGCACCAGTGCGCGGTCATCATCACCCGTCTACTATGAGCGGCCGGCAGTGCATTCTCAGCGGGAGGCGGATGAACTGAATAAAGCTCTGGGCAACAACCTTATTCGGACGCCATCCAATGCGCCAGGCCGGACAACCAGTGGTGTTCACCACCATCTACTCGAAATGTCAGGGGAAATCCGAGCAGTTCGTCCCCAGATGGGTTAGCGGGGACCGCTCCTATATGAGCTCGGCGAGAGACGGGCCGCATATGCCTGCGACACGGTTCATTCCTGCCAGGGAACGAACGACGCTCTCTGAACATCCGGCAATGGCAGTTACCGGAGGAGCTCCGTCGATATAGATTGCTGATAGACTCGTAAAAGAAAGGTGGACCTGCGTTTGCGCTTCGCAGACGGCCGGCCGTAGTGCGGAGTGGTGTCTCCTGGAATCCGGCGCCTGTGCTATATGGCCTGATCACTGTTCCGGGGATGCCTGGGATGCATCCGCCCGTGTGACTTCAAGCTGCGTGGACCTGCTGCGCAAGAAGGCGATTGTACGCCATGCCCGCTCCCTGGCGGAGCGGCCCTTTGTCAATCGAGGCTGCAATGTTAAGGAATGGGGGAGTGAATTGCAAGTTACCGCAACCTTAAATTTTCCCGCCATTCCGCATGATTTTCGGCATTCGGCGGAGCATTCCATGATCCGGACAGGTGGTTCCGAAAATCGTACAATTTCAATGGTGCCTGCGCATCGAAATTCCGGCGAATTCCACGCTGTGTACGAATTCCGGATAATTCCCAACAAAAATGGCCCGGATCGCTCCGGGCCAGAAAAAAATTTCTCATCCAGCCGCACATCGCGGCAGTTATCACCGTCCGGGACGGTGATCGATCAACGTATACGACCGCATGCGGGCCTGCAGACGTTGTAGGACTGAAGCGAACGCAGCAGCATGCTTCCCAACGCCCACGGCGAATTCCACGAGCAGCCATGCCCCTCGTCACCCGAAAGGTTGCTGCCGATCGGGTTCCACGTCAACCACAGATTCGCAGCGTACATCGTGTAGCTGATCCCGCACGTGCTGTTGCCATCGGCGTCATTGAGCTCGGCGGCGATGTACTCCGCGGCCAGCAGATAGGTCTTGTCGCCAGCGGTCGGCTTCTGCAGGATCTCGATCAGATCGTCCTTGGAATAATACCGGCAGCCGATCCTGAGTCCGCGCAGCGGCCAGCAGCGGGTATTGTTCGTCCAGTAACCGACAGTCTTCGTTCCGCTACAGTTGGAGGAGGTGCTCCGCTTGTAGCCGAAGCTGGCCGCGGGCATCGTCGAGCTCCCTCCCACCGTGATCGATGCGATGTTGCGCGTCCTGGTGCCATCGGGATCGCCGGTTGCGACAACGTCGCCGGCCAGCGTGCTCATGTCGATGGCAACCGTGTAGGTGCCGGCCTCAAGATCCCGGAATTCGTAGTCGCCGTCATCATCCGTCATCACGCTCACGCCGGTGTTCAGCGTCACAGTGACCGACGGGATGCCCGGCTCGCCACGGTCCCTGCGCCCATTGCCATTGACATCGTAGTAGACCGATCCGGCGATCTGGTAGGGACGGATCGGCGCCACCGGCCTGCCCTCAGCATCGACGCCGAGCGCATCGTACGGGAACCGCCATGCGTTCAGATTGCTCATGTCCACGCCCTGAATCCGGATTTCGTACACACCGGCCGGAAGCGACGCGGCATGATAATCCATCTGGCTGCGGTTGAACGGATCGGTGGAAATTCTGAACTGTTCCCACTCCAGGTTGCCCGACGGATTATTGTTGGCATACACCACGCCGTTCGGATCGATAATGTCGTAGCGGACGTTCGGCTCGCGGCGCACAACAATATTGCGCGCATCATCGGCCGGGTTGCTCGTCGTGGTACCGCCGGTGACGGCACCGGAACCATCGGTGCACGGAAGCGTGGAGGCGGCGATCCCCTCCGGAACCGCCGCCGATCCGCTCGAAGCCCACGCGGGGATGACTCCGTTCGGCGTGTCCTCGTCATCAGTGTCATTCGCCTGGCAGTCGTACGACCCGAAATCCATGTCGCCATCCCAGACCGTCAGCGACGTTGCCGGCGAATTCAACTGAATGAAAAAGCTCCACGAGCCATCGTAGGTAGTGGGGGTGAGCGTGGGGTAGTTCGGGAAAATTACCTGCGCGTCGGCAAGGCTGTGCAGCGGTGCGGTATAGGCGAACGGACGATCGATCAGCGCCACCACGGTTCCCGACGTGCGCACCTTGAAATTGCTCCACGCGGTTTCCGAAGGGTTCGGATTGCTCACGCGCAGGATATAGAAATAATCGCCGTTGGCGCCGCGCGCTCCGGCCGTATGCGGGATGGTGGCCGAAAACCAATCGTTATCCGGCATCTGGCTTCCCGACCACTGCGCCATCAGGGTCGTCCCGGTGCCGTTGCCTGCGGGATCGGCGTACAGCGAAAACTGCATCTGCACCGTTCCCTGATCCCACTGACCGCCGGTCTCGCCGTCGAATATTCCGACTTCGATCGAGTTGGAGGTCGAACGAGCTGCGAGCTTGAGTACGATGTCCTCGCCGAGCGTATTCAATCCACTGCCGGCCATCGATAGGAACCGGCCGTCGGTGGTGCTGGCGGATGGGAAATACACGTACTGCGTCTGGGAGAGCGCGCGTTGTGTGAACATCTCCGAACCGAACAGCATAAGCGCCAGGGCAAGCGCCGATGTTCCGATCCTGGAGAGGGTACGGCTGGTGATTGTGTTCATGTTTCTCATGGTTCTGGTACTTGAGAGATGTGGCGGAGATGGACCTGATCCGCCTGTGGGGATAAAAGCTGTGGCGAACATCCTCCGTACGACCGGCTGGCCGCAGGTACCGACCGGCAGACGAGGCTGCTGCCGGCATGGGCCGCATGGAACAGCGGCGCCGGTTTCATCGTGTCGTCTCCTTCTGCCGGAATGCGCCCGATTTCACAACCATGTCGTCCACGGCCCCCCGAAGGGGGCCGCATATCCGGTAGCCGAATCATGTGGCGGGCCCGGACTGCCATCCGGTCCACCTGTCGAGATACGAAGGATGCGTCTATAACGATGTGCCCAGAACACATCCATCCGTTGTACCGTCCCGGCTGCTCCGGGAAATTCCTGGGCATGCGGCCATATTTTTTTCGGGAGATATGGTTCCACGAATTACCGCCGCCAATTATTGCACATCATCAATAAACACCAGCAGTGGGCGCGAAATCGATGCAACCGGGCAATACGACGCCACCGCGCCGGCCTCATCGATCGGAATGCACATGCAGGTTCCCACTGCACGGCAATCCTCCGTTGAACTTGATTGCAGAATTATTTCCCGTTGTATTAGCGGAGTGGACTGGCGCCGTCCTGGGTTGGAATCGGCCGCTCCATTCGCGGGACCGGACGAATGGAACTCCATGGGATGTCAAGGCAGTGAAATATCATCCTGCGAGCGAGGAACCCTGCGGAAAATCGACGAAACCGTTGCCGATATTTCCGGTGATATTCTTCAGAGTTCCGTGGACCACGAGCCGGGGAGGTTCATACGGCCTTCCCGATCGCCGCCGAGCGTCGCAATCGGATACCGCACCACATCGTGCTGTTTCCTTGCGGACCTTCATTCGACGTAACTCCTATGAGGGCATGCCGGCATCCGGACAGGACATCCGCCGCAGCTCCCCGGGCCTCACCGTTGCTGGAGATCCGGGAATTCAGCGGAAATCGCGGAAGGCGTGCTCGATCCTGGACCTTCCATAGTGCACCTGCTGTGGACGACACGGCAGATATTGAGTTTGCTGTTCGTACCAGATCCGGGATTCCACTGCACACATCATTTTCGGCGGGAAGCGCCGGCACCCACCATTACGGCGCATCCCGCGAAACCCTGCCGGAACCTGTGCCGTTGCAGATATTCCCCCGAAGCAGACATCCACGCTTCAGGGAGAAACGTACCATGTCGGCATCCGAATTTCCAGGTTGAACGAAGCTGTCGGATCAGAATCGATATGAGGACCTCTGATGAGAGCGTTAACCTCGCAATATTTTCTCTGAAAAACAACTTGCCATTTCATAATGAATGCAGTCCGGCATCGCGAACGCGACGATTCATTTTTTTCGTTCACGATAATCCCTGCATCCGGGGAAATGAAAAATCCGAACCAGGAGACGTTGCAGGACCCGGGGGTGAGCGTCGGACACCTGCAATCATTCACATCATCGCGTCAGTTCATATGCGGAGCGCACGGACGCCCGAGGAAGAAGGCGCACCCGCCACCGCTCGGGACGGGAGCACCAACGAAGTTTTTCGGACACCGCTTCGTGCGGACGGACGCCCGCCACGAAGCCGGCAGGGAGAGGTGATCCGGCCCATGCCACGCCCCGTTGAAACGTGGCCGGACGGACGAACAGAGATCATCATTCACGATCGTGATCATCCGCGGACGCAAACAATCACTACGTCATGAGCATCGATTGAGCGAGACCAATGCTATGGCACTGCCGTCGCATCGGGGTGTAGAGATTAGTGCAGCTTGTGGAACCGAACCCGGCGGGGACCACCACCGAACTCGAAGCACCGGGGACATCCGGACTTCCCTGGCACCTGAAACCGAACGCCGTGCATGCGGCGTTTACAGCAACCTTTCCGACGAGGATTTCGCGGGAAGATTGCATGTATCGGATGCTCCGGACCGGAACAGCCATAGGGCCGGTTTCCGAACGGCAACCATCCTGCGCCGGCGCAACCGGCCGCTCCGGTAATCGCATGCCGTCATAACGGCGGATACCGGCGGCAGCACCAAGCCATCACCGGGAATGGTCACGATCGCGGCTGAAGCGTAAGCATGGATACGAAGTGCAGCAGGGCCGTACCGGCGCTGGACGGCGCGGATCGGTCATACATCCCATACCGGACCTCCCCGGGACGGAGGGCACAAATATATGGAGATGCACCCGGCCTGCCAAAAGGCACGGTGCAGGGAGCCGTTGACCGGGATGCGCCCGGAGGAGCGGGGAATGCGGCCTCACGACCGGAAGCGGCACGATCCGGCCCTCCGGCATCCGCCATGTAACCAAACGTTTGCTTGACGGCGGCGAATATCATTTCTATGTTGGCGCAACAGCCGGCGTATCCCCGGGAACCTTGCGGCAGTACTGCCGGATGATCCGTGATCGCACGAACCACCGGCGGCGAGCAGGCCCACGACAGGCCTATCCCCGGACGCCGGAACCTCTGCGGTAAACATTCAGGAGATACTGATCTCATGGCCATCAACGCAGGTACTACCGTCGTGGACCGGATGCTGGCGCAGTTCAGGCGGGCATTCGACGATTATCTGATGGTGAGGATGGTGACGCGCGAATATGAGACGAGCTATTGCGGGCCTGGTTCGCCGGATGCAGGATATGCCGTGCGCGATATCGACATCCTGCGCCATGCGCTCGGAAACCGGAGAGCGAATATCCCCAGGGGCAGCGACCTCCGCGACTGACCCCGCTCTTCGCAGCGTACCGAGCCCCAGCCATATCTCCCTGCCGTCATCGCGGCGCCTGCCGGCATCATCAAGTGCCGTGCGGAAACGCATGCCCGGCGATGAAACTCCTCCCAGGCATCATCTTCGACAATGCCGACCCGCCGCAGTATCAGTCGTCGCCATCATGCGGGAAACGCAACACAAGATAGGCGATGGCCGCCACGGCGGAGACGACGAGAACGCATGCACCGATCGATTCCCAGTCCAACAGTACCTCCCTTCCGATTAGATGACGGGGGCGCATCCCATCCGCGAACCGACGAAGCGGCCCGGCAACACGGGATGCCGGCCCTGGCAGGAGAACCGGCGACGGAAATCTTCCGTCCGGAATGCAGGCGTCGAGGAGCGGCAGTAATGATACGGGCCGGAGGCTCTCCGGACGCGGCGCGGAGAGATGGACCTGTATCCTCCGCCGCGCCGCGCACCATCGATCATGTAGCTCCGGCCACGAGCGGCACTGATGCCCGTAAGAGACGACCGTGCGCAACCACGATCATCCGGCATCCCCGGACCGGCTCGCTGATGACGAAGTTCCGCCGGAATGGCGTGCGCCGCGGATTCGCCACTGGGTTAGGGAAGTCGTACAGCAGGTGTGTCCATTCGATCCTCCGGCGGATATGCCGCAGGCGATCGCGACTGCCGTGCCAGACCCGCTGGTCGCGGGCCTTGATGGGTGAAGGATACCGGGCTCTTCCGTTAAAAGGCCCGTGATACGGGGATGGGAGCATGGCCGGGCTGCCGCACGTGCGGATCTACGACAACTGCCCCGTTTCCACCATCCCCCAGAGATCGACCCAGATACCATTGGGGGTTCTGAACGATCCACGATTGAGCGACAGCCCCTTCTCCCAGGGGCCGAGAGGAACTTCGAAGACGATTCCGCGACGCTCCAGCTCGATCGCCGCCGCGAAGATGTTCTGCTCGACGAACTGCAGGCGAATGGCCTCCGGAGGAGTCGGGCTCTCTCCCTCGCCCACCTTGCAGACGCCGAAATAGAACGCATTGTCGGGGCTGGTAAACATCGCGTAGTGAGTGTCGCATGCGTATATCGCAAGCCCCATGATATCTACGAAGAACCCAACCTCCGCACTGAAATCCATCACCTTATATTCCATCCACTGCTTGCAGCGGTTCTCCGATGTAAACGGATACGGATGCTGCGACTGCTTCCAGAGTGTTTTCCACTCCTCCGCAGTTCGCGCGTTCCGTGCAATATCGATCCGGGCCTCTCCAAGCTGCCGGACCAGGTTGATATCGACGCGAGACGAGCCGATCGTGGGACTGCGTTGCATCGTCGTAGCCATTGCTTACATGACTGGTTATCTAGTGGAGGATATGCCAGGAGGCATGCGTTTAAAGCTGGTGACGAAAATACACCCCGTCTCCGTTCAAGTCAATAGCAGTTATCTACTTTAGTTAAAGTTGTTATTGAAACCCCGTTGCACAGTGTCACCGAAGAAATCATGGGCGTGCGGGATGGGGAGAAAGCGGACGTAACGATAAGGGTTGGCGAATGCCCGGTCTTTCGTATCTTTGCCTGCCGGGCATGGCCGCTTGCGGTTCAGGCATCGCCAGTTACCGGCGCGGCAGCCATCTTCCTGATGCATCGGGTCCGCAGATCATTCTGCATGTTCAGGAATACTCTCCCCACGCGGGCCGATCAATCAAGCGCGCACAACCCGGAAACTCGCATACTCCCTGCAGTTGTGGATACCATGCTATCCTGGCGCTCCCACAGCAGGCATTCCGACTCTGATCCCAGCATCCCGGCGCCCCTGGTTCAATCTCGATTCCAGCCCCACGTCCCTGGAGGCATGGAAGAACGTACAGTTTCAAGGAGCGACATGAGGCAGCTTACCAAACGCCAGAAGGAAATTCTCGACTTCATCGTCGGGTTCCATGATAGAGAGGGGCGATTCCCGACCGGCCCGGAGATCGCCGATCATTTCGGATTCAAGGACCCCTCCCCCGCATATCAGCATCTCGACGCCCTTGAGACCAAGGGATTCATCAAGATCAAGCGTTTCGGCTACGGACGCCCCACCGCAATCCAGCTCTCGGAGCGCGGACAGGCATCGCTCATCCCAACATGGCCGCTGCTCGGCTCCATCTCGGCCGGTCCGCTTACCGATGTCGGCGAGGCCCCGGAGCGCCGTCTCGGCAGGCTGACCGATATCATTCCCCAGCTCGAACCGAGCGATTTCTTCCTGGTGGTGAGCGGCGATTCGATGATCGGTGCCGACATCCTTCCCGGCCAGCTTGTTGTCATCCGCCCGGAGGGCATACCCAGAGCGGGCGATATCTGCAGCGTCTGGGTGGACGGCGAGGGGAGCACCCTGAAGTATGTCTATCCCGAAGGGGACAACATCCGTCTCGTTCCCGCCAATCCGAAGTACAACCCGCAGACCTACCCCGCCGATCAAGTGCGCATTCAGGGCGTCGTGATCGCTTCGCTCGCGGTGACCACCTACTAGACTCGGATGATCGGCCGGCCCGCACACGTGCCGTACGCCCCCTGCCATCCCCGCTGGAAAATTCCTCCGATGCCGGATCGTATAGATCCGGCATCGTCGCTTCAGCCCTACAGCATGCCCCCACATCCCACCGGACGCAACCGGCCGCTCCGCCGATCATTCCTTGAAAGCACCCTGTTCGCCATCAGGCCGTTCGCCGACAGATGATCCTTTGGAACTCCCATTGTACAGCTACGGCTGGCCCACGTTTCCCGGCCAGCGGCGCGTGATCCGCACCTCCGCCCGTGGATAACTTCATGCTGAACCGATGCGATCCTCCAAACCTGATCTTCTCCTATCACACGGCGACACATATCCGATAGGATAGCCGGAACAAAGCGGGCACAGCTGGAGCGACTGATGGTAGCGGACCCGACATAAATCCGGGAATTTTCTGAAATCGATGTTTTTGCGGAGCATGGTTCGCTTTTTTCGATTACCGTTATTACTTGTTCACAGATCCCGCCGAGGCCCTTCTCCGCTGCCTGAAAATAATTCACCCAAAATATTTCGGGCGCGAAATCTGCCTGAAATCAGAGAAACCGGCAGACATATACGATTTCGTGATGTGAGCGGATACATACCACCGCTGCCATCCCACCCGTTGCATTGTCGGAATAATTACCCTGAATTTTAAGGGCGGATTCCCGACGCCGTTCCTGCGCCCCAGGAATGCAGTCACTGATAACCAATGGATTACGTGCGGGAAATATTTGGGATGCTCTACGGACGGATAAAATTCAGCGCACCGGATGTTATGACGCTTACGGTTGTTCGGCCACGGCGGACTGTTGGGAAATGCGCGACGCGGAAATTCCCCCGGCGGCCGAGCCGGGAAAGCCGGGACGGGAGATCCACCGTTCCGATCCCGCCACGCGAATCATCGCATTGCACATCTTCGCCGTTCCCCCACATCGCGCGCATTGAAGCATGACCGCGCCGCGGCGCTTCACCGCTTGACATTGTTCACGCGACCGCGTAAGTTCGCCCCCTGATCGTTCAGGGTAATCGTATGCCACCGCTCCCACAACACCACCTCCATCTTCTGCGGCTTATTGCGTCCGTCCGGGGCCTGACAGGGTCCGCGCCGACCGTACGGCAGCTTGCCGCGCCATTCGATGCCGGCATGCGGATGAGCATCCGTCATCACCTGAAGTCGCTCTCCCGCCTGGGCTATCTGCGCCTGGTACGCGATCCGGGATGGCATGAGGCCTCCCTTCATCTGCTCCGCAAAGGAATGGATGCTGTCGGCATGGCCTACATGAACCTCGGCACCATATCGGCGGGGATGCCGACCGAACCCTTCGGCGATACCGGCGGATGGCAGCTCCGCATCGAGGACCTGGTACCGGAGATCGCCGACGGGGACTTCTTTCTGACCGTCGAAGGTGATTCGATGATTGGCGCCGGGCTGGAGCACGGACAGTACCTGGTGATGCGGCCGAACGTCCCGCCGCAGGAGGGGGACGTCTGCGCGGTCTGGGTGGAGGGATATGGCAGTACGTTGAAGAAGGTCTACCGCGAGGGAGATGTCGTGCGGCTGGTGCCGGCGAATCCGGACTATGACCAGATCATCGTGCCCGCCGAACGTGTGCGGATTCAGGGGGTGCTGATCGCCGCACTGGCGATACGGAACCTACGCGACACATGATGAAGCATTATGTCGGCGATCACATTTCAAAGCTCCGATCCGCCGCGAAATGCGGCGCCATCCACCCTTTCCCTTCGCCAGGGATTGCCCGGGCCGGATGCCGGGCGCGCGGAGACGCTGCTGTTGCAGAGCATTACCGGTGCAACACATGGCGCCGGAAATCGATACTCCCATGTTCCTCCTATGGCCTGTTTTCCGGCGCGATTCTCCATGACATCCGGTACCGGCGCGAAGAGTCAGGCGCTCCGTTCCGGCCGGCGGAAGGGCCTGCCGCGGCATACGTTTCCCGGGCGTTGCTGGGAACCCGCGCAACAGGTTCGTATCATTGTGCCGATTATTTTTATTGACCGACCGAATCTTCGATGAAGCACACCATATCCGAGCAGGCGCTCGCCCTTGTAGAAAAAAAGCTCCCGGCCACCCGCGGAGAACTGACGCCACAGGATGCCGCGACCGGCACCGGTATCACCGTCGATGAAGCCCGTGACGCGTTGGCGCGGCTGATGGAACTGTACGTCACCCGCGTCACCTACGACGACCAGGGGAATCTGCTCTTCGCGTTTGAAATGCCGCTGCGCCGCCGAGGCACCAAGACCGCCGCCGAGAAGTGGGCGGAGCTCAAGGAAACGTTGTGGCGCGGATTCAAGGTCTTCTTCAAGATCTGGATCGGGCTGATGGTGATCGTCTATGCCGTAATCATGGCCGTGCTCCTGATCCTCCTCATGCTCGCACAGCGGTCGAGCGACCGGGATAACCGCGGGAACGATCGTGGCGGTGATATGCTCGCCGGCCTCTTCCGCGTCCTCGGCGAAGGGCTCCGGTTCGCCTTCTGGACCCGCATCTATTCCCCCGTCTACGATTATGGCATCGACCCGTACGGCTACCGCTACAGGAATGTGCGTACGCCGCGCGGCATCAACAAGAACAAGAAGTCGTTCATCATCGCCATCTACGATCTCGCGCTCGGCCCCGAACGCACGCCGGATGATCCGCTCGCCGACGAGAAGGAGGTGGCCGCATTTCTCCGCGCCGAGCGGGGCGTGCTCACGCCGTCCGACATCGTGGCGCTCTCCGGGCGATCGCTCGCAGAGGCGGAGGAACGCATGGCCGATTACCTGGTCAGGTTCGACGGCGAGCCGACGATCACCGACGAGGGGGTCGTGGTGGGAGAATTCGAGAGCTTCATCTCCGGAACCGCCGCAAAGACCGATGCGCCGATCATTCACTACTGGGACGAGTACGAGCCGCCGTACGAACACAGTGGCAACTCGCAGGGACGGAATCTCATCATCCTGGGGCTGGTGGCATTCACGCTGGTGGTGGCGATCGCATTCGCGGCCGGGAAGTTCGCAGCGCTCACGATATACAGCCCGTTCTTCGATTCCGGAGCTGCGCGTTTCCTGCTGGGCTATATCCCCATCGCATTCTCCCTCCTCTACTTTACGATCGCCCTCCTGCGCATCCCGACCGTCCGGAAGCACGAGGCCGAGCGCCTGAAGCGCAACCGGGAGAAGAAGGTGATGCACGTCATCTTCCAGCAGAAGCTCTGGCGCGCAACGGCGGACCAGATCTATTTCGCTCTCCTTGCGGCCGGGGAGAAGAGCCTGAGCCGCGAGGAAACGGCGGAGATACTGCAGGGGCTCCTGACAAAGCTCCAGGGAGATATGGACCTCGGCCCGGAGGGGGAGGCCATCTACAGCTTCGACCGTATCCGCCGCGAACTGGAAACCGCGGAACAGGAACGGCGCCGCCGCTAGCGGTCGGCAACGCGGGAGGATGGGCGGGCTGATCCGGATACCGCAGGCCCGGATACCGCGTGATGCGATGATCTGTATATTTGCCTTCCGATCCGGCCGGATCGGGGGACAGAGGTCAAAAGGCAAAAGGTCAAAAGGTCATCCACACATGGCTGGATCGGAGACCTCAGCGCATTCATAAACCAGCGGGGAATATAGTACGCATGCTTCGCAGTCTCGCCTCCATAGCGGTCGGATATCTGCTCACGTCGATCCTTACCGCGGCATTCGCAACCGTGGCGAATGGCCTGTTTCACCCGCAGCAGGGAACAATTGCAGTCCAGGTGCTCGAACTCATGCTGCGTTTCCTGGCCGCCGTCGCCGGGGGCTATGCGACGGCCAGAATTGCGGGGACGCGGGAGGTAATGCATGCGCTGGTGCTCGGCGGCATCCTGACACTTATAGCGCTGTTCTTCATGCCTGCCAATACATCGGCCATCTTCAGAGTGCTCAACGTGCTGATCTATCTGCCGGCCATGTGGGCGGGGGGAGCCATGCGCCGGTCACGCCGCCGCACGGAGGAGGAGGAGAAGGTGCCAGGCACGAATGTCTGATGGTTCCGCCGGCCGGGTCGTCCTATGGAATCCCATGCACACCCTGTGTCGCTGTGAAGCGTCCCTACCGGGAGCAGTTCGCGGTCACCGCTGTGACGTATGCGCGGAGCTTCTTCCGGCCGCGCAGGACAACCAGGTCGTCCAGGACCTGCGTGCGTATTTCGGGATAGCGCCCGGCGAATATTTCGTAGATCTTCAGCATCGGGCGCATGAGATCGGTGCAAGGGCCGACCCTGACATCGGAGGCCTTCATCAGCCAGCCGAGAGCGGTTGTCCGCCACTCCTTCCCCTTCTCGTTCATCGGGTCATGCTCCAGCCTGCGGATGAGCGCCGGTATTCCGGCACGGTCGGCGGCGGTTGTATTTCCCTGTACGTGCAGCAGAGCAGCCGAACAGGGCAGTGCGACAGGAGGGAGAATGAAGAATAAGAATGTTCCGGTCCGCATCATGATCGTGGAAATGCCCACGCTATGAGGACGATGGTTGAAGATGATCCGATGCGGAGATGTGGGAATCGTACGTTGCACGAATGTTACGGGGAAGAGAAGAAAACCCCGCGCAACGCCGCAAAGGGAACAACGGCAACCGGCAAGCCCACATCACCACCGCCCCTTTTTGCCTTTTGACTTTTGCCTTTTGACCTTTTATCGCCTCTTCTTCACCACCACCTCGTACAGGTCGGTTCTGCGATCGCGCCAGTTCAGGACGCTTCCGCTTTCGCGGCCACGGCGCAGCATTTCAAGGTCGAGGTCGTGGATCAGCACCATTTCGATGTTGGGGGTGCACTCGGCGGCGATGGCATCGCGGGAGAAGCCGAAGTCGGAGGGAGTGAAGATGGCCGACTGGGCGTACTGGATGTCCATGTTCTCCACATCGGGGAGATTGCCCACCGTACCGGCGATCACGACGTAGATCTGATTCTCGATCGCCCGTGCCTGCGCACAGCAGCGGACCCGCATATATCCCTTCCGCTCGTCGGTGCAGAAGGGAACGAAGATGATGCGGGCGCCGCGTTCCACCGCAATCCGGCAGAGTTCCGGGAACTCGATGTCGTAGCAGATCTGGATGGCGATCCGCCCCTGGTCCGTATCGAACACCTCGATCGCATCCCCCGGTTCCACGCCCCACCAGCGACGTTCGTTCGATGTGATATGCAGCTTGTACTGCCGGCCTATCTCGCCATTGCGCTTGAAGAGATAGGAGATGTTGTGCAGGTGCCCCTCCTCCACGACATAATGCGAGCCCCCGACGATATTGATGTTGTACTTCACCGCCAGGCGGGTGAACAACTCCAGATAGCGCGGGGTGAACTCCGAAAGGCGTCGCACCGCCACCCCCGGCCGATCGCGCTCCATGAAGGAGAGAAGCTGCAACGTGAAGATCTCCGGGAAGATGACGAAATCGCTGCGATAGCCGGCCGCCACATCCACGAAGTATTCACACTGGGTGGCGAAGTCCTCGAAGCTGCCGATCCTGCGCATCTGATACTGAACCGCGCAGATACGCACCGGCATCGACGTCACATACCGCTTGTGTCCCGGCGCGCGATAATCCAGGTTCACCCATTCCAGCAACGTCGCATAGCCCGCCGAATCCTCGTCGCTCTGCATGTAATCGGGCACGAGCTTCTTCAACGAAAAGCCATTGGCAAGCTGCGTGGTAAGCACCGGATCGTACAGCCGCTTGTGCATCACCCGCTCCACGTACTCCCGGGCGGTCATCTCGTCACGACAGGCAGCATAGCCCGGAATGCGTCCGCCGATCACGATGCGCATCAGATTGCGCGCGGCGCAGAGGTGCTTACGAGCGTCGTAGAGCCGACGCGCCAGGCGCAGCCCGCGATACTCCGGGTGCACCATCATCTCGATACCGTAGAGCGTATCGCCCTCCGCCGTATGGTTGCGTATGTACCCGCTGTCGGAGATGGTGAACCAGTTGTCGGTCTCGCTGTAGAGATCGAAATCGATGATCAGGCTGCTGGAGGACGCCACAACCCTGCCGCCATACTCCACGCAGATCTGCCCCTCGGGAAATCGTTCCAACTGGCTCGTGAACTGCTCGCGCGTCCACGGCTTCATGCCCGGAAAGCAGAGAAGCTGCAGCTCCACGATCTGCTCATAATCCTCCGCGCGCAGCGGGCGGACGACGAGCTGTTTCTCGAATGACTTCAGATCAACCTGATCCATCGTTTCTTCCCCCGGTTTGCATCGCGGATATGGCGGGGATGTGTCCGGAGCATGCCGGAGCCCACTTGTACGGGAGAACGCGGCAAATACGGGGCCGAATCCGGGAATCAGGGTGAAGCTTTGAACATGCGTGAGGGAAATGGCGGGGATGAACGGCCGCAGGTGATACCGGGGGTTTCCACAGGCTGGCGGCGGCCGGAATCAGCGATCCAGAAACCGCTCGATCTGCCGCCGGTGCCGGAGGACATGCACGATGGCATGTTCAAATAATTGCTCCAGGTCGTAGACCGGCCCCCACCGGGCAGGCATCCGCATCGCAATCATATCCCCGGCGGATATCTCCCATCGCCCGCTCAGCGTTTCGCTGGTGTAGGCAAGCATTTCCCGCAGCTTCGGACCGGCCTCGCTCCGTGCGACGCCCCCCGGTGCCGACAGCCCCCGGGGGATGCCCCAGGCATCACGCAGCATCCCCGCATATCCATGGCCCGAGCCGATCACATGCCGGACGATGGTCTGGATCGACCGGCAGTCCTCATCCTCCGTCGCGGCGTCGCGAAGGAGCACGTATTGCTCATCGGAGATCGAATCGAGAACCCGCACAAGTTCGCCGACCGCACGCTCATATTCATCCACCAGCGCCCCGACCGGGCCCTGCCTGTATGGTTTACTCATGCGAGGTAATCAGGTATATATAGTAATAAATGACGCGCGGGAACCGCGCCGCACCATTAGCGGCATCGTCCGTGCAGACGCCACGAATGTCATCACAATATATCGCGATTCCCCCGGCCTTCTTCAGATCCCGTCGTCAACGGGCGCCGCTGCATTCATCTCTACACGATCTCCACAGTCCGCCGCGCGTGATTGTCCGCATCCGCCGCATCGGTGATGAACAGCCGTCGCCGGCCGGTGGACGCACCGGCATTCGCCGTGATGGTAAGCTGCGAGCCCGCCACACTGAAGGTCAGTTCCGGATCGGCACCGACAAGCGGCGGTGGCGTGCCATCGGTCATCGTCACCTGTACGGTATCGAGCGGAGTGATGCCGCTGCCGCCGAGATCGGCGCAGTTCAGCACAAGATCGCCGCCGCGCGGGACCTGATAGCCGCCGGGATTACTGGCGAGGAAATGTCCCTCGATGGGAATCACGACGTTCAGCGGCGCCTGATTTCCCGGCTCCCCGACGGTGAACTGGAAATCGACCGACGCCTGCTCCTCCGGCGGATCATCGGCGGCGAGGGCGAGCCGGAATGGACGGCCGTCGCCGAGAAACGCCGTAAGCTCGGCCGAGGCGTCGCCTGCGGCATCGGTAAGAGGGATCACCGGATCGATGGTCCCTGCGGGGGGAGGAGCCACATAGGCGACCGTGCGGTTGAAGACCATCACGTTCGCCGCCACCAGCACGAACACCTCCCCTCCCGGCCGCAGCGGAGCGATCGCACCGCCGTAGATCGTGAAGTCGGGCGCCGCGGGAAGCGCCGCAACCACCGGCGGCACATTCACCACATCGACGCTGAACTGCCGCACCGCGATATCGATATCGGTGGGGAGATGCATTCCCCGTCCGCGCAGCGCGCCGGTCTCGAACTGCCGCGACGCCGGATCGAAACGGTAGAACCGACTGATCTCCACGGGCTCGGCGGTCCCCGTATTCTGCGTCTGCGCCTGCAACACCAGCTCGTCGGTGGCGCGGAGTGTGGGGCTATCCCCCGGACGTGTTACCGTCGCCCTGTAGCGGCGGGCATTGTTTGGAGTCACCCGGACCGGAGCGCGCTGCGTCTGGAACAGCCGCACCGTATCCCCCTCGTTGAGGGCCACGCCGCCGATTCTCACATCCACATCATTGACCTGGACGTTGTAGAAGATCACCTGCTTTCCGGCATCCTGCGCATGGCGGTCGGAGGCGGGGGTGCTCATGCCGTTCAGAATCGTCACGCGATGGCGGTCAGCCCCGGTGGCGGGTCGTGTGAAGGCCACATAGTTCGCCATTGTCCGCTGGATACGCGGCTCCATCGGCACCCAGCCACGCGGCGCGACGTCGAAGCGGCGGGGGGCGGCCGCATTCGGCTCGCGGGGATCCGCATTGTCCTTGAGGAAGAAGGCATCGGCGAGAGCAAGCCCCGGCTCCGTGGCGGCAGCACCGGCCTCGGCATTGTTGTTCGGCTCGCTGCCATTGCCCGGAGCATCCGGACCGGATTCGGCGGTGACGAACGGCATCACGCAGGGATCGGCCGGAAGCTGCACGCCGGGGGCATCCTGCAGGTCGTTCTGCGGAAGATTCACCCACCTCCATCCCGGCCAGAACCAGTACTGCGCGATATCACCCACCGTCATCACTGCATTCGGCCCGTCGCCGACAGTCACATCGCCCCGTATCCGTCCGATGGATGTATAGAGATCGCCGCTGTGCTCGGAGGCATCCTGCTCGATGAAGGCGAGATAATCGAATCCCCGCATGCGCGCCAGGAACAGGCCGTCCCACAGATACCAGCCGGGAACGATGAGACTCCATGCGGAGGTGCCGAGCAGATAGCGCCCCACACGGGCGAAGTAATCCCAGAACGATCCGCGGTCGTGCTGCTGCGCGGTATAATGGAGCTGGCTGAACGGATCGGTGATCCACCGCACCCACCCCGCATCGTACAGGTCGTCCACCAGCCGCTGGTCGATCCAGCCCGTAGGATCATCCCGCCCGATCTTCGCCAGCCTGACGATCATCTCCGCCCCCTCCATCGCCGGCAGCCTCGGGAACGCCTCCTCCAGATCGACCCTGTCGCCGCTGACCGAGGTGACGGTGGTCGTGAAGCCGAAGGAATCGTTTTCGTCGTAGAGCACGCGGACGCGATCGCGCGGGAGCAGCGAGAGCGAATCGTTCTCCCCCGCCGGATGCAGCGTCACCGTGGCGGGGAGATTGGGATCGACCGTCGCGGGATAGTATGAATTCCAGTGCCAGTACGTCCCGGGCGTGTGCGTCTCGTATGGCGCCACCTTCACCTGCCCCGTCGTCACCGGCAGGGCGGTACGGAAGGTGATACGGCCGTCATCGGCGCGCGAGGCGACCGATCTGACGACGGTGGTATCGCCGCTTACCGTGATCTCGATGCGCGTGATGCCGGTGAGCTGGCTCGCATCGCCGGTGTTGTTCAGCTTGACGGCAGCGCCGTTGTTCTCCACCGTCGCATCGAACTGCGTATTCCCCCCCTCGCGGGAGACCTTCACATCGCGGCCGGTGCTGATGAGCAGCGGCGGATCAAGCCTGATCCTCCCCCCGCTGATCTCTCCCACGACCGCCCGCACGACCTTGCCATTCTCCACGCGGACGATCACCCGGTCCTCATTGCGCAGCAGATGCATCTTCGAGGGATCGGCCAGCAGCGCCACGTCGCCGTTGTTCTCCACCGTCGCATCCAGCAGGGTGCCGCTGTCCACGGCACGGCTGATCAGATAGATGATGCGGCCGATGAGCTGATAGACCGATCCGTACGTCAGCGTCACCAGCAGATTCATCACGCTCGACGGCGTCAGGAACCGCAGGATGCCGAAGATCACATCATACGCCGTCCCCTGTCCCGATGCCCGCCGGCGGATGAAGATGTCGCCATTCGGGATCGTGACCTGCCCCGACAGCACGAACGCATTGCCGCTCCGGTCCCCCAGTTCAACCTCGTTGTGGCTGTTCCCCTGGTAGATCTGGACGCGGTTCCCCTTCTCGAAGGGTACCCCCTGCATGTTCGGGATCTCCACCTCGCGCCCCGGCCCCTCCGTCTCCTGCCGCAGCGTTCCGGCGACGAAGGCGGAATAGGCGGGAAGCTCCACATCGGTGGCGGCAGCCATCACCGTATCGAGAATCCACATCGGGAACATGGTGAACCAGAGCGGGCCGAACCAGTTGTACTGCTGGGCATGGCGCAGCTCGTGCTCCACCAGGGCCTGGCGGCGATCGAACTCCCAGTTCTCCGGATCGTCCGGAACCCGCACCGTGCCGGAGGTGAGCTCCCCATCGGCGGTGACGGCGGTGGCGACCATCGGAATCACCACCACCAGATTGGCGCTGGGCGATGCAAGGTTTCCTCCCCCATCCGGAAGAGCGATGGCATTCTCGCTCTCCTGGACGAACCGCGCCGCATGGTGGCGCTGGGCCACGTTCAGCAGACGGATCTCTGCGCCGACGCCGGCAGCCGTGGTGACGGCCGTGAACGTCACATCAAGCACCGGCAGCCTTTGCACCACGATATCGGTGGCGGCCCCCGTGATCACGCTTCCACCCGCTCTCGGCGCCAGATCGATATCGGAGCCGGAGACGGCGGTGATGATGAACTCATCGGTGGTGGGCGTCCCGATGGTCCAGGTGGCACGCACGATCTCGTTTACCTGGAATGCAGGCTGGGAGACGGGGCTGCCTCCGACGGTCGCCTGCACCGTCAGACGCATGGGATTGCCCGCGGGATCGGGCTGTATGGCGTCGTAGGCGGTCCGGGAGAGCCGGGCCGGAAGCGTCCGGCCGCCGGAGATGATGCCGACGCGATCGACGCCGTCCAGCGCGGTATTGGTCCACACCCGAAAGCGAATCGAACGCGTGGTGCCATCCGTCGCCGCATGCTCCGGCACCCCCTCGATAGCCCGGAATGGTCCTCCGGTGCCAGGATTGTCGGGCAGCATCCGCATGATCGAAAGCGCTCCCGCTCCGGCGGGAATCTCCGCGTCCCCCTCCAGCGTCAGCGTCGTCCCCGCCACGCCTGCAATTCTGTACAGCAGATCGGCACCGGTGCCGGTCACGCGCACGATCTCCCCTTCAAAGAAGCGCGGCATCTGCACACGATTTCCCCCCACCGTCGGCGACACCATCGCAATGCGCGGCGCAAGCCTGATGCCGGCGTAGGCGGGACCGGAGCCGGCGAGCCGGACAAGGCGCAGCCCCGACGGTTCGGTCGCCATATCGCGGTCGAGCTCGGCCGTAACCTCGATCCTTCTGATGATCGCAATCTCATCATTCCCCGCCGCGCGCACATCGACCGCATCTCCTACATTGATGGTCTGCACGCTGACCGTGTTGAAGGCGAGCGACGCCACCATGCCGTTGATCGTGAAACCGGTGGCAACCGAGGCGCCTATCGACGCGGCGAGCGTCGGGCTGGCAAGCTGCAGCAGGCGGAGCCCCGGGCCATCGAGCACGGCATTGGCGGCCAGCGCCAGCACCGCCTCGTTCGTCGCCGTCAGGCCATCGGCATCCGGATCGGCCTGCAGATAACGCTCCACGGTGAACTGGGGGGGACCGGCGGGAAGCGCCGCGGCAAGCACGAGCACATCGTGCACCACCCCGGTCACTTCGCGCGCGCCAGGCACTCCCGAAGCATCCTCGACGCCGACGAATCCGGCGGCCGGAGCTGTTCCACGGGTGACGGGAGTATAGGTGATCTCGGCGGCGCCCTCCGGAGCATCGCGCCGCACGCCGAGGGCCCCTCCACGCGTGAGACTCTGCCAGGAGACCGCTCCGGCGGCTCCAAGCGCCGCAAGCGGACGATCGACGCGACGCTCCCGGTCCGTACCTCCCGGCACCACCGCCACCGCAAGCGTGGTGGCGCCGCGGGTCACTGTCAGGAAATCGCCGACGGCGGGAATGGGATCGCTGGGGAAATTGAGGACGCTCGCATCGGCGGTGAGCTCCGCCCCACGCTGCGGACCGCTCGGCACAAGCGAGAAGACCGAGATCGGTTGACGCAGAGCATTATCAAGAGGGGCATCGACGGAGATGCGCGCCTCGAATCCGGTCACGATGCCGGCGCCCACGGGGGTGCCCGCATCGATCAGCCGCAGAGCATCATCAACTGCATAGGCCGCGTTCGCGCTCGTAACGTTCAGATGCGTGTTCTGCGCGCCGCGGGTCAGCACCTCGCTGGACTGCATTGCCCCCAGGCCGCGCAGCCGCAGCCCCGTGGTCCCGGCCGCCAGGGTCTGCGTATCCAGGCGAATCCTCGTGCGCCCGTTCTCCTCCTCCGCCGAAAGGACCGTCACGATATCCGCCACACCGGCGGCATTGGTGATGAGAATCAATGCGCCATCGGCGACGCCGAGTCCCGTGCGTCCGATCACGATGGCGAGGCGGTTGTCGAGCGTGCCGGTGGCAAAGGCTCCCCCTGGCTCCAGTTCGGTCATCACCCCGCGCATCGGGCCGTGATCATCAAGACGGCCGTCGAAGTGAAAGCCGCCGGCGGGGAAATGGGGCGCAAGAAGTCCCGGAGCGAATGCCTCCGCCTCGCCGCCCGCGCGCGTCCATGTCAGATACCCGGAATCCGGTCCCGTGCCCGGACGCGAACCGCGCAGCAGCACCGGGTTGGCCGACGCGGGCACTATTCTCAGGATCGTTCCATAGTACGTCGGCGTCAGCGCGACATCCGGAGCGAAGCCGCTGATCTCCGCGTGCTCCTCGAAATGCTCGCGCTTGGACCAGACGATATGCTGCGTGGTATAGACCTGCCCATCCGGCGCCATCGCGCCGTCGAGCTGGAGCGCCCCCATGCCGAAACGTTCGCTGTAGATATGCTCGCCGGTGAAGAACCGTCCGATCTGCCCCGAGACGAGCGAGCCCCAGAAGTTCAGCGTCAGCTCGTATCCCACCCACGTGAGCATGTTGTTCGGGAACGCCCAGGTGAGCGTGGAAAGGAGATAGTACCAGGCGATGTTGCCGGTGGGATCGGCGAAACCGACGGGATCGTACTGGCATACGGCGTATGGTCCGGCAACCGGGCGCTCCACGATCAGCGTGCCGGTGAATCCTTCGGCGCGGCGCGGGTCGTCCTCGCCACCATGCCAGGGATCGGGGGCATCGTAGGAGCCGAGCCGGGGATCGAGCGAGCGGGCGCTGTAGTGAAAGAACGCGCCGCAGCACGCACCGCCGAACAGTCCGGGCACGCCGCGATGTGCCAGCAGGCCTTCGCCGAAGGCATCGCGCGGAATCCGCGTCACCCCGTCGCGGGCGATCACCCGCACCGGCGTCCCGGTCTGGTCCAGCGAGAACACCGCCGCCAGCGGCTCCCCCGGCTCCCCGTCCACACGGGCAAGACAGTTGAAGCCATCCCAGAGATAGAACTCGGTGATGCGGCCGGCATCATCCGTCACCGTCCAGAGCCGTCCCTGCTCATCACGGTGCCACCCGGCCGGAACACCGGGGATATCGGTGCGCCGCCCGTTTCCATAGTCGATGTCGCGATGCACTCCCTTCTCCTCCACGACGATCGGCCGTCCGTCGGGGGCGCGCGCGATACGTCTGCCGCCATGCGGAGAATCGATGCCGACGAGATGCTCCCCCTCGTAGCGATAGCTCCACACACCCTCCGGACCGTCGCATGTGATGATACGCCCGCGCCCGTCGCGTTCGATCCGCACGCCGTCGATACGCTCCGGGAGGTCGGAGGAGCCGCGCAGGTACGCCTCCGCCCACGAGACGGCGCCCGCCCGCACATGGCGCAGCAGCCCGGCGGGGGCCTCCACCTCGTTCATCGTCACGAAGCCGTCATCGTAGATGCGGACGCTTTCGCTGACCCGCAGATACTCGCGGCCGACGACGCTGATGGAGAGGAGACGTCCCTCCGCATCGCGCTCCACGTCGAGGACGTGGCGGGTGCCCGGGATGGGCATGGCTGTCTTCTGCGTCATATCGATACCTCCACGCTGGCACTGGCGCTTGCGTTGGTGCTTGCATACCTGATCGATTCGAGCAGGGCCTTCAGCTCATCGCGCAGCCCTTCCGCCACCACCTCCACTGCCGTCACCAGTCTCTCGGGAAGCTGCTCGACGGCCTCGATGATGTGATCAAGGTCGATCTCGCCGAGCCTTGCGGCGACGGTATCCAGCGACGTATCGAGCTGCTCCAGAATTCCCCTGGGAGATGCGCCTTCGATGAGCGCGGTGATGTCGCCGAACAGATCGAGGTCCCCCAGCAGCGCCGCCGGGTCGAGCGAGCGGAGCTTCTCCGCCACCGCCTCCACGATATCGTACAGTTCCTGCGCAAAGATGTCGGGATCGTACGCCACGACCGTTTCGCGGATGGCGCCATGCACCTCCGCAAGCTCGGCGGCGAGACGCCGCGGGTTCAACAGATCGAGCTCCTCGCGGATCACATCGAAGACCGAGAGGAACTTCTCCGCCTGCACGGCGGGATTGAACACTCTCAGCAGGTCCCCAAGCCGCATCACCGCCGCGCGGAACGCATCGTCGATGCCCGCGGCCAGCTCCGGCGTCTTCTCCAGCACGGTCTGCACCAGCGCATCCAGTTCGGCCGCCACCGGCTCCGGATCGAGCGCTGCCAGGAACGCATCGACATCGCCGGCGAGACTCGCGAGACTTGATCGCTCCAGCGCTTCCGCGGCCCGCTCCAGAGCTGCCCCGAGACGGCCGCCGGTCTGTGCGATGACCCCGCGCGCCGCGTTCTTCGTCTGCTCCAGTTCGGCCGCGAGCGCCGCACGGAACGGTCCCGGCCCGGCCATCGCCACGGCGGTCATCGCCGCGTTCACATCCACCTGGACATTGCCTACCTGAAAATGCGCCTGGATCGCAAGCTGGGCCCTGATCTGCGCGCCGCCGAGCGGAACAATCATGCGGTCCAGCTCCTCAATCATCCGCTCCTCGGCGGCCCAGAGCTCGTGCTGCACGCGCCGGAGATCGCGCGCCAGACCGCCGCTGAAGGAATCGATCCTGTCGACGATGTCGCCGAGAACTCCCTCGTCCAGCGCCTGCAGCGCCTCGCGCAGCTTCGCCGGCAGATAGCCCAGCAGCCGTATCAGATCGCCGGCACGCACCTCTTCCGCCTGCGGCGGCAGCAACTGCGCCCCACCTCCCGGGGAACCGCCCCCCGTAGAACCGCTCCCGGATGAACCGCTTCCGGACGAACCGCTTCCGGACGAGCCGCTCCCCCCGGACGATGCGGAACCACCTCCCGCCGATCCTCCCGCCCCGGTGCTCTGTCCGGTCAATGCTTCCATCGGGCGGCTCAACTGCGCTCCGAGCTGTTCGCCAGCGGTGTTGATGGCGCTCGACGCCCCCTGCATCACCGATTCCGGCGAGGGGAGCGAGACCCCCGAGAGAAGGTTGTTGTAGGCGTCGATCACCGGCGCCAGCAGCCGCTCCGGATGCACCGCATCGATGGCCTCCAGAACCGTATCGAACGGACCGCGCAACTCGGCCACGATCGGCCGGGGGTCGAGCCCCTCGATGAAGGCCGCGGCCTCCTCGATGTAGCCGCCGACCCCTTCGAGCAGTTGCGCGGGATCGAGCTTCTCTATCTCCGCGATCAGCCCCTGGATTTCGGCGTCGATCGAATCGATCAGCTCAGGGGTTATCAGATTTTCCACCAGCCGGCTCGCCTCCGCCAGCACGTCATCGATGATCCGGGAGACATCATCGGGGATCTCGAATTCGCGTGCGGCCTCGTGCACGGGGCTCAGCACCTCGTCGAAATCGATTCCCTCCAGCGTCTGGATGAGCTGCTCAACCAGCGGGCGAAGGGAATCGGGAAGGGGAGCGACGGAAAGAAGTTCCTCCGCCTTCTCGCGCAGATCCCTGATGCGATCCACCACCATCGCGCCGGCCTGCTCTATCTGTACGCCTTCTATCAGCGAGGCCACCTCCTCCACGCTCTGCTGGAATTCGAGCAGGAACGTCGCCGCCTGGTCCAGAATGGCGCTCGCCTGATCGGCCACCCCCTGGATGGCTCCGACGATCTGTTCCAGCGCCCCCCTGATCTGCGCCAGAACCCCGCCGACGGCATCCTTCACCCCCTGTAGCGCCCCCTGTATCTCGCCGGCGATATCGAAGTCGTCGATAAGCGATTCCACCTGGTTCAGAAAATCGCGCGCCTCGCGGGCATAGCGATCAAGATCGGCGTCGCGGATCGCCTGCGCGATGCCGTGGATGAACTTCGAGAGCTCGCCACGGTAGTGGCGCAGCGGAATATGCGCCAGCAGCCCACGCAGCCATGCCTTCACCTCCTCCACCGTCCGCTCCACCGGCTCCTGGATCGCCTTGCGCAATCCCTCCTCCAGCATATCCCCCAGCAGCTCGATCATCGAACGGATGTCCTCGGCATCGACGTTCTCGATCGTCTGGCGCAGCATTGCGAGGAACTGCCGGATCTTCGACATGAACTCCAGCACCGATTCCTCTCCCGTGCGCAGCGCCGCCGACGCCTCGACGATCAGCCCGAGATGCCGCTCCAGATCGAGCGCCTCCAGCGCCTGAACGAAGCCGTTCATGGCGCGGCGGATCAGCTCCAGCGCGTTCTGCCGCGCCCGTTCAAGATCGCGCAACGCCTCGTTCAGCCGCACGGGATCGCCCGTTGCCGCGGCAGCGGCGACCGCATCGAAAGCTGCCAGAAGAAGCGTGGTGGCATCCGCCGGTATCTGTATGGAGCCGACGCCGGTGAGAAGATGATCGACGCTCCCGCGAATCGGGTCCAGATGGTTCCTGCCGAACGGCAGCAGCAGCTCGATCGCCATCTCCACCAGCCTTCCCGCATCCCCGGACAGTCCGCCATCGACCGTATCGACAAGCGTCCTGAGCGAATCGACGCCATCCAGGTTCACGCCGGTGTAGCGTCCGGCGAGCGAACCGACCTCGCCGAGCATGTCGCCGAAGGAACTGCCGTTCGGCAGCGACAGCTTCGTCAGGTCGCCGTCACCGATGGTCTCGATCAGCCCCACCACCACGTCGATGCCGCTGCTGACCGCCTCGATGTAGTCGGAGACCGGAAGGTCATCGGTCCCTACAAGATCGAGCAGGCCACCGACGGCGTCGATGACGGGACGAAGAAGATCGGCGGGACTTTCCAGCGATTGAACCTGGCCCAGAAGATTGCCCAGCGAGCCGAGCACGGTCTGGAGCGCACCATCGCCGAGCAGCCCCTGCACCCCTTCATCATTCACCGATACTGTGATGCTGCCGCGCGCCGAGGCGATGCCCGAGAGATCGAGCCCACGCATCTGTTCGAGCAAGTTCATGGTCGTCGGTACCTCAGAATGAGATCGGAAATATCCAGGCTCAGAAACAACTCGCTGGAGAACGCGGGGATGGCCGACCGGAACAGCGCGGGAGGAAAGACCTGTTCGCCGACATCGATCGACGGAGCGTTCACAGCAAGAAACGTCGCCGAGGCGAGCCGCAGCGGCCGCCCGCCGGGGTCGGGATCACGGGCGACCAGCCGGACGAGGGGACGATCGGCGCCCGCCCAGAAGAAGCGGCCGCGGAGCGCGCGCAGGGAAATGGCGAGAGGCCCATTCACGGCATCGCCGGGGGGGAGATCGACCCAGATGGTCGAGATCCTGTCGGAGCGGGGGACCACAACGCGACCCGGCGGGCCGGCCGGGCCGGCCACCACATCGCCCCGCATCCGCACGAGCTGCGCCTCCAGTTCGCACTCCAGCGGCGCGCGACCGATGAAGCCGACCTTCGCGACATCGATCCCGACCAGCCCCTGCGGCGGAAGGATGCGCAATGCCTCCGCAGAGCCCACCACGACACCACGGACGACGTCGGAGGATGCGGGAGGAATATCCGAGAGATCGGGAAGAAGCCTGAGCCCCAGGTAGCGGATCGAAAGCCCCCCCTTCACGCTTTCGGGGGCCGCGGAATCGAGCGGCTCGCCCAGCGGCAGGGGAACGGGGTCGCCCGCGAGATCGCAATGGAGCAGCCCCTTGTGCTCCCGCAGCACCGCGCCCCGCACGGGGGTGAAGGTGATGAATGCCGCCTCGCCCTCCGCCTTTCCCTTCAGTTTGAATTCGGCGCGCAGCGGCCGCCCCCCGGCCAGCGCCGCGGGGAGATCCTCGTTCAGCGCAAGCTCCAGCGGTACGCGGAGCGACGGCTCGGCTGCCGGCGATCCGGGCAGATACTCCCCCGGGAATGCCCATACCACCTGCCCGGCAGGGCCGGAAAGTTCGAGATCGAGCGGAAGCACCTCCTCGGTGGCGGCGATGCTCGCGAGGTTGCTGTCGAAGACATCGGCCTCGTTCAGCGCCTTCTTCTCGTTCAGCGCAAGCCGTATCTGTCCGGTGAGAGCATAGGGAAAGGTGAGGACCTCGCTGGTGAAGGTGGCGCCGGTGAGCATCGCCGGGAGCGCCTTCTGCTGATCGACCTGCGGAATGGCGAAGACCGGCATCCACGGATCGCTCCCCGATGCCCGCGTGGAGACGATCAACCGCATCAGCTTTCCATCGGTTGTCGCCGTACCGAAATCGCCGGCGTTTCTGTACACGGGATTGTCGTCGCCGGTACGCTTCAACCCGCGCAGCGTCAGCTTCCGTATCCGCTTCCGCTGCCCGTTCGTGTAGACATGGCCGCTGTTCGTATGCGATGTGCTGATGTCGCCGAGCGGTCTGAGCACGCCGGCCGCCGAAATCCTGACGGAGCCGGCCGGCGGAGCCTGGGCCGTTCCTGCACCGCCATCATCCACCACCACCTTCGTGGCGCCGCGCACGGTGTTCCACGACGTGACCAGCGGATAGCCATCGGGCGGGATCTCGACGCTGGCGGAAGGGATGAATACCGCCACCTGCCCTCCGACCTGCACCTGCACATCACCGGCCTTCCCCCACTGCTGCGCGGTCATTCCCTCGACGGTCGATCCCTTCGACGGCACGATCTTCACGCTCATGGCTATTCCTCCACGACGGTTATCGGGAAGCGCTCCAGTTCCAGTCCGGCACCGCCGTCGCCGTTGTCGAGCGCGACCACGAGCTCCAGCCGTGCGGGATCATCCGGCGGTTCGTAGCTGAACGATGCCTCTCCCTCCACAACATCCACGACGAGGATTCCATCCACTGCTCCGGCGAGCGATCCGGCGCCCGGGCCTCCACTGGAGTTCACCAGGCGCAGGACGAGCGCACTGAAGGTATCGGGATCACCCCCCTCCGGCTTCGCCATCTCGCGGACGCGGAGAGTCAGATCGATCGGGTCGCCACCGGCGATCCCCCTCGGCGCGGCCGGCATCAGCGTCACCGGCGCGAGCGCACCGCGGATACGGACCGACTCGATCTCGATTCCGGCCTCGCCCGCCGTTCCGGTCGGCCAGAACCAGCCTTCGGCGTCGAACCGCACCAGCCCGCGCTCGTCGGACGTTCCGCCGGGGAGCATGACCGGCGGCGTACGGACATCCTTCATGTGCATCGAGCGGATCAGGAATCCGGGATCGGGGGCGCCTCCTGCAAGTGCGGCTCCGTTACGGAAATCGGGGGCATCGAGGAGATAGAGCACCGCATCGACGCCCTGCATCTGCTGCGCGCGTCCCTGGCCGGACTCCGGAGCGACGGCGATCTCCACCACGCACGCCATCCGCACCACACGGCGCGGATCGGCCGCGCCGGGAACCACCTGCCGCGCCTCCCCGCCGAGCCCGGACTCCAGAGGCATCGCACTTTCCACGCGGACCACAACCGCCGGATCGGCGTCACCGGCAGGACCGGGGGCGACATGGGCATGCCCCGCAAAGGGAGCCGGGAGGCGCCCTCCGAGAACATCAACCAGTCTCTGTTCAAAGTCCGAAATCATGGAAAAAAATTCTTCAGTTTACGATTTTGGATTTTCTCTTGAGAAAAATCCTATGGAAACCGGCAGCGCCGAGCGCACCGGCCCCTGCACAACCGAACCGGCACGCTGATTTCCAATCAAAAAAAAGCCAAAGGAACCGGCGTCCCACGCTACTCCGCACCTAATCGTCAAACCGGGACATCAATTTCCGACGAAAGGAAAAACCCAACGGAATCGACGATACTGCGCATCATCTTTTTCTTTTTCCTTTTGACTTTTGACCTTTGACTTTCAAAGGTTCAGCTTCTCCTTGCCAGCACGGCGGCCTCCTTGATCATGCTCGCCGCCTCCGATTCGGGACGGCCGAGGACTGCGGCGAGATCGGCGGGCTTCATGGCGGCGAGATCGGCATAGGTACGGATGCCGCGGCTCTGAAGTCGCTCGGCGAACGCGGCGCCGATGCCGCTGATACGAGTGAAGTCGGACGTAGTGATAACCGGCGTCGGCTGGGTGATGGTGCGGCTCCCGCCGGAATCGGCCAGCGCCCGTTTCACCTCGTCGCTCACCGCGGCGCGCAACTGCTTCTCCACCTCGGCCATGCGGCGTTCCACGGCGCTTCCCACGGCATCTTCGACGCTTCCGGAGAGGCTCTGCTTCACCCCTGCCTGGATGCGCGTATCGAGCGCCCCCTCGAACGTCTTCAATCCCGCCGACACCTCCTGCGACACGGCCTTGCGCTCGCCATCGGAGAGCGTCTGCCCCTCCCTGTCGATCGCCGTCTGCGTCCGCTTCTCGGAGAGCGCGATCTCCGCCGTGATACGGTCGTCCATCCGGGCGCGCTCGGCCTCGATCTGCGCGTTGAGCTTCTTCTCCAGATCCGAGACCGATGAGCTTGAAAGCGACCGGGCGCTCTCCACCTCCTGCCGCAGCGTCGGCACATCCCTGCTGAGCCCTTCCAGTCGGCTGTTCACGCCGGCGAAGGTTCTTTCGATCGTCAGCCCAAGCTCATCGCGCAGTCCCTTGATACGGCCGTCGAATTCCGCCTGGAGGTTCTTCGTGCGGTCATCGACGATCTTCGTAAGATCAGTACGGAGCGTCTCGGTGAGCGACTTCTGCAACGTTGTGATGCTGTCGGAAACGGCGCGGGAGACGATTTTATCAACATCGGCGAAGCGCGTATTGAAGTCGGCGCGCATACGCTCCTCGCTCTTCTTGACCATCGCGTCAAGGCCGGCCTCCAGGCTGGCCGAAAGGCTTCTCTCGATACGGCTGAAATCCTCCGCCGAAAGCTTCCCCTGGCGCCCATCGAGTATATCCTCCAGCTCATCGCGGGTGACGAATCTGTTCTCCACCTCCTGCAGACGCTGTTCGATCGTCACGGCATCGAGGAGCTGGCCGTTGGGCATGACGAGGCGCTCGCGCAACTGCTCCAGCTCCGCCACGCGCCCATCGAACACCTTCATGTTCACGGGCTTGCCATCGATTTCGAGCAGCCGCCGCACCTGGATCGCGGCCGTCAGATCGGTGCGGATGGTATCCATAGTCTGCCGGAGCGAGAGCACATCCTCGCGGGTATCGGCGATACCATCCACCTTCTTCGTCACCTTCACGATCGAACTCTCGCGCACCAGATCGCGGGTGATGGTTTCATCGAGGCGTTCGCGCAGCCCGGTCAGTTTGGCCCCCACGGAGGCGATTTCGGTGCTCAGACGCACAGCCTGCTGCTCCACCTCGGAGACGCGGGTCACGGCGACCGGATCGGCCAGGGGGCCGCGCTCGACAAGCTGGCGAAGCTTCGCGTCCAGCCAGTCCAGCGAGACCTCGGAGGGATGATCGTGCGGCGGCACATTCCCCTCGGATTCCAGGGTGGTCACGGCACGGGCCAGTTCGATAAGCGATTCGACGACGACGTTCCAGTTGTCGGCGCGGATCACATCACCACGCTGCACCGTGGCCAGCGGGCGCAGGCGCTCCACCAGAGCGCGCAGTCGTTCAAGCTCGAATACGGCGGACATACCACTCTCCTCCGGGAACCTTCGTTCCGCATGATTATTTCTTCGTCAGGAAATCGAAATTCGTTCCCCCCGACTTGCTCGTGGCAGCGCGGTAGGTATTCAACTCCGCCTCGCCCTTCAACTGCCGGCCGGCGGTGGTGTAGTACTCCGCCACCTGCATCAACTGCTGGACCTCGGCGCTCTCCAGCACCCTCGGATCATTCGAGGCGGCCACCTGCACGGTTTCCTGCACCGTGCGCGCGGTACGGGCCAGCTTGTCGGTGAACACCGGCGTCGGCGACTGCACTGCATCGATAAGCTCGGTGAAGCGCGCGCGCAGATTATCGCGCACCGCCGGTTCCAGGTTCACACCCACCAGCGCCGACTCGGCCTTCGAGTTGAGCTTCTGCGCTTCAAGCTCGCGACGGATTTCGAGGAGGCTCTGCCCGTACGCCTCGGCGAAGCGGCGGAGATTCTCCTGCACCTCGCCGATCTTCTCGGCGATCTCGGGGTGATCGTGCCCGCGCGGCGCCACCAGATTGGTAAGCTCCAGCACGGCGCTCGCCAGATCGGAGACCACGCCCACCAGCGTGTTCCAGTCGGATGCCTTGATCACCTCGCCGGGGCTCTTCCCCATGAGCGGCATGACCTGGTCGCGCGCGGCGGTGGTCGCCTGCTGCACCGGCCCGAGATCGGCGTCGGGAATATCGCGGATCGGATTATCGACGAAGAGATCCTTCGGCACCGGAATCGTGATGACGGTGGGACGCGGCTGGTTGAAGATGCGGATCTGCTGCCGCGTTATCGCCTGCACAAGATTCGGGTGACGGACCTCCACCTCGTATTCCCCCGGATCGATGTCGCGCACCAGGAGCGTCCCGTCCAGAAACGGCTTGCGTTCGATCGCCGCGCCGGTGGCACGGTTGACCAGCTTCACTGTTGCATCGCGCGCGGCGGCGGTGAAGCCGGTGAGATTGAGCTGGATTGCTGATTTCATTGCTCAGGTTCCTGTAGTCAATTATTGCTCCGAGGGCCGATTTACGATATTTGGATTTCCGCCCGGGGAAAATCCCGGGGTATCAATGATGCCCGTGCTTCCGCTCGTCGATGTTCGATTGGGAAGGATGGACGCGGAGCACCGATCCCTTTCCCGGCTACCCGCCATTATCCACCCATCCAGTTCAGATCGCCGTAGGGGAAGGCGACCTCCCAGAACAGCGTCAGTTCGTGATCCCCCCCCTTATCGACCGGCGCGAAGGTGACGCGGTTATAGAGGACGTCCCCCTCCTCGGAGCGTGAGATCAGTCCCGCCTCGCGGATACGGCCGATGGCCGCATCGGGTGGAAGCGTTCCACGCACGCGCACCACCGCCACCCGCCGCACCTCGTCGATGCTGATGAGCATCGCTTCCGAAGGGATCGGCGCATCGGTTTCCCCCTGCAGCATGTCATCGCCGGTCGTGGGATTGGTGAGGGCAAGGGTGTTGTAGGTATCGGATTCCGGCTCGTCGCTGATGCCGACGCCCATATGGGTGATCGCTCCTCCCGCTCCGGCGAAGAGGCTGGCGACGAGCCTTGCCCCTTCCCGCATGACGGCATTGTGCGTCTGGCGGGCCGCAATGATCCGGCCGGAGCGATCGGTAAGCTCAAGTCGCAGTAGTGCACGCATCGTACATCCTCAGCGAAAGATGGATTGTTCGTAATCGGTTACATCGTAGGCGCCGCCGGATTCGACAAGGCGATCGGCCCCGGCTGTTCCGCGGTCGCGTATCGTCTTCGGCATGATCACCACCAGGCGATCGCGCTGGCGCTGGACATCGGCGAGCGGAAGCATCTTCACCTCCGCATCTATCCCGGCGCCGCGCAGCTTCCCCACCCCCTGATTGAGCGAGGCAAGAAGCTGGTCGCGATTCTCCAGCCAGCGGGCGCGCCATGCCTCGCGATCCTCCTCCGTGACGACCGTGGAGGGGGGCGCGGGGGAGCGCATCGTCCCCGCCGGAAGCCATATCTCGAAACATGCGGGGCGCGTCTCCAGCCAGCTCATCCTGAGCTGCGCGGCAGGGGCCTGATAGAAGAGCGAGTGGTCGAATGCGGTCTGATCGTATCTCCCCTGCTTGAGCATCAGATCGGCCAGCGCAAGCAGATAGCGGTCGAGCCCGGGCGCGTTGTAGTGGGCGATCGGCAGGAACCACACCCTGTTCTCGCCGCGGACCAGCCGGATCGATCGCGGCGAGGAATCGACCACATCCCGTGACCATGCCTCCCCCGGCACCAGGCCCGAGACGGAGATCAGCCTGTCGGTGACATCGATCCCCTCCAGTTCTGCGACCGCCCCGCCCTCCGGCGTCGCGCGTATCCAGAGCCGCCTGCCGGTTTCGATCCTGTCCAGATAGATCAGTGCCTGCCCGGTCGTGATGTTGACGATGGCCGGGGAGCATTCCGGCTCGCCGGGGAGCCCCACCATCAGGAAGGAGCCCGATGACTCATCGAGGCCGCGCTGGTGGATCGTGAACTGGTGCAGAGGCTCGATCCCGCCCGACGCCGGAATCCGCTCGAAGCGGCGTAACGGCGGATTTTCCAGGAAGACCGGCACACCGCGATCGAAGGCGAGACGCTCGGGATTCTCCGTCTCCGGTTCCTCCCCGCCTCCCGGCGGCGACGGAATGCGTATCCAGCCGGAGGGATCGCTCCTGATGATCGCCGGCACCGCCAGGATCTCGTCGGCGCGCTGGAAGCCGTTCGAATATTCCGCCACGAAATGGGTGATGGCATGCACGGTGACGGCGCCGTAGCGAAGCCGCGCATTGCGAAGCGCATGCACCCAGGCGCGATACTCGCGCAGCGTCTGCCAGGATTCCAGGGGGATGTCCAGCACATCGGCCAGGCGTGCGGCCTCCTCGCGCTCCAGCGTGGCATCGAAGAAATGCGAGCGCTGCACCTCCAGCAGATCCTCATCGAGAACCTCCAGTTGCTGCGCGGGCACGCCGAGCACTCCCCGTACCAACTCGCCATCACGGTAGAGGATGGGCAGCCGCTCCAGCATTTCCGTCAGGCGTGCCATCTCAGTTTCCCTCCCTCGGTTCCACCGCAAGCGTCCCCATCTCCAGCTTCTCGCCATCCACCGGCTCGTACGTGCCGATGCCGTCGGTGAGCTGGGCGAACCGCCCGTCGCTGGTCTCGACCGTCACCACAAGCTCCTCGCGCACGATCACGTAGCGGGTCTCATCGCGGAGCGCGGCGATGATGCCGTCGGCGGTGAGGGGGCGATCCGAAGCACGCTGCGCCAGATGCGCCACGAATGCGGTCTCGATGGCGCTGCGCGCCTCGGCGAGCGTCACACCGGCCATCAGGCGGACCGGGATGGTTCCTCCGGCAACGGAGGTGATGTTCAGCGTCGATGCAAGCTCCGAGGTCAGCGCGGGGAAGCTGTAGCCATCGACCTCCAGCACCTCTCCCTGGGCAAGCTGAAGATCGGAGACCGGCTCTCCATCGACCGGAAGGAGCATGACCGTGGCATCGGCGATGCGCGCATCCTCCATGAGCCGTGCAAGCAACTGCGAGCGCCGTGCGATGCCGCCGGGAGCGATCCCCTTGAAATACGCGGCGAGTCTCTCCTGCGCCCCCTGTTTCAACGCGTCCAGTTCCGCTCCGCGAACGCCCTCGCCCGCCAGCGTCAGCGCCACCTGGACGCTGATGTGCTTCCTGGCCGCCTCGCCGATCGGGAGCACCCGCACACCGGCGGGACGCAGTTCCTCCACACGCTGCTGCACCAGCGGCAGCACCTCGGCCGCCTCGGCGCTGTAGGCGATGTCGATCTGGATTTCACCTGCCACGCCGTTCGGATGTTCGGTGATGGCTACATCCTTCACGCCGTCGATCGCCAGAAGGCCGAAGCGGAGCGCCGAGAGCGTCCCGCGCGCATTTCCCTGCAGCGCATTGCGCGCGCGGCGGCGGAGATCATCGTCCGGCTCCGGGGCGGCCAGCGCATATGCCGGCTCGGGATTCGTCACCCCCCCCACGCCGGCGATCAACGTTTCCAGGCGCGTCAGCGTCCCCGCCTCCACCAGCGACGTGCCCGCATTCTCGCCGCGCGCCAGGATGTCGCGGCTGTTCTCGTACGGCTCCATCGTGATGGCATTCTGCGTCAGGTAGCGCGTGCCGTTCTCATCAGTCACCGGCGTATTTGCGGGGACCGTGATCTGCCCGCCGACGCCCGTGCGCCGCGTGAACCGGAGCTTCACCACGGGCTGCCGCGCGGGAGTACGCGAGACTCCAACGAGCGCGACGACCTTGTCCAGCGACGTGCCCTCGGCCGTATCAAGGAAGGCCGACCGGTAGACGAAATCGAGCTGCTGGTAGGCCAGGGCAAGCTCGCGGCTGAACGTCTCCATCATCGTCCTGACCACCGAGCCGATGTTCAGATCGGTGATGGGGACCGGGGGCGTCTGCACCGGATAGTAATTCACCGTCAGGATGCTTCCCGCCTTTGGCCGCTGTCCCTCCTCGCGGAAGCGGATCATACTCTTGTCGTCGGGAGCATCGTCGGAGCCGACGAGCTCGAAGTCCGCCGTCGTGAAGCGATAGGGAAGCCCCTCGCCACCGGGGTCCTTCGGGTCCGGCACCACTCCCTCCAGATGGGAGATCCTCCGCACCGGCCGCTCCTTCAGCTTGACCGGCACCAGGAGATCATCGGGATGCGCCGGGGCGACGAGAGTCTCGCGGACGGTCCCGCCGGTCAGCGTCGTCAGCAGATCGCGGACGATCTCCGGATAGATGCGAGGGACGTAGCTCATAGTTCCACCTCCATCGAAAGGCCGATCGGCTCATCCCCGTCGCGTGGACGGACGGCGAGCGTGAACACGAAGGACGACGGCGTCTCCTGCAGCGGATCGAACGTCAGTTCCACGGCGGTATCATCCACGCGCGGCTCCTGCGCCACCGCCTCCAGCACAAACGCCCTGCAGAGATTGCGGACAGCTTCGGTTTTCAGCCGGCCGACCAGATCGCCGAGACGCGATCCGTATGCGGCATGGCCGAGCGCCGCGAGTGATCCGCGGGGGGTAAGGAGCCGCAGGATCAGCGCCTGGGCCAGATTCTCGCGTCCGGCGACCGCATCGAGATCGTAGATCATTCCGCTGGCATCCGGAACGGCGCCGGGAATGCTCTCCGCCGCGCCGCCGCGCCGCACCGCCGGAGCGGGACGCGCACGGCGCACGAGGTCGATCTCCGCGGCGTCATGCGCCACGAAGTAGGGAACGACCTTCAGATCCATGCTCTGTTCAATTCCCATAATGTTTCTATCCGATCATCACTGTTCCCGCCGCTATCACCTGTCCCACCGGCGCATCGGCGGGGTCGTTGCAGGTCTTCACCGGATCGCCGTTGCGGGCCGCCCCCCTGCCCCCGATCTTCACGGTGACGCTTCCCATCATCACCGAGCCGCTGTTGGCCGGAGGCTTCTGGAATGATGTTCCCGGCGGCGTCGGGATATGCGCCGGCGAGTTCTGCGCCGTGGAATCGACAGTCGCGGCCGGCTGCCCGCCGATCTTCACCGTACTGACCAGCCCACCGTTCATCATCCCGTTAAACGGGTGCGGAAGCGGCGTCGGAACAGGCCCTCCGGGAGAGGGAACCATCACGATATGCGTATCGACCGCCACCACCGTACTGTTGGCATTTGCCGCGGGAAGGCCCATGTCGCTTTTTGATTATGCACGATTAAAAGGAGCACCGGTTATCGATATACCATCGGGGGAATTCCCACCAACCCCGTCTCTCCTTTGCGTTCTCTGCGCCTTTGCGTACGATAACTTCTTCCAACTCCAGTAAGGAAATTCCCGATTGAAGAAACCGGCCGTATCACATCAATTTTCTCATCGCGCCCGCCGATGTTTCAATTATTCCGGCGCGCGTACAATCATTTCCCGCATATTCTCTCCGCTACCACCCCCTCCAGCGGCATCAATTCACATCCACCTGGGCACCAGAGATCTTCACCTTGCCGGAGCCGGCGATTTCTATCTCCTTTCCTTCGAGCTTCAGATTTCCGCCGGCGCTTATCGTGACGTCACCATCCTTTTTCAGCGTGACGGCCGATCCTCCCGCGGCGATCTCCACGGCCCCTCCTCCGGCGGCTCGCAGTTCCACCTTCATCTCGGCGACCTGCAGCGTTATTTTTTCCTTGACGATCTCCACCACCACATCGCCCGGCAGCTTCAGCGTGACCGACGGCGTTTCGCCGACGACGGCGAGGTCGATGTCGGGCTCGCTCTTGCCCGCAGGGAGCTTCAGCACCATCTCTCCATCTTTGTGCTCGGGGGGGGCGATATCGGGCTGATAGAGCCGCCCGATCACCACCGGCGCGTGATAATCCCCTTCGGCGAAGAGCACCACGACGAGATCCTCGGCGGCGGGAATCGCCGCGAATCCCATGACGCCGACGGCCACCGGCACGCGCGGGAGCACAAGTCCGGTATCGCGCAGCTCCACGGATACGGCGTAATCCGGACTGGAGGCGGTCGGCGGGAAGAGATCCACCACCCGGCCGATTGCGGCGACCGGGCGCGCGCCGCTTTCGTGACGGGCGATGCGGGCGATGCTCTCGTACAGCGCCGTGTTCATAGCAGACCTCCGAGCGCGGAAAGAAGCCCGCCGAGGAGACTTCCGGCATCGGCGGCAACCCCCTCGAACACCGTCGTGGCGCCGAGATCGGGGTGCATGCGATGGCGCACGCGCGTCACCAGCCAGCCATCGCCGGACAGCCCGCTCGGCAGATCCTGCACCTGCACCACCATACCCGGCCGCAGCGCGGGGAGCAGGAAGCAGTTCACACGCACCGTGCGGGTGGCGGCGGCGGCGCTCTGCGTGGCTGCTTCCGATGCGTTCGATGCATCCGACGCCGTCCTGATAACCGGAGCGGGACGCCAGCGGGCGGAGGGGCCGGGAGTTGCGGCGCTGCCGGGGAGGCGTTCAAAATTGGGGTGGAGCGCATCGGGCGCCTGCACGGAACCGGCGGTTCCATTGCCGATCATGAACTGCTGTACTTCGGGGGCGGGGAGGGACATCGTCTGATAGCTGAGTATTTCGCGACCGTAGCGGAGCGCCATCTCCGGACGCTCCGGGACCGGGCGCACATTCAGGGCGCCGTCGGCATCAATAAAGGCGATGCATCCCCCGAGCGCCGCCAGCGAGGCCACATGCTCCGCGGAGGTACGTCCCTGGTGCGCGACGAAGACGGCGAGTGGAAGATCGATATCGATGGTTCCGGTACCGGCGCCGGCATCGGAGGCAAGCGACCTGATCACCTTTGCGGCATCCTGCTGCTCGAACGTGCCTGCGGAACGGGCACGACCGAGGAGCGCACCGGCATCCGAGCCGGTGGCATCCATGCCGAGCAGACCACGCCGGAGAACCCCGATGGTTCCTGTGAGAACGACCTCCGCACCATCGCCGCCATCGAGACGCAGCACGGCATCATCCCCGGGGGCGGCATCGAATTCCGTGCCTGCCGGCAACGATGCCCGGAACGAGCCAGCGCCAGGAAGAAGCCCAAGCGTCACAAGGACATCCGAGGCATGCATCTCGTAGCGTTTCGATCCGAACGTTATATCAGCAGAAGTACGCACCCTGTTTCCCAATTCTTGACGGAATCAGGAGGATTACCGGAAGACCGGCGCCGCAACGGCATTCCCCTTATTCCCCTTACTTTTTTGCCTTTTGCCTTTTGACCTTTGCCTTTCATCCAAACGCATTTTTCAGCGCACTCGCCGCATCGGTGAATTTCGAGCCGATTTCCGATATCTGCTGCACAGGCTGGCTGAGCGGCTCCAGCAGACCGCTCGCATCGAGGCCGCCGAGATCGGCAAGGCTGGCGAGCGCTGAAAGCTGGTCGAGAACATCGAGCGCATCGTCGATGGCGCCGGCGACATCACCCGCCAGATCCGCCAGATCGCCGAGGATATCGGTATCGAAACCGAGATCGCCGAGACCGAAATCATCCAGGCCGCCGAAGGCATCAAGCTGCGCGGGGGGGGGCAGAGGCGGGCTCTCGGCGATTGCGAGATCATAGAGGTACTTCCCCGGCTCCCCGGCGCTCTCCATCGCCCTGAACGATGTGATCACTACTTTCTGAAGATCGAGCGCGGTCGTGATATCGGAGGCGAAGGTCAGTTCCTCGCCAGCGGCGGCCGCCTTCTGCAGCGTCTCCAACTGGCCCGCCGCATCCTCGCCGATCAGATAGCCCTGCAGGCGGATGCGATGCCCGCGCCGGCTCAGACGCTGCTGCAGCTCGCCGTCCAGCCCGGCGATACGAACGGGAACGAAGCCTCCGTCGAGCGTATGCTCAATCATCTGGCCGTATTCCAGCGAGATATCTCCAAGCAACGGTATGGGACGGGATTCACTCAACGATCGATTCCTCGCAGATCGGCTTCTTCGTTCAACATGTCGGCAAGTGCATCGGCCATTTCCATGATGATCGCCGCCATGCCGTTGTTTTCCGGACGCCGGGTGATCAGCGCACCGGCCATCGCCAGCGGGAGCATATGCTCAGGTTCCATCCAGTCCGGTGAGAGCCGGGCGTGCTCCCACGATGACCGCTCCATCGGAGCGGAGGACGGGCTCAGTAGCATGGCATCTCCCGGAAGGCCCCGCGGCATCGTACGCGGCTCCCCCCCCGTATCCCGGTCCCACCGTGGAGCGACCGTCGTTTCCGGCGACCGGAATCCGCCCGTAGTTCCAGACCCGGGCCCGGACCGCCCGCTCAACCTCATCCCCGGCGTTACCGCCTCTCCGGCAATCCCACCCGTCGCCTCCACGACTCCGCGCAGAGGCGACGCCATCCCTTCCCGCCCGCTCGCAGCGGGAGCACCCGTATCAGCCATCGCGCCGGAGTGATCCCGCGGCGCCGCCGGTTCGCTGCCAGCCCGGGCAATCCTGGCCACCGGGAGGTGCGATCCGCGCTCCTTCTGCTCCCATCCGCCGAATCTGTACCCCAGCACCCTTGCATGCTGCCGGCCGAAGGGGGCCGTGGATGGCATGGCGCCCGCGGCTCCCGGCGGAATCCTGCCCGGTCCGGCGGTCCCGGGCATTCCAACGTCCCCCGCGGAACCCGCTCGATCCGGCACCGCAGGGGATTGCGCCCGCGGCATCGGCTCACCGGCCTGCGGGACGGGCATTGCGCCAGCTTCCCTATCTCTCCTCTCCCCCTTCTCTCTCTCCATCTCCCGGCTCTCCGCCGCTGCGGGCGTCGCATCCGGACGCCGCGCGTTCACCGTCCTCCCCGCCGGTTCGGATTCACCGACCATCCCGGGCGACGTTGCGGATTCGGCCACGCCGGAGTTCTTCCAGCGCGAACCCGCCGCATCGGCGTCGGCATTCCCCGGCACGACGCCGACTCCCGGCCGAATGGCATGGGGCGGGGAGACATCGCCGGTGTGCACCGGCTCATCGACGAAGCGCCCGAGAAGACGCCTGGCGAGATCGCGCCGGACGCCGCCCGGCCCGCCGGACGAGGCACCCTGGAAAACCACTCTGCTCCATCCGTCATCGGCTTCCTCGAACTTCGGCTCCAGACGCCGCGCCAGCCTGTCGGCGCGCACCGCCTCGGCGCTCTCTATCTCGGCGAAGCCCCAGCCTCCCCCTCCTCCCAGCAGCAGCATGGCATCGGCAAACGGCGGGGCATCCACATCGGCCCCCGCCAGCACCAGCGCCAGCGTCTGGCAGGCATCCCGCTCGACCGGCGAGAGATCGGCATCCCCCGCAGCCACGGTGGCGCAGGCCGTGATGGCGGCGCAGAGATTCTCCACGGGGTCGATGCCGTAGGATGCGCGCTCCACGCGGCGCATCCGTTCGCCGAAGGTGATCGGCCGCAGCACCGGCCCCCCCGGAGGGAGCAGGTGCACCGCTCCATCGGGGAACGCCTCCGCTATCGGGAACGAAAGCCCGCCGATCCGGAGTTCGCCGAGCGCCGTATCTATGACTACCTCCGGCGTCACGATCAGCCGGCCTCCTCACGCACGCGCGTCGCCGTGAACTTGTAGACCGCCTCGCCATGACCATTGGCAGACATGCCGAACTCCTTCTCCAGCAGGAAGCAGTCGTCGAAGGATACCGTCATCTGGGTATCTCCCTGCTTGAGCTGCGCGGTGATCTGGAACGGCGCATCGCCGGTAAGCCCGTTAAGGCTGGCGCTGGTGGAGACCACACGAAGCCGTCCCTCCACGAGCTGCGGGCCGGAGGCCATGCCGATCCGTTCGGCACTCCCCAGAGCATAGATATTCTGGCGGGTCTGCTGGTGCCGGTACTCGATCGAGCGGACACCCTCCACGACCTCGCCGTTGAGCAGCACACTACTTTCGTTCGCTGCGAATATTGTTGGCATGGCTCACTCCCTAGTTCTTGACTCTGATGGTGGCATAGATGTAGTCGATGGCCCGGACCGGACGCACGGCGATATCGATGCGCACGATTCCCTGTGCAAAGTCCTGCTGCGTGGAATAAACGTCAACGAGGAACGCCGGATCGGAGCCGTCGGTGGACGGGACGAGCGCGTTGTCACGCTCCATACGCAGGAAGGTCGCCACGAGCTGCTGCTTCAGGGCGATGCGGGCATCCTCGGTGTTGAGGCGCCCGATGAAGTTCTCGGCGATCGCCTTCGTCTCGCGGATACACTGATCGGCGACGCGGGTGACGGAGATCTGGTCGCCTGTGGTATCGAGGCCGCGGAGCACCACCACGCCACGCCCGGCGCGGTTCTGTACGACGAGAAGATTGATCGTCTCGCCGAGCAACTGATTGAGCTGGCTCTCGCGATACGTGGCGGGGGGTATGCCGTGCAGGTTCAGCGGCTGGAACGTCGGCGAGAACTGCGGCTTCAGCCTGCCGATTGCCCCCGCGACCGCGCCCTCCGCGCCGGCCGGCGACACCAGCACCATGCGGCGGTTGCGTATCGTGGCGGCGTGGTCCTTGATCTTCGCGATGTCCGGCTGCTCGTCGCGCGTCACCGATCCGAATGCTATGCGCGGCGCCCCGTTGTCGGTCATCGTCACGCAGTGCGCCACCAGCGCCTGATGGATCTGCTGCACATCGGAGTTGGTGCGCCCCGGCTCGATGGAGGCCAGCACCAGATCGATACGGGGATCTTCGTTGAGCGCGTCGATGGCGGTGAGATACTCCTGAACGGTGGGGCTCTCCCCCCCGGTGAACGCCACGGGACCGCCGGTGGAGGCGGGCAGCGAGTCCACAAGCGAGGCATGCAGGCGCACACGGATGTAACGGCTCTGCACGAGCAGCACGTACGGGAGATAGTTGTCGTCGTCCGGGTTCATCACCAGGTTCGAGAACTCCTCCTGCAAACCGCCCTTGAAGACCTTGATGGAGATCTTCCCGGCCGCAGCCGCAAGCTCCACCGAAAGTCCCTCGGGACTGATGCCCTCGGCCGGAAGAAGATCGAACAGCGTATCGGGGCTGCCGTCCTTCTTGACGGCATGGACCTTCGTAGTGGTATTGAAGACGAAGGGGCTGTCATCGGTATCGGGCATCGCATTCTGGAACCCGTTGTCGATGGCGACCACGTACCGGGAACTTCTGTTGATCACATCGAAGAAGTCGTCGATCTGGCCGGCGGCGATCTGAAGATCGGAGAATGTCTCGACGATCTTTCCATCGCGCAGCAGGCGCAGCGAGACGCGCACCGGATCGCCCGATGAATTCAGGACCGCGCTGACATCGGCACGGAGAGAATTTCCCCAGCTTCCGTTGGAACGGCAGCGGAGAATGATGGCGTCCACATCGGACTTGTTCTTGAGAACCACCGATGCCGCCTTGCCGCCGAGCACAGGAGAGATCACCGCCTCGCTGGCACCGTTGGCAAGCGCGTTCACCACTTCGGGCATGCTCACCTCGGTGCCCGCTCCCAGCAACTGCCGGATTTCGCTCACCTTCGAGACGCCGATCAGTCCTCCGGAGGCCGGCGGCCGATCGACGATGCCAACTGCGCCCAGAATACCCGACGGGGCCGGCAGCGGAGGCAATACATCGAACCGTGCCTCTACCCGTACGCCCGGAACTACCAGAGTAGTCATGCTACCTCCTAAGATTTAATGGCCCGTACCTGTACAGGCCCAGCGAGTTCATCTCGCCCGTGGTTGATATCCAGAAAAATACTTGCCGATACCGGTGAATTTATGCTCGACGCATGTGGCATTCCCGATACTGCTTGCTGAATGTTCCGAAAATATTTTTTTTCGTCCGAAAAGGGCATGGATATACACCTGCGCTTTTATGCAAAACGCCTTCCCGGAACGGGATTTTCGCATCATTACTGGGAAAGAAGCCGGAGGGACCGACGGTTCTTCATGCAAGGGTGATCTATCTCATACACCTCGACAACGATTGGGTGAAAGTGCATGACGGAATGACATGAACATCGGCTCCGCCACGCCGGCTGCAACCGGGCAGCGATCGGACGTCAGCCGTTCGGGAATGGAGCAATTTATATCGCTCACCGGATGGATTCATTGCGTCAGGCACTTCAGAAACGGAGACACCGCCGCCACGGAATATGCTGAATTCACGGTCCCGCCGTGAAATTCATGCCGGCGACAGTTCATATGGCTCGTGACGAGTAACGGCAGCATGCGCCGCAGCAGACGACATACGGATTCGCATGTCACGCCGGTGAGGGGAATACCCGACTAACACAGGGAGGAGAGTGTATGGCTTTTGGGCGCGCGAAAACTACTACTTCGATTTCGATAACGCAAATGAATTTGGCGCCACCCGAACGAAATTATCAAAAGACTTCATCGACATCACCGAATTGAGCGCAGGAGCATCGCCGACCGGCAATAAATGCCGCCGGATAACCAGGCGCGATATCCATAAAGTCTACAATGCGACGCGGTCAACGGCGCAATCGCTTCCGGGAAAAGTAAATCCGAATATCCCGGCATGCGCATCCCCTGAACGAGAGAAATGTCCGCAAGGTTAGCAGCCGGCCGGACGCCCGGCCACGCATTGGGTTAGCTGGTGGCGGTGACAGTACGAAGGGGCGGATCTTCCTACCACCAACGGCCATCGCACAAACAAGCTGTCCGTCGTCCGTGGCAGAGGCGCGGTATGCCGCCCCGCCGGCACATTCAGCCTGTCGAATCACCGCCGTCTGCGGATGCATCATCCAGCTCAATCCCCGTTTTTTTGAAAATCCAGGGGCTGGCAATTCATTCTGAAAGCTTCATAAAACAACCGGCTCATGCTTATGATGCATTATGCGATTCGCAGCAGCCTGTTTATCGTGAATTCTGAAATTGGTATGGCATTGGAGCATATGCATGTCGGAGACGATGATACTACATACCGCGACAGGCGCCTCCCCCGGGAGAACGGCGGATGAACAGGCCGCAACGCCTTCGCACAATTGCAGACAGTGAGCATGTTACGAACAAGGTTGGAGGAACAGCGATGAATACGAGGAATCAGAACCTGAAAGCGCGGATGTTGAAGAACCCGCTGGCCATTGCGGCCATCTGCTGCCTCGGTCTAGGTACGATGAACATGGCAGCGCAGGCGCAGGATATGTACGATTACGACTATGATACTCCCGCCGAGCGGCAGATAGATCGTCCGATCCAGGATTTCTTCATCGGACGCACGGTACAGACGCAGGATGCCGGCGATCTCCAGTTGAGCGTCGGCGCGATGCACCAGCGTGACGGTGATCTCCGATTCAGCGAGATCAGAACACGCGCGGAATACGGCGTGAGCGACAGGCTCCAGCTTCAGGCTGAACTGCCGTTCCAGATCAATGACCGGCCCGGCAATTTCGAGGCGCAGACCGATGTAAGCAATTTCCAGGTGGGCGCCACCTACAGCATTCTTCGCGGCGATGACCCGATCTCGCTCTCGGCCGGTATGGACGTGGCGATCCCCGTCGGTGATGAAGCCCCCATGCCCGATGGACGCAACGACAGCCGCAACGTCTGGAAGCCGTCGCTGATGGTGGGACGCGATCTTGGCCCGACCCAGGCCTATGGTGATGTGCAGGCCGAGATTGGCGAAGGGAGCAATGCGGTGAACTATAATATCGGCGTGGTCTATCCGGCCGGCATGCTTGCTCCGACGATGGAACTGAACGCCCGCGCGGTGGAGAATGGCACCCCCGAGTTCTACGCGACGCCGGGTCTCTACTATAACTTCTCCGAGCGCGCGGAGCTGGGCCTTGGCGTGCCGATCGGCCTGAACGATCAGTCGCGGCAGGGACAGATCATGGCGAAGTTCAACTTCCAGTTCTAGGCACGGGCCGTATGGCCACGACCGGCAGGCTGCGGAAGTGCACGAACATATGGTTTCGCAACGGCCCGGGGGCTCGATCCCCGGGCCGTTGCTGTTGGCACGGGTCTTCAAAAGGCCACCGGAGCACCTGCTGCGGGCCGGCGCCCCCGCGGCTGCCGGCGATACATGGAGTTACGGGAGCAATTTGCCCTGCATCCGGCACGTCGGTATGTTGTGCCTGGTGCGATTGCCGCCCTCCCGTGGCGCTCGCCCCCCGTCCGTCTCCGCGATTGGGGTCCAGTTCCGACTCGTGGATTGCGCCGGTACAGGGAGGTCCATAGACTCCGCATCGACGCATCTCATCCTATCCGCTCTTCCGACAATCGAACCCGCTGAAGATGGTGGTGCCTGGCTGCCCAATACCTGCACGCCAGCTCGCCCCGCATGCCCTGGCCCCGAGGCGCTATCGCGCACGATCGTGGCTTCCGAAACACGCCTGATAGTATCTATCGGTCCCGGTGCAACCCCGCACCGTCGGCCCGATCAGCCTGAAACGATGCACTGTAGCACTGATAAACGATGACAACCGAAAGAAAGCGGACGATAGCCAATGAGCTGCTTGTCACACTGGCCCTGGCGGCCGTGGTGTATGTGATCAGCGGCTGGTTCGATCTTGCGGAAAGGATGCAGGCATTCATCAACTCATGGGAGTACCATGAACTCGATGAAATTCTGATCGTGCTCTCCCTGCTGCCGATCGCCTTCGGCATCATCGCCCTGCGGCGCTGGCGCGAACTTCAGGTGGAGATGGCCGCGCGCACCGCGGCCGAGGCGGAGACAGCCGTCACCCGGCTCCGCCTGAACTACCTGCTGGCGCAGAGCCCGGCCGCGCTCTATTCGCTTGAGATCGACGGCCGCGACGCCAGGCCGACGTGGATGAGCGAGCCGATCCAGAGCATACTCGGCTACAGCCGCGATGAATGGTTCGCGCCGAACTGGTGGGAGGAGCGGGTGCATCCCGATGATCTGGAGAATGCCCGGACCGATTTCAACAAGATCTTCACCGACAGGGAGAAGTACAGGGAATACCGGTTCCGCCATCAGGATGGCTCCTACCGCTGGATAGCCGATGCGCGGCGGCTTCTGACCGATGACGAGGGCAGGCCGCAGGAGCTCATCGGCGTCATAACCGACATCACGGCCAGGAGGAAGGCCGAGGAGGAGCGCATCAGTTTCTTCACCCATTCGCGCGATATCCTCTGCATTGTCGGTTTCGATGGCTATCTGAAGCTGGTTAATCCCGCCTGGGTGCCCATCACCGGCCATACGATCGAAAAGGGTATGTCGCAGCCGTTTATGGACATCATTCATCCCCATGACAGGGAGACGATGATCCGGGGAATGCAGCAGTTGCGCGACGGCATGGACTTCACCGACATGGAACTGCGCATCGTCAGCAGGGACGGCTCCAGCAGGTGGATACTCTGGAATGCCACCCCCTCCAGCAGCGATGAGGTGTTCTATGCCGCCGGGCGCGACATCACCGAGCGGAAGCTGGCGGAGATCACGATACGCGAAGCGAAGGAGCTTGCCGAATCGGCCAGCAGAGCCAAGAGCGAATTTCTCGCGAACATGAGCCACGAGATCCGCACGCCGATGAATGGCATCATCGGCATGACCGAGCTTACGCTCGACACCGATCTCACCATCGCGCAGCACGAATACCTTACCACGGTGAAGTCGTCCGCCGACTCGCTGCTGGGCATCATCAACGACATGCTCGACTTCTCGAAGATCGAGTCGGGGAAATTCGAGCTCGACCACCACGACTTCTCGCTGCGCGATACGCTCGGCGATACCATGAAGGCGCTGGCGGTACGGGCGCACCAGAAGGATCTGGAGCTTGCATTCCACTGCGCCGCGGAGGTGCCGGAAATGCTGGTTGGAGACGCGGCCCGGCTCCGCCAGGTAGTGGTGAACATCGTCGCCAACGCCATCAAGTTCACCGCCCACGGAGAGGTGGTGCTCGATGTCAACGTCGAGCAGGAACGGGAGGGGGAGGCGCTGCTGCACTTCACGGTGACAGACACCGGCATCGGCATCTCGCGGAAACAGCAGGAGGTGATATTCGAAGCATTCACCCAGGGAGACAATTCCATCAGACGGCATTATGGCGGGACCGGGCTGGGCCTGGCGATCTCCTCCAGGCTGGTGAAAATGATGTCGGGCAGGGTCTGGGTGGAAAGCTCGCCCGGCGCGGGAAGCAGATTTCATTTCACCGCGCGGTTCGGCATCTCGTCGCGGCAGATACGGCGGCAGGCGGATCAGGTCGGCCTCGCCGGCCTGCGGGTGCTGGTGATCGACGACAACACCACCAACCGACGCATACTGGAGGAGCAGCTTCGCGCCTGGAAGATGCTCCCGACGCTCGCCTCCGACGGTCCCGAGGCACTGGAGATAGTGGAGCGGGCACGAACGCGCGGGGAGGCATTCTCCCTTATCCTGCTCGATGCCCATATGCCGGAGATGGATGGCTTTACGGTCGCACGACAGTTTCAGAAAAATCCGAACGTTGCCGGCGCCACCATCATGATGCTCTCCTCCGGCGGGCTACAGGAGGAGGTGATGCAGTGCCGCCGGATGGGCATCGCGGTGCATCTGACAAAGCCGATCAAGTCATCCGATCTTCTCACGGCCATCCGGTACGCCATCGGAGCAGCCGCGCGGCACAGCGTATCCGACCGACGCACCGTCGCACATCCTTCCGGCGGCCGGCAGCTCAACGTCCTGCTGGCCGAGGACAATGCGGTGAACCAGGCACTGACGCGAAATATCATGGAGAAGTGGGGGCACCGGCTGACGATAGCCGAAAACGGCATCCAGGCGCTTGCGGCGCTCGATCGCGAGGAGTTCGACCTGGTGCTGATGGATGTGCAGATGCCGGAACTGGACGGGCTGGAGACAACCGCGCTCATACGGAGGCGGGAACGCGGCACCGGCCGGCATATCCCGATCGTCGCGATGACGGCCCACAGCATGAAGGGCGACCGCGAGCGGTGCCTGGCAGCCGGCATGGATGGCTATGTCTCGAAGCCTCTGCGGCAGAAGGATCTTCAGGAGGAGATGGAGATGGTGATGCATGCGCGCATGCCGCGCGCCATGTGATGCCACCGGATCGGGCCGGGCGACGCCGATCGGGAGCGGCAGGCGAGAAAACGCAACAGGCCCGAGACATTCGCCAGGAACGTATGAAATCCACGAATGCCCGGGAGCCCTGTTGCGTGCTTCAGGAGTCCCGCCTCCCCGGTTTTCGACGCCGGCGTAACAGGGTCTCCCTGCCTGGCCGGGCGGTGCCCGCCGCGCCGGCCATTCTGGAGTACCGTAAGGAAATCGGCAGGACGTGTGCCCCCGGCCATTCACTTCCTGTCGCGATAGCTCAGCAGCTTGTAGACGCCGTCCATCTCCACGATGGAACCGAACGCCAGCAGATCAGCCTCGCCTCCATCCTCCAGCCGGACCTTCACCTCGGTCCCTTCATGGAGGATATAGGAGGGAAATGTCTTCGCCGCCTCGCCGAAGCTCACCGCAATCAGATCCATCCGCCGCCCGCCGAGTTCCCTCAGCGACCTGCGCAGGGCCTTGTCCGCGGTCAACGCATGATTCTCCCAGATGAAATCCCTGGCCTGCGCGCTGGTGTCGCGAGCGGCCGGATAGTGGACGCCGAACTCGGGATAGAGATAGGCATCGAATTCCTCCTTCGTGATGAGCAGCCCTCTCAGGGCCGCGGTGTCGCCGGCCGCGTATGCCGCCAGCGCCTCGTTCATCAGCCCCTCGACGGAGTTCGAGGCATGGCCGAGCCGCTTCTGTCCCGGCGCCGCGATGCCCGCCGCCGAGGGAGCGGCATCGGGAACTCCGCCGGAGCGCGAGGAGCAGGAGGCCAGACCGATGATCGCCGCGAGGACGATCATCGCCGGAAAAGCATGGCCGGATACAACACTCTGCATTCGATACATGAAGCCTGTTCGTTCGCATTGCACGACGATCCGGAGGCCCGGAACCGCCGGGAGTTCATGATAAGGGGGTGGCCCCTGCGAGCCACCCCGCCGTCATCGTTGGCTACGGAAGAATCCCTGTCAGTTCTTCTTGAAGTTCGTCCAGCCGGTCAGCCAGTTATCAGTGCCGAAGGCGCCGATATAGGCCGTGCTGGTGAAGAACGCATCGCCGACCTGCGCCGGCTGCACCGTGACCGCGGTGGCCGGGATGGGATTCGGCGTCTCGAATGCGATGCTGGTCAGCGTCACCGGGCTGGTGCTGATGCCCCAGTTCCGGGCCGTAATGATCGGATCGAGATCGGCCGCCGTTCCATCCTTGTAGAGATAACCGCCCTGCGAACCGCTCAGGATGCTGTTCTTCACGAAGAGATCGCCGTTCTCGGCATTCGTCTTCGTGTTGGCGCCGTCGATCACCAGAGCGTAACGGAAGTTCGTCACGATCGAGTTATAGATCTTCAGCCTGTTGTTGCGGCGCAGATAGAGGCCGTCGTTGTCCTCGTTGTTCGCCCTGTCCTTGCCCGCGCCCACGAGCGTGGCGTTGGAGATCACGGCGCTGGTGTACGGCGCGTTATCCGAGCCGGTGGCATCGTTGTCGATCTCGAAGCCGCGGTTCGCCAGATCAGGGTCCTGGATGGCGAAGAGGAACTGGAGCTTGCCGCTGTAGCCGAAGTCCATATCGAACGCATCGTCGTCGTTGCCGCTGGAGACCAGGTGCTTGGCATTTACCACGCCGCCGAACCACTCGAAGCCGTCGTCGGCGATCATGTGGGCCTGCACGTACTCGATGGTGGTGCCTGTGCCCACGGCATTCATGGTCAGGCCGTTGATCTCATTGTCGGCCGTGATCTTGGTGCCGCCGTACTCGATGCGTACGTAGCGGAGAATGCCCGAATTGTCATCGTTCTTCGGGCCGCTCTGGCCGCTGCCGCCGGGACCGTAGGCCCCCGTCCCCCCCTCACCCGTGCCGGTCTTGCCCGGAACGTTCAGATCGGCCAGGCCGCTGAGGACGATGCCCCCCCAGTCGCCGCGGGCACGCTGGCCTACGGGACGCTCGGAGGTGAAGATGATCGGCTCCTGCGCGGTGCCGTCGGCGATGATCTGGCCGCTGGGAAGCGCGCCGCTGCCGCGCACCGTGATGATGGCCCCCTTCGTTTCAAAGTCACCCTCGATGCGGGTGCCGGCCGGGATGATCAGCTTCGTACCCGGCTGGATAAAGTAAAATCCGACGATCGTGTAGATCGTGTCCCTGCTGAGCGTGCGATCAGTGGTGCCGGTATTGCCGGCAAGGATGGCCCGCTTCTCCGTGCTTCCGGGGGTCGTGGTCGTGACCGTAAGGCTGGCTTCGGCCGAGATATCGCTCCCCTTCACCGCGACGACGCGGTAGATGTACTGGGTCGAGGCGGTCAGCCCGTTGTCGGTGTAGGTCCTGCCGGTCACCGGCACCACCGCCACCTGCGCTCCGTTGCGGGACACGCGGAAGCTGTCCGCCCTGGAGGCGTCGGCGTAGTCCCAGGTGAGCGTGATGGAGTTGGAGCTGACGCTCGATGCGAGCAGGTTCGTTACCGGCGGCACCGTGACGTTGACCGGGTTGTCGTCGTCGGAACAGCCGACGATGGAAACGGCCGCGATCAGGCTGCATGCGAGCAGCAGGTGTTTCAGATTGCGCATAACGGGAAATATGAGTGTGAAAAGGAATGGAAGGTCGATTGTCTGCCGGCGGTTTGCGGAGTTTCGGACGCCGGGCGATATACCGCCCGGCATCCCGCATGATGTTCCCTGGGAAACAGCCCTCCGCCGAATCTCCGCCTATTCGGTCGGTCCGCCCGGCCCGCCATCGTCGATGGCATCGGGCCCGGGAGCAGCGAACTGGTCGAAGCTGAAGGAGATACCCACCGAGAGCGAACGCCCCGAGCGATAGCGCTCCACCGTGATCACCTCCCCGTTCGCGAATTCCTGCTGGAACAGTTCCTCCGCGTCGAGAAGGTTGCGAGCCGTCAGCCTGAGCTGCAGCCCGGCCGGCAGACGCTGCGCCAGCGTCAGATCGAGCGATCCGCGCGGCTGCTCGTACACGTCCGGAATGCCGTACGTGCCCACGGCCGAAAGACGCTCGCCGAAGACGTTGTACAGCAGCGTCGCGCTGGTTCCGAACTCATGGTTGTCGTAGCCCAGCGAGAGATTTACCACGAACGGGGATTGTCCCTGCAGCGGGCGGGAGGAACTGGTCAGCACCTCGGTGGAGTAGTCGTTGATGCTGACGCCGTCGAAGATCTTCACGAACTCGCCGGCGGTGAAGTTCACCTCCGACTGCACCACCGTCAGGTTGGAACCGAACGAGAAGCCTTCGAGAGCAGGGCTGATGAGATCGAGCGCCTTGCGGAACTCGAATTCGGCGCCGACGCTGGAGGCGTTGCTGGCGTTGGCCGGCTCGACGGCGATATCGGAGCTGATCAGATAGAATTGCTCGATCGGATTGGTGAAATCCTTGTAGAAGCCGCTGACCGCAATCACCTCGCCCGGACGCGGGAACCATTCCCAGCGGAGGTCGTAGTTCATGATCTGCGTCCGCTGCAGCGCGGGGTTGCCATAGGTGCTCTGGCGGTAATCGTCGAAGCGGAACGGCGCCAGCTCACGGAACTCCGGACGCGCCAGCGTCTGCGAGAATGAGCCGCGGATATTCATCTCGCCGCCAAGAGAGTAGATCAGGTTCACCGAAGGCAGCAGATCGCTCAACTCGCGCTTCGCACGGAGCGGCTCCTCCACGAGCCCGGTGATCACATTGACCGGCATCAGATCCACGTTCCACTGCTCGAACCGGGCGCCGCCGATAAACCGAAGCGATTCGGTGAGCGGCAGATCGACCATTGCGTAGCCCGCGATGATGTCCTCGTCGGCATTGTAGCTGTCGGTCTTCTGCGTCTCATCGTTGAATGTGATGCTCCCGGCACGCACGTTCTCCGGCGTGAAGAGCTGCTCCGGGACCAGCGCCAGCAGAGCCGGATCGCTGCTCTCCGTGCTGAAGACGAAGCGTCGGGCCGAGAACTCGCGCGAGCGGATGCGTCCCAGACCGCCCACCTTCAGGCGCGACGAAAGCCCGTCCCAGTTGCCGAAGGGGATGGTCCAGTCGAGTCCGAGATTCGTCTCCCTGTCGTTCAGATCGCTGAAGAAACGCCCGTTGTTGCTGCCGAAGTTGTTGGCGAAGCGATAGATGCCGTCATCCCACCGGAAGTAGGTGGTGGTACGATTGTCCGGTTCATAGCGGTTCGCCTGCGAGACGGCCGCGCGCCAGTCCACCTTCGAATTCATCAGGCCGGCGAACTGGTGCTCGCCCTCAATCTGGGCGCTGGCAAGCGAGCGCTCAAGGAAGCGGAGACGGGTGCTGCGGATGTAGCCGGTCGTGCTCTGGTTGTAGAGCCCCTCGGTGATGCGCGTCTCGTCGTCGGAATTGTGGTTGTAGATGGTCTTGATGCTGACCTTGTGCTCCGGCGCGAACTGCGCCGTCAGGCTGAGCAGGCCGCCCCAGAGCGTGGAGCGCTCCGAATAGCGGGTGTCGTAGTCGTACCGCAGGTCGCGGCTGCCGTTGGTGATGCTGAGCAGAGGATAGGCCTCATCCTGCGCCCGGAAATTCGAGGAATTCGTGTAGGTGCCGGAGATGAGGAATCCGAGCGGAAAGCCCGCATCGTACTGGTTGCCGATCGAGAGGTTGTAGCTCTGATTGAGCGGCAGCGACGTGGTCGTCGGCGTGTAGACATTGTTGTCGAACCGGCTCAGCAGGTCGGCCTGCTCGGCGCTTGTGACGCGCCGTCCCGGCGGGATGCCCTTCGGAAGCCCGCGCGTGCCGTCGTCCATGCCGAGGAACTCGGAAGCTCCTCCCCTGTATGTCGGGGCGTCCGCGCCCTGCACCTCGCTGTTGAACCCGGTGCCGGCGCTCACCGAAAGCAGAAAGGACTCCGGATAATCCTTGGTGGTGATCTTCACAAGACCGCCGGCGAAGTCACCGGGATTGTCGGGAGTGAAGGTTTTCACCGTCGTGAGACGGCTGATCATGCTGGATGGGAAGATATCGAACGGCACCACCTTCTTCTCGGGCTCGGGACTCGGAAGGTTTACGCCGTTGAGCTGCGTTGCGCTGTAGCGCTCGCTGAGGCCGCGCACCACCACATACTTGCTTCCCACCACCGAAACGCCGGTCACGCGCTTCATTGCGTCACCCGCATCCGACGCCGCACCCCTGGCGATCTGGTCGGCCGAGATGGCGTCGGAAACCGTTGCGGCACGCTTCCGCTCGATAAGCGCCAGATTCTCCGACTGGCGATCGCCGCGTGCGGTGACAACCACCGTGTCGTTGCGGAGCGCCTCCGGCGTCATCGATACATCCTGCCGCGTCGGCTGACCGGCCCCGAGCTGGATGCCGTTGATGATCTTCGGCGCATAGCCGAGATACGTCACCTTGATCGAAACGGTTCCGGCGGGCGCGTTCTTCACGGTATATGCGCCGCTGGTGTTCGAGATGGCGCCGAGCCTGGTGCCGACGATCTGGACGGTGGCACGGATGATCGGCGCGCCCGTCATGGCGTCCACCACGGTTCCCGTCAACGTTCCTGTCTGCTGCGCCGGCACGATCCGCGGGATCATTGCGATCACGGCCGACGTTAGAAGAATTGCGGTTGTTGTTGTGATTTTCATCAGTTGTCCGGGCTCTTCGGGCTTTCCTCCGATGGCCGTCGGAGGCAAGAGCCTGCATGTAGAGTTCTATGGGTTAGCTGTTATCGATTCGGAAGCATATATCGGCCGATGCCGCTCCGGCGGAACACCGCGCCGGGATATCGTCGAAAAACGCGTGGGCTGGAGACTCTCAAGCGGTACACTTCGGAGAGTCACGCAATGTTAGTGCGGGAACGGAGGGCGGGAAATAGCTGGCGGGCAGTGTTACCGGGAGGTAATATGAAACGCCGGAAAAAGCGTGATATTACGGATTCTTAACACGAAAATCCGGGTGGACACGAGAGAATGACGTGGGTGGATTTTCGGGATGACCGGCGGCGGAAATGTGTGGAAGATCTGTCGAAGGCGGACGCCGTCCCTTTATTTCCGCCCCTTCCCGGGGCGAATAATTCCCGGCGAAATCGATGCGGACATATCGCCACCGCGCCCGCCCCCTTCTCCAACCCTCCGACAACCCCTATCTTTGTACCTTTGAAGAACACAGTCCACAGAATTTCCCGTTAGCTGTACATGGCCAGACAACGCACGCCGCTGATGCGGCAGTATCACCAGATCAAGGAGAAACACCCCGACACCATCCTCCTCTTCCGTCTGGGCGATTTCTACGAAACGTTCGAGGATGACGCCGCCATCACGGCAAAGGTCTGCGGAATCGTCCTTACGAAGCGGGGCAATGGCGCCGAGGAGGATACGCCGCTGGCGGGATTTCCCCACCACCAGCTTGACAACTACCTGCCGAAGCTCGTCAGAGCCGGCTATCGCGTGGCTGTCTGCGAGCAGCTCGAAGACCCGAAGCTCGCCCGCGGCATCGTCCGCCGCGACGTGATCGAGGTAGTGACCCCCGGCGTGGCAATGAACGACCGGCTGCTGGACGCGGGGCGCAACAACTACCTGGCGGCGATCTATCTGGAGCGCGGCGGCGCCGGCGTGGCATTCTGCGACATCTCCACCGGCGAGTTCCAGGCCGTCGGGATGCCGGAGAGCGATCTGAACGAGGTGGTCGAATCGATCGGCCCGTCCGAAATCATCGTCAGCCGCGCGCAGAAGGATTTCTTCACCAGCCTCCGCATCAGCTCCGAGCCGCGCATCACAAAGCTGGAGGAGTGGATCTTCGAGCACGACTATGCGTCCGAACGGCTCCGCGAGCATTTCGGCACCCAGTCGCTCAAGGGGTTCGGTCTGCAGGAAGACCGTCTGGCGACCATCGCCGCCGGAGCGGTGATGCACTACCTGATGGAAACCCAGCGCGCGCGGCTGCCGCACATCCGGAAGATCGCCCGCTATGGCTATGGCGATTACATCGCGCTGGACCCCGCAACGAAGCGCAATCTGGAGATCATCTTCTCCTCGCACGATGGCGGGCGCCAGGGATCGCTGCTCGGCGTGATCGACCGGACCTCCACGCCGATGGGGGGACGGCTGCTGAAGAAGTGGCTGGTGCATCCGCTGAAATCGCGCGAGCAGATCGAGAAACGGCTGACGGCGGTGGAATGCCTGCATGGTGAATCATCGGTGGCGGCCGAGATGGAGAAGGAGTTGAAGATGATGAGCGATCTGGAGCGGATGGTCGGCCGGGTGGCAACCGGACGCGCGACGCCGCGCGACCTCGGCTCCATCCGCAGCACACTTGCGCGCCTGCCCCGGGTCGCCGAACTGCTGGAACGCTGCTCGGCGGCGACGCTGAACACCATCGGCCGCACGTTCGATCCGCTGGAGGAGCTGCTGGAACGGCTGGAACATGCCCTGCCGGACGAGCCTCCGGCAATGCTCTCCGACGGCGGCGCCATCCGGAGCGGGTATTCGCCGGAACTTGACGAACTGCGCGATCTCCGCGCCAGCGGCAAAAGCTTTCTGGAAAGCCTTCAGGAGCGCGAGAGGGGGCGCACCGGCATCAGCTCGCTCAAGGTCGGATTCAACAATGTCTTCGGCTATTACCTGGAGATCACCAACGCAAACCGGGACCGCGTGCCGGAGGATTACATCCGCAAGCAGACGCTGACCAATGCGGAGCGCTATATCACACCGGAACTGAAGACCTACGAGGAGAAGATCCTGCATGCGGAGGAGAAGCTTGCCACGCTGGAGCGGGAGCTCTTCACCGATCTCCAGTCGTTCACTGCGGAGCGAAGCGAAGCGCTGCTGCGGAACGCGCAGCTTCTGGCGATGCTGGACTGTCTGGTGGGATTCGCCCGGCTGGCACGCGAACGCGATTACCGGCGACCGGCGATCGAGGAATCGACCCGGCTGGAAATCGCCGGCGGACGCCATCCGGTGGTGGAAACGCTGCTCCCTCCCGGCGAGCGCTATGTTCCCAACGACACCATGCTCGATACCGGGGAGCAGCAGATAGCGATCATCACCGGGCCGAACATGGCGGGGAAATCATCCTATCTCCGGCAGGTGGGGCTCATCGTGCTGCTCGCCCAGATCGGATCGTTCGTGCCGGCCGAGCGCGCGATGATCGGCATCGTCGATAAGATCTTCACCCGCGTGGGAGCACAGGACAATATCGCGGCGGGCGAGAGCACCTTTCTGGTGGAAATGCACGAGGCGGCGAACATCCTCAACAACGCGACGCCGCGCAGCCTGATCCTGCTGGACGAGGTCGGGCGCGGCACGTCAACATTCGACGGCATCTCGATCGCATGGTCGATGACCGAGTACCTGCACGAGACGATCGGCGCACGGACGCTCTTCGCGACGCACTATCACGAGTTGAACGGGCTGGCCGAGCGGTTCCCGCGCATCCGGAACTACAAGGTGGAGGTGCGGGAGCACGATGACAGGGTGATATTCCTGCGGAAGGTGACACCCGGCACCGCCGACCACTCCTACGGCATCCAGGTGGCGCAGATGGCGGGGCTGCCGGAGGAGGTGACCTCGCGCGCCCGCGAGATCATGGCGCAGCTCGAAAGCGCATCCGAGGGAGAACCGATCGGCGGCGTCGAGGAGGGTCTGCTGAAGGTGAACAAACCAGCCGGAGCACCACGCATGGCACGCGCGAACAGCAGGGCGATAACGCAACACGATGCGCAGGTGTCGCTGTTCGAGATCGCCGCCGCGGACCCGAAGCTGGAGGAACTGCGCGACGAACTGGCCCGGCTCGACATCAATTCCCTGACGCCCCTGCAGGCCATGATGGAACTGGAAAAGCTGCAACGGCTGGCACGGGGATAGCACGCAGCCGCCATATGAACGTTCATACGCCACGGGAGCAGCGACGGCTGCTCCCGCGTGATACAGGTCCCGCCGGATTGCCGGAGTCGCCAACCACCGCAGGCATAACCCTCACCCCACCTCTCCGGCCCGCATCGCAGATGTGGCAACCGGAGACGGCACTGGAAGACATGACACACCATCAGCACCTGAAAAATCCCCCGGATACATGCAGCGCGGTCATGTTCGTGTACGTAATGCTGTCATGGTTGTAGCTGGGCAACGTCGCATTTCGTCCCCGGACGGGTACATCCCGGGTTGCCGTGCCCAGATCCCGGAGATACAGGCGCGAACGTTCTCCATGTTTTCCAGACGACAATGCATGGCCTGGTAAAATCCATACTGCAGGAAGCATGATGAATATATCGGCGTATGATATCGCCGTGGCTTTTCTGCCCGGGAGAAATATAATCAGCGGTTCATGGCACTGCCATTTCCGGCATGTCGCATTCCCCATGTATTCCGTGCGCCGGAGGAAATCACGTACGTCCTGTGCCGATCATAGGGTAATGCATGGGTATTGCCGGCACCACGATCGGACGGGCACGGGAATTCCGGCGGCCCTGCGATGCAATCGCGCATCCCTCCCGGAACCTGCGCGCCGATCGTCGGCGCATTGATCATTGCACGCAGTCCCCATTCGGCACGGCCGCGGCATCATCATACTGGCATCATCCGGGATTTGTAACCTTCGGACTTCCTACCGATCATATGCCGGTCCGCCGAATCGCAGAGAATTACGTTCTCCCAGCGTGGCGGATCAGGATTCCCAAATACCTGGCGTTCAGCCCGCGTTCCGGCACTTTTCAGATTATTCTGATACACCCGTGCATCCGGCGCGTCGTTTTGCCACCCGTGGCGGAAACAGCCGGCGGGAGAACGAGGAGGTTTCGTACATCCCCGGATCAACTCGTGCCACCCGGTGCGGTCAATGAACTTCGCCCGGAAAAGAATTTTGCGGGGCGCCGGGTACGATCCGATCATTCCAGTGCGGGAAACTGCTCCGGATATACGAACCGGGGCACGGAAGAACATATACCCTGCCAGAAAAAAACTCTGACTGCCGGCATAATGCGTTGTGATGTTTCCCCTTCGTTACGAGTTACTACATATACGCATGTTGTCGATTCGGCACACCTGTTCGTACGGCGAGCCCGGCCGGCCGGCTCTTCCCTCATGGGCATACCGGGACTCGCATTCCTGAAGCAAACCCATCCATTTATAATGGTGACAGGAGCCGTCCTTTCCTCCCGAAATACTCACCTCTTTAGCAGGAGTCTTTGCCCTATGCAACGACAGTACACCCTATTTTTTCTTCTGCTCGTGGCATTCCTGGCGTCCACGATGCATGCGGTAGCGAAGCTCGACGAGTACAGCTTCTCGACGTCGTTCGCCAAGCCGATGAAGCTGGAAAAGGAGGCCAAGGTTGAATTTGTCTATGGACAGACCCCGACCGACGATGGGGCCACGAAGCCCATCGACATCGGCTTTGCCTTCTATTTCGACGGCACTGCCTACAAGCAGCTTTCGATCAGCAGCAACGGCCTGATCGGACTGGGCGACGCACAGCTTACCAGTTGCTGGGATAATCAGTTAAATACGCCCAACGGCGACTGCCCCGGAAATGGCGATGACGTCTACGATTACACGCTCGAACGGACGCCATATATTGCAGCGTTCTGGGATGATCTGCGTATTCTCGGCGCCGTTACCGTATCGCTGTCAGGCAAGGAGCCCAACCGCGTCTTCGCAGTCACCTTTTACGACGCCGAAACCTGGTATCAGAGCGGCGTCACCGGCACCTGGCAGGTACGTCTGTACGAAGGGTCGAACAAGATCGAATTCTACTACGAGAAGATAAGCCCCGAATACAAGGGTGATGGCGCGTCGATCGGCCTGTCAACCGGCAAGTCGAACTTCCTCAGCGTCACCCCCGGCATCAAGGGAACCGCAACCGCCAGTTCGATCGCCGTCAACAATGCCTACAATCCGAACGAGGTCGAAATTCCCGGGGGCACGCTCTACACGTTCGATCCCTGCAGGATCAATGGCGTCGGCGATCTCTCGCATGACGAGAGCCGCCAGCTCCGCAACGGCGATACGCTCCTTCTGCACCAGATGGTCCCGGTCAACAGCTCAGCCGATTTCACCCCGATCGCTCTCAGCTTGAGTGGCCCGAACCCGTGCATGGGAGAGCAGGCATTCGCTCTTTACGTCGATGGCGAGGATTATTCGGTCTCCCCGGAAAAGGGAGTAACCAGCGGTGGCAAGCCGTTCATGCCGACGATCACCTTCTCCCCGAAGACCATCGGCCGGAGCATGGGTATCCTCACCGTGGTTGATGAGAAGGGCAACAAGACCATCTACTATCTGGCCGCCGAGGGACAGACCGCTCTGGAATTCGTGGGACATGTGGCCGAGGGGGGCACGCCCGATATGAAGGATGGCGATGTGCTGATGAGCGAAATCCATCTGCGCCGTGGCCAGACGAAGGATTACATGCCGTTTGAAGTCGTCAACAAGAACAAGAAGGCCAAGCCCGCCAGGGTTACGTTCAGCATTCAGGGGATCAGCGGCGGGCAGTACGCGGTCTCGCCATCCGAGGTGGAGATCGGTGGTGGCGAGAGCGCATCGCCAACGATCACCTTCATGCCTACGGGCATCGGCCCTGTTTCCGAGATTCTGATCGTTGACGCCGGCGGCCAGATCTTCACGTTCAATCTCAATGCGATCTCCGATGGCATCGGCGGCAGGCTCCAACTCGGCACCGAGGTTATTTCGCAGCAAACGCAGGCGTTCATCAACCAGCCGACCTGCGTCGGCACGGGTCTGCTGACGCTGCCGCTCGACGTGAAGAACATCGGCAATCTGCCGTACGAGATCTCGGAGGTGGATATCTATCGCACCGATACCACCTACAGGCAGGGACAGCCGAGGTACGCGCTCCTGCGCGACCGGCAGGACCAGTTGATCCCGTCGGGCGATTACATCCTGACCACGGTGCCGCCGAAGTTCGTGACCGATACGGTCGCCCCGTACATACGCCTCGTGGCGGAACAGGTCACTCTTCCGGTCACGGTCCCCGTCGGCGAATCGCAGACGTTCTACCTGACCTTCATCAGCCAGCAGCCGGGCAAGCGTTTCGCCCGCGCCTTCCTGCATACCAACGACGAGATTGTGGTCGGAACGACCCCCGACGGCGAGGAGGAAGCGGGACTTCTGACATTCGATCTCTTCGGCCGCGGCCTTGGCGCCCACTTTTCCGGTGGGGCTGACGGCCGCCGTCCCGGCAGCGTGATATTCCCGGGAACCGATCTGGGCTCCTCATCGACCATGAACCGTGAGATCTACAACACCGGCACATGCGATCTGACGATCGCGCTTCGCGATCTCCGCATCACAAGCGGCGACGTCGATGAGTTCGCGGTCGTCTCGACGCCGCAGGCGGATGCCTACGGCAACATCACGATCGCACCGGGCGCCAGCGCCACCATCACCTTCAGCTTCACGCCGCTACAGACAGGCTCGCGACGGGCGACGGTGATGCTGCGCACGAACGATTCCACGATCTCGATGCCGGGCGTCGGCGAGCAGGGGGTTTATTATCTGAACCTCTTCGGCGGCGGGGCGGCCGGCCTGTACGTGAACGATGTCGATTTCGGACAGGTGCTGATCGGCAGCGCGGCCGGGGAGCATCGACACGACGTGGTGCGTCTGGTGAACACCTTCGCGTCACCGCTGGAGATCACCTCGGTGACGATCGAAGGGGCTGATGCGGGCGAATTCATGGAAGATCCCGACAACCCCTGGCAGGCACGCCCCTTCCTGGTCATGCCCGGCGAGGAAATGGATCTGAGCGTTGTCTTCGCACCGGCGGCCGGCGGCGATCCGGGCGACCGCACGGCGGTTCTGACGATTGCGGCCGGCAGCGGGCTCACGACATCCGCGCAGCTCACCGGCGAAGCCGGCACGAGGACGATGGAGGTGAATCCGCCGGCGATCAACTTCCCGGTCACCACGTCCGGCAAGTACCAGCGCCGTATCGTCACGATCACCAACAGCGGCACCATGCCGATGCGGATCACCATGCCGACAGTGACCGGCCCGGATGCCGACAAGTTCCAGGTCGGCAAGCTGGAGCGGCTGGAGATTGCACCGGGACAGCAGGAATATCTTGAAGTCACCTACGTTCCGGTTGCGGCAGGCACCGTCACCGCGTCGCTCGTCGTCAACAGCAACGCGACGAACGCGCCGGGACAGGTAACGCTCAATGGAACCTCGTTCAAGACGAAGAACCCGGACGACGACGCATCGATGCCCTCCCGCCGCGACCATGCCTCCGGCGACATCATCGAGAACAGGCTTGAACATCGCGATGACCTCGGCGTCAGCAGCGTGGAGTCCGGAGCCGCCGCCGGCATGACGCTCCATCAGAGCGTTCCAAATCCCGCACGTGATATCGTCGAGATCACCTACAGCCTGGCCAGCGCCGGGCAGGTACAGCTCGCCCTCTTCGATGCACAGGGACGGATGGTGAGACTTCTCGATGACGGGAACCGCCAGTCCGGAAGCCACGCGGTGCGCCTCGACATTCGCGATCTTCCCAGCGGCATCTACCATTACCGCCTGGCAATGGGAGGAACGATGCTTACGCGGACGCTGCAGATAACGCGGTAATACTCCAGAGTACGACGTTCAGGGGTATTCTCCGGAAGGGGAATACCCCTTTCTGTATATCCACAAAAAACCGCGCCGAAACTGAGTCACTGCCAAAAAAATTTCCTTCGTGTATTTCTACACTTTTTAGTAAGATTGCGTCTCGCAGTCCAAGGACTGCCTTCGCATACTACTGATTCTGTTCGCAGTCCGTAACCAACGGAGTCAATCAGCGGTATGCGTCTTATATCACCCAGCACCTCCTCACCCTTCATGCAGGTTGTAACGCCTGCAACGTCGCCGGTCTTACCCCCGACCTGCGATAGCACGGCACGGATCGTGAACCGCGTTGTTCATCGTGGTTCCGTGATTCACAGATGATTCGGGCACAGAGCCCGAAAATCCGCGCATTCGTGCGCACGATGGACGATCTGCCCCTGCTGCGCATCCCACATTTCTCCGTGGCGCCCGCTCCACGTCACCAGTCGTGACACCGGCGGCCGCGACGGGCGGAATTGTATTGGCAACAACTAATTCAACGGTCCGAGACTTCACGGGCGTGGGAATGATGCGGCTATCGCTGGCCCTGCATCTCCGGACTCCATGATGCTCTATGGACAGGTATAAAGGGTTTATCCTAAGGAGCTTGCGTCCCATGAGACGATTTCGTACCCACTTGCTGGCTCTTCTTGCCCTGCTGCTCGTTCCTGCTGCACCAGCATGGAGCCAATTGAGCAGCTACTACTTCGCCCACAGCACGGGCGATCCCATCTCGACTGACGGCGCATCCGCGCTCTTCCAGTCCTCGCCCGGATATACGAGCATCAGTGCTCTGTATTCGGTCAGTATCCCCTTCTCCTTCCGCTTCAATGGCATCAGCTACAATAACTTCATCGTAAGCAGCAACGGCATCATCTACCCTGGTACGGCCTATCCCGGCTACGATGCCAACAACAGCTTCACCGGCGCACCCCGCTATCCGTTCATCGCTCCCTTCTGGGAATACATGCGCGTCAGCGGCGGCAGCCAGGGCTGTACGTCTCCCGCCATCTACTATGCCATCAAGGGCGTCGCGCCCAACCGCATCTTCGTCGTCGAGTACCGCCAGATGCAGCTCACTCCCTATATGTACGGCCAGAACCCCGCGACATTCCAGGCTCGTTTCTACGAGACCGAGAACAAGATCGAGTTCTGGTACGGCGAAATGAGCAACTGCGATGTCTGTAGGATGGGCAACTCCTGCTACTCGACCAGCGCTTCGGTCGGTATCGCTGCCAGTTCCTCCCAGTTCATCAGCGTCAACTTCCCTGGTGGCACGCCGACCGAGAACCGATCCTTTGCCGACAACAACATCAACCTCGCCAGCACCAAGATCGACAAGAACAAGCTCATCGTCTTCGGCGAGTGCGTCACCGTTCTCAACGGTCGCATCGGCGAGAACAACGGCGGCACCGCGACGATGAACGACGGCGACACCTTCTTCGACGGCTTCGAGGTGCAGGTTGGCAACTCCGAGGTCTATCGCCCGTTCAATATCCGCATGGTCTCCCCGGTCTGTGCCGCGCCCTACACGCTGAAGATCAGCGGCACCGCGGCGTCTGATTACTACTTCGATACGCCGGGCACGCAGAGTGTCACGCGCACGCTGAACCTGGGCGGCGAGGTGCACATTCCCGAGATCACCTTCAAGCCGACCGGCACCGGCCTGCGTGAGGCGACCCTCACCGTCACCGGCCTCGGTCTGTCGAAGACATTCCGGCTTGCGGCCTACTCGCCGTACGTCACCTATACCGGCATCATCCCCGAGGGCGGCACTGCGACGATGAAGTCCGGTGATGTCCTCCTCGAAGGCAAGCGCGTCGATCGGCACAACAGCGGAACCTTCACGCCGTTCACCCTTGCCAATGTCAGCCTCGGCAGCGTCAACGTCACCTACACCATCACCGGTGGCTTCGGTCAGTACTCCATCTCTCCCGGTGGACCTCTCGCTGCCGGCGCCTCCACGACGCCGGTCATCTCCTTCAATGCCCTCGGCTTCGGCGTCCAGAACGCCA